>Ga0299912_10003986_pt1 | contig 12053 bp, 12 predicted proteins | sample RVTome_2_FD_207667 | JGI IMG/M metagenome (GOLD analysis project Ga0299912, IMG submission 207667) | Soil microbial communities from uranium-contaminated site in the Upper Colorado River Basin, Wyoming, United States - RVT95D214 (version 2) ... | reverse complement strand
TGGCGCTGGACTGACGCGGTTAACAAATGGACCGGGCAGAACTGGGCGTGGACCTTGACCGCAGCACTCGGAATCATACTCCTGCTGTGGATTGGCCTCGAGCTGATCTTCGTGGGACCTCTGGGCGGAATCGGAGGATCGCTCCAAGTCATCATCACCGTGCTCGGCATCGCGATACTCTTCCTGGTGATGCGCCCTTCAGTCAGGGCGCACATGAGGCTTGAGGACTGAACGTGTCACGGCGTTCGTTTCGGCGACCGCTCAACTCCTCTGCGGATTCCCCTTTCCGAAGAACCGCATCAGCTTGTCCTTGACCAGATACAACAGCCCTATCCACGCGAGAACTGCGAGGGCGCCGAACACAGGCAGCGCACTCGCTTGGTTCGTCGGGTCGTGCTCGAGCGTCATAATCACGCCCATTGCGAGGACGCCCGTCCCAAGGGTCACGAAGAACCCGAAGAACAGGAGGACCAGAGGATAGACTCGCTTCGTCTTGGTCAGCAGGAGGTACAGGGCGATGAAGCCGAGGGGGATGGTGAATCCGAGGTCAAGGTACCTCACCAGCCACCAGATAACGGGAGTCTCGTGGTAGGATCCGCTGGAGGTGTCCCCCGTGGTAACTACCTGGGCCAGTTCCGACAGCCACATGAGGGCAAATGCCACCAGGAAAAGGGCCATCACCGCCACGTATATCCTGAGTCCCCTGGGCTTGAAATCCGGGGCGTCCTCCGGACGGAACATCGATAACGTCGATATTAGCAGGAGTAGTCCCCCGATGATGACCACGAAGTAGAGCCACGAGTAGCTCTCGACATTGCCCGTGTACGCGGGATTGCCCCATTCCTGCCCGAGGCCAATGCTCAGACCGACATACATGAGAGTCAGAGGCGTCAGCACCAGGAAGTACTTCGAGCTGCCGCGTCTGAGGAGTTGAAGGACACCGCCGACCAGCAATAGCGGGACCATCAGGACAAGGTTCACAAGATCGCCCCCCTCAATCTGCCAGATCCCGGACTGCGAGGTCCTGTACTGGATTGACCCCAGCCATAGGGGACCCAGCAGGGATATCGCCATCAACACCACCCCGCTGATTAGGGCGGTCACGCCAACAACATACCAGGGCAATAGAAGTCCGTCCCAAGCCTGACGCTGCGATGCTTCGGTCATTCAATCCAATCCTCCATGCCGTTGCGAATCGCGCCGCGGGTCGATAAGGATTTCGAGCACGGCACAGCCTAGGATCTGTTCTTCCGGGTTCTTATTTGAACATGAGAGAGGATGCGTTGAAAGAGAACGGCCAGACTTCTAGAAAGCCGAACCGCCGCATCAGTTCTTTGCCGGCAAGAAACCGGTCCTATGACTAGAGACTGATTGAAATTCAGCCAGATTCTTCTGCGCAAATCCGGTGCTCAGCACATCGCGAAGACAATCGGGAATCTGCTGACTTCGGATGACCGTTCAGGTACCAGAGTCCCCCAGCCGCGACCCCTGGTATCAGAGGCATCAGCCCACCGCCAACGAGCAACATCAACACCGAGAGCAGGATGAGTATCAGGCCGCCGTTTCTCTTGCCCACGGATGTCGCCGTCCACGTCCCGACCGCAAGCCCCATGACCGTTGCCAGGACTCCAGTCACCAGGTAATTTGGGATGAGAGTCATCGCGGGCTCTCCGTTCAACGCTGTCAACCCGGGCCAAGCTTCGATCATCAATCCGGTCGGTGCAGTGCTTCCCTGGAGCATCTCCCCTGGCCCGTGCGAAGCGCCCCCGATTCCGGCGAAAAGGCCGAGAGCCAAGACTATCAGCATTCTTCTGCTTCCGTGGATTTTCCCACGCATCATGAACGTCAGGACAGCCGTGATCGATACTATCGTTCCCAAAAGGACCACGGCAGGAAGCCAGTCCGCGCTCATTCTCATGCCCCCTTCCCGGAGACTGAGTGTCCATTGCTCAGAGCCTTGGCGATCTCAGCCGTCCAGGACTTGATTTCGTCCCACTTCCGGAAGTCTCCTTCTGGAAAGAGGGGACGGGCCGCAGGCAGCTTCCTCAGAGCCTTGTGCTTGAAGCTAAGCTTCTTCGGGTCTAGGGCACCGAAAAAGACCTTGTGATCACGAGGCTTGAAGGCTTCCTGGAACCCAAGAATCTCCTTGGGGACGATGTCGAGCGCATTCTTGGCGACCAGCTCTGGGGGAAGCTCAAGTGGTCCGCTACTGAACAGCCACACGGGACGATCCGTCAGAACCGCACGATGCTCATTCACGAACTTGACTGCTGAGTCCATCCAGTGCTGCATGTAGACTGCGCTCCCGACCACTATGGCGTCGTAGTCCTCCGGGTTCGAGAAGGTCTCGACGCTCCGAGCTTCCGCGGATACTCCGTCTTGTCTGAGATTCTCCGCAATGAATTCCGCAATCTCCTTCGTCGAGCCGTATCTGCTCGCGTAGGCGACGACCGTCTTCATCGGTCTCGACCTCCGTCATCGGAGCCTAACGGGCTCCTCGCAGGTTCCGCGGATATCTCATCATCCGTCAGATCGACTCGCAAGGTTCCCTTGGTGCCTGCGACCTCGAGGACAACCTCGTCCTGGAAGGTCGCTCTAACTAGCGTGCCTAGCGTTCCCTCGACCATGACTCCATCCGGTCCTCCGCTGTCGAGCGAGGCACTCTTCAACGCGCTTTTTGTCTTCAGTTCGACCGTGAAAGCCCGGTCCTTCTTCCTTGTTTCAGTTCTGGTCATTCTTATCCACCTCTTTGACAGGCCATTGTCGAAGGCGCTCGATAACCCCTTGTTGATGACAATCCTTATGCTTACACATCGTTGTGTACGATTCCACGTCAAAGTGAGTACAATCCAGGTGATCAAGCTTGGAGAACCCAGAAGGAGTCAATCGGCTGTTCATTGAACTTGCGAGCGAGGACAGACTCGGTGTCCTGCGAGCATTGCATGGAAAGGATCTCAAAATGCGCGAGCTCGGACGCCAGCTCAACTTGACGGCAACTGAGATCTTCAGGCAGCTCAAGCGCCTGAGTGAAGCACAGTTGGTCCAGAAGATGCCTGATGGTTCCTACTCGATTTCACCATATGGGGGGCTCGTGTTGCAGCTCTCAGCCTCGCATGAGTTCGTCTTCAAGCATAGGGACTACTTCCTTGCTCATGACCTCTCGCGACTTCCCTATCCGTTCATCAACCGAATCGGAGAGCTTTCCCAAGCCAGTTTGAGCATGGAGTCCTACAAGAATATCACCTGGGGAGAGGAGCTGGTTGGTCAAGCCCAGCAGTATTTTTGGGCAATTGTAGAAGGACCCGGCAACGAGCGCTTGCCCGTCGCGACGGGAGTGAAGTATAGGTTTCTTCTTCCCGAGAGTCTGATCCCCATTGGTTCGAATCCTCCCGGATCCGCACATGGCATCGAGACAAGGGGACTCTCTGACATGCCCGCAATCGTGGCACTCACAGAGAAACATGCTGGCGTGTTCTTCTATCTCCTCAATGGGAGGACGGACTATACTGGATTTCTCGCTGAGGATTCGAACTCGCTCGACTGGGTCAAAGACTTGTTCCAGTACTACTGGGACAAAGGGAAGCGCCCTCTCACGGTCTAGTTACTCGGAGATTGCCGTGCCCCACGCCGTGATTCTCGGAGGAAGAACGTGCAGAAGATGGGCGCGAGAAAGAAGTGACCCGGATATTGGCCCGGAATCTACTGGCATTTAAACCCCTCACCTATGGAATTCACGAGTGTTAGGGACGAATTGACGCTCGATCTTTTGCCCGGAATCTACCAGTAGTTAAAGCGTCCAGCTATAACTACCGATATGATATCTGCGAGGCTAGTCCACTCACATCGTCGCCTTTCCTCCCCTGTGGGCTTTTCCGAGGAACCGCTCCTGCCCTCGGTTGCCTTATCGTCTCGAGACCGTCAACCGGACTTCTTCTTGCCTGCCGGGGCTAGATAGAGCACGAACTGGTTCTTTCCGTCTAAACCGAGAAGTCCGTTCAGTCTGTTGTCGTCATAGGCACCTACGGCACATGCGCCCGCACCGATCGCCTCGACCGCAAGATACAGGTTCTGGCAGATATGACCTGCATCGAGAGGCATGTACCTGTACGCCCTCTCCCCGTAGCGCCAGACCGACCTGTACGGAACGGCCACCCAGATGAATATCACAGCGCTTCTGGCCATGAACATCTGATTCAGGCTGTACTTGGCGACCTTGACCGCAATCGAGGGGTCAGGGTCGATCTCCAGAAGCTTGTGCGTGATCGCCAGATATCTGTAAAGGCCGGGTCTGATGCCAACGACTCTGTTCACCACGAGGAAGGTCTCGAACGGATGACGGGCACCCCCGGATGGCACGGTCCTGATCGTACGGTTGCCCTTGCTGCTCTTGCCCCGCACTGTGATGACCCTTCTCACACCTTGTGTGCACCAAAGCAAGAAAGACAACTCTTCCAGCGTGAGAGGCGAGTCGGAGTAGCTTCTGACGCTATGGCGATTCTCGATGGCCTTCCTGAGATCCACGCCACCGACGTCAATCTTGTCAGGAGGAGGCAGCTCGATCGTTGACCTGGATTCATCATAGGGCAGCCCCAGAGGAGGCTGCGGAATGCCCTTGTCCTGGTCCGCCAGCCTGAGATACTTGTACTTCGTCTTCTCAATGAATTCCTCGCCAATGCCTTTCGCCAATGTCAATTCCTCCGACCTGGAATCGCCATTGCATCCCTAAGGTCTTTTGGAGGTCTTGTTTTGAACATACGATGCCGGGCGCGGAAAGACAGAGACCAGATCATCGATGGGCCGGGGACGCGTCACCGATTCTTCACCGTCAAAGAATAGGGGTCGTACCGTCAAGAAATGATAGGGTTCCGAGAAAGAACTTTTACGGAAAAAAGCGTACTTTCTTGCCGGTCAATAATCATTCGAGCGGCCACAAAGCAGTCGCAAGAACAACCGCTGTCCACCTTCTGTGATTGGAGGTAAAAGGAACTTTACGATTCCTTATAATACGGTGTCCTTCTGGAATCCAGTTTTGGATCACGAACACAACGGAGCGAGCCTAGAGGAGAGGCGCTCGGATCAGACGCGCTCCTATAAGCGCCGTCTGTTTCTTGACGGCATAGGATCCCCATCTAGCGCTTCTTCACCAAGTCGGCAAGATGGCCTTTTGAAAAAAGTCAACTACGAACCAGCGCCTACGTGAGCATAGTGCGCTGGTCCGCTCATATAGTCGGCGTCGGTGTTGAGAAAAGCCAACTTTGCACCTATTAGTGGCAGACTCTGGGTGTCGCCCTCCCACGTTGAACATCGGGGGCGTCGATTGACGCGTTTCAAGAGCAGATGCTGGAAGCGCATGCCGGTCCCAAGGATTGATGCAAGACCAGATCAACGGGTTCACATCCTGCACCATGTGAACCTGTCTTTGTCGAGCGAACGCCAGAATCAGCAGCAGGCACAGTCCGTCGAATCTAGAGATTGACGACTGGGATGCCTTCGAAGTCTATGCGCGTACGTGACGTGCGTTTGGCACGCGCATCCTGAACGACTGCGAACATCTTGGCGACATCGGGTGAGACATTCGTTTCTGTAATCCGCTTGTGAAGATCACGCTTTCTCGTGCAGTATTCGTGCGCAAATGACCGGGTGATGGTTCTGACATCACTGAAGTCTAGGATGACTTCCGGGTTCGGCAGATCCTCAACATACAGGACGAGCTTTGAGGCGGTCTCCCTTAGCGCCAGATTTGGGGTCAGCATGCTCGCCACGTTGATTGTCTTAGTCCGTGAAATCATAGACACTGACCTCCTTTGACGGATACGGTATCCTTATGCTAATCAGGGTCCCGTCCAGAGAATACGAACCTTCGCCGAGGTTATATAAGCATTGTTCCGACTTCTTCAAACTGTACTCAAATGCTCCCCGGCCAGACACTACAAGGACCTTGCCTCCAAGTCCGTCGATGTCTGTGCACATCCGAACATTGGTGCCCAGCCCGTAGCCTCTTTCGTATGCCTCCTTTGACGACCGGCCATTCACAGCATCCTTGATTGCATCAAGATCTGTGAGGTAGGGGAAGCCTGCCTTCCTCAGGCTTCCCGGGATAGTTATTCCGTCGTCATAGAAGGAGACCTCAACAAAGCCCTTCTTCTCATATCTCTGGGCCATCACCATAGCGCTCATGAACCTGGAATGCTCATAGATATTCGCAGTGAGCTCGCCAATCAGGTAGGCAAAGGCAGTTCGACCTCCTATCCCCTGGCCGTCATTTTGGAGCTTCATGATTCGGTTCAGTATTGCATCTGCGTCTGCCTGATCTCTGGGAAGGAAGTTGTTTGGAACATAGCTCTTGCGCGTCAGTCGGTCTCGGGATGGACTGCTGATCATGAGCTTGATGTAGCCTGCAACGTTGTCATCCGAAGGAGGGGCGTAACGGAGGCTGCGGCCCTTGGAAGCCAAAAGAAACCCTGTGAGAGGGAGCAGAGTCGTCGGATAGACCCAGTCCACATCCCCCATGTTCAGGATGCCTGTTGCTCGAGTTTCTCTTCGCAGGTCGGCGAACTTGCGATACTCGGGCCACATAGAGAGGATTGACATGGCGTCCTGCCTGGATGAACTGGAGTCGTCTCGCTCTGGTTAAAGATATCGTTCACCGTGGTGAAATACCGTTCAACTCTCTTGAATCAGCGCCTGAGAGAATCGCGGTTCAAATGCGTACACATGCACAATAGGAAAAGCCCATAGAGTAGGAAAGGCGATCTTCCCTCAATGTCAAGTGAAGACAAGTAGGAAGACATGATGGAAGGAGTGATTCCTTGAATATTGAACAGAGGATTGCGTCAGGAATGAAGTGTGGCCAGAAGGGTTTAGCCGATTTGCTGAAGAGTCCCAGGGCATGATTTGACATGAAGCTGATTGATGTGCCTCAGGTTCCTGGCATCTATCTCATCTATGAGGGGGACGAACCGATCTATTTGGGGTCTTCGGTCAACATCCGTCGGCGCGTGTTTTCTCAGCTATTTCGCAATCGGAGCGACTATTTCGCATATGAGATGGTCGACCAGAGATTCCATAGTGTCGACAAGCTTCAGGAGTATCTCACTTCGCGATGCACTGTCCAGTGGCTGGTGACTCACGGCGAAGACGAGGCCCATTGGCTGGAACGGTTCGTTGCTGGAGTTCTCCGTCCAATCTACAACGGGGGATCAGACGCCTTTCAGAATTCCGCAATAGGGTAAAGGGATTAGAGCTTCGGAAAAGACCTCTATGTTGAAATGTCCCGCTATCCTATTCGATATCGACTATCCTCTTCTCAAATCCCTTCATTCTCACGGATTCGTTGGAGCTATCGGTCATGCCTCTATTCGCGGTCTGCGCCGCACTATGGCAACTTCGTCCCTTGGTCACGGATCTGCCCCAATCCACAGGACGCACTCGAAGTGCACTCTTTTCCCGGGGTCGGATCCATGACTAGAACATCGTATGGTCTTTCGACTATTCGTATCCTGCGGATACTAAGGAACGATTTCATCATAACATCCATACGGGAGAAAAGGCGCGAAAGAACTATCGTGTGGTCGCCTTATCAGGAAAGGGGGATATGGCGATGAAATCGGCAAGAATGGCGGAACTCGGTCTCTATCCAGGCGTTGATGCAAGAGTGACAAGAGGGACGAAAGGCCGAGGCAGGAACCGACGAATTGTAGTTTCTATGGTCGCGCTGGCATTGGTCGCAATACTCGTGCTCGCGCTAGGGATTCTTGAGGCTGCTCCGAGCGGCCCGCCTAGGCGCGCTGCGACTTCGGATGCCACCAGTTGGACGATTGAGACTCTGGACAGCACAGGGGATGTTGGCTATTTCACATCCATAGCTCTGGATTCGAGCAACCATGCCCACATAAGCTACCACGATTTCTCGAACTATGACCTCAAGTACGCCACGAACGCGGGCGGGTCGTGGGCTTATTACACTCTGGATAGCGCGTTATTCGTTGGCCTATACACATCCATCGCGGTGGATTCTGTCGATAATGTCCACATAGGCTACTATGATGCTTCGTACGCAGACCTCAAGTACGCTACGAACGCGGGCGGATCCTGGACCTACTACACGCTGGACAGCGCGAATGTCGTTGGCCTCTATCCTTCCATCGCTGTTGATTCGAACGACAATGTCCACATCAGCTACTGGGGGAACACCGACCTCAAGTACGCCACGAACGCGGGCGGGTCGTGGGCCAACTACACGCTGGACAGCACAGGGTTCGTTGGCGCATACTCATCCATCGCTCTGGATTCGAGCAACAATGTCCACATCAGCTACCAAGACTACACGAACAATGACACCAAGTATGCCACGAATGCGGGAGGTTCGTGGGCCTACTACACGATCGACAGCACGGGGATTGTTGGCTATCTCACATCCATCGCGGTCGACTCGAGCGACAATGTGCACGTCAGCTACTACGACGTAACGAACCAAGACCTCAAGTACGCCACGAACGCGGGCGGGTCGTGGGCCTACTACACTTTGGACAGTACAGGGGATGTTGGTTCACACACTTCCATCGCTGTCGACTCAACCGACAATGTCCACATCAGCTACCTGGACTACACGAACATCGACACCAAGTACGCCACGAACGCGGGCGGGCCGTGGGCCTACTACACGGTGGACAGCACGGGGGATGTTGGAGCATACACTTCCATCACGGTTGACTCGAGCGACAATGTCCACATCAGCTACTGCGACGTCGGGAACATTGATCTCAAGTACACCACGAACTCAGGTGCGATTATTCCTGAGTTCGGAACAGCTGGAGTGGTCGTGATCATAGCGGCGACAGTGTGCATGTCCGTCGTATTGCGGCGCGGAATGACTCCGACAGAGAGATGATATGGGCAAGGGGCTTGAACCTCGCTTCGTCGTAGTCTTGCAACCACGATATTGGCGGGGGACCACTTCATCATAACATCCATAGGGATGGTATGTAGAAGAGGCCACTCGCCATTTCGTAGCAACGAGGTTGGATTCCCAGTGCCTCAATACGAATCGGAGGCGAGTAGGCCATGCTATACATAGGTCTGGACGTGCATAAAGAATTCTGTCAAGCGTGCGTGATCGATGAACATGGACGAGTTCTCTCCAATGAGAAGTTCTCGTCCACCCGGGAGGAACTCGACAGGTTCCTGGCTGGATTCAAGGACGCGAAGTTCGTCCTCGAATCAACAGGCATCTGGGAGTTCATCTACGAGGGGATCGAGAGGAGAGGGTTCGAGGCGGTGCTAGCTCATCCGCTCAAGGTGAGAGCGATAGCCGAAGCCAGAGTCAAGACGGATAAGGTCGACGCCGAGACTCTGGCTCAGCTGCTGAGGGCAGACCTCATCCCGAGGTCCTGGATCCCACCGAAGGATATGCGCGATCTCAGGCAGCTCGTGAGACAGCGCGCATATCTCGTCCGGCAGGCTGCGAGGTTCAAGAACAGGATCCATGCCGAGATCCTCAGACGAGGAGTACGGCGTCCTGAGAACCTCAGGATACCGTTCGCCCAGAGAAGCATCCGCTGGATGCGCTCTCTGAACATCCCCACTGTGACATCGTGCCTGAACTGCCTCGAGGGTGTCCAGGCACAGGTCGAAGAGATGAACATACAGCTGCTGGAGGAGTACAACAGAAGATCCGATGCCAGGCTCATATCAACGATCCCGGGCATCGGGTTCTACGGCGCTCTCCTGATACTCGCTGAGGTGGATGATGTCCGCAGGTTCCATCATCCAGAGAAGCTGTGCGCATACGCAGGGCTGGTGCCGACCGTGAGCCAGTCGGCATCGTCCGTCAAGTACGGAAGCATCAGCAAGGACGGGTCCGCGTATCTGAGGTGGATCCTCACGGAGTCTGTCCACGTCCACACGCGATACGAGCCAGGATTACAACTCTTGCGGTTCCATGCGAGAGTCGCGAAGCGACGAGGAAGACGCGTTGCCACCGTCGCGACCTCGAGGAAACTCCTTCGGATCATCTACTGGATGCTCGTGAGACACGAGCCGTTTCACAGTCACGGATTCAACCCCGTGAAAAGAGTGCACTGCTAGTGCGACCTAAGGATTGGGGCATATCCCTGACAAGGGACGAAGTGACCATAGTGCGGGAAAACCGCGAATAGAGGCATGTCCGATAGCCCCAACGGATCCGTGAAGATCAGGAGAATTGGCAAAGAGATAACCTGCATCGAGTAGTCGAGAGGGACATTTCAACATAGAGGTCTTTTCCGATGCAAAAACCCCTACTTTCTATGGGCGTGTCCTTTCGGAACGGCAAATCTACTGACGAGATGGTAGCCTAGTACCAACACAAGAGCTCCTGCCATCGTCACACTAAGCCAACGTACAATCTCCTCCTCCCACTGAGATTGGGCCAGGGTCACGTCTAGCGAACGGACCACAACACTCATCAGAGGGACCAATCCAAGAAAGCACACAGTACCGCCAAGCCAAAGAAGTGTCCAGCCTATGGAATGACGCTTCCGGACGAATTCTGCGTCTGCCTTAGGTATGATTGACTGGAGCTTCTTCCACACGCTCTCAGCCTCAATAATCATGTACCACCAGGCAACCCGTGGCTCAGAGTGCTCCATCCCGAACGATATGCTTCCTTTTCCTCGCCTCCCCCAGAGAACCACCTTCTTTACGTCTGCCCAGGGGACCGACCACAGAACTTTGCCAGATTTCTTGTTGAACCGGATAATCCGCTTGTTGGTTGCGACGTTCACTATGCCACGAAAATCGAATGAAGTCTTTGCAATCGAGAAGACAATTATGAAATAGCCTGTAACGGTGCCTATCGCCCCCCACCGTTCTACGAATATCCAATCATACAATGCATTCCACACAACCGATATTACCGGCCAATCCGGAAGGTTGTTTCTGCCCCACCAGACAAGACCCAGAAATAATGCGAGCAGTATGAGGACTATGACAGGCCCCACCAACTTGGACCCTAACCCTCTGAACACATGTTCACGGGTGTCGACAACGACCCTCTCATCGCTCGACAAGACTGCACTCAATTCAAGCTCTGCATCCTTTGCCACCGCCAATCCCCCAGAGATGGCATCGCCTTCTCCTCCTTATGGTCTTTTCCGAGGCTCACACACCTCTCTTCATCTTCATGCCCACAAGCCAAGAATGTGGGGCCATCATGACAGCCGAAGGGGCCGCCAGATCGTTCATTGGTCTCATTCAGGCATGATTGTCAATTTGCATGACTTCCCTTGTCGCTGAGCCTCGAAAACGATATGGAATTGATCTTTCATCCACCCTGGGAAGAGGACCTGGCAGCCGCTCTGGCAGAATATCTCTCCTCCCGGGTAGTCGAGAATCCTACATGTGGGAACGTCGAATGCGAGTCGATCGCGAGTCGTTTCCGAGATGGTTGACGAACCGAACACCTGGAGCTTGTAGACTAGCTGGCTCTTGAGCATCCTAAACGCCCTCACCTTGGATACTGCCCTCACCAATCCCAAAACGGATAGAGCAAGGCTTGCGTTCATACGCTTAAGGGCCTCAACAACCTCGTGTTCGAGCTCCTCGATTCCTGAGTTCCCTAGCCTTTCTCTTATGAGACTATAGGAGGTCGCATATTTGTTGATCCAGTCGGCGTACTCCTGCTCATACTTGTCCTTAGCGCCAGCGTCATCGGGCAACTCATGAGTCCCTTTGTCCCACATCCCTCGCAGTTCTTGGACAACATCTTCCCCCAGCCTCCTTCGCACCAATGGGAAGACAACCGATTCGGTAAGAGCTATGTAGTCCCTTACGCTCTGGAGCTTCTCCTCGAAGGGCATCTCTTTGACTTGCAAAGTTCCACCCGCAACGCAACGTAATCCTTTAGTCGGTATTAGACGTTTGTCTGTGACCTTTCCTCCCTATGGGCTTTTCCGAGGATGAAGGCCTTCTGTCACCCATCGCGATCGCTTGGATTCCCAAGACGCAGGGGACTACCCCTCAAGTATGGGCAGATAGCCGTACCACGAACCGTCATCCTCCAAGAACTGAAGGTT
>Ga0299912_10003983_pt1 | contig 12055 bp, 8 predicted proteins | sample RVTome_2_FD_207667 | JGI IMG/M metagenome (GOLD analysis project Ga0299912, IMG submission 207667) | Soil microbial communities from uranium-contaminated site in the Upper Colorado River Basin, Wyoming, United States - RVT95D214 (version 2) ... | reverse complement strand
ATGTGGGGTGTCGTGCAAAGCAAGATGTCGAAACTCGATTTCGATTTTCAGGGTTACGCTCGCGAGCATTTCGACCGAATGAGGCGGTCGATGAACGATCCGCGGTGGGGGAAATGGCTTGAGGAGGTCACTCGACATGGCTGAGCTACCTACGCAATCGCAGGTAGTGATCATCGGCGGCGGTGTCGGCGGCTGCAGCATCGCCTATCACCTCGCCAAGATGGGTTGGACCGACGTCGTGGTCCTGGAGCGAAAAGAACTTACCAGCGGCTCGACCTGGCACTCGGCCGGGCTGGTCGGCCAGCTCCGATCCGACGTCAACCTGACGCGGATGATGCAATACAGCACCGAGCTCTACGCACGGCTTCCGGAGGAGACCGGCCAGGACACCGGTTGGCGGGCGGTAGGAGGCGTGCGGCTGGCGTCTTCGGCGGCCCGTTTGGAAGAGCTCAAACGCCAGGTGGCCCTGTCGCGTTCGTTCGGGATGCCGCTCGAACTGATCGGGGCGCAAGAGGCGCACAAACTGTTCCCGCTGATGACCCTCGACGGCGTCGTCGGCGCCGTGTACACGCCGAATGACGGCATGGTCGACCCGTCGATGTTGACCCGGGCGCTGGCGGCCGGCGCCAAGGCCAGCGGCGTGCGCTTCTTCGAAGATGTGCTTGTGACCGGGATCCAGTTGAAGGACGGCCGGGTCGATTCGGTCTCGACCAGCAAGGGCGAGATCCGCACCGAGGTCGTGGTCAACGCCGGTGGGATGTGGGCCGGGGAGATCGGGCGGATGGTTGGTCTCAACCTCCCGGTGGTTCCGATGGCGCACGTATACATGATCACCAAACCCATCGAGCAGATCACCACCGAGTTGCCGACGCTGCGCGATCCGGATCTGCTGGTGTACTTCCGGGAGGAGACCGGGGGACTTGTCGTCGGCGGTTATGAGCGCAATCCGGCACCCTGGGCCCTGGACGGGATCCCCAAGGATTTCATGTACCATCTCTTGCCGTTCGATTGGGACCGCTTCGGACCGTTGATGGAAAGCGCCATTAAGCGCGTACCCTCGGTCGAGACGGCTGAAATCCGTCAGCTGTACAACGGACCGGAGGCCTTCACGCCGGACGGCGAGTTCCTCCTCGGCCCGACCGAGGTCAAAGGCTTCTGGGTGGCAGCCGCGTTCTGTGCCCACGGCCTGGCCGGAGCCGGAGGAATCGGCAAGGTCATGGCCGAATGGATTGTCGACGGAATCCCGGAATGGGACATCTGGCGACTGGACGTGCGCCGCTTCGGGGCTCACTACGCCAGCCGGCCGTACCGTGTCGTCCGGACGGTCGAGACTTATTCCAAATACTACGACATCCACTACCCGAGCGAAGAGCGCGAGTCGGCCCGCAACCTGAGGCTCTCCCCGTCTTACCACCGTTTGCGCGAGTTGGGGGCCGCCTTTGGTGAGAAGATGGGTTGGGAGCGGCCGAATTGGTATGTCCCCTATGAGAAGCAGGCGAAACACGGCTACCAGCCAACCGGGTGGGAGCGGCATCACTGGTCTCCGGCGATCGGCGTAGAGCATCTTCGGACCCGAGAGAGCGCCGGGTTGTTTGATGAGACGTCGTTTAGCAAGATCGAGATTCGAGGTCCGGGGGCACCGGCTTTTCTGCAGCACATGTGCGCCAACGACATGGACAAACCGGTGGGCAGCGTCGTGTACACCTCGATGTTGAACGAACGCGGCGGCATCGAGTGCGATTTCACCGTCACCCGCCTCGCCCCGGAACGGTTTCTGGTCATCACCGGGACGGCCTTCGGCCAGCACGATATGTCGTGGATACGGCTGCATATGCCCGAGGACGGTTCGGTCACCGTCGAAGACGTGACTTCCTCTTATGCCTGCATCGGCCTGTGGGGGCCGAAGGCGCGCGACATCCTGCAGCGAGTGGTCATCGAGGACATTTCGAATGGCGCCTTCCCCTATATGACCGGGCAGCGCCTGACCGTTGGCGACGTCCCGACGCTGGCGCTGCGGGTGACCTATGTCGGAGAGCTCGGATGGGAGTTCTACTGCCCGATGGAGTATGGCGAGAGACTCTGGAACACGCTCTGGGATGCGGGCCAAGCCGATGGTCTCGTAGCCGGCGGGTATCGGGCGATCGATTCGCTCCGTTTGGAGAAGGGTTATCGGTACTGGAGCGCCGACATCTCACCCGATTACACTCCCTACGAGGCAGGGATGGGGTTCGCCGTCAAGCTGGACAAGGGGGATTTCCTCGGGCGACGGGCACTTGTGGAGCAGAAAGAAGCCGGCCTGCGCCGCAAGCTGTGTTGCCTCACGCTCGACAAGCCGACCGTGTCTACGATCGGCAAGGAGCCGGTGCGTGCGCTGGGAGACGACGAGGTTATCGGCTGGATCACTTCAGGTGGATACGGTTACTCCGTCGAGAAGAGCATTGCCTATGCCTACTTGCCCATCGACAAGGCCAAAGTGGGCACTGCGTTGGATATCGAGATCCTCGGGGAACGGATCCCGGCGAAGATCGAACGTGAGCCGTTGTGGGATCCGAAGGGCGAGCGGATCAAGGCCTGAGAAGGCGGCAAGGCTGGTTGCCGGTATTCACGATGAGAAAATTGGGGTGTGGCGGGTGTAGCAGGCCCGTCACACCCCTTGAGTTGTCTGGCGGCCAATGACGAGAATGGACGCGGTGTGAAGCCTCCAAGGCGAACGACGGACATCACCGGGATCGTGCTGGACCTTGACGGGACCGTGTGCGTGGGCGAGCGTCTGATCGATGGGGCGAGCGAGGCGATCGAGCGAATGCGCGCGATCGGCTACCGCCTGACCTTCGTCTCGAACTCGATCGACGGGCGGAGGCTCTACGCAGAGCGTCTGCGGCGGGAAGGAGTCGACGTCGAGATTGAGGATATCTTGACCGCCACCGAGGCGTTGCGGCACTATCTGGAAACCTGTATGCCAGGGGCGACGCTTTTCGCCATCGCCGATCCGCCTCTGCAAGAGATCCTGAGCGAGAGTTTCGCGTTTAGCGACGATCCGACCCATATCTATGCAGTCATCGCCGGGCCTGACCGAAACCTGAGCTTTAAGAAACTCAATACCGCCTTCCAGGCCTTGAAACGCGGCGCCCGTTTCTTGGCCACGAACACCGACCCGACCTGTCTCACCGATCAAGGGGAGATCCCGGATGCCGGCGCAGTGATTGGGGCGCTGGAGGGTTGCAGCAGGCGAAGGGTCGAGCAAGTGGTCGGGAAACCTTCGCAATTTATGGTCGAAAGAGCCCTGGCACACCTCGGATGCGCGGCAGGCGAGGCGATGATGGTCGGAGACAGGCTCGAGACGGATATCGTCATGGGACGCCGGGCGGGAATGGCGACGGTCCTGGTCTTGACCGGAGTTTCGCGGGCCGAGTCGCTGGCTTCGGCCCCCGTTCAGCCGGACTTCGTGCTGCAGTCGATCTGTCAGCTCCCCGGATTGCTTGAATTGCTGGCTTGAAGTTTGTGAGTGCCGACTTGATTGCGACCGTCCCAGAAAGGCGGCGCCCGATTGCCCTGCGCCGAGGACGGCGCAGGGAGCGAGAGAATTGACGCTCGGGCCGCCGTCCTCGGCGGCCCGAGTGGTCCTGCGCTGTTTGTCGCTCTACCCTCATCGGCGCCCGACTGGGATGATCTGCCTCTGACACAGGTCGGGGCCGGGACCGGGCTCAGTGTTCGAGGCGGTGGCCGTCCGTGCGGCGGGCGCTCCCGCCGTTGCCTACCCTCGCTTCGAGAAGTACTCCACCAGTTGCTTTGCTTGCAGGACGCCGTCGAAGGCGAGGCCAACGCCACCCTGCTTCAAGACCCCCTTCTCCCCATCCGGGTCTCCGAGACACGAGACGACGATATCCGCCTCGTGTAGATCCTCCTTCTCCGTGTAGACATTGGTCGTAGCGACGACGTGCATATCGGCGGCCTTGGCAGCCAGCACGCCGTTGCGGGAGTCCTCGATGACGATGCACTCTTCGGGTTTCAGCCCGGTCCGCTGCAGCGCCAGGTTGTAGATCTCCGGGTCGGGCTTCTTCTTCTTGACCACGTCGCCGGCCAGGACGAAGTCGAAGGGGATCTCCCCGAGGATCTTGTGGGCGACCGCCTGGGCGGCCTTCTCGTTGGAGGTCGTACACACCCCGATCTTCAGCCCGGCGGCTACGATCTCCTTCATGAAGCGCCGGATGCCCGGTCGTAACGGGAGTCTTCCGGTTTCAATCAGCTCGATGAAGACCGCCGTCTTGCGCTTGTGCATCCGGGCGATCAAGTCGTCGAGCTCATCCGGTTTGACCTCGGCACCGAAGCCCTTGCTCTGATAGTAGTGCTTCATGCGCTCTTTACCGCCGGCAACCTGGAGGAGCTCGTGGTATTCATCGACGCCCCATTCGAAGGCGAACCCGAATTCCTTGAACGTGTCGTTGAAGGACACACGGTGGCCGTCACGCTCGGTGTCGATGATCACGCCGTCTTGATCGAAAAAGACGCCCTTGATCTGAGCCATCGAATCGGTCTCCTCTCCGGGTTAACCCAGGTAGAAATCGCGTATCAGGTCGACGGCCATCTGGTTCTCTTCTTCAGATCCAATCGTGATCCTGAACCAGCCATTGCTATCGTACATGTCGCCTTGTGGCCTGAAGATCATTCCCCGGGTCTGGGCGTATTCGACCATGTCCTTGCCCTTCTTGCCGGTCGCCTTCCCGTCGAACAGGATGTAGTTCCCATAGGAGTGAAAGACGGTCAGCCCGGGGATCTCGCTCAACGACTCTTCGATGAGCATGATTTGCTCGTTGTTGAACCGGACGCGCTCTTTAAGTCCAGCGGTGTCTTCAAGCGCGGCGGCAGCCGCCCACATGGAGATCGTCCCCACATTCCACGGGATCAGCATGGCTGAGATCGTCGCCACCACGTCCCGGTCGGCGATCAGGTAGCCGAAGCGCAGCCCGGCCAGGCCATAGGCCTTGGACAGGGTCCGCGTGATGATGACGTTCTTGAACTTCTTCGTCAGGCTGACTTGCGAGCGCTCCAGGCCGGCGTACTCGACGTAGGCCTCGTCAATGACGAGCGGGACGCCGGTCTCGGCGATACGCAGATAGTCCGGCGACACCATGAAGTTCCCGGTCGGGTTATTGGGATTGGCTATCACGACGACCTTGGTTTTCGGCGTAATCGCTTTCAGGATTGCCTCGGCATCGAACTCAAGCTGCTTATCCCGATAGATCATCGGAACTGAAACGAGCTTTCCGCCGACGGCGGCACAGCGCAGCTTGTAGATCCCGAAGCACGGGGTGTGCTGGATGACCTCATCCCCCGGTGATACCAGGCTGCGCCAGATCAAGTCGTAGATCTCGCTCGAACCGTTCCCAAGCATGACATTCTCTGGACCGGCGACGCCGTTGAGTTCGGCGATCTGGCCGCGCACAACTAAACCCTGGTCTGGGTAGCGATTGGCCATCCGGGCGTACTTGTCGATGGCTTCGAGGACCTTTTTCGAGGGCGGGTTGGGGTTCTCGTTCGACATCATCCGGTGCAGGTCGGGCTGCTTCCAGGCGAGCTCGATGTGGGATGAAACGTACATCTTCTGACCCTTCAGCCAGGGAACAAAGTAATCTGCCATCTCTTTCATGAGCGATCTCCTGTGTCGAAACTCGAACGGGTACTCCGGCGGGGACCGAAGGTCACCTTACCATCCTTGATTACGCCTTTCCGCCGGAGCCGAGCATGTCGATCCAGGTGCTGACCACCTGACGGGTGGCCTGGCGGACAGCTTCATCGACCTTTCCCGGGTCGTACTCATCCCGATGGGCACGAACGTATTCATCCGTGGCGTCGATCAAGGCATGTTTGAGTTCGGTTGAGACATTGAATTTCGAACCACCCAGCTTGACCAGGCGCTCGACGTAATCCGGTGGAAGCCCGGTCCCGCCGTGGACAATCAGGGCCGCCCGTACACCCTTTCCGTTGACCAGTTCGGCTATCCGCTCCAGGCGGTCGAAATGAATCTTCGGGTTCTTGGTCTTGTAGACTCCATGGGCGGTCCCGATGGCCGGGGCGAAGAGGTCGAGGCCGGTCTTCTCAACAAATTCGAGTGCTTGCTCCGGGTCGCACAGGGCAGCCTCGTCCTCTGTAACCTTGATCTGATCTTCGACGCCGGAGACCGTGCCCAGCTCGCCCTCGACCGAGATTCCCCCCAGCTTGTGGCAATAGTCGGTCACCTCACGCGTCTGTCGGATGTTCTCGTCGTAGGTTTGTTTCGAAGCGTCGATCATGATATTGGTGTAGCCGGCGTCGGCGCATTTCTTGCAGTATTCGACGTCGGTACAGTGGTCCAGGTGCAGGCAGACGGGGATGGGTGCCGACGCGGCGAGGGTCTTGTAGATCGCCACCATGACGTCGCGCCCGAAGAACTTGGAAGGCTTCACTGAAGTCTGAATGATCACCGGCGCCTTCTTCTCGACGGCGACGTCGACCACGGCCTCCATCTGAACGAGGCTGGTGATGTTGAAGGCGCCGACGGCATATTTCCCCTCGGTGGCCTCAAAGAGCATGTCTCTTGCGCTAGCGATGGACATCGTGCCTCCTGTCATCTCTTGGATGTGAGAAGTGCCAAAACGTCTTGGGTGGCTTCAACTGAGCATGCTGTAGTTCATTTCCGTCCGATATTCGCCAGTCTCGACCCGGAACAGGTATCGATCTCCGCGATAGTAGGACTGAAGGACTTCGATGCAGTTGTCCTGGGCGTTGTATGCCATGCTCTCAATGTACATACACGGCACATCATGGCTGATCTCAAGTCGGCGAGCGATGGCGGCGGGTGGTCGGACGGCGCGCAACGTCTGAATGGAGTGATGCAGATCGACATTGAAACGCGAGGTGAGGATTTGATACATCGAGCCCCGGATTTCCATATCAAGCAATTGACCGAAGTAGCGGTGAGCGTAGAACTGGCTTTCAAAGAGGAGTGGCGCCCTGTCGGCGATCCGCAATCGTTCGATCTTGACCAGATCCTCGCCGGGCTCGAGGCCCAGTTTCTCGGCCAGATCGGGTGAGGCCGGCAACCTCTCCTTGGACAGGATGCTGTCCTCGATCAGCACTTCACCCATCTTGAAGTCGTCGAGAAAGCTCGTCATCCGGTCCAGACGATGGACGGGGGAGAGGGCCTGGCTGCGCCGTACGAAAGTGCCGACGCCCTTCTCCTTGGCTACCAAGCCACGTTGGACCAGGCTGGAGAGGGCGTGGCGGACTGTGTTGCGATTGAGTTGAAAGGAGCTGGCCAATTCGCCTTCGGGAGGGAGTTTTGAACCCGGCGGGTACTGGTCGGCAGAGATCCTCCCCTCAATCCAGTTCGCCAGTTGAACGTAGAGGGGTATCGGGCTGCTTCGGTCAATGACGGGTTCGATTCGCTCGGACATGTCTACCTGTCTACATGTATACACAAGAGCGAGTCCGTTGTCAACCTACGCTTGTCCTCGGTGGACATCAGATAGTCGTATCGGAGCTCCGGCTAGACCCGGGTGCTTGTTCCCTGAGGTCCTTGTCGTGGGTGGTGGAGCGCCCCCATCCGGGCAGACCTCAACCCTCCTCGGCGGCGCCTAGCCGCGGATCTGGATCCCGAAGTCCTGAGGTGGGAGCCCTGGGAGCGAGGTCGTCGGCCTGTCAGGCGGTCTTGGAATTGAATCGGGTGTGCGATAAGCGCCGGGCGGCTCAGCCGAAACACGGATCAATTGGGGTTTGCGCCGGGGAGGGCCGCTGCTCTGCTTAGTTCATTCCATGTGCTCGATGACCGCATCACCGAACTCGGAGCACTTGAGCAGGGTGGCGCCTTCCATCAGGCGATGGAAGTCATACGTGACCGCCCGGGCGGCGATGGCACCCTCCATCCCGGCCAGAATCAGATTTGCGGCCTCGCTCCATCCCATATAGCGGAACATCATCTCTCCGCTCAGGATGACCGAGCCCGGGTTGACGACATCCTTATCGGCATACTTGGGTGCCGTTCCATGGGTTGCCTCGAATATCGCCGTACCGGTCTCGAAGTTCAGATTGCCGCCGGGGGCGATACCGATGCCTCCGACCTGCGCCGCCAGCGCATCCGAGAGGTAGTCCCCGTTGAGATTCATGGTTGCGATGACATCGAACTCGCGCGCCCGGGTGATCGTTTGCTGAAAGGCGATATCGGCGATGGCGTCTTTGATGAGCAGCCGACCCGATTGGATGGCCGCGGCCTGCGCCGCATTGGCGGCTTCCTCGCCTTGGGCCTGCCTGGTTCGCTCCCACTCGGCCCAGGTATAGACCTTGTCGCGGAATTCGTCTTCGGCCAATGCATAACCCCAGTTACGAAAGGCGCCCTCGGTGTACTTCATGATGTTGCCTTTGTGGACAAGTGTCACCGAGCGGCGCCGGTTGTCGAGCGCCCATTGAATGGCGGCGCGCACAAGCCTTTCCGTCCCCTCACGCGAAACGGGTTTGAGGCTGACCCCCGATGTCGCCGGGAACCGGACTTTGGCATACTGGTCGGGCTGGGTTGCCTTCAACCATTCGAAGAAATCGCGATTGGCGGGAGTTCCCATCTCGAACTCCACGCCGGTGTAGATATCTTCGGTGTTCTCGCGGAAGATCACCATGTCGACATCTTCGGGGTGCTTGACGGGGGATGGCACGCCCTGAATGTAGCGAACAGGCCGTAAGCACACATAAAGATCGAGCGCTAGGCGCAGGGCGACGTTCAGCGAACGGATCCCGCCGCCGATGGGTGTCGTCAATGGGCCCTTGATGCCGACGCGAAACTCGGCGAACGCCTCGATCGTCTCGGGCGGAAGCCACTCACCGTATCGATTGTGGGCAAGCTCGCCGGCGTACACCTGCATCCAAGCGATCGATCGTTTCCCGGCATAGGCCTTCTCCACGGCCGCGTCGAAGACACGCACTGCGGCCCGCCAAATATCTGGGCCGGTACCGTCGCCCTCGATGAATGGCAAAACGGGACGATGGGGAACGGAGAGACGACCATCGGATAACGTGATCTTCTCTCCGTCCGAGGGCACAACGGCGTAGCGATAGGGCATGATCAACTCCGAAGGATCGGTGATGTCGCTTGCGGGGCTGAGCGCGGATTATAGCATGCCGAGTCAGCAGGGGGTGCGCGCAGGTTGATGGATCGTATTCACGAGGATCCTGGCCGTCAATCGAGGTAGCCGTCGGGGTGATCGCGGTGCCACTCCCAGGCACTGGTGATGATCTGCGAGAGGCCGGGGAACTCCGGGGCCCAGCCGAGTTCGTCGCGGATTCTTTTTGAGGAGGCGACAAGGCGCGGGGCGTCGCCGGGTCTGCGGGGGGACTCCTTGGCCGGGATGGGATGCCCGGTCACGGCGCGGGCCGTCTCGACGACTTCCCTCACCGAATAGCCTTGGCCGTTGCCGAGGTTGTAGATCAGGCAGTCATGATCGCTCAAGGCTTCGAGGGCCAAAAGGTGCGCCCGGATGAGATCGGCGATGTGGATATAGTCCCGGATGCAGGTCCCGTCCGGCGTCGGATAGTCTGTGCCATAGATGCTGACCGATGGGTGTTGGCCGAGCGCGACGCGCAGAACGAGGGGGATGAGATGGCTCTCAGGCTGGTGGTCCTCTCCCTTGTCGGGCAGGGCACCGGCGGCGTTGAAGTAACGCAGACAGGCGTAGTGCAATCCGCCGATCCGGCGGTACCACTCGAGCACCTGTTCGATCATCAGCTTCGTCTGTCCATAGACGCTGGCCGGGCCGAGCGGCGAGTCCTCCGAAAGGGGCGAGTCACTTGAGGCATACACGGCGGCCGAGGATGACAGGACAAATCGCGGCACCCCCGCCCGGGCGCAGGCCTCGATCAATCCGAGAGACAATGCCAGGTTGTTCTTGAAGTATTTTCCCGGATCGGCCATGCTCTCGCCGGCTTCGATGAAGGCCGCGAAGTGCATCACGGCTCCGAACCCGCCGTCGCGCACGGCCGACGCAAGTGCCTGGGAATCTGCCAGGTCGCCCTGAATGAACCTGGCTTGCATGGGAATGGCGCTGCGATGGCCGGAGACAAGTGAGTCGTAGACGGTGACCTGGTGTCCGGCCGCTAGCAACGCTTCCGCCGCGGCGGATCCGATGTAACCGGCACCGCCGGTCACGAAGACATTCATTGGCATCCTCCGTGGTGGAGGCGATGTAGGTCTCCAGCGGGCACCCGTTGGGTCGGCGCGCAACTCGGGATGCCGCGCCGTTTGCCACAGTTTGTCATGACAGATGGCGAAGTTTCGATTCTGCCTCGGTCTGAAGCGGTTTTTGGCCTCACCCCCGTCCTCCCGTAAGATCATCCGGGACGAACGGCCCCCTCCGCCTTGCGGCATTCAGACGACTGCCAAGCCACGAGGCGGAGAGGGGGTGGGGGCCGTACTTGGTTCGGGCGCAGGCCATTCTCCGTGAGAGCGAGAGGGAAAGCTGCGAGGATCCATTCCCTTGAGGAACATGGCCTTGTACGCACCGGATCGCGCAAGGCGAGATATTGAAGGAGGGGAGAACAAGAAGGGTCACGCCTATTCCTCGTCATCCTCGATATCCAGCTTGGCCAGCGACGCCGCCAGTCGCTTCACCCCCTCCGAGGCGAAGGTGATCGTGACCTCTTCATCGTCTCCGTCGAGGCGCGACGACATCACGATGCCCTCTCCGAACCGGGGGTGACGGACGTGCATGCCGACGCGGAAGCGTGTTGCTGCGGGAGCCACTGTCCGGGTATCCCAGCGCGTCTGCCTTTGGAACGAAGCTTGGGCCGCCGTCAACACGCCAGCGTGATCCCCTTCAACCAGATCGGCGGGGATGTCCAGCAGGAAGCGCGAGGGCTCGCACATGGCCGAGACGCCCGACGAGCGTCGCCGGAATGTCCGGACGAGGAACACACGATCCTTGGCCCGGGTAAGACCGACATAGAACAGTCGCCGCTCTTCCGCCAGCTCTTCCGAGTCTTCGAGGGCGCGTTGGTGCGGCAACACGCCCTCATCCAAACCGATGATGAAGACCACAGGAAACTCAAGTCCTTTGGCGGCGTGCAGGGTGAGCAAGGTAGGGACGTTCATCGAGTCAGTCAATGTATCCTGATCGGAGATCAGGGCGACGTGCTCCAGGAAGCCGGTGAGATCCAGCCCCTCCATCTCCTGCGCAACGCCGCGGAGTTCCATGACGTTCGCCCAGCGGTCGGCGCCCTCTTCGGTCCCGTCATCGATGTGGGACCGATAGTCGATGTCGTCCAGGACGCGGTCGATGAGCGATGGCAGGGGAAGACGATCGCGATCATCCAGCCAGCCCTGGAGCGCGCGACCGAACGATTGCAGACCTTTGGTGGAACGGCCAAGACCAGCAGTGCCGGCTGACACCTCTTCCTTCGCCAGGTCGAGGGCAAGAGAATAGGGTGCCCGGGACTCACGTTCGGCGGTCTCGAGCAGACTCTGGACCGCCTTGGCGCCCAGCCCGCGAGGTGGGACATTCAAGACACGCAGCAAACTGACCTGATCGAGCGGGTTGTGGATCAGGCGCAGATAAGCGATCAGATCCTTAACCTCACGCCGACCGTAGAAGCGTTGGGCTCCCACCAGACGATACGGCAATCCCGCCCGTAGAAAGGCCTCCTCCAGGGCGCGCGATTGGGCATTCGTCCGGTACATCACGGCACACGCGCCCGGCTCCGCCTCGCCCCGCATCGTGAGCATGGCGATCGCCTCCACGACGTAGCCGGCTTCATCCTGCTCGTCATAGGCCTCGTGAACGACCACTTGCACGCCTCGGCCGCGATCCGTGAACAAGCGCTTGACCTGACGGCCGGGATGACGATCGATCACGGCCATTGCCGCGTCCAGGATTGTCTGAGTCGAGCGGTAGTTCTGTTCGAGCAAGATGATCCGAGACTGCGGGTAGTCCTCCTGGAATCTCTTGACGTTGCGGTAGTCGGCGCCTCGCCAACGATAGATCGACTGATCGGCGTCGCCGACGACGAAAAGATCCGGATCCCCTTCGCCGGCCAGCAG
>Ga0299912_10003982_pt1 | contig 12058 bp, 6 predicted proteins | sample RVTome_2_FD_207667 | JGI IMG/M metagenome (GOLD analysis project Ga0299912, IMG submission 207667) | Soil microbial communities from uranium-contaminated site in the Upper Colorado River Basin, Wyoming, United States - RVT95D214 (version 2) ... | reverse complement strand
TTTGCTTGGATCTCCAGCGATTGGGTTTTTATCTGTATGGTCCGAGAGAGATAACAATCCGCAAGACTATTGGCCACCTGGGTAAGCTGCAAAAGATCCTTGTCAACCTCGTGAATTCCTTCCTGAAGCCTTCGAATGGGGAGGTTGATCTTACGGTGAATGGTGATAAAGGAAACCACAAAGATGGCCGCGAGGATGACCAGCGAACCTATAATCAACTCTAAGTCTTGTTCCTTCTGATTAAGGCTCAGTCGTATAGAAATCAGGCCGAAAGCAATAAAGAAGATGAAGAGTACACCGTTCAATACCCAGAAGAATTTTTTGATCGTCATCACTTACCCATAGGACAAGACGGCCAGGTATTGAACCTGTGGTCTTTGTCATCCGATCTTGAATTGTTGCACAATACCAGTCAACTGCATGGCCAGATCGTTGAGGTTTTGAGCTGCCTGATCCACGAGTTGCATGCCTTTCTGTGTTTGGGTTGCTCCTATATTGATATTCTCCATCGCCTTTGTGATCTGATCCATTCCCGCCAGTTGCTGCCGCGCACTGGCTACAATCTGCTCGGAAGCTGCCACCGCCTGTTTCGTATGCTCCCGGATGACACGGATCGCATCACCGGTTGAGTGAGCCAACTCCACGCTGCTTTCCGCACTCTTGGTGCCCTTCTCAGTGACCATCACAGCCGTATTGGCGGCTTTCTGGATTTCGCTCAGAATGCTGCTCACCTGGGCTGTGGCCTGACGTGACTGCTCGGCGAGGGTGCGTACTTCGCCCGCCACGACGGCAAAGCCTCTGCCTGCCTCGCCGGCGCGAGCGGCTTCCATGGCGGCATTGAGTGCCAGGAGGTTGGACTGGTCGGCGATGTCATTGACCGTGGCGATGATCTCACCGATCTGCAGGGTCTGTTCGCTGAGGCTGAGGATGGTTTCGGCGATTTGACGTACTTGGTCCTTGAGGCCTGTCATGCCATCTTCAGTCATTTTCACGGCGTCCAACCCGTTTTCGGCCAGCTTGAGGGTGTTGGAGGCCATTTCGGAGACAAGCTGAGCACGCTCGACGGATTGTTTGGCAGTCTGGCGCACCTCTTCCACCGTGCTGGTGGTCTCGGCTACGGAAACGGCCTGTTCGGTAACCGTGGCGGCTTGCTCTGCAGTAGCGGCGGAGATATTACTATTGGCCCTGCTGATGTTGTCCGTGGCCTCCTGCATCTGGCAGAGGAGCTCTTGTAGAATGGCTATCATCTGTGTCAACGAATTGCCCACATTATCCTTCTCTGAGCGGGGTTTGACTGTGTTGGTTAGATCGCCCTTGGCGACTTGATTGACCGCTTGAGCCATTTCATTCAAAAGATCGATCATGTGGTTGAGGTTGTTTTTAATTTCATTAAATTCACCATGGTAAGAAGAGGTAATCTTAGGCGGAAGGTCCCCAACGCTTATACGTTTTATATAATCTGCAGCGATGCGCAACGGCCCGGTGACCGCATCGAGGGTGCCATTGATACCCTGGACGATCTTACGGAAATCGCCTTGGTGTTTGGAAGCATCCGCGCGGGTAGTGAGGTTACCTTCCACGGCAGCCTGGACCAGTATATTAACATCCGAAATCTGGGACTTGACAGTCTCGCCCATCTTGGCGTAAGCCTCTCCGGTCTCACTCAGCCGCACAATCATTTGGTTGAAGTCTTGGGCCAGGTTGCCCAGCTCGTCTTTCGTTTCGAGCTCCAGAGGGCGGGTCTCGATCTGGGCGGTCTGGGACAGGTCACCATTCGCCAGGTGGGTGGCAACATCGGTAAGTTGAGAAAGGTCCAAGGCAACGCTATGGGTTGCATCCTGCAGTCTTTGGATGGGGACGTTGACTTTGTGGTTGAAGGTGATTAGGGAAAACACAATGATGGCCGAAAGGAGGGCCAGCAGGCCTATGCTTATGTTTAAATACAGTTTGCCTCGCTTCATAATCTTCTCTAATGTCGATGTCGTTCGGAACTCCTGCATGGTCATAAATTCGTCAATAGGCTTCATCACCCTCGCTTTTGTGATATGATAATCACGATCATGCAGCAAATGGATAGCCAGGGCCTGGTCTGGTTTGCCGTCTTTTAGAGGATAATGACCCATCATTGCAAGAAAGGCGTTGTTCTCGATTGTCACGAGAGCCTCTGCCGCGTTCTTTGCTTCTTCTATTTTAGTGAACTCTTCTTTGGTGAAACCCGCCTTTTTCATGAGATCAGTCAGCGAGATGGCTGGGCCTAAAGGCTCATCTGATAAACCACCCGCTGACAAAAAATCCCAATAGATCCTATGATAGTGCTCCGGATGCGGCTTCGTGCCTTCTCGTATTCCCAGCACATCTTTATAGTATGCCAAATATATAGGATCAATCGTGACCGCGTAGGTACGTGCAAAACGGGTCATATCATCAATGCTGTGGCGGAGCTCATTGGCAAGCAGGTAGGATTGATAATGAGTCTCTTGGCTGCGGTTGACCTCCTTCAGACTGAGGTTCAATAGACTTGAGACCAGGCCGAGAAAAATCAGCAGAATGAAAAATGTACCATACAACACAAAGAAATTTTTTTTGATTGTCATAACAAACTCCTTTGATAAGACCTTCTAATAAGGCTCTATCTTTTATTTACGGTATATTACCTAAGAAAAATACTGTGATGGACATCATTCTGTCTCACAGGTTGCCTCACCCGATCTTGTATTGTTTTACAATGCTGGTTAACTGTCTGGCCAGATCATTCAGATTTTGAGCTGCCCGATCCACTTGTTGCATGCCTTTCTGTGTTTGCATGGCTCCTTGGTTGATATTCCCCATCGCCCTTGTGATCTGGTCCATCCCAACCAGTTGCTGCCGTGCGCTGGCCACAATCTGCTCGGAAGCCGCCACCGCCTGTTTCGTATGCTCTCGAATGACGCTGATCGAATCCCCGGTTGAGTGGGCTAACTCCACGCTGCTTTCCGCACTCTTGGTGCCCTTCTCAGTGACCATGACAGCCGTATTGGCAGTTTTCTGGATTTCGCTCAGAATACTGCTCACCTGGGCTGTGGCCTGACGTGACTGCTCGGCGAGGTTACGCACTTCGCCTGCTACGACGGCAAAGCCTCTGCCTGCCTCGCCGGCGCGAGCGGCTTCCATGGCGGCATTGAGTGCCAGGAGGTTGGACTGATTGGCAATGTCGTTGACCGTGGCGATGATCTCACCGATCTGCAGGGTCTGTTCGCTGAGGCTGAGGATGGTTTCGGCGATTTGACGTACTTGGTCCTTGAGGCCTGTCATGCCATCTTCAGTTCTTTTTACGGCGTCCAAACCGTTTTCGGTCAGTTTGAGGGTGTTGGAGGCCATTTCGGAAACGAGCTGAGCGCGCTCAACGGACTGTTTTGCCGTCTGGCGGACCTCTTCCACCGTGCTGGCGGTTTCGACTACGGAGGCGGCCTGCTCGGTAACCGTGGCGGCTTGCTCTGCAGTAGCAGCGGAGATATTACTATTGGCCTTGCTGATGTTATCCGTGGCCTCCTGCATCTGACCGAGGAGCTGACGCAGATTGGCCAGCATCTTTGCGAGTGCATTGGCCCATACGTCCTTTTCTGAGCGAGGGGTCACTACCGTAGTCAAATCTCCTTTGGCGATTTTATAGAGAATACGGAGTACCAAATCTCGGACATCCAAGTAATTGTTGAGGTTGTTTATGATTTTATTAAAATCACCTTTGAATGAAACAGTAATCTTGGACTCGATGTCTCCTTTAGTGAACTTTTCAATATACTCCGTCAATACGTGTAGTGGCCTGCTGACTGCATCGAGGGTATCATTCATGCCCTGGACGATCTTGCGAAAATCACCCTGGTGTTTAGAGGCATCTGCACGGATAGAAAGATCGCCTTCTATAGTTGCCTGAACTAGCATATTGACGTCTGCAATTTGGGACCTGACGGTTTCTCCCATCTTGGCATAAGCATCGCCGGTTTCCCGCAGCTCGGTAATTATCTGGTTGAAGTCCTGGGCCAGATTGCCCAACTCATCTTTTGATTTAATCTCTATTGGTTGGGTCTGTATCTGGGCGGTCTGAGAAAGGTCGCCGTTCGCCAGGCCGGAGGCTACCTGCTTGAGCTGTGAAAGATCCATCACAACATGATGGATTGCGGCCTGAAGCCTTCGGATGGGGACGTTGATCTTACGGTTGAGGATGATCAAGGAAACCACAAGGATCACCAAGAGGAAGATCAGTAGGCCCGTGGTCACATTTTGATCTATTTCTGGCAGTCTAGACATCCAACCAATGGTAACCAGGAGTATAAAAATCGCACCGTACAATACCCAGAAGAATTTTCTGATCGTCATAGGTTCTCCTTATGAAAATATGATTTCCAAGTTTTAATGGAGAGTTGATTAAGATGGATCATCCAGCCTTGCCTCATAGATCTCCACACGATTATGCCCATATCTCCTGGGCCTGTGTAGGGCTATCTTCGATCAGCAGGATATGTTTCTTATCTTTCTCTTGTGTCACTCTGGGTATCTCTTTCTATCCAGGGTTTTTTCCCATCAAGCCCCTCAGCCGGGGGGCGATCTGATTGAGATCGAGAACCTCCTCCACCGCATTGAGTTCGATGGCAGCTTTGGGCATGCTGAAGATCACACTGCTGGCTTCATCTTGTGCAATCGTATAAGCACCTGCTTGATGCATAGCCTTCAGTCCCAACGCGCCGTCCTCTCCCATTCCGGTCAGCAAGATGCCGATTGCCTTCTCCTTGAAATTCCGAGCCACCGATTCAAAAAGAACATTAGCCGATGGACGGTGGCCGCTGACTGACTCCGAAGCATCGAGACATAGCTCACCGCTACCCGCGACGGTCAGGTGGGTATTGTCTGGAGCTAAATAAACAGTGCCAGGTTTAACGGTCTCATGATGTTCCGCCACCTTGCATCGGAAGGGGGTCGTTTTGCTCAGCCAGCTTGCCAAACCGAATATAAAGCCCTGGCTGATGTGCTGCACGATCACCATGGGTAGGGGAAAGCTCGACGGCAGACCGTTCAAGAACGTTTGCAGAGCCGGAGGGCCACCTGTGGACAAGCCGATGGCCACCAACAGGGTTTCCTTTTGGCGCTGGACTGAAGCGGGTCCCTTTGCAGGAGCAGCCGGCTGGAGCTCGCCTTTATCGACCATGGGACGCGTTGGTTCCTTCGGCCATGAGCGTCGGATCACCTTGACCCCTGCCATGGTTTTGATCTGGTGGATGAGCGTTGCTGCATCCGTATTGTCGGGGGAGAGTCCTCTTGGCGTTGGCAGAACCGTCAGTGCACCTAGTTCCAAAGCCTTGAAGCTTACCTCCATCAGATATTGAGATTCGATGCCCGTGATGACCACAATCGGGCAGGGTGCCTCGTGCATGATCTTACGGATGGCTTCGTAGCCACCCATGCCCGGCATGTTGATATCCATGGTGACGATATCCGGCCTGGATTTCTGGCAGAACGCCACGGCCTCTTCACCGCTTCCGGCTTCCCCCATCACGGTCAGTTCCGGGTCACTCTCTAAGATGAAGCGAAGCGCCATTCGAATGGTCAGCATGTCATCGACAATGAGTACGCGAATCACGGTATTCTCCTTTATACTTCGTGGTGTATCTTAAATTCAAAATCAGAATATCGACATCCTATAAAAGATTTTTGAAATCCCAATTTCAACATCCAAATGTCAAATGACTATAGATGGCGTCATAAATATTTGCGCATCGGGATAAAATCCTCTTTCATTGTCATTCCGGGCTTGACCCGGAATCCAGTCTTTGGATCCCAATCTTTGAATTTCTGGATTCCCGCTTTCGCGGGAATGACATCATATGCGCATTTTTCACTTTGTGTTTTCGGTTTCATTTGAGCTTTGAGCTTTGAGCCTTGACATTTTTATCTGATCAGTCGTTCGATGGTGTTCAACAATTCCAGTTGGTCGAACGTACTTTTAACGATATAGGCGTCTGCGCCTGCTTCCATGCCGTGTAATCTGTCCTGCGGCGACTCCATGGAGGTCACCAGGACTACTGGCACATGGGTATACTTACTGTTGCCCTTGATGGATTGGGTCAGAGCGAGTCCGTTCATTCTGGGCATATCGACATCCGAAACCACCAGATCCGGCAATCCCTTCTCGTTGCTGCAAATCAACTCCCACGCCTCCTGGCCATCGGTCGCAGCCAGTACGTCATAGCCCGCATTCTCCAGGATGTCCCTTTCCAGTGCGCGGGTTGTGATCGAGTCGTCGGCTAATAGCACGCGCCGTCGCCGGGCTTCCTTGGTGACGATGGGCACCGACAAGGAGGCGACGGATTTAATTTGGACGGACCTCATCAGGTCAGAGACATTGAGGATGGTCACCAACTGTCCATCGCCCAGGATGGCGGCTCCTACTAGGTTTCGCACCCTGCGCAACTGGCCTCCCAATGACTTGACGACCAGTTGTTGCGTAGATAGGAAACCACTGACGCGAAGGGCAATACGCTTTTCCACCACGGACAGGATGACCACCGGGATTTTGGCATCAGACGACAGGGGTTGTTCCACTTCGGGTAGTTTGAGAACATGTGATAGACTGACCAGAGGCAGGGGACGACCCTCGGCGTAGATGGCGGGATGTCCCTCGATGCTACCTACTTTTGCTACGTCCACGTGCAGAATCCGCTCGACATTCATCATCGGCAGCCCTATCGTTTCCCCGGCCACGTGCACCAGCAACACCTGGCTGGTCGTCAGGGTCAGTGGCAGTATCAGGACGAAGGTGGTGCCCAGACCTGGAGTGGTTTCCACCTGGATCAATCCACGCATCTGTTCAAGGTTTTTGCGAACCACATCCATGCCGACGCCGCGGCCGGAAAGGTCGGTGATCTGTCCGGCCGTCGAGAGTCCGGAATAGAAGATCAACTCGACGACTTCACTTTCACTTAACTCAGCCATCTTCTCTGAGGGAACCAGACCCCGTTCGATCGCCGAGCGACGCACTGCCTCAAGGTTGATGCCACGGCCATCGTCGGAGACCGTCAGCACCAGGTTGCTTCCACGCTGCTCCGCGCAGAGTCGAATGGTGCCGTGGCGGGGTTTCCCTGAAGCCAGGCGCTCTTCAGGCGATTCGATGCCATGGTCTACGGCGTTGCGCAGCAGGTGGGTCAGAGGATCCTTCATCAGTTCTAGGGCCTGACGGTCCACTTCCGTTTCTTTCCCTTCTAGCTCCAGGACGATGTCTTTACTATGGTCGTGGGCGAGGTCGCGCACCATGCGCGGGAAGAGGCCAAACAAAGTGGCAATGGGCAACATCCGGGCATTGCGGATACCGGTTTGCAGATCGTCGGTGATGAGCTGCAGATGGTTGCGGTCATTGGTTAAGTGGTCCAGTAGCGCGTTGATCTCGGTGCTCAGGGCTTTGATCTCCTGCTCATTGTTTTCCAGAAAGTCAAACAGCAGGGTAAACTCTGGGTTATCCGCCTTCAGGTAGTGCCGCCGCAAGCTGTTGCAGTAAGGGCGGGCCTTCCGCCAGTTCTTTTGCCAGCGCATCGTGCGTTCCTGTAGGTCTTTCATCTGCCCCACGAGTTTATCCGTCCGCATTTGCATGACGAGCAGCTCGCCCAGGCCGTCCATCAGCGCGTCAAGCTTGGCCGTGCGCACACGGATGGTATCATCTACCTGTATTGGACGTGGGCTCACGGGCTGCGGGTCTTTCACAGGCGTGGCCGATGGGTTGGCGTGCGGTGTTGTAGGAGGGGGTTCTGCATCCACCGACTCGACAGGATTGGAAGAAAGGGGGGGAGAGGATTCAGGGATCGGCGACTTTTCTCCTTCGGAGAGGGTGGCCTCTGTCTTAGCACTGGTTTCTGTCTGTTCCTTTGCGGCTTCGTTGAGGCGGGTAAGGATCGCCGTCATGAATTCGGCGTCCATCTGTTCACCACGTAGATGGGCGGCCATCGCCGTGCCGATTGCATCTACAGCAGACAACAGAATGTCAAAATGCTCGGGGACGAGGGTGAGGTGCCCCTCACGAATCTTGACCAAGACATCCTCGATGTGGTGAGCGATGGTTTCAAGGTCTTTTAGGTTCACGGCTCGGGCGGCTCCCTTGATACTGTGAGCGGCTCGGAAAATGTTAGTGAGCAGGTCGGTGCGCTCATCGGAGGCCGGGTTTTGCTCCAGCGCAAGAAGCCCCTTGTTCAGCGTGCGCAGATGTTCCTCAAGCTCCGCCTGAAACGTGGCCATCAACTCCTTTAGCATTTTATCTGATATGGGCATCGTCAACTTCCTTTGATGACAAAGTTTTAATAAGACAAGGCGTCATCCGATCTTGTATTGCTGCACAATGCTGGTCAACTGTTTGGCCAGGTTATTCAGGTTTTGAGCTGACTGATCCACTTGTTGCATGCCTTTCTCCGTTTGCGTCGCCCCTTGGTTGATATTCCCCATCGCCCGTGTGATCTGATCCATTCCAGCCAGTTGCTGCCGCGCGCTGGCCGCAATCTGCTCGGAAGCCGCCACCGCCTGTTTCGTATGCTCCCGGATGACACGGATCGCATCGCCGGTGGAGTGGGCCAACTCCACACTTCTTTCCGCACTCTTGGTGCCCTTCTCAGTGACCATCACGGCCGTATTGGCGGCTTTCTGGATTTCGCTCAGGATGCTGCCCACCTGGGCTGTAGCCTGACGTGACTGCTCGGCGAGGTTGCGCACTTCGCCTGCTACGACGGCAAAGCCTCTGCCTGCCTCGCCGGCGCGAGCGGCTTCCATGGCGGCGTTGAGTGCCAGGAGGTTGGATTGGTCGGCGATGTCGTTGACCGTGGCGATGATCTCACCGATCTGCAGGGTCTGTTCGCTGAGGCTGAGGATGGTTTCGGCGATTTGACGCACTTGGTCCTTAAGGCCTAACATGCCGTCTTCAGTCCTTTTCACGGCGTCCAAACCATTTTCGGCCAGCTTGAGGGTGTTGGAGGCCATCTCGGAGACGAGCTGAGCGCGCTCGACGGATTGCTCGGCCGTCTGGCGGACCTCTTCCACCGTGCTGGTCGTTTCGGATACAGAGGCGGCCTGCTCGGTGACCGTGGCGGCTTGCTCTGCGGTTGCGGAAGAGATATTACTATTTGCTTTGCTGATGTTGTCCGTGGCCTCCTGCATCTGACGGGTGAGCTGGCGCAGATTGGCCAGCATCTGTGCAAACGCATTGCCCACGGCGTCCTTCTCTGAGCGGGGTGTGACTTTAGTGGTCAGATCGCCCTTGGCAACTTTGTTGACCGCTTGGGCCATTTCATTCAAAAGGTCGAGCATATGGTTGAGGTTGTTTATGATTTCACTAAATTCACCATTATATGAAGCGCTAATCTTAGGCGGGAGGTCTCCAACACTGATACGTTTAATATACTCCGCGGCGATGTGCAGCGGCCCAGTGACCGCATCGAGGGTGCCATTGATACCTTGGACGATCTTACGGAACTCACCCTGGTGCTTGGAGGCATCCGCGCGGGTAGTGAGGTTTCCTTCCACGGCGGCCTGGACCAGCATATTAACATCCGCAATCTGGGATTTGACGGTCTTGCCCATCTTGGCGTAAGCCTCTCCGGTTTCACTCAGCTGGACAATCATCTGGTTGAAATCTTGGGCCAGATTGCCCATCTCATCTTTCGTTTCGAGAGCCAGAGGTTGGGTCTGGATCTCAGCGGTCCGAGACAGGTCACCATTCGCTAGGCCGGTGGCCACCGCTGTCAGTTGCGAAAGATCCAAGGCGACATTATGGGTTGCATGCTGCAGCACTCGGATGGGGACGTTGACCTTGCGGTTGATGGTGACCAGGGAAAGCACAACAATAGCTGAGAGGAGGATCAGCAAGCCTATGCTCATGTTTAAATACAGTTTGCCCCGTTTCGTGATCTTCTCTAACATCGATTTCGTCCGGAGGTCATGATTAAAAATAAAATCGTTAATCGGTATCATGGCCTTGAGCTTTTCGAGATGATAGATGTTGTCATGCAGCAGCTGGATAGCCAGAGCCTGGTCTGGCTTGCCTGCTTTAAACTTCCCAGTGCCATCGTCGTATTGGCCCTTCATTGCAAGAAAGGCTTTTTCTTCAATTTTCAAAAGGGTATCTGTTCTGCTCTTTGCTTCGTTTATTTCGGTCACCTCTTCAGCAGTAAACCCCGCCTTTTTCATTAGATCTGTCAATGAAGCGGATTGGCCATCTGGACGTGGCTTCTGGCCCTCGCGGACTGCCAGCACATCCTGATAAGATTGTTCAAATCTGGGCTCACCGGTAACTACATAGGTCCGTGCAAAACGGGTCAAATCATCCACGTTTTGACGGAACTCATAGGCGAGCAGGTAGGATTGATGACGGGACTCTTGGCTTCGCTTCACATCCTCTTGATTGAGGTTCAGCATTCTAGACATCCACCCGAGGGCAATCAGGAGAACGAAAAATGCACTGTACAACACTAAGAAAAAATTTTTAATCCTCATTATTTATTCCTTTCATTTTAATTGGCGGTCTATTACCGGCAAAGAATACCGGTATAAACATCATTCTCCCTCGTTCACGATGATGTTGGGGTCAGAAAGCAAAGACTCCAAATCGAGGACCATCATCATGTCGGCGGTAACGCCTCGGATATGGGCCTGCGCTTTAGCCGAAACAGTGGGAGGCGTTGGATTCAGCTCATTCATTCGAAGGTGGCACACTTTATCCAAATCATCGGTGAGCAGAGTCAACGCCACTTCTTGATGACCGCTGCTATTGCCGTCCCTCACCAGGAGAATATGAGCTTTTTCGGAGAGCGGGTGGGGTGGAAGCCCCCAAAACACTGTCAGGTCCATGATGGAGTAAATACGGCTACGCAGGTTTACGATCCCCACGATGAAGTCAGGCGCACACGGCACGCGTGACCAGTGATGTGCGCTTAAAGGCTGGATCTCATGTACCCACTCTGTCGGTATTCCTATATACTCCGTTCCCAGATGAAACGTCAGCACTTCCAACATTTCTCCGCTGGCAGCTCTACTTTCCGGTAGCCTGGCCAGTGAACATGCACGCTCTTCAAGGATACCCTGTACGTCATGTGATTTTAAAAAGATGGGTTTCTGAACTTTGGGTTGCTTCTGCTGCTTCATAACTTACCTCTCAACCTCGCAATCGATTTTGCAGTTCGTTTGTGTGTGGCACGGTTGTTTGGGACGGCCTTGGCCATAGTCAACAACTGGCCTGCAGTCAAATCGTCCGAGCCTGGCAATACTGTATCAAGTGAAAGTTTGGAAGCCAGGTGAACAGCCACTTCGCGGTGTCTTTCGGCTTCGGTCGTTTTTCCAGTTCGTTGGCAGAGATGATACAGTCCAAAATGGGCTAAGATGAAATTGGGATCCAAATAGATCACTTTCTTGAGGCGGTTTATAGCTTCCTGCATCTCTCCCTGTACCTCATTGATAAGTGCTAACGTATAGTGCACTTCGCTTCGCAACGGGTCATGATCGAGTGCCTGCTCGGCCCATTTTCGAGCTTCATTGAGTCGCCCGACGTTAGCTTCCAGACATGCCATCCGATACTGCGCCTTAATTGAGGTTGCCTCTTTTGATAAGCAAGCCAGAAAGCACTGACGGGCCTCGTCATATCGGTGCTGCTTCATCAATTCTTCACCTTGCCGATAGAAGTCAATACTAAGCCCTGGATCTGAAACTTCGACGGACTTCGTCGAGTCGCTCAGTCTGAAGGGCAGGCCCTGGTCTTCAGCCCGGGGAGTCAAAGGGTCGACTTTGGATCTCATTGTCGAAGTCTCGCGCTCAGGAGGTTTATTGCTCCGAGTGCCATCAGCGGAGCTTTGAAATGATGCCGCAAGGGGTTTGCCTACTAGTGACGATTGCAGAATTACATCAGAGGAGATACTGTTCAGTGTAGAAGTCGCCGGCCCTCCATTATGGTTTGATGACATGATCGGAGGTGAGCTTGGCTGAAGACGGGCTTCACTGAAGTCAATCTGTTGAGGAGCCGTGATCCTCAAACCGGTGGATGCAGGGATATCAGAGATCTTTT
>Ga0299912_10003981_pt1 | contig 12059 bp, 8 predicted proteins | sample RVTome_2_FD_207667 | JGI IMG/M metagenome (GOLD analysis project Ga0299912, IMG submission 207667) | Soil microbial communities from uranium-contaminated site in the Upper Colorado River Basin, Wyoming, United States - RVT95D214 (version 2) ... | reverse complement strand
TGGCCAGGACTACTTTCTGTTGGTTCCCCCCGCTCAGTTGCCGGACTAGCTTGGTAATCTGAGGCGGGTGGATAGATAGCTCTCGCACCTTGGCCTGCACACGCTCATCCTGTTGCCGGATATTTAAGAGTCCCCAGTGACTTACCTGATCTATGGTAGCCAGACTCGCATTATCTCGAATCGAGCAGCTCATTACGAGACCATCCCGCTTCCGGTCTTCGGTCAGAAGCGCAATACCCGCCTGAACGGCATCACGTGGCGAATTCAGCTTGACCGCCTTGCCCCTCAAACGGATCTCGCCGGAAGTGGGGCGATCGGCACCGAAGATACACCTTGCTACCTGGGTGCGACCGCTGCCCACCAGCCCGAACAAGCCCAGGATCTCGCCGCTGGCAAGTGAGAAAGAGACGTTTGTAAAGTAACCCTCTTGACCTAAATTCTTCACTGACAAGATCTCTTTACCTGGCTTTGTGCGGCGATCAGGATAGAATTCGCCGAGCGTTCGGCCCACCATCATCTTGATCAATTGGCCCTCGTCCGTTTTTTGGGGACTCACAGTACCCATCAGCTCTCCATCCTTGAGCACGGTGATCCGATCTGCAACTTTAAAGACCTCGTCCAGCCGGTGGGAAATATAAAGAATCAGTGTGGACTCCTTTTTAAGCCGTTGGATCATTGCGAAGAGGCGGTTCAACTCTTCCTGAGATAGCACCGCTGAGGGCTCATCCAGGATCCAGACTTTTGGCTGGGTGACGGCTGCTTTGGCGATCTCGACCATCTGTTGGTGGGATACACTCAGGTGGGAGACAAGGGTATGGACATCCAAGCCGGTGAACCCGATCTCCGCAAGCTTTTCTTCCGCCAGCTTGTGGGCGCGGTTCCAATCCACCCACCATTTCACTTTAGCTGTCGGCATCTGACCCATGAGGATGTTCTCGGTGATGCTCAGGTGGCGGACCAGACTAAATTCCTGGTACACCGCGCGAATCCCCAGCCGGTGGGCGCTAATGGGCGATTTGAGAACGACTGGCTCTCCCCCAAGAGTGATTTCTCCGGCGTCGCGTTGGAGAGCTCCAGATAGAATCTTCATCAAGGTGGATTTGCCGGCGCCATTTTCCCCGACAATGGCGTGCACTTCCCCCAGACTGGCGCTGAAGTCCACTCCTTTGAGCGCCTGGGTGCCGTTGAAGCTTTTACGAATGCCCCGCATTACCAGGAAATCGGAGTTCTCCATCCCCAGACCCTACTTCAGTTTTTCCGCTGGGAAGGCGTTGTGTACGATGATGGTTTTCTGATCGGTCATTTCATCCAGGGTGTCGTGAATCCCCTCGCGGCCGTGCCCGCTCATCTTGATACCGCCAAATGGCAGCGTCTCAACTCGGAGAGCGGAAGACCAGTTGATGATCACCCCGCCCGCCTCCAGTTTGTAAGCGATGTCGAACGCCTTGTTGATATCGCTTGTAAATACCGCCGATTGCAAACCGTAGGGTGAATCGTTGGCCATGCGGATGGCTTCATCGATTGAGGTGAACCGGACTAGCGGCGCTACCGGTCCGAAGCACTCTTCTTTGAACAACGGTACGCCCACCGGGACGTCGGTCAACACAGTCGGCTCCATGAAGGCATTCCGCCGGTTGCCTCCAGCCCTCAGCTTGGCGCCCGCCTGGATGGCTTCGTTGACAAGTGCCTCGACCTCCTTGGCTGCCTCTTCGTTGATCAACGGGCCAACGTCGGTTTCCTCCTGCAGTTGGTCTCCTACCTTGAGCGCCTTGGCTTTCTCGGTCAGGATGTCGGCGAATCGGTCGTAGATCGGGGCCTCGACGAAGATGCGTTTCACGGCGCAACAAATCTGGCCGTTACCGCGCGCCAGTCGGCCCAAAACGACGCCTTCGGCGGCTTTTTCCAGGTCGGAATCGGCCAGGATGATCATGGCATCGTTCCCTCCCAGTTCCATGTGTACCTTCTTCAGGTTCTCCGCCGCCAGTTGCGCGATTCGTATTCCAACCGCGGTGCTCCCTGTCACGGTGACCAGCTGGATATTTGGAGATCTGGCAAGGAAATCGCCGATCAAAGCGCCCGGACCGGTGATCATCTGGTGAGCAGCGCGTGGCAAGCCGGCCTCTTCCATGAGCTCAGCGATCTTTAAAAGGGCAAGCGGACAGGCGCTAGGCGGCTTGGAAATCACGGCATTTCCTGCTGCCAGAGCGGCTGCCGCTTTGTGACCCCAAAGCTCGACGGGATAATTGAAGGGCACGATGGCTGCCACCACACCCAGGGGTTGTCGGACTGTAATGGCGAAATGGCGCTCCTGGCCACGGACTGCGTCCACGGGCATAACGCGGCCAAAGATACGCTTGCTCTCCTCGGCAAAACCCCTAAAGATGTTGGCGGTAACGGCCACCTCCGCTCTTGTTTGAAGAATGGGCTTGCCGTTCTCCTGGGCTAGAAGCCTGCCTAACTCCTTAACCCTAGATTCAATGGCCTGCGCAATACGCATCAAGATATCGAAACGCTCGTGGGCTGTCAGCTTGCGCATAGCTTCTTTGCCATTTTGGGCTGCTGCCACTGCCCGCTCTGCGTCCTGGAGAGTTGCCTTGGGCACCTTGTCTATCACTTCTCCGGAACCGGGATTGTGAATGTTCAGCCATTTGCCGTCGGTTGACTCAACCCATTGGCCGTCTATTAGCATCTTCATTTTTGCCTCCTCTATGGATCACTCACATCAATAAATGGAATAGTTATGCTTTATTCCCTGATTGAACCCAAAAACCCATTTTCCTGGAAACTTCCTTTGCTGCTTCGTTAACGACGGAGCCCAGCTCAAGGCTACGCTCCCGGGTTATTCGACTGGCAGGCCCAGATACACTGATAGCTCCGACAACCTTCCCGGTGTAATCAAAGATAGGAGCTCCCGTGCAGCGTACCCCCAATTCATTCTCCTGATCATCGATTGCAAAGCCCTCACCTCGTATACGTTCCAATTCGGCTCGCAGCGACTCGGGCGAGGTTAATGTGAATGGTGTCCTCGCCGGCAAACCTTCGCGAATGATGGCTTCCACCTGCTCCGGTGGGTAGTAGGCGAGAATCGCCTTACCGAGCGCCGTACAGTGCATCGGATTTCGTATGCCGATATGGGATGCCATCCGCACCGAATGCGGACTATCTACTTTGGCGATATAAACTACGTTGTTACCGGTGGGGATTGCCAGGTGCGAGGTCTCTTGAGTTTGTGCGGAAAGTTGTTCGAGAAGGGGTTCACCCTCGTTTCGCAGGTCGTGCCGGCTGAGGAGGGCTCCCGCAAGTTCAATCATTTTTGGCCCCAGATTGAAGCAATCCCTCTCGTCACGTTTGACCACCTCCAGGTCTTCCATTGTAGTTAAATAACGATGTGCCGTGCTCTTTGAAACCTTCAGGTGCTTGGCGACCTCGGCAAGTGAGAGCCCAGTGCCGCTTTGGGATCCAAGAAGTTCTAGAATAATGAAGGCTTTTACGACCGTTGTTGATGTTTTTTGGTGTTTGCTTAACATTTGGCTAAACTGCTTTCAAAAAATCAACAAAAAGCCAAATAGAAAGAGCCTGCAACCGATTAGATTAATATGAGTAAATTTTCGAACGTCGTTTTATATTATAGAATACTTTTATGGATTTGTCAACGATTTCCTTTAATAAATGATTCGTGACCCCCATTCGTGAGCAACGTCATCATACTCCTCTCTCCGCAGGCGGATTTTATGGTCTTAAGACCATTTTAATGGCCTAAAGGCCAGAGGTGCTTGGGCCTGCACTGAGCGAATGCGAAGTGGTGAGGTTAGCTCCTCACCTCCCCATCGCCATAACCTTGAATAGCCTTGACTTCAGCCACTTGCTAAATCGCACCCTGCCCTTTTCATCCTCGGGCGCGTAGGTCGGGTCTCCCAGGATCAATTCCAACGCCCGTTCCACCCCATGAGGGATGATGTCTCCGGCCATGCCGTAGCCGATGCAGTCGTAGCCCACCAGGTACAGGTTCTTCACGGGGGATTCGGGCTCCAGCCGCTCGGCGCCGCTTTGCCCCAGCCGGTGGGCCATCTCTGCCGTCCACATCCCGCTGAAAAACATAGGCATCTGCATTTCGACCGCCTGGTCGAAGTTGGGGAAGACCTGGCGTAGCTGAGCCAGCACCAGGTCGAGCTCCTGGCGCAGGTTGTAAGGCGGTTGCATCACCCAGAAAACGTCCAGCAGGTGTCTCCCTGGTGGAGCAAGGCCGGGATCGAAGAAGGTCGGCGCGTAGCAGTTCAACGTCCGTTCCCAGCCCATGGTGTGCAGCAGGGAGTGTGTCTCACCAAGCAAAGCCTCTTTCGTCCCCAGGATCAGGGTGGCGACGATCGCCGGCGTTGCCAAACGCAGCCGCTGGACGTAATTTTCCGGCAGGTTGGCTTCTCCCACCAGTTGGATCAGCCGATTCAGACCGGCGTTGTGGATGACGACCTCTGCTCCGATGAAGCGCCCATCCTCAAGGACGACTCCCTGGGCGACTTTGTTTTGCACCCGGATTGACTGTACTTTGGTGCGCGTGGCAATTTGCCCGCCATGATCCCGGATGACCTTTTCCAGGGCTGCTACGATTGCTGCCGTTCCGCCGGTAGCCGTGCCCCAGTCTGCCATCTGCTCGATGGCATCCACGATCGCCCGCTTGGTCTCCATGGCAGAGAAGGTGTCTACTGTCTGCGAGGCGAAGCAGTAGGTGATGATCGTCTCGACGTACTTGACGTATTGCTCGTTGCCAGGGACGAACCTTTCGATGTACTGGCGGGCGGTCATATCATCCGGATAGCTGACCCTTGGGTCGTACATATCCGCGATCCAAGAATACACCTGCTTCATCCCCTTTTTCCCGCCCACCAGGGCTTCTTGAGCTTCATCAGTAGAGCCGAAGCGCCGTCCGTCTTTGGTCAGTACCCAGTGGTCGCCGCGCGATTTCACCTCGTGGACGGTCACCCAATCGATGTCCGCGCCCAGTTTGGTACATAGCCGGCCGATGCGGCTGTTAGGGCCGGGGCAGGTCCAGGCCGCGGTGGTGATGGCGTAGCCGTGGTGGTGGAGATGAGTATATTTGCCACCCACGAAGGACATCTGCTCCAGCGCCAGCACTTTCTTACCCGCCCTGGCCAGACCGGCCGCCGCCATCAAGCCACCGATGCCGGCGCCGACCAGCACAACGTCGTAGCGTTCTTCCAGCTCCACCGGTGGGGCAGCCAGCTCTATTGCCGAGAAAACGTTATTCGGGCAAAGATACAGGCAATCCCCGCAGTTGATGCAGGTCGCCTCGTCGATGGCTGGCCAGGCCTTCGCCTGGATTTCTAGGCTGATAGCCGATTCCGGGCAGCCAATGACGCAATACGAGCAACATGTGCAGCGTTCTCGTTCGATAGTGATGGACATGTTCCCCTCCTACTGGCTTTCGAATTCCAGCCAGCCGGCCCCTAGCAGGGTGGCCAGGCCGCGCTGGACCAGGTTGACGTTGGTCAGGGCGATGAAGATGAACGGTCCCATTGCCAGCGAGCCGATCAAAGCCACCTCGGGCCGCCCCAGGATGGTCACTGTGACCCCCACGGCGGTCAGGTACAGGGATAAATACAACACCAGCGGGCTGCGGATCGAGAGGTTCAGCGAGCGCCGGGGCTGCGCCACGGTCTCGGTGAGCAGGCGGTAGACCAGGTTGATCAGGAACGAGACCCCCAGCCAGCCGACGAAATTTTGCACCGGCACGCCGTGTTTCAGGTAAGGCAGGTAAGAGCCGCCTTCGTGCCATACCCACCAGCCGTGGCTGACCGCGATCGGGTCGATCATCATGTCCCAGGCAGTGGTCGCCAGCGCGCCGACGGCGGCCATCCACACATAGGTCGGCAGGCGTTTCACCCACGGGCTGGCGCGGTTCACCAGAGAGGGCGCCAGGATATCCGTCAGGCAAAAGGCGGCGTAGATGATTGGCTCCCAGGCCAGAGCCGCCATCAACGGCACACCGAAAAGCTTCAATCCCAGGAAATCGGAGTAGTGGTAGCGACCAAAAACCCATCCAAAATTGACCCCCAAGGCTTCGGCGGTGAAAGCCAAGACAAAAGAAGACGCCAGCATCAGCAGGCTGCATTGCCAGCCCTTGGTCAAAACGGCGTGCCAGACGACGAACACCAGCAGCGCTCCCACGTAGCCGATCAGGAAACTGGCGCTGAACGGGATGCGCATCCCTATCAAAGCGTTCACCACGATTAATGTTACCGAGATGGCGTTGACAGCCCAGATGTATAGATATGGATTGCGATCGATGCTATCCTGGTTCATAATGTTCCTTTCTCCCGGCTTAGCGCCTGAAAGAAGATGGTTGGCGTTTCGAGGAAAAGCTTTCGATTTAATTGGCGAAAGGTCAAGTCCCCCCGCAGGTTGCCAAAGACGAGCTCCTGCATGCGCAGGCTCTTACTGATCAGTTGAGAACCTAACCCCGGAAAACGGTAGATCAGACCGGCCAGGCGTCGGGCGTGGGATAATTGCTGCACGATCTCGACGTTGACCCGCCGGGTGTAAGCGCTCAAGTCGGTCAGTCCCAGGGCAAGAGCGTTTTGGATGGTTTCCGCGGCGATACGGGCGCTCCTGACTGCGTAGCAAAGCCCCTCACCCAGCCAGGGGTCGGCCAGGTTTGCGGCGTCGCCCACCAGCAATATCATGCCCTGATGCAGCGTTTCCATCCTGCCACCCAGAGGGATGAGGTGCCCCTGGCAGATACGCCGGCGGCCTTTATCCAGCACGGCGTGGCTGGTGATGAAGCGATCCAGGTGGCTGCCCAGACCAGCCGCCTTGCCTGGCAAAGCCCGGAAGACTCCCACGGAGAGATGGTCCAGCTTGGGGAAAATCCAGCCATAGCCACCCGGTAAGGCGCCGAAGTCGAAGGTGGCGTATGGCCCCTGCGCTTCCAGGCTGTAGGTCGGCACTTCTATCTCTGCTTCGATGGCAACCCCCACCTGGCGCTGGCGCAGCAACCCGGCCAGGCGTGCGACGGTGCTGAGCACGCCGTCCGCTCCAACTACAAAGCGGGCAGTGAATTCTCCTTTGCTGGTTTGCACCTTAACCCGGTCTGCCTCTTGCTCGACGCGCTCAACGGTGACCCCCTCGAAAAGCTCGGCGCCTGCGTTCACCGCGCATTGGGCAAGCAGGTAATCGAAGCGGTCACGCATCACCAGCCAGCCAATCGACCCTTTCACGTTAGCTTTGAGCAATTGCTTTCCAGTGTAACTGACAATCCCCCCAATGGCCTCTCGTTCATATGTCGAGCTGGCGTCGACCGGCAGGCTTTGCACGGTCTTATAAGTCACCCCTCCGCCGCAGGTTTTATAGCGCGGCAGGGTAGCCTTTTCCAGAACCAGCACCTTCAGGCCGCTGTTTGCCAGCAAATAAGCCAGGACAGCCCCCGCCGGCCCGGCTCCGACGACGATGGCATCGTAGATCAAAGGCTCAAACGATCCCCTTCCACATGGTAATTTTATGCACGGTTTCGGATTCATCACATGATAGCATATTTTACAGAAAACAAGGGGGTAGTGCGGGCAACGCCGTCAACATCCCCTCGTTTTTCGACCTGTAAAAGGTGGGGGACATTACAAATCAGCAAGGAATAAGCTTGCACGGCTGTTCTCGCCCCGATCTTCAAATATAATCACCTAAACTGGTGTGGGTTTTCAATTGATCCTGCTGGATCTCTGACCTTCCGACGCTGGAGTCACAAGTCCCGGCAAAGCGACAATTCATAACACATAATCATCCATTGAGAACGAGTTGGTACGCCTGATCCATTACAAGGAGAAAGCCATGAACGAAACTCTTTACACCCAAACTCAACTGCGTAAGCTCTGGATCGTCCTGGGGGTTTTGGGTATGGCAGCCGCTCTACTTTTGCTGGGGAAGCAGGCGTTGCTGGTCCATGCTGCCACGGAAACTATAAATACAGTAACCAGCACTGCGGATGGCTCCTTGGTGACCCTGGCCGGGAACAGCACCTGCGACCTGCGCGAGGCCATTGAGGCGGCTAACACCGACACAGCGGTCGGCCAGTGCAGCGCCGGCAGCGGCGCCGACGTCATCAACGTTACCGCCAGCGGCACGATTAGTCTGACAGGTGGCTACACCGTCACCCAGAATCTGACCCTGACCGGCCCCGGCGCCGCCAGCCTGACGATCGACGGCAACAACCACTACCGCCCGTTTTTCATTAATTCAGGTACCACGGTGGTCATTGCCAATCTGACCCTTACAAAAGGTAAGACCCCCTACGAATTACCGCCGCCTATGAATGGCGGCGCCGTCCATAACCAGGGCCACCTGACGATGAACGGTGTAACAGTCAAGGGAAGCTCCGCCATCCAATATGGAGGCGGCATCTACAATCATAATGGCAGCGTGCTCATCGTTCAAAATGGCAGCAAAATTGGGGCTGACGGCGCGCTGAATACAGCCGATTACGGAGGTGGGATTTACAATGCGGGCACAGCCGAAATTACCGCCACGGTTTCATACAACTGGGCTGAATCCGGTGGCGGGATTTACAATAATGGGGGCATGACGATTATTCGTCATAGCCCCATTTATCAAAACGAAGCACTTGATGGCGCCGGGATTGCTTCGATTGGTGGAAATATAACGATTGAAGCCAGCTCTATTACCACTAACACCGCTTCTGAAATGGGCGGTGGTATAGGTGCTGACCACACTGCGATTACATTAACCCAAAGCACTCTCCGCAACAACTTTGCCGTAGTTACCTCCAGCCAGCAATCACTCACCCCGCAGGCGATCAATGCTACCCTCAAACTGGGAGGCGGCGTTTTCCTTTCCGAAGGGTCCCTGTTCGTTTCAGAGGGCACATTCGAAGACAACATCGCCGCCGATCATGGCGGAGGCATCTACAACAATTTTGGTCAGGTTACCATTCAGAACAGCGACTTCACCGGCAATCTGGCTACATCCACTGGTAGTGATCATCGAGGTGGCGGGATTTACACCGATAATGGCAGCCTTTCGGTGACCGGCAGCACTTTCTCGGGCAACCACGCCTCAGGTGGAACAGGCTATGGTGGGGGCATCTACAGCCACGACATATTGACCATCATCAGCAGCACCTTCAGCGGCAACGAAGCCCACAGCATCACCGGCTATGGCGGAGGCCTGTACGTCGGCGGCACAGGGACAGTGGTCAACAGCACCATCTACAGCAATACGACCCTGGAAGCAGGTCAGCCCGGCAGTACTGGTGGCGGCGTTTATGTCGCATTTGGTGCTGCATTCACCCTGACCCACAGCACCATCGTGGGCAACAGTTCTACTAGCGGAGGTGGACTGGTGAATTTTGGCTCTCTGCTCCTGGCGAATTCAATCGTGGCGAACAATGGCGGGAACAACTGCTCCGGGACGATCACCAATGGCGGACACAACCTGACCTGGCCAGCTACCGACACCAGTTGCCCGGCTGATGTCACCGCTGACCCAAGACTCGGCGCTTTCGGCAACTACGGTGGGCTAACCTGGACGCTGCCGCTCAAACCCGGCAGCCCGGCCCTCGACGCCGGAAGCTGCGGCAGCTTAACTGCTGACCAGCGCGGCAGCAGACGTCCATTCGATCTTCCCAGCTACCCCAATGCTGTCGATGGTTGCGACATCGGCGCCTACGAATCTCAGGGCTGGGTTTTCCTGCCTCTGGTTCGCAGATAGGTTCGATCTTACACCCTCCTGTAACAAAACATTGCGGTGGCACATTTTCGCCACCGCTATGTTTTTTATCCAGAGATTTCTTGGCGCTGCGGATCGAGCAGCCCCCAGGTAAATTCGCCGCCTATGTATTGGCGGAAAAGCTCGACCATGTCCATCACCGCTGCTTCGGCGTCTACTGCGCCATCAGGGTGCACCGCCTCTACGGTGACGAAGATATCCTGGGTGTCCAGTTTCGCCGCGCCGGATTCGCTTTGCCGCCAGCACCAGCGCCGGGCGATGACCAGGCTGGTTTCGTCGGTGAAGACCACCTCGCCGGGATCGGGATGGTTCACTGCTTCCTGTCCAAGCTCGATGTAGCGCTCGTTGCCGTCGGCGAAATGGACAGTGACGTCGCCTTGTATTGCCCGTAGGTCAAAAGCCGCCGTGGGCAGGTAGTAACGGATGCTGACCAAGTTGCAGATATCCACGATGGTGTTGATGAAAGGGATGTCGCCTTTCTTGGTCAGCCGTCGTAGCAGGGCTTCTGGCGCGCTGCGGTATTTGGTAGGCTCTACGCCAAAGGCGCGAAAGACCGAGCGCCAGGCAGAAAGCTCTTTGAGATCGCTGAGCATTGTTTCGCTGATTTGCTCGAGCACGGCGCGTTGCTCGGCCAGATATACCTTTTGCAACGGCTCCGGCGCATGGCTATTGGTCACCTGGCGGGCGAAAAGTACCCCGGAGCGCAACTTTGGGTAGCGGGTAAAGATTTCTGGACGGTAGCGGAATGTCAGCATGTTTCCCCTTCCGCACAGCCCACAATAAAATCGACGGCTTGTTCGAGGCAATTGCCTTTCAACCCGTCTTTTGCACACAGGCGAATGGTCGCGTGTGCCGGTGTGAGCAAATCGGGCGTTTGGGAAACTATGCGGATTAACGCCTGCGCGCCGGGCGCTAATGAATCCCGACCAGGTCCACAGTTTTCATCACGGAAGGGCGCATTGGAGTTGGCGAAGGGGAAACTGGAATTCATCAGCGATATGCCGTTATCGATCCTGCCCAGTGTCATGGTCCCCGACTCGAGGGTGGTGCTACCGGTGTTTCGGACGATGAAAATGTAGGTCTCAACCTCTTCCTCGCCTTCGCAGTCCTGGTGGGTATAGTATTCGGCGGTGAAATATACGGAGGGTAGGGCAACCACAGCAATGGCAACCTGGTCTCCCTCAAATTGGGCGTTTTGGCCTCCCACCCAACAAAACTCACCGGGACGCCCAGGATTGTCGATGAGCCACCAATCGTTCGTCATATTTTTCCCGTGCAATAATACTTTCTGTCCGGCTCGTAAGGTTCCAACAGTGGGGTAATTTGTTCCAGGTCCGTAACGACAATCGGCGTCAACGGTAACGCTGATCGTGGGAGGGATGGGAGTCAGGGAAGGCTCGGGAGTTGACGTTTCATATTGGGGGACAGAAAACGTACCCTTCGGAAGCAAGGCTTGCTGAGTTGGCAACAGAATCTGGTCGATCTGGGCGTCCATGGTTTGTGCCACGGCGGTAGGGTCCATCTCTTGGGTAGATTGCGGAGATGACAGCCCTCCGACCAGGCTACAACTCAGACTCAGCAAGAGCAAAGTGGCAAGAGCAATCGAATGTTTATTTTTAGACCCGAACATAGCGACACTCCCTCTATTCAACTGTGTCTATAATTATTTAAGTCCCGCTCACAATGGTATCACAAATGCAAAAGAGAAAAACTGAAGAAAACTGCAAGGAAAATCAAGTTCCCTGTAATGATAGCCAGGTAAAACAAATTTTTCTTCATTGTAAAAATCGTTTCTGGCATGCTGAGAGTAAACAGGAGTGGATAAAGGAATTGATCCAACAAAAGGATTATGAGAAGTACAATCTCCATAGTTGATCACCAATAGGCAATCTATAAAAAAGACTTACTCGGACATTCTTTCGTAAATCCGGATTTCGGGATTTAAAAAAGGTAAATTTAAGTCCGGCAAAAATGGTGGTAACGTATATTTAAAAGTTTTCATTAATTGGTAGTTTGTTTGTCCGGCCAGCAATTTGTTAAAAAATTTGCACTCCTCCACCAGAGTCGAGCAAAAATAATCGTCTTTAAATCTATCATATGTAATGCTGTCAATGATTAGGTAGTCTGGCCGTCTTTTTTCTATTCCGAATTCTCCATGATTGTGTTTTGAAGACACAGGTAAGTCCTCGTAAAGGAATTTTTTAAAAATAACGGGATATCTTTTTACCTTGCGAAAATGCTCCTTGGAGATGGTCGGGGGATATAAAGTAAATTCAACATTTCTTTTCTTTGGAAGTGTGTTGACGAAT
>Ga0299912_10003980_pt1 | contig 12061 bp, 8 predicted proteins | sample RVTome_2_FD_207667 | JGI IMG/M metagenome (GOLD analysis project Ga0299912, IMG submission 207667) | Soil microbial communities from uranium-contaminated site in the Upper Colorado River Basin, Wyoming, United States - RVT95D214 (version 2) ... | reverse complement strand
TAATATATGATTTAGCTTTTTATGTTAACTTAGCTAAACCATGTACCGATATAACACTTGAAATTCACGAATGTTGTACCTGATGAAAGGAAACAGTGGAGAGGATTGAAAATCCATAGGACGATCATCTTACTCTGTTTTGCTGAAAGATACAATGAGGAGATATAAAATGAAAAAACTTCTGAATATCTCGCTTCTTCTACTGGTGTTTTGCCTGTCGGGTTCCTTAAGCTGCAAAAGCTGGTTCCGACCCAAGCAGGTGAAGAAGGCAGAACCGGGCCTTAGTGCCAGCGACTTTTTCAGGACCGAGACACGCAAAGCTATGACACCGGCCCAGGCACGACCGATACCTGCAGCTACAATAAGACCGCCGGGTGCCGTTACTTCGGGTGTCGTAACTTCAGAACTCATAGATGTAAGTGCTCCCGGAACCTCTGTCGTCTCAAGGACATATCCGTGGCCGGAATGCGGGATTGTGCAGTTGGACAAAATCATGCCGAACGAAGTCGGCCTGAACAGAACATTCAACTACACAATCAAAATCACAAACCTTACGGAAACAACGCTCACAGGTATTATCGTTACCGAACTTCTACCGGACAATTTCAAATACATGAGCTCCAATCCGTCGGGGAAACAAGAGGAGAAAAAGCTTATCTGGGACATAGCGTCGCTCGGACCAAAGGCGCGCCAACAATTTACAGTTTCCGGCGTGGCTACCTATACAGCACCTCTTAAACATTGTACAACCGTCATCACGCCCGTAATCCCAGCCTGCGCCGTTATAGAAGTTATCCAGCCCGAGCTGAAGCTGACAAAGACCGCTCCGGCCGAGATTATGCTTTGTGATCTTATTCCTGTAAGATTTGTGGTGACCAACGCAGGAACAGGATCGATAGAGAATGTCAAAATCGTAGATAATCTGCCTGCCGGGCTTCGAACTACCGAAGGCAAGAGCGAACTGGTATTCGATGCCGGCACCCTTGGAGCCGGTCAATCCCGGCAATTCACAGCCGAACTGCGGGCTACTCAAACAGGCACATTCGTAAGCAGTGCAGTGGCAAGTTCGACAACCGGCCTGAGGGTCGAATCGGCTGCAACTACGACATCCGTAGGCATGCCTGTACTTACAATCAGCAAGGCCGGCCCCGAACAACTGTACATCGGTCGTCCGGCAGCCTATGAAATAACGATTACGAACAAGTCTGACGTATCGGCGAAAAATACCATCATGGAAGACACTATCCCCGACGGAGTAACCGGAGTCAAGGCCACCGCCGGCGCAAAGCTTTCGGGACCAAAATTAATCTGGGAGTTCGGCACTCTGGAACCCAACGCTTCCAAAAACGTACGCGTAACCTACACGCCAACTCAAGCGGGCACGCTGATAAACAGCGCAACCGCTACGGCTTACTGTGCAGAGGCTGTCACTTCGACAATGAGAACAACAGTGACCGGAATTCCCGCGCTGTCGCTGGAAGTCATCGATGTCGAAGACCCGATCAGAACCGGAAATAGTGCGACATATGTGATCCGGGTGGAAAACCAGGGTTCAGCTACAGCCACGAACATTCGTATTGCATGCGTTTTGGAAAACAACGTTCAATACGTTTCTTCAGCCGGCGCAACTGCCGGCTCACAAGAGGGTCAGAATGTGAGATTCTTCCCGCTTGGCAGCCTTGCTCCAAAGGCCCAGGCGGCCTGGCGCGTGGTCGTCGAGGCTGTAAGGCCCGGAGATGTACGCTTTAAGGCAACCATGACTGCCGACCAGCTTAGCCGGCCGGTGGAAGAAACAGAGTCGACGCATATTTACGAGTAGTGATAACGACAGGAAAATACGACACCACGGCGCACTTGCGTCGTGGTGTCTTCATAAAAATCCGAACCAGCTACCTAATCACGATCAGGTTAGCTTTTTCTCATGCTCTTTGAACACCTCCAGACGGATGCAAAAAAATATTATAGAGTTATTTAACTTGACAAACATCGTAGTTTAATCTTATAATATATATGTTGCGAGTGCAGTTCAGCGGTTTCGCTATAGCGCTACCCGCGGTAATGCGCAAAAAGGCACATCGCAACAGGGAGGCAGGCCCAAAATTAGTTTTTCATAATTGCCTGTGCCTCCCTTTTTTTGTATAATTCCTGCCGATACTTTTTAGGAGGCTCGATATGCGAGTAATGGAATTTCTGGACAAGTCGGCAGTTCACTACGAGGTGAGCGAACATGCGCCCGCTTTCACAGCGCAGCAGATGGCTTCAGTTGAGCACGAGCAGGGCAAATACGTGGCCAAGCCGATGATAATCAAGGCCGACGGCAAATACATAATGTGCGTGCTTGCCGCATGCTACAAGATTGATCTGGGTGCGTTGAAAAGCCAGCTCGGCGCCGAGTCTGTCGATTTAGCAACGGAAAAGGAAATCGGAAGCATCTTTGACGATTGCGATCTCGGGGCCGAGCCGCCGTTTGGCAACTTATATGATTTGCCGGTTGTTATGGACAAGGCCCTGGAGAAGGACGACCATATCACATTCCAGGCCGGCACGCACGACAAAGCGATCCGGATGAGCATGGAAGATTACCGAAAGCTGGTCGAGCCGAAAATGCTCGAATTCAGCTACCACATGACCTCGTGATTTGCGCTTAACATCAGGGAAATATAAATCGATTATGGTCTGCGCACGTAACCGTGCCGCACCTAAACGTTTTCCTTATCACTATTCTTCTATGGCCAGCTCACGAGGCAGTTTTGTTCTCCACTCTTTGGCATTTTCCGGCTTGTTCCAGGATTCATAGAGGTCGATTAGGTTGTTCATGGATTCTAATGTGTGCGGATGCTTATCTCCGAGTTTGAGACGGCGGCCTTCGATGGCTTCAAGTGTTGCGTGATGTTCCTCACCGTTTGCAACGCCTCTTGATGCTGGACCTTGGAATGTGCCGGTCCGTAGCACTCCAAATTGACAGGCCACTGGTGACATTTGCGGGTGTAAATTTGCCGGTGTACAGTCGGGCTTGCCGTGATAGAATTTTAAAACTTTTTCTCGTATTGGCGACGGATTTGCCGGCCGGGGCGAGAAATAACTATAGAGACGTGAGCGACAACAGTATGTTAGGTCCGAGAAACCGGTTAATGGACGAGGATTCCGAGACGTTTGCGATACATGCCGCGCAAAGTGGCAGCGAGCGGGCATGGCGACAGTTGTTCGAGCGTCATTTCGAAGCGGTGTACGCGTTCTACGTCGCGCTCGCGGCCGGCCGGCATGACTTGGCCGAGGAGGTGACCCAGCAGGTCTTCGTCATTGCGACCCGGCGTATCCATCGTTTCGATCCCAGTCGGGCAACCTTTCGAGCGTGGCTCTTAGGGATTGCGAGGAACCGCCATATGGTGATTCGGACCAGCGAACAGCGGCGCAAGTACCACGAGGAGTCCTGTGCGAATGGGAGTTCTGAGGCGGTCAAGCGGGCAGACCCTGATTTGCGGGTGCATGAGGCGCTCGCCCGGTTGCCTTCGCATTATCGCGTGGTACTTGAGGCAAAATACCTCCGGGGCCTCAGCATGAAGGGGATCGCCGCAAACAGCGGCGCAAGCGTCGAGGCGATCGAATCCCTGCTGCGGCGGGCCCGGGCCAGCTTTGCCCGTGTGTACGAACAGATGCGAACTATGGAGTGATATATTGCGCGAGGTGATAGTATGGAAGATAGAGACGTGGATACACATCTAAGGCAGCACTTGTTAGGTAAGCTGCCCCGAGAAGCGTTTAAGCAACAGATGCTCCGTGACTCGACGGCCGAGCTTGTTCACGTTCGGCGGCGACATTCCGCCTGGCGGAGGGCGGAACTCGCGACCGCCGCTATCCTGATAGCCGGTGTCGCCTTTCTCAGCGGTCGCCTGTCGGCTCCACAGAGATTGCCCAGGAGCGTGGATGTCGCGCCGCGGGCGGCCGCTGAGCTCGACGGCGTAACCGTACCGAGCGACCTCATCGCCTGGCTGGACGCGGCTCGTCTATTCAGGCAGTTGGCGATGGAAGACCGCATGGCTCGTGCCGTCGAGCGCGCGGCCAGTCTGCTGCCCGTTGACACGGTCGCCGCTAGCAGTGTGACGGGGCAGACCTTCGCTGCCAGCGGTGATGGGGTCGCCGAAGATCAGAGCAAGCACATTAGTCGCGCCGGCAGGCCACTCCCACAAGAGTGGGTCGAGAGTGTCAACGGGATCATGGCACAATCTTTTGGAGGTTACAGTCATGCAAGACAGATGGATTAAAAAGTCGTTGTGTCTCTTATGCCTTAGCGTGGCGGCGGTCGCGATGGCCCAGAGCGAGACGCCGAGTATCCTGGATCGTGTGCAGAAGGTGGACGACCCGGAGCTGGCCGAGTTGATTCGAGTGGCGATAGAGAACCGTAAGAACCTCGACCAGAAAGAGACTCTGGAAATCATCCGCAAGGTTACACTCAGCTACGTGCAGGTCAAGCTGCTCGACCAGCAGATCGTAGAGGTTTCCCGCAAGATCGAAGCGAAAACGGGACCCGCCGAAATGCGCTATGAGCTGCTGCTGGCCAAAAGCGAGCTCGAATCCAAGCTTATGACCGAGCTGGCGAATCTAAAGGAGATCATGGGGATTGTTCCCCGGTTCCCCTTCGAGAAACAGCCGATACCGAATCTCAATGCCTGGGTGAATCTCCAGGTGCTGGACCAGCGGGTGGTCGTGTACGATGGCGTGAAGCCGTTCTCTGACTATTGGGCCATGGCGCGTTATAAAGTGGCGGGAGTGCTGTCCGAGAAAGAGGCGTTGGACTACATCCGTGGGCGGCTGAAGGACAAAAAGAATCTGCCCATGCGGATCGACATCAACTACCGAGCCGAGACCCGCAGTGCGGGCGAGAGACTGCGCGATGCGGTGATCCCGCTGGCCCAAGAGACCAATACGGACATGGATGTCGAGGTGCGTCTGGAACTGATCTGGTGGGTGGGCTCCGAAGAGGCGCCGTTCTTCTTGCGGGAGGGTAAAATCCGGACGTTGTACGCAGAGGCCGTGCCGCGACCGGACGGGGGGCCCAAGTTCCTCACGACGGGGCTGGTTGATCCGAACGATCTCGAACAGCACATTCTGTGGCGTCTCTCGTATCCTGGGAATGTTCCGCTCAATCTCCGGCTCGAATATGACAAGGCGAGCGCCCTGATGGCCAAGCAAGTAGCCCAGACCGTCAAGACGGTGGCCCAAGGTCTGGGCCTTGCCGAACTGGTCGAGGTCGCGGAAGTCCTCGTTGAGCCGGTTCCGCAGACGATGTTCCTGGGACGGTGGGAGGCCATCGGGAAAGGTTACCTCCAGGCCATTGACGTCCAGCCCCAGGGGATATGTCAGGTCATCATGGGCGACGGTTCGGAGGCGATCCAGGCCGGGGCGCGCGTCAAGGGTACGTGGATGCCGACCACCAAGGAAATATTCGTGGACATCAATGACAAGGTCTGGGGCAAGGGCGAGTACTACTACGTGGGATTCATCAACCAGAAAGGGAATCTTGTCGTGGACAGAGCAGATATCTATCTCCAAGGCAGTCTCCGCTTGGCAACTGTGAACTGTGGGACAGATGACTTTCCAGAAGGTGAAATAGGAGCAGTCATGTAGAGGCCCTGGAAATGCAGGCCGAGAGAGTGGAGGAATGAATCATGAATCGTATGATAGGTGCGAGGAGTCTTCGTTGTCGTGTGTGGGTCATTCTGGCTTTGCCCACCCTGTGGGCGCTGCTGCCGTCGCCCGTGTGGGCAGTGACGTACTTTGTTGACGTAAACAATCGCAGTGCCCGCGACAGCAATCCCGGGACGGAATCGCAACCGTGGAAGACCATCGGCAAAGCCACGGGGCTATTGAAGCCGGGAGATACGGTGCTCGTGAAGGCCGGGATCTATCTCGAGCTCGTCACTCTCTCTCAGAGCGGCACGGCGGCTAAGCCCATCACCATCGCGGTGGCCCCTGGCGCAGAGGGCAAGGTCATCCTCAACGCAGCCGAACCGGTCATGAACTGGCGCAAATGCACCGGCCCCGACGAGTGCAGCGGAAATCCAAACTGGAGCCACATCTACTATGCGGATGTGGCGGGCTCCGTGGCCTCGCACCCGAACAATGACTTTGCCGTTCGCCAGGTCTTCCAGCACGGCGAGCGCCTGCCGCGCTCGCGTTATCCGGACACCCGTTGGAGCTATCCCACCACCATCGTGGACCCTAAGGCCACCTTCGCCGACAGCACGCTGTCCAAACCATCAGACTACTTCAACGGCGCCGTGTGCCACATCAAGACCGCCCAGTTTCGGCTCGACCAGATCCCCATTGCCAGATCTTCCGGCTCCACGATCGTGCTCGCGACGCCCCCGAACCCCTGGTATGACATCTCGACCCGATTCGGCTATTACATCACCAGCATCGTGGGCGAGATCAACGCGGAGGGCGAATGGGCATACGATGCGACCCGCAAGCGGCTCTATCTCTGGCCTCGGGGCGAGGCGGCGTCGGACGTGGAGTTCAGCTATCGGAAGAATTGTCTGCGCACCTATGAAAGTGCCGGGTACACCGTCGTGCACGGCTTGACGATGCGCTACGCCTATGAGCATGCCGTCTGGGTGTACCAGACGAACAATATAACGCTCGAGAACAATACGATCGAATATGCCTTCACGTATGGCATCGAATTGACGTCCACTTGGGGGCCCTGCAACGACAATCAGATCCTCCGCAATACCATCAAATACTCCGGAAGTCGTGCCATAAACGTGAGCGAGGCCGCCGCTCGCTGCAATATCGAGGGCAACTACGTCTATGCCACGGGCGTGGAGCACTTCGCGGGAGACCTCATGAATGGTCCCAGCGACGGGATCTACGTCGTAGGTCCGTTTGCTCGCGTTTGCAATAACCGGATCGACTGCACGGGCGGCGTGGGTCTGTGTCTGCACGGCGGCGCGCTCAGCCGGGAGGTGTCCTACAATTACATCACCAACTCGGGCCTCTCCGTGTCGGATACGTCTGCCCTCTATATGGCCGGCCGCACCGAAGGGCAGGACAGGGACTGGATCCATCACAATATCATCGAAGATACGCTGGGCTGCCTGACGATGGAGAAAGGCAGCGATACCGGCGGGCCGGTGACCCCCGAGACGTATTCCGGCTTAGCCACCGGCATTGCTCTGGATGAAGAGTCTAACAATCGCACTGTCGAGGACAATACGGTCATCCGCTCCAGTATGATGGGCATAGGTTTCCACTGGGCGCCCGGCAATCTCGTCCAGAGGAACACGCTGTACGGCAATAGAACAGGCCAGTTGGGTCTCTCCGGCAAGAACGAGGAGCACAAGGCGCTCCTCGATGATGTCTTCCTGGACAACATCCTGTTCGCCACCGACGCGGAACAGAGAACGCTGTACTTCACCATGAACTATAACGACGTGCATTTCGGCCAGTCGGACCGGAACTGGTTCTACAATCCTTATAACTCCATCCATATTTTCCTGAGTCGCTATCTGACACCTTATAGCGGAGAGTGGCACGACTACTTGACCCTGAGCGGCTGGCAGGCCATGTCCGGGTACGACCGCAACTCGAAGGAATTTTCCTACCTGCGTCAGCTTCCTCAGGTGACTCTGGCCAGTCCAACCCAATCGAGGATCGTTTATAATGCGTCACTCGATGTCAACACGGTCGATCTGGGGACGGACCTTTATTGCGACGTTCAGGGCAATGGGATCCGTGGGAAACTGACGTTGCAGCCTTTCGAATCGAAGATCCTTATCTCGGCGGTGGCCGCGGTGGTATCCCACCAGGTGACGAATCCCGTGCCGGCCGACGGGGGGCAGGTGGAGGGTGTGCCCGTGCTGGAGTGGACGGCGGCAGCCGGGGCGGCCTTCCACGACGTGTACCTCGGCACGGAGGAGGATGCCGTGGAAGCCGCCGATGTGGTCTCGCCGCTGTACCGGGGACGGCAAACCGGTACGAGCTTTTCTCTGGCCGGACTGGTGCAGCCCGGCGGCCGATATTTCTGGCGGGTCGATGAGGTGGAAGTAAACGGCACAACCGTTCATCAGGGCGTGGTCTGGACATTCATCGCGTCTGATGATCTCGTGATCGATGACTTCGAAAGCTATACGGATAATGAAGGCAGCCGCATCGAGGAGACCTGGATCGATGGCTCAATCAACCACACCGGCTCACAGGTGGGCCGTCGGAGCAATCCCTCCACTGCGTGGACGGGCGGCGATCACGGCCAGTGGTCCATGTTCCTGGCCTACGACAATGCCAGGTCGCCATTCATCAGCGAGGCCCAGCGGGAATTTGCCTCCCAACAGGACTGGACGGCCGGCGCCATGAACACCTTGAGCCTGTGGTTCCAGGGCGACGTCGTTTCCTTCGGGGAAACTGCCCCGGGTACCTTTGCCATGAGTGCGGCCGGAGCCGACATTTGGGGTGCCTCGGATGAGTTCCGCTACGCCTATGAGCGGCTCAGCGGAGACGGCGCGATTGTGGCCAGAGTCGATAGTGTCAGGAATACCAGTGTCTGGGCCAAGGCCGGCGTGATGATCCGCGAGAGCCTTGATCCCGGCTCGAGCCATGCCTTCATGCTGGTCACGCCGGATGGCCGCCGGGCCTTTCAGAACCGTCCGTTCAGCAAGAGCGCTGACTGCCTGTCGGCTCACAGCAGTACCGGGGCGATTTCACTGCCGTTCTGGGTCAAGCTGGAGCGCCAGGGTAACCGGTTCACCGGTTATCACTCGGTCGACGGCATCAACTGGATTCGGCAGTCGGATACGGAAAATACCGGGCCGGATGCCTCACCCAATCCACAGACAATCCGTATGCCGCCCCGTGTTTACGTCGGTCTGGCTCTGACCAGCCACGCCCCCGACATCGTGACAACGGCCACGTTCTCCGGCGTAAGGATCACAGGCGGTGTCACAAGCCCATGGCAGGTGGCGGAGATCGGCGTCGACCAGCCGGGCAACAGTCCGGATGACTTGTACGTGGCCATCGAAGACAGCGGCGGCGCGGCGGCGGTCGTGGTCCACCCGGACCCAGCAGCCGTAAATGCCACGGCGTGGACCGAATGGAGGATCCCGTTGGGCATGCTTGCTGGTGTGGACCTCAGCCAAGTCAGGAAGATGTGCATCGGCGTAGGCGGGCGTAACGGTCCGGCTCTGGACGGTGCCGGCCGTATCTACATCGATGACATCCACATCTACAAAGAGGCTCTGAGCCAAGCGCAAATCGCGGCACTGACACAGTAAGCCATGTGTCGAGGGCGTCTCGCCCTCGAATCACGGGCAGAGCTTGCCCCGAGCTTGTCGAGGGGATGCCCGCGACACAAAACAAAACACCAAAGTGAGATTAATAGGTGAAAAAAGCCCCCAGGCACAATTCCACGTTAAGCCCGGGGGCTGATTGTTTTATCAGATTTCGTCGTCGATCCAGGCGAGCAGTTCTTTGAGTTCGTCGAGAGTGATGTCACCCATGTGGGCGATTCGGAAAGTTTCTTCTTTTAGCTTTTGGTAGCCGTTTCCGAAAATGGTATTGTGCTTGGCCTGTACTGCTTTGATAACTTCAGCAACATTGATGCCGCGTGTGTTCTTGACCGTTGTTAATGTATTCGAAGCATATTTTTCCTCGCAAAAGAGACTGAATTTTCCTTTTGCCCAGGCCCTTACTAAATCGCCCATTTTCTTGTGGCGTTTCCATACGTTCTCCATGCCCTCCGCTACCAGCTTTTCGCATTGATAATTCAGGGCCATAATATGAGGTATATTCGGGGTTGTCGGCGTCTGGTTCTTTTCAGCACTTTTTGCGAATTGCTGGAAGTCGAAGTAATAACCCCGGCCGGGGACGGTCTTGCTCTTCTCCAGAGCCCTGTTGCTAACCACAGCAACAGCCAATCCCGGCGGAATTGCAAAGGCCTTCTGAACCGAGGCAAACGCCACATCCCAGCCAAGATCGTCAAAGTGCATTGGCAGACCTATCATTGCGCTGACCGCATCCACGAAGACGAGCACATCGGGATATTTGTCCTTCATCATCTCGCTGATCTGGTAAAGCGGATTCGTCAGGCCGGTACTCGTCTCATTATATACAAGCGTAATCGCAGCATACTTGCCGGTAGCGAGTTTTTCATCGATCATGTCAACGGTAACCGGCTTGCCCCAGTCGACCTTCAGCTCTTCGACGTTTCTGCCGCAGCTTCTGGCTACATCAGCCCATTTGTCGCTGAAAGCACCGCAGCAGGTGCACAGCACAACCTCGTCAAAACCGACACAATTTCGAATCGCAGCTTCCCAGATTCCTGAAGCCGAAGATGTCGAGAGAAAAACGTTCTGGTCGGTGAAAAGAAGCTTTTTGAGCATACTGACCGTATCACCGTGCAGTTGAGCATATTCCTTGCCGCGATGTCCTAACGTCGGGCGCGCAAGCTGCTGTAATACGTCTTCATTTACCTTGACCGGACCCGGAATAAATAATCTGGGGGGATTTTTCCAATCTACCATGTATGGTCTCCAACAATAGAGTTAGGGTTCCCATTTTGCAAACTGTTCGCAAAATGGGGTCCCTTATAATTTGTTAATCGTCAAACCTGTATAGACCTTGGGATAAAAGTAGGTCGATTTTTGCGGCATTCTTTCGCCGGCTTCCGTTACCATTTTTAGCTGCTGCATTTTGATCGGATTCATAAAGAAGGCGACCTGCATATGCCCCGCATCAATCTGAGCGATTGAATCGGCGATCGCATTGGGAGTGTCTTTCACATATTGCAGATTTTCGCCCTCCGCCAATTTTTCCTGATCGATGCCCAATAATTCTTCCAGAATAAGTTTGTGCAGGATAGAAACGTCCAGCGTTTTCCAGGCCGGACTCATATCCGGCACAATCGAATCCATCGTGCGTTTGTCTTTTAAAACAGCAATGTAAAAGGTATTGTCCGGCCCATAAATCCCGAATGCACTTTCATTCTTGTCGTGCTCGGCACGCATTCGCTCAAGCATGTCTTGCTTCGCACGTTTTTTAGTCTGCGCCGAGTTGAATTCAAACTTTGTAATCCGGAATCTTTCTCCGAGCTGCTCAATCAGTTTCTTCATGCTGAAGTTTTCGAGGTTGCCAACAAGACGATGAGTTGCCAGAACAATCAGGCCGTCCTGATACATATTAGCAAAGGCGAGCATTTGATACTTCGCGGCAGGATTGCTGCTTTCTTTAGAGTAGGTCAAACCCGTAGTATAACGGTGATGGCCGTCCGCGATGATGCAGCTTTTCTTGCTCATCATTTTCACGATTTGCTTGATATTTTGTTTGTCAGTAATAGCGTAGAGACGATGCCGTACATCCTGCTCATCCACAAAATCGATAAGCGGCTTCTGTTCAGCGGCTTGTTCTATGATTCCGTCTGCGAGCTTTTTCTCATCGTCATAGAGCATAAACACCAGACCGAAATCGGTGGAAGTTGCCCGCTTGAGACTAAGCCTGTCAACCATCGGCTTGTGGAGAACTTGTTCGTGCGGTTTGACGATACCTCCGAAATCTTCAAGTTTGGCTAAAGCGATAAAGCTGCGACGGTGGTATCGCATGCCGGCCACCTCAAAATCCTGCACATAAGCATAGATGGCCTCGGCCGAATCTTGCTTCAAGGCGCCCTCTTCTATCCATCTGGCCAAATAATCGGCGGCTCTTGTGTACTGGTTGTTTTCGCCGTTATCAGAGGCCATCGTCTTGCCTTTGATAATGCGAACAAGATTATGTTTGTTCTTTTTATAGAGCTGTTCCCGCTGGGCATCGTCGATAACATCATACGGAGGAGCAATACAGCTACCGACATTACCAACTACGCCGGCATCAAACCTAAATGCTTTGAAAGGCCCAACTTGCATATCTGTGTCTCGTATTTCGTGCCTTATGTTTCGTATTTCTTACCATGATCCCGAATGAGCATCGATCATGAACATTCAATCAATCATCAATTGTAAAGGGCCGGATAATACTAAATTGAAGGCCGATTGTCAAATACGAACAGGACAATTTGAACAAGTTGGATACCCACATC
>Ga0299912_10003978_pt1 | contig 12064 bp, 9 predicted proteins | sample RVTome_2_FD_207667 | JGI IMG/M metagenome (GOLD analysis project Ga0299912, IMG submission 207667) | Soil microbial communities from uranium-contaminated site in the Upper Colorado River Basin, Wyoming, United States - RVT95D214 (version 2) ... | reverse complement strand
CTTGGATTGGCTGGGAAGCAAGGATTCGAACCTTGATTGCATGATCCAGAGTCATGAGTCCTGCCGTTGGACGACTTCCCAGCAAAGACCCCGGTATAATAATGAAAACCCCCGGGAATTTCAAGTGAAAATCGAAAAGCTTCTTTCCCGGCTGTGTTTATGATAATATCGGCGGCTAAAGATGAAAAAAAACGCCGTCCGGCTGGGTCTCATCATCCTCCTCAGCCTCGTCTTCCTCTTCTTTTTCCTGAAGAGCGTTGATTGGAAGGAGGTCTTCCGCTACCTGGCCGGCGTCAACCTCTTCTTTTTCGCCTTGATCGTTCTGCTTGTTCCCCTGCACCTCGTCACCCGGGCCGCCCGCTGGCACTTCCTCTTGAGACACGAGAAGAAAGGCGTTCGCTTCTTCAACATGTTCGCGGGCAACGCCATCGGCTTCACCGTGACCAGCATCTTCCCCGGCCGCCTCGGCGAGATCGTCAAGCCCCTCTACCTCGCCCAAAAGGAAGGCATGCGCAAGGGTTTCGTCATGGGAACGATCGTCGTCGAGCGCATCTTCGACATCTTCTCCATGTGCTTCCTCCTCGGCGTCTTCCTTCTGGCCAGGCCGCTGTACGCCTCGATCTTTCGCGTCAACCCCGAAGCCACCTCCAGCCTCCTTTTTTGGGGTAAGGCGGGCGTCGCCCTTGCCACGCTCCTCCTCTTCCTTTGTCTTTCCCTCTACTTCTTCAAGGACTGGACGCTCCGTGTCGTCTCGTTCTTTCTGAAGCCGATGCCGGCCGGATGGACCAGGAAGGTCCTGGCGCTGGCCGACGAGTTCATCGAGGGTTTGAAGTTCTTCCACTCCGCGGGGAACGTCGTTGTTTTCGCCGTCATGTCCCTCGCCGTCTGGCTGGGCATCGTTTTTTATTACTGGCTCCTGTTCTTCGCCTTTCACGTCCCGATGCCTTTCTTCGTCCTTGTCCCCTATGTCTTTCTGACCATGGTCGGGGCCTCCATCCCCACTCCGGGAATGGTCGGCGGCTTCGATTACTTCTCCAAGCTCGGCATGACCTCTCTTTACCACCTCGACGCCAACCTAGCCGTGGGCATGACCATCGTCATGCACGCGGTCCAGATCCTAGTGACATGCCTGATCGGTTATGCTATATTATGGAAAGAAGGCTTGTCACTTTTTCAGCTGAAAAAAATGGGAGAAACGGAGAGTTCATGAGGTGTCCATTCTGCAGTTTCCTTGAGAGCAAGGTGATCGACTCGAGGGAAAGCAAGAAGGGCCTCTCCATCCGCAGGCGCCGGGAGTGCCTCTCCTGCAAGCGGCGTTTCACGACCTACGAAAAGATCGAGGAGATCCCCTACATGGTGGTCAAGAAGGACGGCAGCCGCCAGCCTTTCGACAGCCAGAAGCTTCTCCGGGGCATGATGAAGTCCTGTGAGAAGCGGCCCATCCAGATCAGCCAGCTCGAGGAGATCGTCGAGGAGATCGAGACCATGCTCCAGGAGCGGCCTGACAAGGAGATCGACGTCTCCGAGATCGGCCAGATCGTGATGGACAGGCTGAAGGCCCTGGACAAGGTCGCCTATGTCCGTTTCGCCTCCGTCTACAGGGAATTCAAGGACGTCGTGGAATTCAAGAACGTCCTGGAACATCTCCTTAAAGAAAAGTAACCCGGCCTCCATGATCCGAAGAATCCGGCCCGTTTCGAGAATTCTCAAGATCGAAGCTGAGATTCGAAAGCCGGGAGCGGGGGTCCTCGTCCGCGAGTCCGACCTGCCGGGCCTGGACCAGGTCTGGGTGCCGGCCGTGGACATCTACGAGAAGGATGATGAGATCGTGGTCGAGGTCGAGCTCGCGGGTGTCCTTAAGAAGGACGTCCGGATCATGCTCCACGGCAACCGCATCGAGGTCAAGGGCCTGAAGAAGGAAAACCCGGCCGAAGCGGTCCCGCGTTACCATCGCCTGGAGCGGGAATACGGAACGTTCCGCAGGACGATCTTCGTCCCGTGCGCCGTCCAGCCCGAGAGGACGGCGGCCACGCTGGAGAACGGGATCCTGACGATTGTCCTCAAGAAGCGGCCCGGGCGGAGCCCGGAGGTCGAGGTCAAGATTCGGAAGAACGGCGAATGAACCTGGAGGATCGAAATCATGGCCAACATAGATGATAAGTCCGACGATCCGCTGGACGGCTTGATCGAGGAACAGAACCAGAAGCTCCACATTCCCGCCAAGCTGCCCGTGCTGCTGCTCCGGGACATCGTGATCTTCCCCTATATGATCGCCCCCCTCTTCGTCGGACGCGAGAAGTCGAAGAACGCCATCGACCAGAGCCTGTCCACCAACCGCATGATCATCCTCCTGACCCAGAAGGATATGGAGGTCGAGGACCCCAAGCGTGAGGACGTCTACGAGATGGGCACGGTGGCCCTGATCATGCGGATGCTTAAGCTCCCCGACGGCCGAGTCCGCATCCTGGCCCAGGGACTGATCCGGGCGCGGATCGAGAGCTTCGAGGAGGAGGGGCCCTACATAACGGCTAAGCTCCAAGTCGTCCATGAGCCCGAGAAGGCGGAAAAGACCATGGAGGCCGAGGCCCTCATCCGTAACGTCCGGAGCGGACTCGAAAAGGCCACCTCGCTCGGCAAGAACGTCCCTCCCGAGGTCCTGATCATCGCCACGAACGTCGATGAACCGGGAAGGCTGGCGGACCTGACGGCCTCAAACCTCGAGCTCAAGGTCGAGGAGGCCCAGGAGATCCTGGAGATCGTCGATCCCCTCCAGCGCTTGAAAAAAGTCTACGAGCTCCTGACCCGGGAGCTTGAGCTCCTGGACGTCCAGTCCAAGATCTCGACCGAGGCCAAGGGCGAGATGGATAAGCTCCAGAAGCAGTACTACCTGCGCCAGCAGATGAAGGCCATCCAGAAAGAGCTCGGCGAGACCACCGAAATCCAGGAGGAGATCAAGGGCTACCAGGACAGGCTGAAGAAGCTCCGGGTCGCCGAGGAGGTCCGGGAGGAGATCGAAAAGCAAATCACCCGGCTGGCCCAGATGCATCCGGAGTCGGCCGAGACCGCCGTCGTCCGCAATTACCTGGACTGGATGTTTGCCCTCCCTTGGAACAAGATCACGGTCGACAACCTGGACCTCGTCAAGGCCAAAGAGATTCTGGACGAGGACCATTATGGTCTGGACAAGGTCAAGGAGCGTATCCTCGAATACCTGGGCGTGCGCAAGCTTTCCAAGAAGATCAAGGGCCCCATCCTCTGCTTCGTCGGGCCCCCGGGAGTGGGCAAGACCTCCCTCGGTAAGTCCATCGCCCGAGCCCTGGGCCGGAATTTTATCCGCATTTCCCTGGGGGGCGTGCGGGATGAGGCCGAGGTGCGCGGCCACCGGCGGACCTACGTCGGGGCCATGCCCGGCCGCATCGTCCAGGGCATAAGGCGCGCCGGTTCCAACAACCCCGTGTTCATGATGGACGAGGTGGACAAGATCGGGGCCGATTTTAGGGGAGACCCGTCGTCGGCCCTCCTCGAGGTCCTGGACCCCGAGCAGAACAATTCCTTCCGCGACCATTACCTGGGGGTCCCCTACGACCTGTCCAAGGTCATGTTCATCACGACCGCCAACCTTCTGGATCCCATCCAGCCCGCCTTCCGCGACAGGATGGAGGTCCTGGAGCTCCCCGGCTACACCGAGGAGGAGAAGCTCCAGATCGCGGTCAAGCACCTTATCCCCAAACAGATCGCCGAGAACGCCCTGGACAGCAAGTTCATCGATTTCAGCGAGGGTTCGGTCAAGAAGATCATCTCCCTCTACACCCGTGAGGCCGGGGTCCGGAACCTGGAGCGCGAGATCGCGTCCATCTGCCGGAAAGTCGCCCGCAAGGTGGCCGAAGGGCATAAAGCCCTGACCCGGGTCACGTCCCAGAACATCCAACCCTTCCTCGGCCCGGCCAAGATCTTCAAGGACCAGCTCCTTCATAAGGACCAGGTGGGCGTCACCACGGGTGTCGCCTGGACCGAGTCCGGGGGCGAGATCCTCTTCGTCGAGGCGACCAAGATGCAGGGGAAGGGGAACCTTTCGCTGACCGGTTCGCTGGGCGAGGTCATGAAAGAATCCGCCCAGGCCGCCCTCAGCTATACCCGGGCCCACGCCAGGGAGTTAGGGATCGACAGCCGGCTCTTCCAAAGGAACGATTTCCACATCCATATCCCGGAGGGCGCCATCCCCAAGGACGGACCCTCGGCCGGCGTGACCATCGCCACGTCGTTCATCTCTCTGTGCACGGACACAAAGGTCCGATGGGACGTGGCCATGACGGGAGAAATCACCCTCCGGGGCAACGTTCTCCCGGTCGGCGGCATCAAGGAAAAGGTGCTCGCGGCCCAACGGATGGGAGTCAAGAGGATGATCCTGCCCCTTCACAACAAGAAAGACCTCTTCGACATCCCCAAGAAGGTCATCAAGAACATGGAGTTCATCTACGTGGAGGACGTCAAAGAAGTCCTGAAGAACGCTCTGGAAAAGAAAATAAAAGCGGGGAAGAACGGAAAGCCGGCCCGAAATGCGAGGCCCAGGAAGGCCAAACGCTGAAAGCGGACGTGGACGGATGGGATATGCGTTTGCGAAAGCTCGGTGAAAGGGAACTTCTGGCGGTCATCCGCAGGAATTTCACCGTTCCTCGGAAGGACATCCTTCTCGGCATCGGCGACGACGCCGCCGTCGTCAGGCCTGGGGCGGGACGGCTCCTTATCACCAAGGATCTTCTGGCCGAGGACTACGATTTCATCCTGCCGTTCCAGGACCCCCGTTTGCTGGGCCGCAAGAGCCTGAACGTCAATATCAGCGATATCGCGGCCATGGGCGGGCGTCCCCTCTTTGCGCTCCTTGGCCTCGGTCTGCCCCGGGAGATCGTCCTGGACTGGGTTGTCGACTTCTTCGCGGGGCTCAAGGAAGCCGCCCGGACCGCCGACGTGATCCTCATCGGCGGCGACGTGTCCCAGGCCCACAAGGTCCTGATCTCGGTCACCGTGATCGGCCGGGCGTCCGGCCGTCTCATTTTGAGGAGCGGGGCGCGGCCGGGCGATCACATCTTCGTCTCAGGCTTTCTGGGGGACGCCAAACAGGGATTCCTCCTTTACAGGAAGGGACTCCGGCTTGGGGATGATCCGGCCAAGGACTTTTTCCTTAAGGCGTTCTTAGACCCGCAACCCCAGACGGCGCTGGGCCGGGAGCTCTCCAGGCGTAGGGCCGCCTCGGCCATGATCGACTGTTCCGACGGGCTGTCGGTAGACCTCAACCACATCTGCGAGGCGAGCGGCACGGGCGCGGAGATCGACCTGGTGAAGGTCCCCCTGTCTCCGGCCATGATCTCATTCCAAAAGAAGCCCCATCCGCTGGCCCTCCACGGGGGCGAGGATTATCAGCTTATCTTCACCGTTAAGCCGCGGAACCTGCTCAAGATCCGATCGCTCCGGGCGAAGTACAGGCTGACGGACGTCGGGCGGATCACTGGGGAGAAAGGGATCTGGACCGTTGATGCCCACGGCCGCCGGAGAGTCCTTGAGATCAAGGGATTCGAGCACTTCAAATAGAGGCGGCGCCGGACACGGGCTCAGGCAAGATAATCGCCGTCGAAGACGACATCGGCGGGCCCCGACTGGAACATCTTGTCGTTTTCCCATTCCACCGTGAGCGATCCCAGGCTCGTCCAAACCTTGACCTTGCGGTCGGTTAGGCCTTTCAGGATGGAGGCCACGGCGGCGGCGCAGGAGCCGCTTCCCGAAGACAGCGTCTCGCCCACGCCGCGTTCCCAGAACAGGACCTCGATCTCCTGACGGTTGATGACGCGGATGAACTCGACGTTCGTCCGGTTGGGGAAGAAGGGGTGGGACTCGATCTGCTGGCCGACCTGGTTCCAGACAATACGGGCGGGGAAGAAACGCTCCACGAAGATGTTGCAGTGCGGGTTTCCGACGTTGACGCAGGTGATGGCGAAGACCCTCTGCTGGATGTTCAGCGGGTAGTCGACGATCTTCTCGTGGACGGAGCCGTCGTCAAAAGGGATGGCCTCGGAAGAGAATCGGGGCGTCCCCATCTCAACCTGGAACAGGAAGTGTTCGCCCGACGATTCGAGAAGGTGGCAGGCTCGTTCGCCGGCCGTCGTTTCGAAGAGCATGCGAGGCGTATGGAGCTCTTTGTGGTGGTAGAGGAACGCGGCCGCGCACCGCAGTCCGTTGCCCGAGGTCTCGGCCTCCGTCCCGTCGGCGTTGAAGATCCTGAAGCCCACCCGGCCTTCTTCCCGGTCCTTCATGGAGATCAAGAGCAGCCCGTCGGCGCCCGCCCCTGTGTGGCGATCGCAGATCCTCCTGGTGAGGTCCGCGGGTGGAAGGCCCGCCGGAGCGTCCCCAAAGATCACCACGAAGTCATTGCCGAGCGAGTGGAGCTTCGTAAACCTCATCAGGGCACTCTCAAGGTGGCGATGATGTCCTGGACCTGACCGTCTCCCTCCCGCCGGATGAGGAGGATGATCTCCTCGCCTGAGGGCGTCTTCTTCAGGATGTTCTCGAACTCCCGGACCGAGGCGACCTTCTTCCGGTTGACCTCGATGATGATGTCGCCCGTCGTGAGGCGCGCCTTGGCGGCTTCGCTGTACGGCCTGACCTCGGTGATGAGGAGGCCTTCCGTCGTCCGGTAGCCGTAGCGGCGGGCCAGGCTGGGCGTCATGGGCGATAGCGACAGGCCCACATCCTTCTCGGAGTCGGGCGCCTGTCCCTTCTCCCCTTCGGTTTCAAGCTCCTCGACGGTCGGTGTGAGCGTCATCTCTTTGCCGTCGCGGACGATCCGGATGGTGATTTTCTTGCCGGGTTCGATGTCGGCGATCTTGAACCTGAGGTCGTTCGAGTCCTCGACCGGCTGGCCGTTGACCTCGATGATGACGTCATACTGCTTGAACCCCGCTTTTTCGGCCGGACTCTCAGGATCGATGGTGGTGACCACGGCGCCCTTGCGGTCCTTCAGGTTGAGCTGTTTGCGCAGCCCTTCACTGATATTCTGCGGGTAGACTCCCAGCCGGCCGCGGGTCACCTTGCCCTTGTCCTTGAGCTGGGCGACGATCTTCCTAGCGATGTTGGAGGGAATGGCGAAACCGATGCCGATATTGCCGCCGGTCGGGGAAAGGATGTTGCTGTTGATGCCGATGACCTCGCCCATCATGTTGACCAGGGGACCGCCGCTGTTGCCGCGGTTGATGGCCGCGTCGGTCTGGATGAAGTCCTGATAATCCGGGACGTTGAGTCCCATGCCTAATTGCCGCCCCTTGGCGGAGACGATGCCCGCGGTCACGGTATGCTCCATGCCCAGGGGATTGCCGATGGCCAGAACCCACTCTCCGACCTTGACCAAGGATGAGTCGCCCAGCTCGGCGAACGGCAGGTTTTTGGCCTCGACCTTGAGGAGGGCCAGGTCGGTTTTCGGGTCGGTCCCGATGACCTTAGCATCATATTCTTTGCCCTGGAGGGTCGTCACCCTGTTGTTTATGGAGTTCTCGGCGATGTGGTTATTGGTCAGGATATAGCCGTCGGGGCTGATGAAAAAGCCCGCCCCCTGGACGGCGCTCCGGTAATCTTCATCCCTCGGTGCGGGCCGGCCGAAGAAGCGGTCCCAGAAATCGTCGAAAGGCCATTGATCGTCGGGCCCCTGCTGGCGGGCCTTTTCCTTATGTTCGCTGACGAGCTTGACCACGGCCGGTCCGACCTTCTCCGAGATCTTGACGAAATCGAGGTCCGCCCGGCCCTCAGGCCCCGGCGAAGCGTAAAGCGTCGTGGAAAGCTCTGGGGCGGCCGGCTTGCCGACGAGTTCCCTGGCGGCCGTATGCTTTTCCGGCAGGAATACGAAGACGTACCCCGCCAGAAGGAGTCCGAATGTGAATCCGGCTAACGCGACCCATATGTATTTTTTCATTTTTTCCTCCCGGGTGTAGGAAGCTAAATTAGCACATTTTCCCTCGGAATTCAATCCGTCCAACCCTTTCCAAACGCTCCGGTGGCTTAAAAAGTTGCATTCGGCGGGCCACCGGGATATGATGCTTTTCCGCAAGATGAACAAGGGCTTGTTGATCGTCATCGAGGGCATCGACGGCTCGGGAAAAACCACCCAAGCGAAGACCCTCCTGAGGAGACTCCGGGCCAGGGGAGTCGCCGCCGTCTTCTTCCGCGAGCCGACGGGCGGGAAGTGGGGCCGTGAGATCCGGAGGAAGGCCCTCCGGCGGGATTCCCTGACGCCCGACGAGGAACTCGAACTCTTTATCAAGGACCGCCGGGAGGACGTCGCCAAGAACCTCCGACCCGCCCTGGCGGCCGGGAAGGTCGTCGTCCTCGACCGCTATTACTTCTCCACGATCGCCTATCAGGGGGCCAAGGGGATCGATCCCGGCCGGATCCGAAGGATGAACGAGTCCTTCGCCCCGAAACCCGACCTCGTCATTATCCTGGATATCGAGGCGGGCAAAGGGCTATCGCGTATCGGAGACCGAAAGCGGAAAGAGGAGCTCTTCGAGCGCGAGGATTACCTGGCCAAGGTCAGGGAGCTTTTCAACGGCTTTCGCGGTCGGAAATTCGTCCATATCGATGGCACGGAGGACAGGAAGACGACGAGCGACAGGGTCCTCGAAAAGGTCCTCCAAGTCCTGAACGTTTGAAGCCATTCTGGACGCCGCCCCCGGCCCTATGCTATATTTTATCGGCTGAAATCATGAAGATTCCCGATCTTAAAATCAAGGTCCTTAAATTCAAAAAGTCCCGCTCGTTGAAGGTTCTCGCCCTCCTCCACTTCGCCGCCGCAGCCTGCATCCTGGGGGCTTTTTTCGGCGCCTATATGACCATCCGCGACAACCTCCCCTCTGTCTCTGAGCTTGAGTCCCTCAAGCCCAAGATCATCACCTCGATTTATTCCGATAAAGGAGAGGTCATCAAGGAATTCGCTGAGGAGCGGCGGATCGAGGTCCCTTATGCCCGGATTCCGGACATCCTGATCAAGGCCATCATCGCCACCGAAGACCCTCGTTTCTACAGCCATAAAGGGGTGGACTATGTGGGGATCCTCCGGGCCGTCAAAGAGGACATTATCAAGCTCGGCCGCGGTACCCTGAGCCGGCCCCAGGGCGGGAGCACGATCACCCAGCAGCTGGCCCGCTCCCTGTTCCTTTACTCCCAACAGACCATCCGGCGCAAGCTCAAAGAGATGTTCCTGGCCCGCCGGATCGAAAGGAAGTATTCCAAGGAAAAGATCCTGGAGCTCTATTGCAACCAGTTTTACCTCGGCCACGGCGTTTACGGGGTGGAAACCGCTTCCAACCTTTTCTTCGGCAAGAGCGTTTCGGACCTGAACCTGGAGGAGGCGGCCCTCGTCGCCGGCATCTTCAGGGGTCCCTCGATTTACTCGCCCTATTCGAACGCCGAGAGAACCCTCCAGCGCCGCAACCACGTCCTGAACCGCATGGCCGAAGAAGGCTTCATCACGGAAGCCCAGAGAGAGGCCGCCAAAAGCAGGCCGATGAACGTCCTGCCCCTCCGGCGAAGCAGCTCTGAGTTCGGCGCCTACTTCTTTGAAGAGGTCCGGAAGGTCATCGAGCGGGACTACGGCAGCGACGCCCTCTACAACGCCGGGCTCAAGATTTACACGACGCTTGATCCGGACCTGGAGAAGTTCGCCGAGGAGTCCCTGCGTAAGGGCCTAAGGGACAGGGATAAGAAGAAGGGCTGGAGGATGGACAAGAAGAACTTGACCTCCGAGGGAAAGGCCGATCTGGGGAAGATCTGGCTGGAAGCCTGGACGACGTCCGCCGTCGAGCTCGGCGAGGTCGCAGATGCTATTGTCCTGAGCGCTGGGCGGACAGAGGCCGTTGTCAGGCTGAAGGATTATATCGGACGGATGAAGAACGTGGGAATCCAGTGGACGCGAGCGAAATACCTGGACGCCCTCATGCGACCCGGGGATGTCATCCAGGTCCAGGTGAAATCCATCGACGAAGAGGCGAAAGAGCTTTCCGTAACCCTCGATCAGGAACCCCTTGTGGAGGGTGCGCTCCTGGTCATCGATCCCGTTTCAGGACAAATCAAGGCCATGATCGGCGGCTATTCCTTCCGGCGGAGCCAGTGGAACCGGGCGACGCAGGCCCTCAGGCAGACGGGCTCTGCGATCAAGCCGTTCCTCTACACCGCGGCCGTCGAGAACGGTTTCACTCCAGCCAGCATCATCGTGGACGAACGGGTGACGTTTAACGACAAATGGACGGGGGAGCCGTGGAGCCCGCGTAACTACGACCGCGAATACAAGGGGGCCGTAACCCTACGCAAGGGCCTCGAGGAATCACGCAACGTTGTCACGGCCAAGCTCCTGGACTACATCTCGCCCCAGGTCGGCGTGGACTACTGCCATAAGTTCGGCCTGACTTCAACCATATACCCCTATCTATCGCTGTCCCTGGGGACCTTCGAGGTCACGCTCCTGGAGCTCGTCTCCGGGTTCACGACCTTCCCCAACAAAGGCGTCCGGGTCAAGCCCTACTTCATCACCCGTATCGAGGATAAGGACGGGAATGTTCTCGAAGAGAATAGGGTTGAGTCCAAGGAGGTTATCTCGCCACAGACGGCCTACATGATGACCTACATGCTCCAGGGCGTTATGAGGGAGGGGGGGACGGCCGCGTCCGCGGCGACACTGGGCTGGCCGCTGGCGGGGAAGACCGGGACGACGGATTTGTACACCGACGCCTGGTTCATCGGCTTCTCTCCGACGGTTTGCGCCGGCGTCTGGATCGGCAACGATGAGAAGGTTACCCTTGGAGAGCGCCAATCGGGCGCCGTCGCCGCCCTGCCCATTTGGATCGATTTCTTCGCCAAGATGATCGAGGCGCGTAAAAAAGCTGCCGAGGCGCAGGGGGTTGAGCTTGTGCCCGAGGACTTCGAGGTGCCTCCCAACCTGAGCTTCGTGGAAATCGACCGGAAGACCGGCCTCTTAGCGACGTCGATTTGTCGCTTCCGCCTCAGGGAGGTCTTTTTCCCGGGGACCGAGCCCACCCGCTACTGCACGAACCAAGACCACCTCCGCATCCTGGACTACTATTCCCAGGAGACCGCGAAAGAAGAGCACTAAAAAAAATCCCCCTCTCTCCTGTCGGAAAGAGGGGGAAGAGGGGGGATTATAAAATTAGGAGGTTAGTTCTTCTTCCGGACGCTCCCCGATGAATGCGAGCTGGAGCTCGAACTGCCCCGGGAAGATATTGAACTGCGGGAGCCAGATGAGGATCTGGAGCCTGACTTGGATGAGATGCGCGATTTCGAGGACGACGGTGACGAGGAGCTCGTTTTCGGCGAATAATATTCCCCGGAGAACGATCTGATGATCCGATCGAGATACGAACTCTTTCCTGTGTGGCCGTAATCGTAATCCCTGATGCTCCCGCCGCCGTGAATCGTGGAGGAGGCGGGGTAGCCATAAACGCTTCTCTTCGTGATCTGGCCTTCGGACCCGTCGTTTGCGCCCGGGATGGAACCGGCGCCGTCCCAGGGGCTCCCTAAGTGAATCGATGAGCTTTCGTCCTTCTTGCGAATCTTCTTTTCCGTCGTCCCCTTTGGGGGAGTAGCGGACTTCGGCTCAGCCTTGGCGTCGCCTTTGCCCGGGGACTGGGGTTTGAGTGTCCGAGGCTCAGCCTTGGCGTCGCCTTTGCCTGGGGACTGGGGTTTGAGCGTCCGAGGCTCACCGCCGGGGTCGCCCCCCTGGATTTTGCCCAGGGACTTTTCCCCGGTGCGGAGGAGGACCTTTCGGCCCTCGATGGGCTGGACGAGGGTCCGGCCGCCGAGCGGCCTTACTTCCAGGCTCCGGTTGGACAGGCTCATCCGGCTCAATCCTTTCAGCGAATCGCCTCTCAGCGCGACTTCGGAGAGGTTTCTTGCCCGGAGCTGGTCACGATGGACCACGGTCAGGGCGTGCGAGTTATAAGGGTAGTAGTCCCCGTAATGGTGTCCGTAGAACGTGCCGCCGACGATGACCACCGGGTAACCCCAATAGCTC
>Ga0299912_10003976_pt1 | contig 12068 bp, 12 predicted proteins | sample RVTome_2_FD_207667 | JGI IMG/M metagenome (GOLD analysis project Ga0299912, IMG submission 207667) | Soil microbial communities from uranium-contaminated site in the Upper Colorado River Basin, Wyoming, United States - RVT95D214 (version 2) ... | reverse complement strand
GCGGCACCGATGGCGTAGCGCAGAACAAGCCCAAATTGATGCCTGAAGTGGCGAATTTTGCGTCGGTTGACGCGATGGCTAGGTCGCACTGCGCCACCAACTGACAACCGGCCGCCGCCGCCACGCCGTTTACCCGCGCAATGACGGGCTGCGGCAGGCGGGCGATTTTCAGCATTAGGGTCGAACACGCGCCGAACAGCTCGGTGCAGGGCTCCGGTTCGGGCGTGGCGATGATTTCTTTAAGGTCATGGCCAGCCGAAAACGCCTTGCCCGCGCCGGTCAGCACCACGACGCGCACGGTTGTGTCAGTGGCAATGGCGTCGAATTGGGCCGCCAGGGCCGTGATCATCGCCTTCGATAATGCATTGAGTTTATTGGGGTTATTTAGCGTTAGCGTGGCAACGGCATCGCAGTCTTGGCGAAGAACCAATGCGTCAATAAGAGGTGTGGAAGTAGGGGGGATGATGGAAGACATGGGCTGGCGCTAACCTACATTGTCGTGAATCACGGTGGCATTACGACTATGGTGGGGCTTTCGCCGCAAAGGCGCAAGAGGGCACGAAAATAGCGGTATTTGAATACCGCAAAAATAAGTCTTTGTTTTTAAACGGTTATTTTGAATGACGTCGGAAAAAAGCGTTTGACAGGTCGAGGCGGGGGGCGTAAAACCCGCATCCAAGATGGGGTGACGCCATTTTTTTGCGCGCCCCACTGTTGTTCATTGGCACTTAGTTTCGGATCGAGGCACAAGACATGAAGACCTATTCCGCTAAGCCGTCAGAGGTGGAAAAGAAATGGTTCGTTATCGACGCCGAGGACTTGATCCTCGGTCGTATGGCCAGCCAGATTTCCATGCGTCTGCGTGGCAAGCACAAAGCGATGTACACCCCGCACATTGATTGCGGCGACAACATCATCGTGATCAACGCCGAAAAGGTGAAACTTACCGGTCGCAAGCTGACCGATAAAAAGTTTTACTGGCACACCGGCCACCCGGGCGGCATCAAAGAATGCACCATGGATCAGATCCTCAGCGGTCAGCATCCGGAACGCGTGATCATTAAAGCGGTTGAACGCATGATTTCCCGTTCGCCCATGGGCCGCACGCAGATGAAAAAGCTGCACGTTTATGCTGGCGCCGAACATCCGCATGCCGCCCAGAACCCTGAGGTTCTGGATGTTGCCGCTATGAACCCGAAGAATAAGAGGAGCGCGTAAACCATGGCCGATCTTAACGATCTCAAGGGCTTGGTCGCAAGCGGTACCGTTGCCGTTGCCGAAGCTGCTGCTCCGGCTCAGCCGAAAATCGACGCGCAGGGCCGTTCCTACGCGACGGGCAAGCGTAAAAACGCCATCGCGCGCGTGTGGATCAAGCCGGGCTCCGGCAAGATCATCGTCAATGAGCGTGCGGTCGAAGTGTATTTCGCTCGTCCTGTGTTGCGTATGCTGATCAATCAGCCGTTCTCCGTCGCCAATCGCGCCGGTCAGTTTGACGTCGTTGCGACGGTGACGGGCGGCGGTCTGTCCGGTCAGGCCGGTGCGGTGCGTCATGGCATTTCCAAGGCGCTGACCTTGTTTGAGCCGGGCCTGCGCGGTCCGCTCAAAAAGGGCGGCTTCCTGACTCGCGACAGCCGCGTCGTCGAACGCAAGAAGTACGGCCGTGCGAAAGCCCGCCGCAGCTTCCAGTTCTCGAAGCGCTAATCGCGTTTCTTGCAAACGGAAAGGGGCTGGCGGAAACGTCGGCCCCTTTTTCTATGGACCATTTATGCCACTGGGAATTTTTGTCATGTTGAAAATCGCATCGATTTTTTTGGCCGTGTTCATCGCTGAATTGGGCGACAAGACACAATTGGCGACCTTGCTGTTCGCCAGCGAAGGCGATCATAACCCTTGGATCGTGTTTTTGGCCGCTGCGGGGGCGCTGGTGCTGTCCACCGCGTTGGCCGTGCTGCTCGGTACCATGGGCGCAAAATGGCTGGAAATGATCCCGCTTAAGTTGATTTCAGGCGCAGGGTTCATCGCCATCGGCATCTGGACGGTGGTCGAACACTTCCGTGCAGCAGCCTGATTGCGCCACTAGACTTGCACACGTGAATACCGTTCTATAATCAAGATGGAACAAAAGGGTTAAACGCATGAGCGCACGCATTTTTATCGATGGGGCGGTGGGCACCACCGGCCTGCAAATTCAGTCCCGGCTGGAAGGCCGGAGCGATATCGAATTGGTGAGCCTGCCCGAAGCGGTGCGCAAAGATGTCAGTGCGCGTGCCGATATGCTCAACAACGTGGACGTGGCCATTTTGTGCTTGCCCGATGACGCCGCCATCGAAGCGGTAGCGATGATCGACAATCCTAAGGTAAAGGTGATTGATGCCTCTACCGCGCACCGGGTGGCGAGCGGTTGGGCTTATGGTTTTGCCGAACTCGACGCGGGTCAGCGGGGTGTCATCGCCGATGCCCAGCGGGTCAGCAACCCCGGCTGTTATGCGGTGGCGTCCATTTCTATGCTGCATCCGTTGGTGGACCAAGGTTTGATCCCGGCGGATCATGGGGTAACGCTCAACGCTATTTCGGGCTATAGCGGTGGCGGCAAACAGATGATCCAAGGGTTCGAGTCCGGCGACGATGCCGACACGCCGTTCTTCGTTTACGGCCTGAACCTCAAACACAAACACGTGCCGGAAATACAGGCCCACGGCGGTTTGACGCATCGGCCCTTGTTCGTGCCGTCGGTGGGGAACTTTGCCCAAGGCATGATCGTGCAATTGCCGTTGCAATTGTGGAGCCTGCCGGGCCAGCCCAGCGCCGCCGACGTGCGCGCGGCCCTGAGCAAGCACTACGCGGGCCAGCGCTTTGTCACGGTGGCGAATGCTACGGATATGACACGCCTGGAACCCGAAGCACTGAACGGCACCAACGAATTGCGGCTGTATGTCTTTGCGGGCGAAGGCCAGGCGGTGGTGATGGCGGTGCTCGATAACCTGGGCAAGGGGGCTTCGGGTTCGTGTGTGCAAAACCTCAATATCATGTTGGGCTTGGATGAGGGCGCGGGACTTTGAGCAATGTTGTCACGCTGCCTAAGACTTTTGAAGTCAATTCCGCCAATTTAGGTCCGGTGCAGGTCGTTCATCGCGATTGCCCGCTGTGCGGGCGCGACAATACCGCCGAGCCCGATAATCCCTATAGCTACGATGTGTGGACGATTAAGGACTGCCCATCGTGCGGGTTTACGTACATCGATCGCGGGCCTGATTATACCAAGCTGTTTAAGGAACTGAGCTGGGAACATACCACCGCTGTTGAAGAACGGCGTCGCGCCGATCTTCGCCCGCTGGGTTACAAGGCGAGCAAGCTGACTCGCTTGCGTATGCACCTGCTGCCGCGCAAGCAGATGCCCTTGATGCTCGAAGCCTGGTCCATGCCCGGCAACGTGGTCGATTTGGGCTGCGGCGACGGCGGGCAGATGGACAAACTCGGCCCCGGTTTTGTGCCGTTCGGCATCGAGGTCTCGACCGCGCTGGCGAAGGCCGCCGACACGCGTTTTAGTGTGCATGGCGGGGCGTGCATCAACGCGCCGACGTTGGATGGTCTCAAGGCTGTCGGCGACGGATTTTTTGCCGCCGCCACGCTGCGCTCGTACCTGGAACACGAAATGAACCCGTTGGCGGTGCTGAGCGAGCTTCATCGCGTGCTGCAACCCGGCGGGGTGGCCATCGTCAAGGTACCCAATTATGGCTCGGTGAACCGCATGGTGATGGGGGCCAAGTGGTGCGGCTTTCGGTATCCCGACCATCTGAACTATTTCACGCCCACCACCTTGAAAAAGATGGGGCAAAAGGCCGGATACGCCGTGCATTATGGCCTGACCTATACGCTGCCGACCTCCGATAACATGTATGCAGTGCTGAAAAAAGAGCGCGGCAAGGGTGTCGCCCGCAGCTCGTGCGGGAGTGGTGGCGGGTGCTGCGGGAGTTGTTCCTGAATTTTGTAATCGCAGCCGGGTGAGATTATGCTGCCACTTGTTGGCAGTATTACGTGTTATTGTTCTGCCATGTCCCGAACCTATCGCCTGTTTGATCTCCTTCAAGTCCTGCGCCGTCACCGCCATCCCTTGAGCGGGGAGTCTCTGGCGCGTGAGCTTGGGGTTTCGCTACGCACGCTCTATCGTGATATTGCCGTCTTGCAGACCATGGGCGCGGAAATTAAGGGGGAGCCGGGAGTTGGCTATGTCTTGAAACCCAGTTTCCTGCTGCCGCCCCTGATGTTTTCGCAAGCCGAGATCGAAGCGCTGGCGCTGGGGCTTAAGTGGGTGGCCAAGCGCACCGACGAGGGCATGGCCGACGCTGCAGGCGATGCGATGGCCAAGTTGGCCGCCGTTCTACCCGGCGATTTGCGCGACGGCCTTGAGGACGACGCGCTCATTATCGGCCCCGGCAGGAAGCGGCAGCAAGTGGTTGATATGGCCTTGCTACGTCGGGCTTTACATGAGGAAAAAAAACTCAAACTGCAGTATCGCGACGAGAAGGGCGCGGAGACATCGCGTGTCATCTGGCCGGTAACGCTCGGTTTTTTTGAAACGACGCGGGTTCTTGTCGGCTGGTGCGAATTGCGTGGGGACTTTCGCCATTTTCGCACCGACCGTATAGAGGCTGCGGCGTTGCTTGCTGATCGCTCACCCAAGCGCCGTAAGGTGCTTCATAAGGAGTGGCGAAACATACTGCTGACAAAACTTGACAGTGCAGCCTGCTATTCAAACGTCCCATCGGTAAATGCCCAGGAGGACAAGATGAACACCGAACTCGTATTTTATACCAACCCGCAATCGCGTGGGAATGTCGTGCATTGGATGCTGGAGGAAGTCGGCCAGCCCTACCGGACGGAGGTGGTCGAGTATGGGCCAGAGATGAAATCGCCTAGCTATCTCTCCATCAACCCCATGGGCAAGGTTCCTGCGCTCAAGCACGGCGATACGGTGGTGACTGAAACCGCCGCGATCCTTTGTTATCTTGCTGATACGTTCCCCGAAGCCGGACTCGCCCCTGAATCCACAGGGCGCGGCGACTATTATCGGTGGATGTTCTTCGCATCGGGATGCCTGGAGGCGGCAGTCAGCAACCACGCCGTCGGCTGGAATCCCACTCCCGACATGCAGCCGAGATTTGGGTATGGATCTTACGAATTGGTGATGAACGTCATTACTGACGCGGTGCGGGGAAAGCGGCATCTCGCTGACGAGGGGTTTAGCGCGGTTGACCTTTATGTCGCGTCCTACCTTGATTTTCTCATGCGCTTCGAAGTGATTGAGAAGCGTCCGGAGTTCACGGCCTACTGCGATCCTCTGATCAACCGCCCAGCGGCTTTACGCGCCAAGGATAAGATTGCAGCGCTGATGAGCGGAGAGGCATGGAATAGCTCGAAATAGGCCACGGCCATGCGCGCGCGGGCAGGCGCGGGCGATCATGCGCCCGCGTCACCCGCCCGCCATTTTGGCGTCGAAACCCGCATTTTGAACTGCTTCAAGCAGTTGCACTGGTTTTACGTCAGCGGGGTCGAACTTGACCAGCAGCAGACGGTTCTGACCTTCTTTGTGATACGCTATTACCGATTTTCCCGCCTGCATCAGCGTGTTCTTGGCGCGAAGCAAGGCGTCTTCGCCCAGTGGGGCGGCAAACAATATGAGGATATCTGACGGTGCGTTCATGATGGCGCATGATAGGGCAGGTAAAATGTGGCGCGGTAGCAGCCCCATACCACACGTTAGACACTTAGGCCTCCTTAAGACGGCTCGGTCTTTGCCCCCATGACCCGGTTGCGCCCGGCGTTTTTGGCGGCGTAGAGCGCTTGGTCGGCGCGGTGGATCAGTTCGCGGATGGTTTCGCCTTCCACGTATTGCGCCACGCCGAAGCTGGCGGTAATGCGCCTGACCATTTCCATTTCCGTTTGTTCCAGGCGCGCGCGGCAGGTTTCGGCCAGCGCCATGGCGCCTTCCAGTTTTGTTTCGCGCGCCAAAATCAGAAATTCCTCGCCGCCCCACCGGGCGAAGGCATCCAGTTCGCGCAAGCGTTCGCTGAGGGTTTCGGCAACACTCAGCAAAACTCGATCTCCGGTATCGTGGCCGTAGTCGTCATTGACGGCTTTAAAATGATCTAAGTCGAACATAATCAGACAGAAGGGCGTATCGCGCCGTCCCGCGCGCTTCAGTTCTTGGTTCATCAAATCGGTGATGTGGCGACGGTTGTATAGCCTAGTCAAGGTGTCGGTGGTGGCTTGCTGGCGCAGCGTTTCTTCCGCTTTGATGCGCTGGTCGACTTCGCGTTGCACCGCCTCAAGGTTTCGGTTTTGCTCGCGGGCAAAGCGCATGAGTATGGAAACGACAATGAGCGTAGCGATCAACGTCAGCGCGCCCAAACAAAACTGAATGATTTTAAAGGCTTGGATCGCTTGACGGTTGAGGTTTTGCAGACTCGTTTCCACCTGATCGGTTTCAGCGATCAGTTCGGCGAAAACATTGTCGAAGGTTTGGTCGTGATCTTCTCTGCCTACGGCGCTGAGATGCGCGCGCCAGCGCAATTCCATCAAGCGGTCGATCTCCATCAACCGTTCTCGCACGAGCTTGATTTTGTCGCGCAATCCAGGGTCATCCAAGGCGATAAAGGTGCCTTCTTGGTTGATGCCGCCTGTCAACATGGCTTCGGCGTACCAGTTTGCCTCTTGCAAGTGTTGACGCACGCCATCGAAATCTTCGGCGCGGTCATTGGAGATGATTTCTTCAAACCACAAGTGCGCGGTGGTGGTGGACAGTTTGATTTCCATGGCGGCGTCGATGAGCGGGGTGTAACGCTCCGCCAGACGCAGGCCGGTATTGAAACTGTAAAGCGTTACGGAAATCACCATCGCGCCCACCAAGATGATGAGCAACGCCAGGGGCCGTAAGGGTAAGCGCTTAACTTTGGTTACGGAACTAGCAGAGGCATTGCCGGGCGCAATGCCATCGTCCAATGGGTCTTTAGTAAGCACCGATACGTCAAGCGCATCGCCATTGGGGGTGTCCATGGAATTTCCATGACCTCCGCTTCATTGACGTTCTGTCTAGTCCCCTAGGAACAACCCTAAGCCCGTATTGTTAATATGGTCAATCATGCTTTTGCATTTAATATGATTAATTACGGCGGCTAAACGTCAATGTCTAAGACAAAGCGGGCGTGCTCTTGGATGTAGGCATAGCGCAGCTCGGCTTTTTTACCCATCAGGCTTTCCACCAATTCTTCGGTATCGCGGATATCGTCCCAGTCGTCCACGCCATGACCGGACGGAATGGTCACGCGCAGCAAGACCCGCGCAGCCGGGTTCATGGTGGTTTCTTTCAATTGCTGGGCGGGCATTTCGCCCAAGCCCTTGAAGCGGCTGATGTCGACTTTACCGCGTCCGCTGAAGGTGCTTTTCATCAGCTCGTCCTTGTGCGCGTCGTCGCGGGCATAGAGCACCTTGGCCCCCTGGCTGATGCGATACAAGGGTGGCATGGCCAAATAAAGATGACCATTTTCAATGAGTTTTGGCGTTTCCCTAAAGAAGAACGTCATCAACAGTGACGCGATGTGCGCGCCGTCCACGTCGGCGTCGGTCATGATGATGATCTTTTCGTAGCGCAGCGCCGCATCGTCGTAGTTCTTGCGTGTGCCGCAGCCTAGCGCTTCGATCAGGTCGGAAAGTTCCTGGTTGGCTTTGAGCTTGTCGGTGGTGGCGGAGGCGACGTTGAGGATCTTGCCACGCAACGGTAGAATCGCCTGGGTCTTGCGGTCGCGCGCCTGTTTGGCGGAACCGCCTGCGCTGTCGCCTTCGACGATGAACAATTCCGTGCCTTCCGCCGAAGTGTGGCTGCAATCGGCCAGTTTGCCGGGCAGGCGCAGGCGTTTGGTGGCCGATTTGCGTTTGGTTTCTTGGTCCAGGCGGCGCTTGAGACGATAGTTGGCGCGCTCCACCGCATATTCCACCAGTGCCTTGGCCAGTTTGGGGTCGCCCGAAAGCCAGATGTCGAAGCGGTCGCGCACCGCGTTTTCCACCAAACGCGCGGCTTCGGCGGTGGCGAGTTTGTCCTTGGTCTGGCCCTGGAACTGCGGTTCGGCGATGAACGCCGACAGCATCACGGTGGCTCCGCCCAACAGGTCGTCGGCCATGATCTTGGCCCCGCCCTTGATGCCGATCAATTCTGCATGCGCTTTGATGCCTTTGGTCAGAGCGCTTTTCAGGCCCGATTCATGGGTGCCGCCCTGGGGCGTGGGTACCGTGTTGCAATAGGAATTGAGCAGCGGGTCTTCATCCAACGGCCAAGCCACGGCCCATTCGACCCGTCCGGGTGCGTCGGGAAACTCGGCTTTGCCTTCGAACGGCACTGGGGTGACGGTGCGCCGATCCTTCAACAATTCCGCCACATAATCGGCCAAACCGCCGGGGAAGTGCAGTTCCGCCTTTTCGGGGACTTCTTTTTCTTCTTTGTCTTTAAGCAGGCTGGCGTCGCAGTTCCAGCGGATTTTCACGCCGCGAAACAGGTACGCCTTGGATCGCACCATGCGCCACAGGGTATGCGGGCGAAAATGTGTGCGTGAACCGAAGATATCCACGTCCGGCACGAACGTGACGGCGGTGCCGCGGCGGTTGTTGACCGCGCCTAAGTCTTCCAGGTTCGAGGTCGGTTTACCGCGCGAATACGACTGGCGGTATAAGGTCTTGTCCTTGGCGACTTCGACGATCAATTCAGAGGACAGCGCGTTGACTACGCTGGAGCCGACGCCATGCAGTCCGCCTGACGTTTCATAAGCGCTGCCGCCGAACTTGCCGCCGGAATGCAGCGTGGTGAAAATGACTTCCAACGCCGAGATGTCTTTGAATTTAGGATGCGGATCGACTGGAATGCCGCGCCCGTTGTCTTTGACGCTCAAGCGGTTGCCCGGATTCAGTTCGACTTCGATGACGGTGGCATGGCCCGCCACCGCTTCGTCCATGGCGTTGTCGATGATTTCCGCCGCCAGATGATGGTAGGCGCGTTCGTCGGTGCCGCCGATATACATGCCCGGGCGCTTGCGTACCGGTTCTAGACCTTCCAAAACCTCAATGTCGGCGGCGGTATAGGCGTCGCCAACGGCTTTCACCACCTTAGCGCCGGGTTTGGAAGCGGGCTTTTGGGCTTCCGGTTTTTTGCCCTCTGGCTTTTTAACTGGGGCTTTTTTTGGCTTTGGTGCGTCGGCATTAAACAAATCGCTCATGGGGCTCTCAGACTATTGGGGTGGTTCATTCGTCGGTAGGCATTTGGGCAGCGCTACAGTATCCTAAAATCCATGCTGGCGTGCATCAACCCTCATTTGGTAGTCTTTTGTGACGGTTGGGTCAAAATATTGTGGTCTGTGGGGCAGGGGATTTTTCAGACATGAGCGAATCGAAAGCCGAACCGGGCCATCAAAAGCCCAGTTCTCACCATCCCAGGGGCCAACTGGCTATCCGTCAATTGGCCATGCCCGCCAACTTGAACGCGGGCGGCAACATCTTCGGCGGCTGGCTGCTGTCGCAAATGGACATCGCGGGCGGCATTACCGCCTCGGACCGCGCCCGGGGCCGCGTCGCCACGGTAGCGATTACGGCGATGGAATTTCACCAGCCGGTGCATGTGGGCGACGTGCTGTGCTGTTATGCCGACGTGACGCAGGTCGGTAAGACTTCGCTCACCATCCATGTTCAGGCCTGGGTGCATCGCCGTAATGCCGGGGAAGTCGTGGAAATCAAGGTTACCGCAGGCGATTTCGTGTTTGTGGCGTTGGATGAAAACGGCAAAAAACGCCCGGTACCGATCGATTAGGCCCGCGCCGTGTGCGCAGTAAGCGAGGTTGTTATGAGTGGAAACCGCATTCATTTGATCACCTTAGGGGTGAAGGACATGGGCATCTCGCGTGCTTATTACGAAGCGATGGGCTGGGTTGCATCCCCCATCAGCATGGCTGAGGTGACCTTTTTTCAGTCGGGTACGCAGGTGTTGGGATTGTATGGCCAAGATGCGCTCAACCACGACACGGGGCTGAGCAGCCCTAAACCCGGCGGTATTACTCTGGCGGTAAACATGCGTTCGCGCGATGAAGTCGATGCGATGATCCAGCGGGCGCTGGATGCCGGGGCGACGCTATTGTCGGCTGCCAGGGTAATGCCGTGGGGCGGTTATACGGCCTACATCGCGGATCCGGACGGTCATCCGTGGGAGTTTTCCCATGTGGCGCAGTTGGTGCCGGATGAAACCGGCGCGCTGATGCTGCCTGATAAGCTGTAGGCAGATAAGCATGCAGGGATGTGCTCAGTGAACGGGGCAAATTATTGTTAAATCCAGTACATATTCACATGGTCGAATTTGTTCGGATGTTTGCCAATCGGAGGAGCTTGTGCAGCCCGCATCTTCAATTAGCGCAAGTTTAGCTTCTTTGTCGCACACAAGGACAGATGATTTTTTGCCTTCCTGGCGAGCCTTTAGTACGTAGCCGTCGAAACGATTCAGATACGATGGCATGTGTGCCGTTGCAAACGACAAAAGTGCAGCGTCACTGAGTGTGGGATCGGCATTTTTATTTAACACCGCGTTATGTACGGTCGACGAGACCTTCAATAAAGCTGCGCTTAGTCCCGCCATTTCTTCTTGGTCAATCGGTTGAGCATGTAGACACGATGTCGAGGCAATAGCGATTGTGACTATGATGGCAAACTTGTTTGTTAGCTGGCGCAATTCATCGCTCCTATTCGATCCAGTACACGAGTTTTTTGTTTTCATCGCGGCCTGTATCTAAATCCCATTTCCCTAACGCATTGAGACTGTTGATTTCCTTGTTATCAATGTCTTCGCCGATCCAGGACCAAACTCGGGCGACGTTGGCGCGGGCTCGCTCAAAAATTTGGTCGTAGGTCATCACGCCTTCAGGCGTTTGTAACGTATCAATGAATTCTGGGTGATCAATCTCATTGGGTTCTGGATAAGTTGCACCAAGACTGCCCACGGCGACGTGGCGTGCCAAGGCGGGAAGGGCGCTGCCTTCTTCGATTAAATCGACGGCGCTGCCGAAACCTTTATGCCAAGCGTCAATATCCGGTGGGTTCTGCCGGTGTGAACCAGGATGGACCTCTGCTAAAATAGCATTCCAGAGATTAAATATATCGGCATCAATGCGGTCCTCATCATCGGGGCGGTGGCAGGCTCGCAAGCCGTTTTGTTCCTTGTCTAAGTATTCAGAAAGACCAATTTTGCTGACCTTTAAGCGTTGAAAAATATAAGCATCTTGGTGCATTTCACAGATACGATGTTCTTTTTCGTGGCCTTTATAGGAGCCAACTTTAAGTTCCACGATAGGATGAATGGTTACATCGCCGACCACATGCGCCGTATAGCCCAATAGCCACGCTAGACATTTTGTCTGCTGTGCGCCGTTCATCGCCCATACACGTTTTGCTCCAGCCCGGATAATGTCTGTTGTGTTGACGTAATGCATAAGGTCTGCCCAGGGTGGTGAATCGCCATTTAGGATGTCAAGATAGGGGTAATCCGGGCTAACGCCACCAAGTTCGCAAAAATTGGGGTAATCGCCATAAGCGATTCTGACGCTCGCTGGGATCGTGCCATCTGCGTCCACATGCTCTCGCATTTGGTTGATGAGTGTCAGGTGTGCATATCCGCCGGGCATGGCATTACTCCCCCATACAATTTAATGCGTGCGTTTTTATGTTAATGCACAATTTAAAGTTACACCACCATCAACAGCACATAAGCACCGGCGAACAGGGCGGTGAGGGCGGCGATTTCGTTGAGCATGCGTTCAAGGTTCATAATCGTTCTCCATTGCGGTTTTGATGATAGAACAAAACATGAACATACGACGCGTGTCAAGCTTTATCCACGGGTGCAACTGAGGGCCAACTGGGGGGAAATGGGATGGTCACAACGGTTCACGGTCGGGCGTATTCTTGTCAGGGTGACAAAAATGGCGTCGTTTTCCCCTCAATGGTGCGTTATGACTGTGGGGTGCCTATGGCTTCCCCAGGATTCG
>Ga0299912_10003975_pt1 | contig 12068 bp, 11 predicted proteins | sample RVTome_2_FD_207667 | JGI IMG/M metagenome (GOLD analysis project Ga0299912, IMG submission 207667) | Soil microbial communities from uranium-contaminated site in the Upper Colorado River Basin, Wyoming, United States - RVT95D214 (version 2) ... | reverse complement strand
GCAGCACGGCGCCGGGCGCGATGGCGTTCACGCGGATCTTCGGCGCGAGCGACTTCGCGAGCAGTTCGGTCATCGTCACGACGCCCGCCTTGCCGATGCAGTGGACCGGGTAGCCGTTCCACCGCTCGAACGCGGCGAGGTCGGCGACGTTGACGATCACGCCGCCGCGCTCCGCCATCACGGCCGCCGCGCCCTTCGCGACGAAGAACGCGCCGCGGAGGTTGAGGTTCATGACGCGGTCCCAGTCCTCCGGCGTCACCTCCGCCAGAGGCCGCCGCTCCATGATGCCGGCGCTGTTGACCAGGATGTCGAGGCCGCCGAGCGCGGCGGCGGCGCGGCCCGCCAGCGCCTCGGCCTGCGCGGCGTCCGCCAGGTCCGCCTCGAGGAGCGCGACGCGCACGCCGGCGGCCTCGCCCTCGACCGCGCTCTGGCGTGCTCCATGCGCCGAGTGGAAGTAGTGGATCGCGACGTTGACGCCGCGCCGGACGAGCCCGTAGGCGAGAGCGCGGCCGAGCCGGATGCCGGCCCCGGTGACGAGGGCGTTCCGGCCTTTCAGCTCCACCCCGGCTAGGACTCCCCGAGGGACACCGGCAGGACGTGACCGGTGATGCCGGCTGCGAATTCGGAGGCGAGGAACATCACCGCGTCCACCACCCAGCTGATCTCGACCCAGCGCACCTGCTGCCCGGCCATGGAGGCGCGGTTGTCGGCGGTGCGGACCGAGCCGGGCGCCACGGCGTTCACGCGCACGCCGTGGTCGCGCAGCTCGAGCGCCAGACTGTGGGTGAGGGCCGCCACGCCGGCCTTGGCCGCCGAGTATGCCGCCATGTCGGGCTTGGCGCTGAAGGCGGCGATCGAGGCGAAGCTGACGATGGCGCCCTTGTGCTGCTTCATCATCACCGGCACCGCGGCGCGCGAGGCCAGGTACATGGTCTTGACGTTGATGGCCATCTCGCGCTCGAACACCTCGTGCGAGCGCTCGGCAACCGGCCCGACGCCGGTGAGACCACCCGCCACGTTGATCAGCGCGTCAATGGTGCCGAAGTTCTCGGTGGCCTGCTCGACGATCCACTGCGCCACGTCAGGCTCGGTGAGATCGCCGGCGGCCGGGACCGCCTCGATGCCCAGGGCGCGGAACTCCTGCGCGCGCGCTGCGACGCCCACCGCGTTGACGTCGGAGATCACCAGCTTCGCCCCGGCGCGGCCGAACCCCTCGGCCACCGCGTGCCCGATCTGCCCCACGCGGCCCACGCCGGTCACGATCACGACCCGTCCCCCGAAATCGAACCCGGTGGCCATCGCGCTCACCCCAGCGGCTTGAGGATCGCCTCGACCGCGGGCATGCCGCGCTGGGCGAAGAGGACCCGCCCGTCCGCACCGATCACGTACACGGTGCGCAGGATGCCGCGGCCGTCGGGCTTCAGCGCGCGGTAACCGCGCGCGGCGGCGCGGTCGGCGTCGGAGACGAGGGGGAAGTTGAACTTGAACTTGGCGCTGTACTTCTCATGACTCTCGACCGACGCCGGGTTGATCCCCAGCGTCGTGACCCCCTTGGCCCGATACTCGCTCTGCTCGTCGCGCACGGCGGAGAGTTGGCGGTTTCAGCCGGGGGTGTTGTTTCCGGGATAGAAGAACAGCGCGGCGGGCCCCTGCCGGAGCAGCGCCGAAAGCTTGATGCGGCGCTTGCCCGTCGCGTCGAGCTCGAAGTCGGGGGCCTTGCTGCCGACCGCGAGCGGCTCGCTCGCGCTAGGAGCGCGCATAGCCCAGCTCCGGAGAGGTCCAGGCCGGCTGGCTCTGGCGGAACAAGGTCTCGAGCTCGGCGTCCGTGAGCTCGGCCAGCGCGCGCAGGCGACTGCGGCTGCCCAGCGGCGAGAAGCGCGCCAGGCGCTGCTCCCGCTTGCCGTGCTCGTCCCGGCGCTCGAAGACGACGGGAAACTCGTCCCGCTCGTACGGGGTGAACCGCCCCGCGATCGAGACGCTCCAACGGACTCCATCGACGGTCACGTGCCGTTCGATCATGACGCCGTGTCCTCCAGCGGGTACTCGACGAGGGACCGGACCGACTCGAAGCGGCGCGTCAGGGCGCGCAGCTCGGCGATCTCGGTGTCGAAGATCGGGCGCTCCTGCCCGGCCGGCGCCCGCGGTCCCTCCAGGAACAACGTAATCTCGTCGGCGTTCAATTCGTTCCGATAGGCCCAGCAGTGCCAGCCGGCGCCGGCGGCCCGCGCGTGCGCCGCACGCAGCAGCATAGCTACCCGCTCGTCCGCGCCGGGGGCCGGCTCGAAGATCAGGACAAGCAGGTGGCGACCGCTCAGAGCGCGCCCTCGGAGAAGTCCTCCAGCTCCTTCTTGAGGTCCGCCATGAAGCGGTCCGCGTCGGCGCCGTCCACGATCCGGTGGTCGTACGAGATGGACAGCATCGTCATCATCCGCGGGACGATCGTGTCGGTGCCGTCCTCGGTCGTGATCACCTTCGGCCGCTTCTCGATCGCGCCGACGCCGAGGATCGCCACCTGCGGCTGGTTGATGATCGGCGCGCCGACGTACGAGCCGAAGACGCCCGGGTTCGTGATCGTGAAGGTGCCGTGCTGCACCTCCTCGGGTTTCAGCTTCTTGGTCCGCGCGCGGTCGGCAAGGTCGGCCATGGTCTTCGCTACGCCCAGGACGTTGAGCTCGTCCGCGTGCCGCAGCACCGGCACGATGAGGCCCCAGTCGAGCGCCACCGCGATGCCGATGTTGATCTGGCCGCGGTAGATGACGCTGGTGCCCTGCACCGCCGCATTCAGCACCGGGTGCCGCCGCAGCTGGTCCGCGACCGCCTTCACTATGAAGCCGAGGTAGGTGAGCTTCGCGCCGCGTCCGGCGTAGGCGGCCTTGTGCTGCTCGCGCAGCTTCGCGACGCGGTGCATGTCCACTTCGTAGAACGAGGTGACGTGCGCCGAGGTGCGGCGCGAGAAGATCATGTGCTCCGCCGTGAGCTGGCGGATGCGGGTCATGGGCTCGACCCGGTCACCCGGCCACGGCGTGGCCTCCCAAGGGGAAGTGCCGGTTACGGCAGTGGGCAGAGGCACAGTGGGCACAGTGGGCGCAGCGGGTGCGGTGGGCGCGGTGACCGCTGCGCCGGTCTCGATGTAACCGATGAGGTCCCGTTTCGTCACGCGGCCGGCGTGGCCGGTGCCGCGCAGCGTGGCGATGTCCACCCGATGCTCGGCCGCGATCTTGCGCACCAGCGGCGTGGAGAGACGGCGGAGGCGTTCGTCGCCGGTCTCGGCGCCACCTGGAAGGGGAGACCGCGGGACCGCGGGACCGGGGGACAGGGGGACCGAGGGACCGGGGGACCGAGGTACCGAGGAATCGGCGGACGGCGCCACGGCGGCGACCGCTGGTTGCGGTCTCGCCGTCTTCTGTCCCCCCGTCCCCCGGTCCCCCGGCCCCACGGCCACGGCGGCGCCCTTGTCGGTCTCGATCAGCGCCACGATAGTCTGAACGGGGACCGTCTGGCCCTCCTGCACCTTGATCTCGGCGAGGACGCCGGCGGCGGGCGCCGGGATCTCGGCGTCCACCTTGTCGGTGCTGATCTCGAAGATCGGCTCGTCGCGCTTCACCTCGTCACCCTGCTTCTTGAGCCACTTCGAGAGGGTGCCTTCGGCGATCGACTCGCCCATCTGCGGCATGATGACGTCTACACGTGCCATGGGAGACTCTGGGTCTTGGGTCTTAGGGCTTAGGTCTTAGTACGCCGCCAGTTTCCTCGCCACCTTCACGATATCCGCCGTCTGCGGCAACACGTAGTCCTCGAGGGTCGGCGCGTAGGGGAGCGGCACGTCCGCCGCCGTCACCCGGTAGATCGGCCCGTCGAGCCACTCGAAGGCCTGCTCGTTGATCCGGGCCGCGATCTCGCCGGCGAGGCCGCCGGTGCGCGTATCCTCGTGCACGACCATCACCCGGTTCGTCTTCCTCACCGTCGCGAGGATCGCCGCGTCGTCCATCGGCAGGAGGGTGCGCAGGTCGAGGACCTCGACGCTCAGCCCGTCCTCCTTCTCCAGGGTCTCCGCCGCCTCGAGGGCCTTCCAGACCATCGCCGACCAGGTGACCATCGAGAGGTCCGTCCCCTCGCGGGCGGTGCGCGCCTTGCCGATCGGCGTGACGAGGTCCCCGTCCTCCGGCAGCACTTCCTTGATGCGCCGGTAGAGGTACTTGTGCTCGAAGTAGAGCACCGGGTCGTCGTCGCGGATCGCCGCCTTGATCAGTCCCTTCGCGTCCCGTGCCGTCGCGGGGGCGACGATCTTGAGCCCCGGCGTGTGAAAGAACGCCGCCTCGGGCATCTGCGAGTGGAACGGGCCGCCGCGCACGTAGCCGCCGCACGGGCCGCGCACCACGATCGGCGTCGGGAGCCCCGCCCGGTAGCGCGCCGTCGCGACGTAGTTCGTCAGCATGTCGTAGGCGCACGAGATGAAGTCGATGAACTGCATCTCGGCCACCGGCCTCAGGCCCATGTGCGCCGCGCCCGCCGCGGCGCCGACGATCGCCGCCTCGCTGATCGGCGTGTCGATGATCCGCGACTCGCCGAACTCCTCGATGAACCCTTCGGTCACCTTGAATGCGCCGCCGTACTTGCCAATGTCCTCACCAAGGAGGAAGACCCGCTCGTCGCGGAGCAGCTCCTCGCGCAACCCCTGGCGGAGCGCCTCGAGGTAGGTCACCTCAGGCATCGGCGGCCTCGCGGAACCAGAGGCACGGCTGCGCCGCAGGCTCGGCGTACACCCCGAGGAGCGCCGTCTCCGGCTCGGGGAACGGCTCGTGCTCCGCCGTCGCCACCGCCTCGTCCAGCTCCGCCGCCACGCGCGCGTCCACCGCGGCGCGCTCGGCGGGGCTCGCCCAGCCGGTCTCGCCCAACCGCTTCACGAAGCGGTCGATCGGGTCGCGCGCCTCCCAGTGGGCGAGTTCCTCCTTCGGCACGTAGTGCTGGTTGTCGTGTTCGGCGTGACCCTTGCGCCGGTAGGTGTGGAGCTCGATCAGCGTGACGCCGCCGCCGGCGCGGGCGCGCTCGACGGCCTGCTTGGTCACCTCGTACACGGCGAGCACGTCGTTGCCGTCCGCGGAATCGCCGGTGACGCCGTAGCGTCGGGCCTGGTCCACGAGCTTCTTCAGCGCGGTCTGCTTGTGCAGCGGCGTCGAGTACGAGTAGCCGTTGTTCTCCACGATCAGGACGAGCGGGAGCCGCTGCACCGCGGCGAGGTTGAACCCCTCGTGGAAGGTGCCCGTGCTGGTCGCGCCGTCGCCGACGTACACCAGAGCGACCCGCGGCTCCTTGCGCATTCTGAACGAGAGCGCGACGCCGGCCATGACCGGGACCATGTCGCCCAGGTGCGAAATCTGGCCGATGTAGCCCTGGCGCGGGTCGCCGAAATGGAGGTTCATCTCGCGGCCGCGCGTCGGGCTCGTGCCTTTCGCCATGTACTGGCGGACGATCTGAAGCGGCTGCGCGCCCTGCACGAGCATCGAGCCAAGGTTGCGGATCAGCGGCGAGAGGACGTCGCCTCTGCCGCGGTCGAGCGCGTAGGCGCTGCCCACGCTGTCGGCTTCCTGACCGAGGGAGCGGAACAGGCCGCCGATGACCTCGCCCTGGCGGTAGAGGTTGGTGAGCCGCTCCTCCAACGACCGCGTGAGGCGCAGCCAGTAATAGATCTCGATGAGCTGGTCGCGGCGCAGCCCCGCCGGAATCGGCTGCTCCGCCTGCGCCGCAGCGACCGCAGCACGAGCGGGCATTCAGTACGCGCCCCGCACGTTGTGCCGCGACTCCTCGACCCGGTGCAGCTCGGCGAGGAACCGCTTCGCCACCCTGTCGATCTCGGACTCGCCCACGTCGCCGGTAGCGGCGGTAACGCGGGTGTAGTGCCCGCCCTCGGTCTCGACGGTGACGTCCACCGCACCGCGGCTGTCGGCGAAGCGGCCGCGGTCGCCGGTCACGGAGGGGGAGAAGCCGCGCGCGCCGAAGAAGTCGCGCGCGAAGCCGAGCACGTCTTCCGGCTTGCGGTGGGCGCGATAGAAGTACCGCATGACCGGCTCTATCTCACGGTGAACGGGAGCGACGCCTCCGTCGTATCCCACTGGAGCTTGAGTATGCCGCCCTGCCCCGACGGCTCCACGCTGATGGTGAACCGCTCGAGGGGCTGCGGCAAAGTCCGCAGGGTCATGTCGAGCTGGAAGAGATCGCGCGCGGCGTCGTGGCCGGTGCCCCACTGCCCGGTCTGAGCGTTGATGAGGAGCTTCCAGCCGGTCGGCGACGGGATCGTCCACAACGTGTAGAACCCCGCCGGCACCCGCACGCCGCCCAGCTCGAGATCCCGGTCGGTGCGGAACTGCGTCGCCGCGTTGGCGCCGGTGCGCCACACCTGGCCCCACGGCACGACGGTGCTGCCGAAGATCACGCGACCGCGCTTCGCCGGCCGACCGTAATCGACCCACAGCGTGGCCCCGGCCACCGTTGCCCGCACCGTGTCGCGAGGGGAGAGCTGCCCCAGCGACTGGCCCTGCTGGTCGCGCGCGGCGAACGAAGCCGCGAGGGCCGCGATGTCGACGGACGCAACGCGTTCGACCGTGAACTGCTGGGTGCCGGAGAGCGGCACCGCACCCCAGATGCGGCCGTCGCGGTCAACCCGGGCGTGGAAGACGTCGTTGCCGTCGTACAGCCAGACGGAGTCGCGCCCCAGCGCCTTGACGCTCCACGATCCCGCGGACGTCCCGCCGATGACGTAGATCGGCACGGCGAGGCTGTCGCTGCGCGAGCGCCGGAGCCGGGCCACCAGCTGCTCGAACGCGGTCCAGGACGCGGCCGGGCCCGCGACAACCGGCACGGCCGCCGCGGGCAGCAGGGCACGACGGGTCGTCACCGCGGTGTCGCGGCGGATCTCGACGGCCACCGAATCGCGGGTGAACGTCGCGATGGTACGCTGGCTCGGGGGCGCGTCGGCCGGCGAGCCCGGCCGCACGGTGATCTCGACGCGCGTCACGCGGCCGTCACTCCCGTAGTCCACCGTGTAGTGGCGGTTCGTCGTGCGCGGGGCACGCGCCACGATGTCACCCTCGAGGCGCGCGGCACTGCGCGTGTAGCGCTCGACCGCGGTGGTGTCGCGGCCGAGCCGGATCACGAACGCGCCGCGCTCCTGCGCCGCAAGCGGCGCGGCGAGGGCTGCGGCAAGGGCGACGGCGGACAGAGCGTACAGTCTCATCGTGCGACTCCCGGTCAGGTGGCGAACGTCGGGACGAAGCGGCGCAGCCGCAAGCTGTTGGACACGACGGTCACGGACGAGAATGCCATTGCCGCGCTCGCGAAGACGGGCGAGAGCAGCACGCCACTGAGCGGATAGAGGGCGCCCGCCGCGATCGGAATACCGACAACATTATACGCAAAAGCCCAAAAGAGGTTCTGGCGGATGGTACGCATGGTCCGCCGCGCCAGCTCGAGGGCGGTGACCGCGGCCCGCAGGTCGCCGCTCATCAGCAGGATGTCGGCCGCCTCGATGGCGACGTCCGTGCCGGTGCCGATAGCGATCCCCACGTCGGCCGCCGCGAGCGCCGGGGCGTCGTTGATCCCGTCGCCGACCATGGCGACCCGTTTCCCCTGTGCCTGGAGGCGACGGATGACCGCGACCTTGCCGGCCGGAAGCATCCCCGACTCCACGTCGTCCACGCCGACCTCGCCCGCGACGGCGATCGCCGCCTTGCGGATGTCACCCGTCACCATGATCACATGGTGGCCCATCTTCCTGAGCTGCCGGACCGCGCCAACCGCCGACGGTTTGATCGGGTCGGCGAGGCCGAGCAGCCCCACGGGCTGGCCATCCACGGCGACCAGCACGGGAGTGCGCGCCTTCGCCGCGAGCGTGTCAATCGGGTCGGTGAACGGGCCGATGTCCACGCCCAGCTCGATGAGGTAGGCCGCGCTCCCCACGGCGACACGCCGCCCCTCGACCATCGCGCTGGCGCCCCGCCCCTCGCGCGCCTCGAAGTCGCCGGCCTCGGCGAGCTCAAGGCTGCGGGCTTCGGCCTCGCGCACGATCGCCTCGCCCAGGGGGTGCTCGGAGAGCCGTTCGACGGCGGCCGCGTAGAACAGCACCGCGTCCTCGTCGAGTGGCTCGACACCATCCGCCTTGCCGCGGGTCAACACCTCGATGACGGCGGGCTTGCCCTCGGTGACGGTGCCGGTCTTGTCGAGCACGACGACATCCAGCGCGGCTGCGGCCTCGAGCGCGTTGCCGCCCTTGACCAGCACGCCGCGGTCCGCGCCGCGGCCGGTGCCGACCATGATCGCCGTCGGCGTCGCGAGGCCGAGTGCGCAGGGGCAGGCGATGATGAGCACGGTGACGAACGCGACGGTGCCGAACAGGCTCCTCGGCGCCGGCCCGACGTCGAACCAGATGACGAACGCCGCGATCGCGAGCGCGATCACGATCGGCACGAAGACGCCGGCGATCCGGTCGGCGAGGCGCTGGACCGGCGCGCGGCTTCCCTGAGCCTCCTCGACGAGGCGCATGATCTGGGCGAGCGCGGTGTCGCGGCCCACGCGGGTCGCCTCGAAGGTGAAGGCGCCGGTGGTGTTGAACGTTCCGCCGGTGACCTCGTCCCCTTCCTGTTTCAGAGCGGGCATCGGCTCGCCGGTGAGCAGGGCTTCGTTGACCGCGGACCGCCCGCTCCGCACCACGCCGTCCACCGGGATCTTCTCGCCCGGGCGCACCTGGACGAGGTCGCCCACCTGGACCTGCTCGATGGGCACCTCGGCCTCGACGCCGTCCCGGACGACGCGCGCCGTCTTCGCGCCCAGCTCGGCCAGGCGCCGCAGCGCCTCGCTGGTGCGCCCCTTGGCACGCGCCTCGAGCAGCCGGCCAATCAGCACCAAGGCGACGATCGCCGAGACGGCCTCGTAGTACACGTCCGCCGGGAGGCCGGCGCCGGTGAACACCCCGGGGGCGAACGTCGCGACCATCGAGTACAGCATCGCAGCGCCGGTGCCCACGCCGATCAGGGTGTTCATGTCGGCGTTGCGGTGCCGGAAGCCGCGCCAGGCCGCGACGTAGAACTGCCGTCCGGCCCAGAGCACGACCGGGAGCGTGAGGACCAGGAGCGCCATTCTCAGCGTCTGCGGCTCGAGCCCGTAGAGCCACGGGAAGGCTGCCTCGACGAGATGGTCCACCGGCATCAGCAGGCGCACCAGCAGGTCCGCCTCGCCCAGCGCGTGCATGCCCATGAGCGGCATGGACGCCGTCATCGCCACGAGTGCGACTGCAAGCGCGACCGCGGCCTTGAGCCGGAGGTCGCGGACCTCACGCCGCTCGCGGGAGCGCTCGCCGGCGATCGGGTCGGCCTCGGCGAGCGGCGCGGCGACGACGAAGCCCGCCTGCCGCACGGCCTGCTCGACGGAGGTGATCGGCGTGAGGCCCGGGATGTACGTGACCCGTACCTGCTCCGCGGCGGGGTTGGCGACCGCCGCCTGCACGCCGGGCACCGCCCGGATCGCGTCCTCCAGCCGCGCGGCGCTCGGCACGTGTCGCAGCCCCTCCACCGGGACGGCCAGCGTCTCAGTGGCCACGTCGTAGCCCGCGGCGCGCACCGCCTCGACCAGCGCGGCGGGCACTGCGGCGCCTTCGACCGTCGCCTTCCGGGTCGCGAGGTTGACCGAGGCCTCGAGCACGCCCGCGGCGCCCTCGAGGTGCCGCTGGATGGTGGCCGCGCAGGCGGTGCACGTCATCCCGACGAGGGGGAACGTGACCCGGCTCAGGGCGGCCTCCGGGGCGGCGGCGCGAGGAAGTACCACAGAACCCACACCATGGCGGCCAGGCCGACGATCGTCACGAGCACCTTCGACGGATTCACGGGCGGGAATATAACGCGAACAGCTCCCCCATTCGGAGGAGCCGCTCACAGCCGCAACCACGGCGCGTCAGACTTCGATCCGCATCTTGTAGAACGACCGGTACACGAACGTGACCGACACGGCGAGGAAGATCGCAGCCAGGACGTGGCTCACCGCCGCGCCCTTCTCGGCCGTGAGCGAGACCGCCAGTTCGACGGCGAGCAGGCCGAACAGCGTCGTGAACTTGATGATCGGGTTCATGGCCACCGAGCTGGTGTCCTTGAACGGGTCGCCGACCGTGTCGCCCACGACCGTCGCCGCGTGCAGGTCGGTGCCTTTCAGCTTCAACTCGGTCTCCACGATCTTCTTCGCATTATCCCAGGCCCCGCCCGCGTTGGCCATGAAGATGGCCTGGAACAGGCCGAACAGCGCGATCGAGATCAGGTAGCCGATGAAGTAGTACGGCTCGAAGAACGCGAAGGCGAGCGTCGCGAAGAACACCGTCAGGAAGATGTTGAACATCCCCTTCTGCGCGTACCGGGTGCAGATCTCAACGACCTTCTTCGAGTCCTCCACCGAGGCCTTCGCCGAGCTCTCGAGCCTGATGTTGGCCTTGATGAACTCCACCGCCCGGTAGGCGCCCGTGGTCACCGCCTGCGTCGAGGCGCCGGTGAACCAGTAGATCACCGCCCCGCCGGTGATCAGGCCGAGCAGGAACGGCGGGTGGAGGATCGAGAGGTACCGCAGCAGCTCGGGCTGGAGGCCGTTGGTGAGCAACACGATGATCGAGAAGATCATCGTGGTCGCGCCCACGACGGCGGTGCCGATGAGCACCGGCTTGGCGGTGGCCTTGAACGTGTTGCCCGCCCCGTCGTTCTCCTCGAGGTGCTGCTTCGCCTTCTCGAACTGCGGCGCGAAGCCGAAGTCGCGCTGGATCTCCTGCGGCGCGGCGGGGAGCTGCTCGATCATCGAGAGCTCGTAGATCGACTGCGCGTTGTCGGTCACGGGACCGTAGCTGTCCACCGCGATGGTGACGGGGCCCATGCCGAGGAAGCCGAAGGCCACGAGGCCGAAGGCGAACACGGCCGGCGCGATCATGAGACTGCCGAGCCCTGCCGTGCTGACCGCGTACGCCGTCGCCATCAACGCCAGCATGGCCATCCCGAGCCAGTACGCGCTGAAGTTCCCGGCGACGAAACCCGACAGGATGGTGAGCGACGCGCCGCCCTCGCGCGCGCTGGTGACGATCTCGCGGACGTGTCTCGAGTGGACGGAGGTGAAGACCTTCACCAGCTCGGGGATGACGGCGCCCGCGAGCGTGCCGCAGGTGATCACGGTGGAGAGCTTCCACCACAGCGAGCCGTCGCCCAGCGCCGGGATCATCAGGTACGACACCAGGTACGTGAGGCCGATCGACACGAATGACGTGAGCCACACCAGCGTGGTGAGCGGCGTCTCGAAGTTCATCCGTTCGGCGTGCTGGAAGCGGGCCCGGGCGATCGCCCCGTTGATGAAGTACGACAGGCCGGAGGCCACGACCATCATGATGCGCATCGAGAAGATCCAGACCAGCAGCTGGACCTGCACCACCGGCTCGTGCACGGCGAGCAGGATGAACGTGATCAGCGCGACCCCGGTGACTCCGTAGGTCTCGAAGCCGTCAGCCGAGGGGCCGATCGAGTCGCCGGCGTTGTCTCCGGTGCAGTCGGCGATGACGCCGGGGTTGCGGGCGTCGTCTTCCTTGATCTTGAAGACGATCTTCATCAGGTCGGAGCCGATATCGGCGATCTTGGTGAAGATGCCGCCGGCCACGCGCAGCGCCGCGGCGCCGAGCGACTCGCCGATGGCGAACCCGATGAAGCACGGCCCGGCGTAGTCGCCGGGGACGAACAGCAGGATCGCCAGCATCATCACCAGCTCGACGCTGATGAGCAGCATCCCGATGCTCATCCCCGCCTCGAGCGGGATCTCGTAGCACGGGAACGGCTTGCCCCTGAGGCTGGCGAACGCGGTGCGCGAGTTGGCGAAGGTGTTGACCCGGATGCCGAACCACGCGACGCCGTAGCTGCCGGCGATGCCGACCAGGCTGAAGAACAGGATGATCAGCACCTTCGGCAGCGGGAAGCCGCGCACCGCCTGGCCCGTGGCGTCCACCGTCGAGGCGAGGAATCCGAAGTACGCCGCGACGATGACCCCGATGAAGACCCACAGGAGCG
>Ga0299912_10003974_pt1 | contig 12069 bp, 11 predicted proteins | sample RVTome_2_FD_207667 | JGI IMG/M metagenome (GOLD analysis project Ga0299912, IMG submission 207667) | Soil microbial communities from uranium-contaminated site in the Upper Colorado River Basin, Wyoming, United States - RVT95D214 (version 2) ... | reverse complement strand
GCAACGCTGGCGCGCCTCACCCGCGAGAACGGCGCGCTGTTCGTGCTCGACACCTCGGGAGCGGCGCTGACCGCCGCCTTTGCCGAGAGGCCGTATATCGTCAGATTCAATCATCTCGAAGCACAGGAACTGGTGGGCGGCGACGACGCCAAGGCGGCGGCCCTCACGCTGGCAAGGGACGTGGTGGCGCGCGGCGCGGCGGAGATCGCCATCGCCACGGTCGCCGAAGAGGGTGCATTCGTCGTCACTGCCGGCAAGAGCTTCTACGTCCGCCCGCCCAAGGTGAAGGTGCGCAGCACCGTCGGCGCCGGCGACAGCTTCGTCGGGGCCATGGTGCTGCGTCTGGCGGAGGGCTGGTCGCTCGAGGACGCGTGCCGCTTCGGCGCGGCAGCCGCGACCTCCGCCGTCACCACTGAAGCCACCGAGCTGTGCAGGCGCGACGACACGGAGAACTACTTCCGCCAGATCGTACCCGAGTTCGTGTAGCGCCGTTCGCTACAGGCTCTTGCCGCTCTCCGGATCGAACACCTTGGCCTTGTCCATGTTGACCTGGAAGCCGTAGGGCTTGCCCGCTTCGACCACCTCGTCCGGGCGGACACGGCCGATCGCTTCGCTGCCGCCCAGAGTGAAGACCAGCATGGTGTCCGGACCGGTCGGCTCGATCACGTCGACGGTGCGCTTGAACATGAAGACATTCGATCCGGCGGCATGCGCGCCGGGGTGAGTGATGATCTCCGGCCGCAGGCCAAGCACCACCTCCTGCCCGATCCGGCCGGTGACCTTGCCGGCAGCCTCGGCGGGGAGCGGGAAGTCGATGCTTCCCTCCTCGTCGGTCACCCGGACCGTGACTCCGCCGTTCTCGACCAGCCGGCCGCGGACGATGTTCATCGAGGGAGAGCCCATGAAGCTGGCGACGAACAGATCCGTCGGGTCTTCGTAGATCTCGGACGGCGGCCCGTACTGGCGGATGTGGCCGTTGTCCATGACCGCGATGCGCGAAGCGAGCGTCATCGCCTCCACCTGGTCGTGCGTCACATAGACCGTGGTCTTGCCGAGCCGCTGGTGCAGCTTCTTGATCTCGGTGCGCATCTCGATCCTGAGCTTGGCATCGAGATTGGAAAGCGGTTCGTCGAACAGGAACACGTCCGGCTTGCGCACCAGCGCCCGCCCCATGGCGACGCGCTGCCGCTGCCCGCCGGAAAGCTGCCCAGGCTTGCGCTCCAGCAGTTGCTCGATGTGCAGCAATTGGGTGACTTCCCCCACCGCCCGCTCCTGCTCGTCGCGGGGGATGTTGCGCGTCTCCATGCCGAAGGTGATGTTCTTGTGCACGCTCTTGGTCGGGTAGAGCGCGTAGGACTGGAAGACCATGGCGATGTTGCGGTCCTTGGGCGGCACATCGTTGACCCTCTGCTTGCCGATTTGGATGTCGCCGCTGGTCAACGTCTCGAGCCCCGCGATCAGGTTGAGCAACGTCGACTTGCCGCATCCGGACGGGCCAACCAGCACGACGAACTCGCCTGACTCGATCTCGAGGTCGATCCCCTTGATCACATCGTTCTGGCCGAACTTCTTCCAGACCTTGTCGAGCTTGACTGCCGCCATTGCGTTACCCCTTCACAGCGCCGGCGGAGAGACCGCGGACGAAGTAGTTGCCGGCCACCACGTAGACGAGCAGCGTCGGCAGGCCGGCGATGATCGCCGCCGCCATGTCGACGTTGTATTCCTTCACGCCCGTGCTCGAGGCCACGATGTTGTTCAACGCCACCGTCGCCGGATTGCTGTCGCCCACCGTGAAGGCGATGCCGAACAGGAAGTCGTTCCAGATGTTGGTGAACTGCCAGATCACGGTGACGACGATGGTCGGCACCGCCATCGGCAGCATCAGCTTGAAGAAGATCGGAAAGAACCCAGCACCGTCGATCTTGGCGGCCTGCACGATGCCGTCGGACACCGAAACGAAGAAGTTTCGGAAGAACAGCGTGGTGAAGGCCAGGCCATAGACGGTGTGAACGAGAATCAGCCCGTAGGTGCTGCCAGCGAGCCCGAAATAGCCCAGCGTGCGCGCCATCGGCAGCAGCACCACCTGGAACGGGATGAAGGCGCCGAACAGCATCAGCGAGAAGATGGTGTTGGCCCCCCGAAAGCGCCATTTGGTGAGCGCATAGCCATTGATCGCGCCCAGGAAGGTCGAGATGAGGACCGCGGGCACGACCATCACCACCGAGTTCCACATATAGGGCTCGATGCCGTTGCAACGTACCCCGACGCAGGCCGTGCTCCAGGCCTTGCCCCAGGCGTCGAAGGTGACCTCCTTGGGCAGGCTGATGAAGGAGCCCGTGCGGATCTCGGCAAGGGATTTGAGCGAGGTGGAAATCATCACCACCAGCGGCATCAGGTAGACGAAGCAGAACAGGCCCAGCACCGCGAACAGCAGGATGCGCAGGAGTGTGTGGCCCGCGCTGCGGCGGCGAACGATCCCCGACTCGCTCACTTCCTGCCTCCCCTGAGTTCCGAGTAGAGATAGGGGACGATGATCGCCATCACCGTCACCAGCATCATCACAGCGCTGGCGGCAGCGACCCCAAGCTCGCTGCGCTGGAAGGCGAAGGAATACATGAAGGTCGCCGGCACGTCCGTCGCATAGCCCGGCCCGCCCCCTGTCAGCGCCACGACCAGGTCGTAGCTCTTGATGGCGATGTGGGCGAGCACGATGACCGAGGACAGGAACACCGGCCGGATGATCGGCAGGACGATGCTGGCATAGGTGCGCACCGGTCCCGCGCCGTCGATGGCCGCGGCGCGGATGATCTCGTCGTCGACCGAGCGGAGCCCGGCCAGGAACAGCGCCATGACGTAGCCGGAGGATTGCCAGACGCCGGCGATGACGACGGTATAAATCGCCATGTGCGGGTCGATCAGCCAGTCGAAGCTGAAATCGGGGAAGCCAAGCTCCTGCACGAATTTCTCGATGCCCAAGGTCGGATTGAGGATCCACTTCCAGGCAGTACCGGTGACGATGAAGGAAAGCGCCATCGGATAGAGGTAGATGGTGCGGATGACACCCTCGGCGCGGATACGCTGGTCGAGCAGGATGGCCAGCAGCATGCCGATGGCCAGGCATCCGGCGATGAACAGGCCGGTGAAGACGAACAGGTTCTGCAGCGCCACGTACCAGCGCGGCGTGCTCCACAGCCGCTCGTACTGGAGCAGGCCGACAAGCGAATAGTTCGGCATCACGCCGGACTTGGTGAAGGAGATGTAGACGGTCCAGGCGATGAAGCCGTAGACGAAGAACAGGCTCGCTGCGAACAGCGGGGAAACGACGATCTGGGGCAGCCAGCGTTCGACGAAGCGCTCGAACGCAACACGCGGCGTACCCCCGTTCGTCATTCTCTCCTCCGAGCCCTTTCGTTCCTCGCCGGAGCCGCCCGCAGGCGGCCCCGACAGGTTTGTTGGCTTACTGCACGCGCTGGATGGCGCTGGCGAGGGCCTGGACGGCGTCAGCCGAACTCTGGTCGGAGTTGAAGAAGTTGGTGACGACATCGAGGAACTCGCCGCGCACCGTGCGCGGCACGGCCATCTCATGCGCCATGGAAGGCTCCAGGGCGTTGGCGGCGATGGCGGCCGTCAGATCCTCGTGGGACTTCTTCGCACAATCGTCGAACTTGTCGAGCGACACGTCGGTGCGCGCCGGGATCGAGCCCTTGGCGAGGTTGAAGGTCTCCTGGAAGCCCGGCGACATGATCAGACTGGCCAGAACCTTCTGCCCCTTCAGGTTGTCCTCGCCGGCCACCTTGAAGAAGGTGAAGCTATCCGAGTTGAGGATGTAGCCGTTGCCGGGCGCCGGAGCGCACAGGAAGTCCTTGCCCGGCACCTTGCCAGCGGCGAGGAACTCGCCCTTGGCCCAGTCGCCCATGATCTGGAAGGCTGCCTCGCCGTTCATGACCATGGCGGTAGCCAGGTTCCAGTCGCGGCCGGAAAAGCCCTCGTCCACATAGCCGCGCAGCTTCCGCAACTGGTCGAACACCTTGATCATGGTGTCGCTGGTCAGCGACGCCTGGTCCAGCTGATGGATCGCCTTGTGGTAGAACTCGGGGCCACCGATGCCGAGGGCGACGACCTCGAACACAGTCGCGTCCTGCCAGGGCTGACCGCCATGCGCGAGCGGGGTGATTCCGGCCGCCTTCAGCTTGTCCGCGACGGCGTTGAATTCGTCCCAGGTCTTGGGCACTTCGGTGACACCGACCTTTGCCAGCACCGCTGGGTTGGCCCAGATCCAGTCGACGCGGTGGATGTTGACCGGAGCCGCGACGTACTTGCCCTCGTATTTCATGATCTCGGCAAGGACCGGGGGCAAGACGCTGTCCCAGTTCTCGGCCTTGGCGACGTCATCGACGTCGTTGAGGGAGCCCTCGATGGCCCATTCCTGGATGCCCGGCCCCTTGAGTTGGACCGCCGTCGGGGGGTTGCCGGCGACGACGCGGGCACGAAGCGCGGTCATCGCCGCATCGCCGCCGCCGCCGGCGATCGGAGAGTCGATCCAGGTGCCACCTTGCGCCTCGAATGACTTCTTGAGTTCGCCGACTGCCTTGGCCTCGCCGCCCGACGTCCACCAGTGCAGCACCTCGACGGTGCCGTCGGCAAACGCGGCGGACGGCAGCGCAAATGCCGAGATGGCTGCCGCCGATAGGAATAGACTGATCTTGTTCATGACAGATCCTCTTCGCTCTGGATCGGTCAACCGCGTGCAGTTGCGAAACGAAGGGCTCCTCCCGTCACGAACGCATGGCACGCCTGACCTAGCGAGGATTTGAGAGCATCTTGGCGCCCTCGATATTGATCAGGATCAATTGCCGACGCCCAACGCGGGGGGCAGTCATCCACGGTCACGGGCCGCGATCTTCGTCGCCGAAATCCTCGTCTGCAATGAGGATGTCATAGACCTCCGCAGCCGCTCCATCCAACGGCCGGCGCTCCTCGCCCATCACATCGTCCTCGCCGGCGTCCCATGCCACCGCCGTCTCGATCTCCTCCAGACTCGCTCCCGTCGCAAGGATGGCGACAACCTTCCAGTCGGCGACATCGCCACAGACGCGCAGCACATCCTCGTGGGTCGGACCAGTGCTTCCTTCGTTGGGCTCATTGACCATTTTTTTCGTGCTCCTTGCCTTGTTGGCGGTAGAACCGGATCCGCTGGTGCGGAGGGCTATTCGAGATGGGTGGCGTCACCGCGCCAGCAGTCGCTTCAGTTCGCTCCACGGCCGTGCATTCAGGACGTCCCCGGGCTCGATCCAGCCGCGCCGCGCCTGGTCGACCCCGAAACGCATGGCACTCAGCCCGATGGTCGAGTGGGCGTCGGTGGAGATCGCGAGCTTGAGTCCCATCTGCTTGGCGGCGCGGCAGTGGACATCATCGAGGTCGAGGCGGCTGGGGTGGCCGTTCACCTCGATGAAGCAGCCGCGCTCCTTTGCCGCCAGCATGACCCGTTCCAGATCCACCGCATAGGCCTCCCGCTCGCCGATCAGCCGTCCTGTCGGATGCGCGATGATATTGCAGTGGCGATTGTCCATCGCCCGGACGATGCGGCCGGTCTGCGTCTCGATGTCGAGTTCGAAGCGGGAATGGACGGCGCAGACGGTCAGGTCCAGGCGCTTGAGGATGCTGTCGGGCAGATCGAGCGTGCCGTCGGGCAGGATATCGACCTCGCAGGACTTCAACAGCACGATGCCCTCGAGCTGCTCGTTCAGCCTGTCGATCTGGTCGAGCTGGGCTGCCAGCCGCTCCGCGTCCAGCCCGTGCGCGATGGTGGCGTACTGCGAATGATCGGTGATCGCCAGATAGCTGTAGCCAAGCACCGTGGCCGCCTCTGCCATCTCCTTGAGCGTGCTCTTGCCGTCGGAGTCCTTTGTGTGGACGTGGAGGTCTCCCTTGATGTCGGCCAGGGTGACGAGCTGCGGGAGCTTCCCCGCCGCCGCAGCCTCGATCTCGCCTCGATCCTCGCGGATCTCCGGTTCGATATACGGCAGGTCCGCGACGGCAAAGACCTCTTCCTCGGTGCGGCCGCCGACATAGGCGCTGCCGCGGAAGATGCCATACTCGTTGAGCTTGAGACCCTTGGCCTGCGCGATCTTCCGCACCGCGATGTTGTGCGCTTTCGAGCCGGTGAAATAGTGCAGCGCCGCCCCGTAGCTTCGCGCGGGGACGACACGCAGGTCGACCTGCAGGCCAGCCTTGAGGATGACGGTGGCGCGGGTAGTCCCCTGCGCCACGATCTGCTCCACTTCGTCATAGGCGACGAAGTGGTCGATCGTCGCCTTGCCGCTGCGGGCGGTAACGAGGATGTCGAGATCGCCCACGGTCTCCTTGCGGCGGCGGAAGCTGCCCGCCACCACCACCTGGCCCGTCCCGGGATGGCTCTTCAGATACTCCGTGAGCCCCGCCGCGAAATCCTCGGCGGTCGAGATCTTGAAGCGCTGCGCGACAGGCCCGCCCTTTTCGATCTCGGCAAGCAGCTTGGCTTCCAGGGCGGTGCCGAAACGCGGCAGTTCGCGCAACTTGCCGGCTCTTGCGGCCTTGGCCAGGTCCTCGATGGTCTCGATGCCGAGCCGCTCGTGGAGAACCTGGACCCGCTTCGGACCAAGCCCGGGCATGGCCATCAATCCCGCCAGACTGGCCGGCGTCCGCGTCTCCACCTGTTCGAGCGCTGCCGAATGGCCGGTGGCGCAGATCTCCCGGATCTTGCCGGCCAGATCGGGGCCGATCCCCGGCAGCTCGTCGAGGTCCGCGCCCGCCTCGACCATGGCGGCGACGCTGGTGGGCAGATCCTCGATGGTGGCCGCTGCCCGGCGGTAGGCGCGCACGCGGAATGGATTGGCGCCCTCGATCTCGAGCAGATCGGCCATCCGGTTGAACTGGGCGGCAATGTCCGCGTTGTGCACTGTCATCGCTTGGGATCATCCACGGCACCGGAGCGCCGCGGTTTGATCGGGATCAATGGGGGAGAGAACTATCATCCTAGGCTTTCACCATGGGTTCACAACTCGCCAGCCCTCAGAACGCTGCCCTCGCTGCGAAGCTGCGCGAGCTTGCGGACCTGCTGACACAACAGGGTGCGGATGGCTTCCGGGTTGCGGCGTGGCGGCGGGGGGCTGATATCGTGGAGGCGCTGGATCGTCCGGTGGGCGAAATCCTGGCAACCCAGGGCCGCGAAGGTCTGATCATCCTGCCCGGCATCGGCTACGGTATCGCCGCGGCGCTCGCCGAAATGGTGACCACCGGGCACTGGACCCAGCTCGAGCGGCTGCGCGGCACTGCGGAGCCGGGCCGATTGTTCCGCACCATTCCCGGCATCGGGCCCGAACTGGCGCGCCACCTCTCCGATGCCCTCAGCATCGACACGCTTGAGGGGCTGGAGATCGCCGCCCATGACGGCAGCCTCGAGAAGATCGAGGGCATCGGCCCCCGCCGGGCGCAGATGATTCGGGCCGTGCTTGCCGAGCGCCTCGGCCGGCCACGGCTCAGGCAGCTCCGCGCCACCCAGGAGCGTCCGCCGGTGGACTTGCTGCTCGATGTCGACCGCGAGTACCGTGAGAAGGCCGGGGCGGGCGAGTTGCGGACAATCGCGCCGCGGCGCTTCAACCCGGAGGGAAAGGCGTGGCTGCCGATCCTGCACACCAGCCGCGAGCCGTGGGAATTCACGGCGCTCTACTCGAATACCGCCCTCGCCCACGAACTCAACCGCATCGGCGACTGGGTCGTCATCTACTACCACACCGACGGGTCGGCCGAGGGGCAATGCACGGTGGTGACCGAGACGCGCGGCCCGCTGGCCGGTGGGCGCGTGGTGCGCGGCCGCGAGGCGGAGTGCGGCACCCCGGTCCGGCCGGCCTGACGGAGGCGATCATGTCGGAGACAGTGACCCTGATGCTCTGCGGCGACGTGATGACCGGCAGGGGCATCGACCAGATCCTGCCGCATCCCTCCGAGCCGGTGCTCTATGAAGGCTATCTCACCTCCGCGCTGGACTATGTGCGCATCGCCGAAGACGCCAACGGCCCGATTGGGCGGCCGGTCGACTTTCCCTATGTCTGGGGTGACGCGCTCGAAATGCTGCGCGGCCCCGACCTGCTGATCGCCAACCTCGAGACGGCGGTGACGCGTTCCAGCCTGCACTGGCCCAAGGGCATCAACTACCGGATGCACCCCGACAACCTGCCATGCCTCACCGCGGCCGGCGTCGACTGCTGCGTGCTCGCCAACAACCACGTGCTCGACTGGGGCGAGGCCGGGCTGATTGAAACCCTCGACGTACTGCAGGCGGCGGGGATCGCCACGGCCGGCGCCGGGCGGAACGCCGAGGAGGCGTCAGCGCCCGCCATTCTGCCTCTGCCACGCGGCGGCCGTTTACTGGTCTATGCGGTCGGCCGCGCGTCGAGCGGCATCCCCGCCGAGTGGGCGGCGAGCCGGGACCTGCCGGGGGTGAACCTTCTCGCGGATACCGACTTCGCCGACGTGGCACGGCTCATCGGACGGATCGCCCGCGACAAGCAGCCGAACGACATCGCCCTCTGTTCGATCCACACGGGCGGGAACTGGGGCTACGAGATCGACGCCACCGATCGCCGTCTCGCCCATCGGCTGATCGAGGCCGGAGTCGACCTCGTCCATGGGCATTCCTCCCATCACCCCAAGGCGATCGAAGTACACCACGGCAAGCTGATCCTCTACGGCTGCGGCGACTTCCTCAACGACTACGAGGGGATCGGCGAGCACGGCGGCTATCGCAGCGACCTCGCCCTGCTCTACGTCGCAAGCATCGCACGCAACAGCGGAACGCTGGCCGGGCTCCAGATGGTGCCGTTCCGAATCCGGAACTTCCGCCTCAACCGCGCGGACGATCGCGAAACCGACGAGCTGCGGCAAACGCTCGATCGCGAATGCAGGCGCTTCGGCGGCGGCGTGGCGCTCGGCGATGGCGGCAGGCTCACCTGGACCGCCCCTGCCTCATCGTCCACCTAGATCCGGTTTCCGTCTTCGCCGAAGATGTGCGTCACCCCTCCGCTGAGGCCGATCGGCAGCATCTCGCCCACCCGCGGCACCGTCGTGTGCGGGAGCGAGACTGCCACCGGGTCGGGGCTCTCGGCTGCCTCGAGGTAGGCGATGTTCTCGCTCCCCAGCCGCTCTATGGCGACCAGCTTTGCCTGGAGCATCGCCTGCTCGGGCGAGGTGATCGCCAGATGCTCGGACCTGACGCCCAGCGTTACCTTGGTGTCGGCGGCCGCGCCGACGTGAGCCGCGACGGGTTTCGCCCCCGCTGCGAGCTGCAGCGCCCCGTCTGCGACGACGCGGGCGGGGAACAAATTCATCGCCGGCGAACCGATGAACCGGGCGACGAACAGATTGGCCGGGTTCTCATAGAGCTCCATCGGCGTCCCGACCTGCTCGATGCGGCCCGAGTTGAGGACAACGATGCGGTCGGCCAGCGTCATCGCCTCGACCTGGTCGTGCGTCACGTAGACCATGGTGGCGCCCAGCTCGGAATGCAAGCGGGCAATCTCGAGCCGCATCTGCACGCGCAGCGCCGCGTCGAGGTTCGAAAGCGGCTCGTCGAACAGGAACACCTTGGGATTGCGGATGATGGCACGGCCGATCGCCACGCGCTGCCGCTGCCCCCCCGAAAGCTGCTTGGGCCTGCGGTCCAGAAGGTGCTTGATCTGCAGGATGTCGGCAACTTCGTTGACGCGTTTGGCGATCAGCTCACGCGGCTGGTGGGCCAGCCGCATGCCGAAGCTGATGTTCTCCCCCACGTTCATGTGCGGGAACAACGCGTAGGACTGAAACACCATGGCGATGCCGCGCTGTGCCGGCGGCGTATTGGTAACGTCCTCGCCGCCGATGACGATCTGCCCGGACGTGACGCTCTCCAGCCCGGCGATCATGCGCAGCAGCGTGGACTTGCCGCATCCGGAAGGGCCGACGAAGACCACAAACTCACCGGACTTGACGGCAAGGTCGATGCCCTTGACGATTTCGAGGGGGCCGAACGACTTGCGGACGGCGTTGAAGGTGAGGTCGGTCATTTGTTGTCCATCAGCCTTTGACCGCGCCCATCGTCATGCCTTTGATGAAGTAGCGCTGGAAGAAGAGAAACACGATGAGCGTGGGCAGCGTGGCGATCAGCGAGAGCGCGCCCTGCACGCCCCAGGCGACGCTGTACTGGCCCTTGAGCGAGACCAGCCCGAGCATGATCGTGCGTTTGTTGTCGGACTGGGTGAAGATCAGCGGCCAGAGGAAGTCGTTCCAGATCCAGGTGAACTGCAGCGTCACCAGCACCGCCAGCGCCGGCAGGCTGATCGGCAGCGCCACCCTGGTCAGCACCTGCCATTCATTGGCCCCTTCGAGGATCGCTGCCTCGCGCAGGGCGTTCGGCACGGTGGCAAAGAAGTTGCGCATCAGCAGCGTGCAGATCGGGATGCCCAGCCCGATATGGACGATGATCACCGGCCACAGTGTGTCGATCAGGCCCAAGCCATTGAACAGGCGAAAGAGCGGTATCAGGATCACCTGGGGCGGGAAGAACATGCCGGCGACCAGCACTAGGAACAACAGGTTGCTGCCCCGGAACGGCAGCTTGGCGAAGACGTAACCGGCGAGGATGCCCAGCCCGATCGACCCGATGGTCGCCGGCACCGCCACCAGCAGCGTGTTGAGCATGTAGGTGTGGACCGCTGGATTGGTCAGCACCTCAATGTAGTTGGCGAGATAGACGCTGTTCGGCATCGACCAGAGATTGCCCAGCGCAATGTCCCGGGTCGACTTGATCGACGACAGCAGGACGCCGACCGTCGGCGCAAGGAACACCAGCGCGAGGATGATCAGGATGGCCAGCGTCGCTGCCTTCCAGGCATCGAAACCGCCGGCGCCGGCGCGAGGTGGAGCGGCACTAGTCATAGATCTCGTCCACCTTCTTGAGCTGGCGGAAATAGAAGAAGATGATGGTGATGGCGATCAGGAACAGCACGACCGAAATCGCCGCGCCGTAGCCCATCAGGTATTTCTTGAAGGACTCGTTGTACATGTGCATGGCCAGCGTGTCGGAGCTGTTGAACGGCCCCCCGCCAGTCATGATGTAGAGAATGTCGAAGCCCTTGAGCGAATTGATCACGCTCAACGCGATCACCACCACCGTGGCCGGGCGCAGCAGCGGCAGCACGACGTGCCAGATCCTCTGGAAGGTGTTCGCGCCCTCGATGTCGCTGACCTCGAGCAGGTCGGAGGGAACGGCGGTGAGGCCGGCAAGGAAGATCACCATCGAGAGTCCCGTCTGCTGCCATGACCAGGCGACGATGACCGAGTAGAGCGCAGTGCCGGGCTTGGCCAGCCACGCGAAGTTGGCGTCCTCTCCGGTGGCCGCACCGATCAGAGTGTTCAGCAGCCCCCAGTCGGGCTGGTAGATCCAGATCCAAATCTGCCCCACGATGACGGCCGAGAGGCAGATCGGCAGATAGAAGATCGTCTTGAAGATCGAGGCCCCGGGAACCCGCGAATCGAGGAGCAGGGCGAGAATGAGGCCGAGGCCCGAGGGCAGGATGATCGCTGCGATCATCCAGATGACCGTATTGACGATGGCGTTGAAGAACAGCCGGTCGCCCAGGATCTGGGCGAAGTTGTCGAAGCCGACGAAATCGTAGCCGGCGCCGAATCCATTCCAGTTGGTGAAGCTGTAGTAGAACGAGCTGGCGAGTGGCCAGACCACGATCAGCCCGAACACGGCCAGAGGCAATGCCAGGAGCGCGATCTGCCACAGTCGTGTGCGTTGTTCCACGAGATTCCCCACAATCAGGACGGCCGGGGATGGCAACGGTGCCACCCCCGGCCATGCTTGCACCAACCTGCTTACTGCGTGAAGGCCTTGGCCGCGCTGGCCTGGGTCTCTTCGAGGATCGTCTCATAGGATGCCGGGTCGTCCATGAAGCGGGCGAACATCGACAGACCGACTTCGGCCACCGGCGGCGGTGTCGCGAGATCGTAGTTGAAGGCGAATGCATCGGCCTTGCCGATGGTGTCGAG
>Ga0299912_10003973_pt1 | contig 12070 bp, 8 predicted proteins | sample RVTome_2_FD_207667 | JGI IMG/M metagenome (GOLD analysis project Ga0299912, IMG submission 207667) | Soil microbial communities from uranium-contaminated site in the Upper Colorado River Basin, Wyoming, United States - RVT95D214 (version 2) ... | reverse complement strand
ATTACCTGTTCGACGAATTCCCTCCGGGCGCCTATTCGATCTGCCCGTTCCGAGCCGAGGACGACGCCGGTGTCACCGTCAACGACGTCGTGCTGATTCGCCGCGAAATCGTGCGGCTGGAGCTATTCGACACTCCTTACAAAGCGGTGGCGGCCGACGTCAATTTAAGCGGTACGGTCAGCGTCGCCGACGTCATCAAAATCCGCCGCTACCTGGCACAACTCGACGATCTGCCCGGAGGCAACTGGACGTTTATCGATGCGACTTTCGCGATCGATGACGCGAACTGGCCTCAGGCGCCCCGCTGTATCGATACGACCATGGTCTTTGAAGACCTGCCCGGGCTCGATTTCGTCGCTATCCGCCTGGGCGACGTGGACAATTCCTGGGGAACCGGCGGGTTGTCGTTGCATGCCTTAACCGATACTGTCGCCGTGCATCTTATAAACGTCTTTGGGGAAATAGGTGATACGGTCGTCATGCCGGCTTCCGCTTATGGGTTTGCCGACGTGGCCGGCCTGGAAATCCATTTGAGCTACCCGGCGGATAATCTGGATTTCCTGGGCATCCAGTCCGATGTGATCGACGATCCTACGGTCAACGGCGGCGAGGGTGAAATCCACCTGGTCTGGGAAGATATATTCGATCCGCTCAATCTGGAGGACGGCGAGCCGTTTCTTTCGCTCCTGTTCGAAATCACGGGCCTGGCCAACGATTCGCTGCCGATCGAATTCACGCAGGCATACGTCGTCGATGAATACGGCAGCGACTTTATCGTCAATCCGGAGGATGGCTACGTCATTCGCGGTGGAGTAGCTGTTTCCGAATCCGACGCCCCGCTTCCCGAGAATTATCTTTTATCGCAAAATTATCCCAATCCTTTCAACGCGGCCACGACCATATCCTACGAACTGCCGTCGCCTGCGACCGTCACGCTCTGCGTCTATAACCTGTTGGGCAAGAAGGTAGCCGTGCTAATCAGCGAAAAGCAGCCGGCCGGCCGCCACCAGGCAACCTGGCAGGCCGCCGATTTGCCGTCCGGAGTTTATTTCTACAAGCTCCAGGCCGGCGCTTTCGCCGAAAAGAAAAAGATGGTGCTGCTGAAATAGGGAGCCATTAACCTTTTAAGGTCTTTGACGCTACGTGCCGTGCGTCGAGTTGTTTACAAAACATTTTGCGATAACAGCAAATCGGTAAGAGCTGTTGGAGTAGGGGCGTATCGCATACGACCCGATGCTGTTGACAAAGTATCTAAAAGTCAATTTTTCCATAAGATGCTGGACTCGAAAGTCCCGCCTATTAAGAGGATAACAAATTAATATTACAATTAATAGCCCCCGACCGTCAAGGCCCAAATGCGGCTTTCCAGTCGGGGTTTTGTCAACAATCTGGGGGCGTATCGCATACGCCCTTTATGATTTTTTATAATAATCGAATAGGTCGGATTCAATTCGCCCCAGCGCGCAATCTGCCGCAAGGTGCCCCACCCCGGCATTTGCGGGGTGGGATCAATAACAAACGTTTTATTAATCTTGAAAAAAACCCACTCCGCCTTTGCGGAGTGGGGCACCATTTTATATATTATGTTCTGCGTTTACTGTATCTCCCCTATCCGCTTGACCTGCCGGAACTCCTTGGGTAAATTGACAGCGTGCTGGTTATCAAAAATATCGTTAAGGGTTACGGCCCTGACGAGCCGATTTTAAAAGACGTTTCGTTTGAGCTGACCAAGGGGGAAATGGCATTTCTGGTGGGGCCATCGGGGGCCGGCAAGAGCACGCTTCTCAAGCTGATTTATCTCGAGGAAAAGCCGGACGCCGGCGAGATCATCGTCGGCTATCAAAATTTTACCCGGATTAAAAGAAAACAGGTTCCCCGGCTGCGCCGGCAGCTCGGGGTGATATTTCAGGATTTTAAGCTGATTGCCGAACGCACCGCCTCCGAAAATATCGCCCTGGCCCTCGAAATCGCCGGCAAATCCAAACGCGAAATCACGGTTCGCGTGAACGAACTTTTGAGGCTTGTCGGGCTGGCCCATCGCAAAAATAATTATCCGCACCAGCTATCCGGTGGCGAATGTCAGCGAGTGGCGATCGCCCGCGCCCTGGCCAATGAACCATTGGTGCTTCTGGCCGATGAGCCGACCGGCAACCTTGATTACGATAATTCGCAAGCGCTTTTAAAATTGATGCAGGAAATCAACATCCGGGGGTGCTCGATCCTGATGGCGACCCACAATATCCACCTGATCGCCGATATCCCGCGCCGCAAGATCTATCTGGAGAAGGGCCAAATCAGGGAGCAGACTGCGTGAGAAATTTCATTATCGCCCTGCGCGAAATCCGGCGCGCAATGTTTCATCAATTCGGCACCTTTATCGGTTCAGTCCTGACGGTCTTTCTGGCGACCCTGGTGGCCGGCAGCTTCGCTCAGATCACTAAAAACACCGGCATCGCTCTGGACCGGCTCAAGGAGGAAGCTTCGATCGAGGTATATCTGAAAAGCGACATCGACTCCCTCACGCAAAACCGGCTCCAGAACAATCTCGTAGCCAACAGGTTCGTGACTAACATTCTATTCGTCTCCAAAGATCGGGCATTATTTCGCCTCCGGGAAACTTTCGGCCAGCAGATGGTAGCCGGTCTAAAAACCAATCCGCTGCCGGCCTCGTACGAGGTCACGCTCGAGACGGAAGTTTACGAAGGGGATAATTTCCAGGCCCTGATCGATTCGTTGTATAAAATAGCGGGAGTTGAAGACGTCGGGTATGTGCCCTCGGCGATCCCCAAACTGAAACTGATTTTCAAAATCCTGACGTTTCTGGGCCTGGTGATGGGTTTGCTGGTCATGGTGGCAACCGGCTTTATTATCGGCAACGCCATTCATGTCAAAATTGCCGAACGTCGCAATACTTTTTATATCATGCGGCTCGTCGGCGCGAGCAGCGGCTTCATTCGCGCGCCCTACCTGGTGACAGGCACGATTATCGGGCTTCTCGGCGGCGCCTTATCGATCGCCGTTCTGAAATTAGCGACCGTTTTCATTGCCAGATTTATGGTGCCGATCAGCTTTTTCGATGCTGTCGAGATCGCCTGCTTTATCGCAGCCAGCGGCCTGATCGGTTTCTCCGGCAGTCACCTGGCGTTAAAAAAATATCTGGAGATCTGAGTATGCTTCGTCGGTCCCTGTTGATGTTCATCGCATTGATTACTATCATCGCGCCGCCACTGCCAGCCCAGGATCAGGTAGAGGAGCTGGAAAAGATTATCAAGACACGGCAGGCAGAGCTTGACAATATCCAGAGCGAACTCGACCAGAAAAAGTCGAATTTGCAGCTGCTTAAGTCGCAGGAAAAAGAACAGGTGACGCGGCTTTATGGTATCGAAGAACAGCTCGGGCTGTCCAACCGCCTGATCACGAAAATCAGGCTGCAAATAGACGACATGAATCGTTCGCTGATCGACATGGAAGAGCAGCTTTCCTACAACTCGATCGAACTGGAGCGGCGCCAGCAAATCCTGCTCGATAGGCTGGTCTGGATCTATAAACGATCTCGTTTTTCGCCGCTACTGACCTCTTTCAGCGCCGGCGACCTGTTGCAGGCGGCCCGCCGGTTCTACCTGTTTACCCTTTTGAATAAATACGACCGGGATATGATTTTGGATATAAACAGCCTCAGCGAGCAAATCGAAAAAGACCGGGTCGATTTGCTCGTCAAAAAAAAGGAGGTGGCCTCCCTCCAACGCCAGAAAGAGCGCCAGGGCGAGGAGATCAAAGCCGCTCGCGGCGAGCTGAGATTGTTGCTGCGGGAGACCAAATCGCGCAAGGAACTCGAACAAAAAAATATCGAGCAGCTGTCCGAAAATCAGAGCCGCATAAACGATATACTCGAAACCTTAATAGAAAATCGCAAAATCCTGGATACCAGGGCAGCCGAGGCCTTTTTGAACCTAAAAGGGAAACTAATCTGGCCTGTCGCAGGCAGCGTGATCAGGCAGTTCGGCAAAATTAAGGATAAAAAATACAACACCATAATAACCAATCCGGGGATCGACATCAAAGCCGACGCCGGTTCGGCAGTGCATGCCGCTTCCAGCGGCAGCGTGGCCTATATTTCCTGGCTGCGGGGTTACGGGAGCTTCGTCATTCTGGATCATGGCGGCGGTTATTACTCGCTTTATGCCCGTCTCGACGAAATCTTTGTCGAGGCTGAGCAGTTCGTGGCGGCCGGAGATAATATCGCGACGGTCAGTGAATTCGGGGCCTTCGGTGAACCGGCGCTCCATTTCGAATTACGCTACGGCCGAGAACAGCTTGATCCCATTCCATGGCTGCGATAGATCAGATACTTGATCAAAAAAAGCCGCTCAAAACGATTGACCGAATAATCGAACTGGGCAAGCGGGGCCAGGCTTTGCTATTAAGCGGCCGGCCGGGTATCGGCAAATTCGCTCTGGCCCGCTACGCCGCGCGCCGCTTTTTATGTCTGGCTGACAACTCCGGCTGCGGCGTCTGTTCGAGCTGCCGCAGTATCGAAAAAAATTCCCATCCCGATTTCCTGCTAACTTTCCCTTTCCCGAACCTGGCCGGAGAAGCCAGAAAAAGCACCGTTTTTCATTTTTCCGATCCGATTTCCTCAGAGGCCAGATTCTCCAATGATTCGCTGAGCGAGGTCAATCGTTTCCTCGAAGAAAAGGCCGCCGATCCCTATCGAGTGATAACGTTTAAGAAAAAATCCAATATTCCTGTCGAGGTTGTCAGAGATTTGATCAAGGCAGTGGCCAAAAGGCCGCTATTGGGCAATCGTCGGGCCATTATCGTTTGCGACGTGGATCAGATGGCGTTCGGCGCGGCTGATCTTTTTCTGAAAACGGTCGAGGAGCCGCCAGAGGATTCGCTGATAATCCTGACCACGCGCGCAACCCAGGCGCTGCCACCTACCCTGCTGTCGCGCACGATCAATATTCCGATGACACCGGTAGCCTCCGACCAAATTAGAAGCTACCTTAAGAAACAGGGCGCCGAGGGGGAGCTGGAATATTATATCAATTATGGCGCGGGCAGCCCGGGCCTGGCTTTTCAAGCCTACGAAGACGGCTTGATCGAAAGACGAGACCAACTCTGGCAAATCTTTTCGGAATTTCTGAAAGAAAGAGCATTGCCGCAGGCTATCGAAAAACTTTATCAACGTTACATGTGGGCCGATTTCGATGAGGTGCGAGCTGATTTCGATATTTTATGTAAGATATTGCGTGATGTCTATATTGCGAAATTGGGGCTTGATAAAAACCTGATAAATATCGATATTAAGAACATCATAAACAGCTCTGCTCGGCATGCGCCGGCCGCGGGCATCCTGCAAAAGTGGTTTGCTGTTCTGGCCCGGGCATCCCGGGTGCATCAAGTCAATAACGTGGCCGCGGATATTGCTTTTGTCGGCGCGTTTATCGATTTTGACCGAGTGGCGAGAATCTAATAGCTCAAAAGGCGTGGAGGCGTTTTGAAATACGTAATCGAATTCAAGGGCAACCGCCGGGAGGTATACGAAGCGGCGGAAGGACTGGAATTAAAACCTAAGCAATATGCCATAGTGCAGGCTGAACGCGGCGAGGATATGGGGTTTGTCCGGCGATCGGCTCTTCCCAATGAAACGACCGGTGAAAAGGACAATAAGATCCTGCGCCTGGCCAGCGAAAACGATATCGACCGGCTGAATTTCAATCGTCAAAAAGAGGACGAATCGAAGAGTGAGTGCCTGAAATTCATCGAAAAGCACCGCTTGAACATGAAGCTGGTGGACGTTGAATATCAATTCGACTGCAATAAGATAACATTTTATTTTACTGCCGAAAAACGCGTCGATTTCCGCGAACTCGTCAAAGATCTGGCGGCGACATTTCGCACGCGCATCGAATTGCGCCAGATAGGCGTGCGCGATGAGGCCAAACGGGTGGGCGGCTATGGTATTTGCGGTAAGGAACAATGCTGTTCGAGCTTCCTCGGCGAATTTAAAACTATTTCGACCCAGATGGCCCGCACTCAGAATCTGGCTTTGAACCCGCAAAAAATTTCCGGCAATTGCGGCCGCCTGCTCTGCTGCCTGCGCTATGAGCAAGAGCTTTACGAATCGGTGCAACCTCATTATCCGCCGGTGGGCAGCCGGTGCTTGATCGATGGCGCCACGGGGTATGTCGAAAAATGCAATATCTTTTTCGAGCAGATCACCATCAAACTCGAAGATGGCGGCCAGAGGATTTTGAGCCTGGGTGAATACAAGCGCGCCGTCAAAAGAGGCCAATTCAAATTGACGGGAGAGGCGCCCTCTGCCGCGTCTGCCGGCGCGGCCAATGTGAGCGATCAAGAATCTTCTCGTCGGTCCGATTAACCTGATATGAGATCGAAAGCAGCCCCGCGCGAAGGTTGCCGATCAAGCCATCGCGGCAAAGCCAGCCCTTTGAGGCGACCGCTCACGCATGCTTATTGACATCGCCAACCAGTTTTAAGATAATGATAAATTGGGATAAGGGATTAAAGGATGCAGAAATTTTACGTTACCACTCCCATATATTACGTCAACGATAAGCCCCATATCGGACATGCCTACACGACTGTTTTAGCCGATGTCCTGGCCGGCTATCACCGCCTGTTAGGACACCAAACGTATTTTTTGACCGGTACCGACGAGCATGGCCAGAAAGTACAGGATTCGGCGGCCAAAAATAACCTGTCGCCTCAGCAACACTGCGATCAGTTTGCGAAAAGGTTTCAGGAAGCCTGGCAACAACTGAATATCAAAAACGATGATTTTATCAGGACTACTCAGCCCCGGCATAAAAAAGTCGTTACCGAGATACTGCAAAAGGTTTTTAATGCGAAAACGGATGATGGCCAACCGCTTATCTATGCCGCCGATTATGAAGGGTGGTACTGCAAATACGAGGAACGGTACTGGACCGAAAAGGACCTGGTCGAGGGCAACTGCCCGGATTGCAACCGAGCGGTGCAAAAGCTTTCCGAGAAAAATTACTTTTTCCGGATGAGCCATTACCAGAAGTGGCTGATAGATTATATCAAGACCCACCCGGAATTTATCCTGCCAGATTTTCGGGCCAACGAGGTTCTGGGATTTCTCAGGCAGCCGCTGGGCGATCTCTGTATCTCCCGCCCCAAAAGCCGGCTTGCCTGGGGAATTGAACTGCCATTCGATAAAGATTACGTTTGTTATGTTTGGTTCGATGCCCTGATCAATTATATCTCCGCGATCGGCTACGACCCAAAAACTGGCAAATTCGCCAGGGATTTCTGGCCGGCGATGCATCTTATTGGCAAAGATATTTTGACGACGCACGCCGTTTATTGGCCCTGCATGCTGAAGGCAATCGGGGTTGAATTGCCGCGGACGATTTTCGCGCACGGTTTCTGGGTGCAGGAAGGGGCCAAGATGTCCAAATCGCTGGGCAACGTCATCAACCCGCTCGACCTGAAGGACAAGTATGGTGTCGATGCTTTCCGCTATTACGTCATTCGCGAAATGACGTTGGGCCAGGATTCGGCGTTCAGCGAGGAGAGTTTTATCAATAGATATAATTCGGAACTGGCGAACGACCTGGGTAACCTGCTATCGCGCATCGTAAAAATGATAGAATCGTATTGCGACAGCAAATTACCCGATGTCGGAGTCTGGTTCGATACAAATTGGTCGGCCAGCATAGGCCAGTTAAATCATGACCTGGAATCCCATATAGACAAATTCGAATTGAACGCCGCCACCGACAAAATCATGGCTTTCGTGCGCTCAATCAACCGCTATGTCGAACAGAACCGGCCCTGGGATTTAGCTAAGCAAGGTTCGAAAGGGGAACTCGATAAAATTTTATCCACTGCCGCAAGTATGCTTTTACACGCTGCAAAATTGTTAAAGCCAATTATTCCGACCAAGGCGCAGGAGATATTTGACCAGTTGAATTATACGGAAAGTCAACCGCCTGACAGCGATTTTGGTCCCCTTGATGAATTCCCCAGACTCATCCCCGGCAGGCCGATTCAAAAAGGCCAGAACCTGTTTCCACGCCTGGAAAAAGCCAGTTCCAACAAGCAGGAGCAGGCGGCGAGCGAACCGAAGAATGATTACCTCGCCTATGATGATTTTAAAAAGGTGCAGCTCAAAATCGCCGAGGTGATAGCCGCCGAAAAAGTCGAGGGGGCCGACAAGCTGCTGAAACTGCAAATTAAAATCGGCGCGGAAAATCGGCAGATAGTCGCCGGCATCGCCAAACATTACGAACCGGAAAAGCTCGTGGGCCTGAAAATAGTCGTGTTAACCAACCTGCAGCCGGCCAAAATCAAAGGCATCGAATCCAACGGCATGCTGTTAGCCGCCAGCTCAGGCGGGCGATTGACTCTGCTGACGGTCGATAGGGATATCGAAGCGGGCGCGGGGATCAGCTGAGGGGGCTGTATCAAAATTTAAGTACGACGGCCATCTGACTTCAGGCGAGAAGGTGTGTTCCACTATAGTGCAGCAGGGTCGCTCACAGAGTCAAATGACCTGACCCTGCTGCAGTGTTTTATCTTATGTGCTGTAATCGTTTTTGCCGGGAAGGAAAGTCCAGGCTTGCATGGCATAATGAGGTTGGGTGAGGCAACCCAACCTCACAAGGCATGCGGGGAAAAGCCGCTTTTGTCACAGTCACCAGGTGTTTCGTGGTTGGCGCACGTCCGCGTACGCCAATATATTTGACAGATCTCAAGGCAGACGAGGACGTCTGCCTTGCACTGACTAATGTTCTTGCTCATGTTCGTGATGTTCGGTCTCGGCCTTTTCTATATGCTCACCCTGCTTTAGTTCATGTAACTGCCCCTCCAGAGAAGCTTCTTTCGCGGCGCAATCCTCGGCGGCTTTAACGCCGGTGCCGTGACGATAGACCATCTCGCCGCCCAGGTACGACCCATAGGCAACGGTGCCCGCTCCCGCCAGGGCGATTACAAAGGCCACCCATTTCAGCCCGCCGGAAAGCTTATCTCTGAAGGCCAGACGGAATATCGCCAGCACCACAATGATCCCAAGAGAGATCAGGCCGAATACCTCATGCGTTTCAATTAATTCGTGGGCTGCTTCGGTATGCCACACCGTTTCTTCGGCAAAAAGACCGGAAACGACTGCCAGCGCGCCCCCCACCGCGGCGAAATAGGTGGCGAGCGTAGCGGTATCGGTGAAGAGTTTTTTCCGAGTGATTATCGCCAGAAAATCGAGGATGACGATCACGACTATCAGGGCGATGGGAAAATGTACCAGCAGGGGGTGAAAATTCGGCATGGTTGCCTCCTGAAAATGGTATTAGAATCCAGATCATTCGTTTTGTCGGAGTCAGCGGGCTTTATTGCCCGCGCCAGCTTATATTAGCAGAGTTTTGCTTTCAGGACAATCGAATTTCGGCAGCATTGGCGCCGGTATTGGGCGTCAATGGCCGGTTACAGTTTCCACCCCTCCATCAATTGCTTCAACATCGTAGCCGGATCATTCGTGGGCAGCTTGCAGGTCCCGAATTGGCAAACATACGCGGTTGAATTGCCACCGATGGCGGTTTTGTCCGCTGCTGAAGCTAAAAGTATGCTTTCGGCTTTAGTAATTCCCCCGGCCGGGACCGTTATCATAACCGCATGCGAGGGAAATTGCCGCCGGAACGCCGAGGTCAGATCCTGCGTTTCTTCCGATTCAGGGTCGCCCGCGATGACAAGTTCATAATATGGCCCGATAAGTTTTAAAGCGCCATCCATCATCCAGGCCATCTCAAGGCCGGCCTTCCGGATATTTTCGGCATTCGCACCGGCCAGCCGCCGCGCCTCGTCCAATAGTTTGGTATTGCCGGAAATAGCCGCAGCTTTGATGAGCACCTGAAGCATGGCGGCGTTGCCGGAAGGCCGCACGCTATCGAATATTTCGATCTTCCTTCCCAGCGGCGTTGGTCGATCGCTTTGCGTCAGGTAGTAGCTGCCGTCTGAACCTTTGAAATTAGCCTGAACATAATCGATCAAATCGAAAGCCCGCTTTACATATTTCGCCTCGCCGGTCGCTTCGGACAATTTCAGCAGGCCGGCCGCCAGAAACGCGTAATCATCCAGGATAGCATCGTTTTCGCCTTTGCCGCCATACGAAGAGCGATAAAGGCCGTTATCCTGGCGATGGTGATTCTGCCATAAGTAGTCAGCGGCACGCTCGACGGCCCGGCGATATTTCTCGTCGCCCAGCACCATATAACCATCGGCCAGGGCGGCAATGGCCAAACCATTCCAGGACGTGATAATTTTTTTATCCAGGCCCGGTTTCGCTCGGGATTCGCGTTTCGACCGGAGCAGGGGCAGGTATTTTTGCAATAGTCCGGCAATTTCGGCTTCGCTTTTTTCAAATCGTGAGGCTACTTCGGCAACCTCGATTCGCCGCGTGATTATATTTTTGCCCTCGAAATTGCCTTCGGGAGTGATCCCCAGCAGCACGGCCAGCGGTGGTCCATCTGACAAGCCGGCGACTTCGATGATATCATGATACATCCAGAGATAAAATGATCCCTCTTTGCCGTCGCTGTCGGCGTCGTAGCTCGCATAACAGCCGCCCTCGTTCCCGCTCATCTGATCGATCATAAAATCGAGCGTGGCCCTCGCAATATCCGCATACTCATCATTATCGAATACGACGGAAGCCTCCAGGTAAAGGCTGGCAAGCTGGGCATTATCGTAGAGCATTTTTTCGAAATGAGGAATAAGCCATGTACGTTCGACCGTATATCGATGAAAGCCGCCGCCGATATAATCAAAAAGGCCGCCGGAACCCATTTTATCGAGAGTATTGCGAATCATGGCGGAGATTTTATCATCACCGGTCTTGCGATAATAATGCAGCAGAAAAAGCCAGCGGACGGGCGTCGGGAATTTCATCTGTTCGCTGAATCCGCCCCACTCCTCATCGTAAAAGGCCGCGGTTTTAGCCACGATATCATTAAGCGTTTCGAGCGTGACTGCCGAACCGCCCGAACTCAGCGGATTACGCGCAACGTAAGCCTTCACGCTATCAGCCTGCGCTTCCACCTGACTCCGCTGATTTCTGTAGATATCGGACAATTGAGCTACGATTGAAATAAACTTGTCAGGCGGGAAGTAAGTCCCACCATAGAAAGGTTTCAGGTCGGGTGTCAAAAACACCGACATCGGCCAGCCGCCTCCGCCGGTCAAAGCTTGCACCGCCTCCATATAGACGGCATCGAGGTCGGGCCTTTCCTCGCGATCAACTTTGATATTGATATAATTATGATTCATGTAATCCGCTATATCGTCGCGCACGAAGACCTGGTCTTCCATGACGTGACACCAATGGCAGGAGGCATAACCGATGGAGAGAAAGATCGGTTTATCCTCGACCCGGGCGCGGCTTAAGGCCGCTTCGCCCCACGGATACCAATCCATCGGATTATGCGCATGCTGTTTTAAATAAAGCGAATTTTCATGTTTGAGCCGATTGCCGTTTTTGCGGATATCTTCCGGGGCCGGCGACGCATAGGCATCGGCTTGGGTCTCCCGGGCCGATAAATCGGATTGTTGACTTTGATCGTTCATCGTTTTATCGCCTCTCCAGAAGATAATCGACAGGACGCCAATGACCAGGGCCGGAATTGCTTTTTTCATTCTTCGATTTCTCGACTCCACCCTGAGATGCCCCTCCGACAGCATCCTGATCTGAAAAGCTAATTATGCAACTTTCTATCCCGGCCGGGGGTTCCAGTGGCAGGATGGTCACGAATCGTGCATTTTTAGCTTGCTTTCTGAGGGTTATTTGATTAATTGTCGTTATATAATTGCCATTAAGAATTAAAGAGAAAACTCAATAATAAAACGCAGGAGTAGTTAATGAAAACGGCCAAAGTTATCGTATCTTTGCTATTGTTGGCCTGCTTCTTCGCAATGCCGGCGGCAGCCGAAGAGCAAAATCCGCAGAATGCCGCCTGGTACGGGCTGAAAGCTAATTTCCCGGCAGTCAGGACTTATTACGATGGCCAGCAGCTATCCAGAATTTTCGGTC
>Ga0299912_10003972_pt1 | contig 12071 bp, 13 predicted proteins | sample RVTome_2_FD_207667 | JGI IMG/M metagenome (GOLD analysis project Ga0299912, IMG submission 207667) | Soil microbial communities from uranium-contaminated site in the Upper Colorado River Basin, Wyoming, United States - RVT95D214 (version 2) ... | reverse complement strand
TCGAAAGCCCCAATGAAGAAAGTTTAGTCGAATGTAATAAATTGCAGAATAAAAATCGTGATTTGTTGGCCTCGGTTAAGAAGATACAGAACCACGGCTTGCAGGTGCAGGGAGGATTTATTGTTGGGTTTGATAGTGACCCACTTTCCATCTTCAAAAGCCAAATCGATTTCATCCAAAAGAGTGGAATCGTTATGGCTATGGTTGGTGTGCTGATGGCTCCGCCAGGGACAAAATTATACCAACGTCTGAAAAAGGAAAACCGTCTGCTGCCAAAGGGCTCTGGTGATAACACAGATGGTTCAACCAACTTCATCCCTAAAATGGGTCGTGAAACGCTTACCAGTGGCTATAAGCATGTTGTAGATACAATCTACGCCCCCAAGCAATACTATGAGCGTATTAAAACCTTTCTAAGGGAGTATAGACCTGGCAATAGAGTAAAAATCAAGATTTCTCTTCTCCATCTCATAGCATTGATAAGGTCCACATGGGTTTTGGGGGTCAAGGAAAAAGGGAGAATATATTATTGGAAATTTGTTGCCTGGACCTTGCTGAAAAAACCAAAAACCTTCCCTTTATCCATGACGCTTGCTGTTCAGGGATTCCATTTCCGCAAGGTCGCCGAGAAAGTACGGGTATCCCTGGCTAGTGATATCCGCGGGTTGGAGCAAGTAAGAAAGCCAGCAGGCAAACATAGTTAGTCCCAACTTAAAATCCTCATCAGATGTTCTCGCCTTGAAACATACCATGATAGCCTTGGGCTACCTCGCGGCTCAAAAAGAAGAAGACCATCTGAACAATTCGAGCGTTCCTGTATAGCCGAAATCCCTGTGGATTGTAGACCACCATGAGAGACTGCGACCTGCCCGAATAGCCAGCATCCCAAACTGCATTATGGATGCTGACCCCGCAGCGCAAAAGGCTTGACCGGGGCATTGCCAGAGCCATTATGTTCCTGGGGAGATTAACCACCTCGTTGTACGTAACCAGGTAACAACCGGGCAACAGGTCTACACGGCCCAGACCATCGAAAATGAGCTGGGAAGTACTGGAAAGGACTCTGCTTTCATTGCCGGGACCCAGGCTACCCGGCGAAGAAAGTAAAGCTACTTCTTTGAGGGTCAAGTCTATGCCATTGGGTTGAACCTGCTGCCGGGCATCACATAAGTTCTCCACCAGGGGAGGACTTGCCCCCAGCATCTTCAGGATATCTTCTCTGGAAAGGATGCCAAACATTTATTCACCAACAAATTAGCCGATGTAACCCAAGTTATTGACGTTTAGTATAATCCGTACTGAACTGCCCGACAAGGCACTGCGATACTTCACATTGTAAATGACAAGGTTTTCTTCCTGGCCATGGCAAGCCAAATTTTCTCTCCCTTGACGGGAGAGGATTAAGAGCCTGTCCTGAGTTTATCGAAGGATGAGGGTGCTCAACTTTTTGCTAAGGCTCGAGATTTTCTCTATGATAGTTGCGTAAATCTTGTTAATATTAAATACTGTAGCAATTCATTTGTTGATTACAAGTAAACTGTGAAAGTGGTAGCAATTGTTGGCATGGCCGGTGCAGGCAAATCGGAAGTAGCCAGGGTGTTTGAAGACCATGGCTTTAAGAAAGTGCGGTTTGGGGATATTACAGACGAGGAACTCAAGAACAGAGGACTGGAGTCGAATGAGGAAAATGAGCGCTATATCAGACAACAACTTAGAAAAAAACATGGGATGGCTGCTTACGCCAAATTGAACTTGCCCAGGATTGATAGCTCGTTGAAATCATCGGATGTTGTGGTAGACGGGCTTTACTCCTGGGAAGAGTATACTTTATTGAAGGAGCGCTATGGAGAAAAGCTCAGGGTGCTTGCGGTCTGGGCCTCGCCTGCTACCAGACATGCCAGGCTTGCCCATAGAGCAAAACGGCCCTTGACGCTTGAGGAAGCAGCCAGTCGGGATAAATCCGAGATAGAGAATAGTAACAAGGGTGGGCCGATTGCTATGGCCGACTTTACTATAGTAAATGAAGCTTCCCTGGAGGAGCTGAAAAGGGAGACAAAACAAGTTTTATTCGTTTTGAGATGAAAAGAAAAACCAGGCCAGACATCGATGAATATTTTCTCAAGATAGCTTCTGTGGTAGCGGAACGTTCCACTTGCCGGCGCCACCATGTAGGCGCTGTGGCGGTGAAGGACAAGCATATGTTAGCCACCGGATACAATGGGGCTGCCGCCGGACTTAAGGATTGCCTGGAACTCGGCTGCCTCAGGGATGAACTGGGCATAGAATCTGGAACCAGGCAGGAAATATGCCGGGGTATTCATGCCGAGCAGAATGTAATCATACAGGCCTCGTTGCATGGCGTGAGCCTTGAGGGCGCCACAGTCTATGTTACCCATCCACCGTGTATACTCTGCGCCAAGATGCTGGTCAATGCCAAGATAAAGCGCTTCGTGACCTTTGGCAGCTACGCTGATGACTCCTTCATAGACCTGTTCAGGGAAGCCGGAATAGAGTTTGAGCTGCACAAAAAACCGTCTACCGAGATAACCCATCTGCCCTGAAACGGGGGCTCTTCCTGTAAAGATACCATTGTGGGAACCATCCCTTCCCGAATGAGGCGCTTCCCTTTGATTTCACCTCAGCCGCTTTTGCAGGATTAGCTTATCATCCCCGGGCACATAAAAGTCAGGGATACGGCAGATTACTTCATAGCCTTGACTGAGATGAAAATTCCTGGTTTTCTCATATGCAGGTGTTGATGATGTCTCAATAATGGCTAGTCTTCCTTTAGCTCTCCCGATCTCCTTTTCCGCGGACTTCATGAGGGCGCTGCCTATACCTTGGCCTTGCTTTTCTCGAGCGACAGCTATCCAGTAGATATCCCACGTCCCTTCAGTCAGTGGCGTGGGCCCGTAGCAAATATAGCCTGTTACAGTCGAGTCGACTTCAGCAACGAGGATGTGATAGCCTGAGCTAGATGGGTCCTCGAGGTAGCTGTCAATTAGTTCCTCGGCTACCGCCACTTCAAAGGGTTTGAATTCTGGTGTGGCGCGCAGTATTTTTGTTATGTGGGGTTTGTCTTCGTGGGACATAGAGTGAATATCGATTTTCATTGTCTTTCCCGTCAAGAGCCAGTTGTACAATTTTTTCAACGAATTGCGTATAGGTCATCCCGGCGGCTTCTGCCTGGCGTGCCGCGCCAGTTCCGGGAGAAATGTCGGGGTTGGGATTCAACTCGATGACGTTTAGCTGTCCCTCCTGGTCCAGCCGCAGGTCTACTCTGGCATAGCCCCGGCAGCCAAACAGTCTGTAAACCGTTGTTATTGTTTCAGCAATGCGTTGCTGCTCTTCAGCCTCGATCTCAGCCGGGCAGACGGGCTTTGTGCCTTCAAAGTAAGGGCTATCAGGCTTCCATTTGGCATCAAAGGTAAGAACCTCCGGCATTCCGGGGGGTAGAGAATAGACGATTTCAGACACGGGCAAGACAGTGAATTCAGAGTTACCCATAACAGTGGCGTTAAACTCACGACCTGTGATGAACTTTTCAACGATGGCATCGCCACCATAATAGTGGCTTATAACGCTAACCTGTCTTTCCAGAGCCGTAAAGTCATGAACCACGCTCTCCTCTGATAGGCCGTTACTAGCATCTTCACAGCAAGGCTTGACAATGCAGGGATAGCCTAGCTGGAATGTGTTTATGGTCTCGGGATTCAGTAGCTGAAAGTCTGGCGTTCTTATTCCGGCAGCTTGGAGAATTAGCTTTGTCTTAGCCTTATCGAGAGCCAGTCTTAGCACTGGTCCGGGACAGCCAGTAAACGGAATACCCATTTTCGACAGGATTTGTGGTACTGCTTCCTCAGTCTCAGGATAGCCACAGAAGCCCTCGAAAAGGTTGAAAACTAAGTCCGTATTGAGGTTTCTCAGCTCTTTCTCAGCTCGCTTAAGTGGCGGCACCAGAGGAACCAGGGTGACGACGTCGAAGTCAAGCTCAAGCAAAGACCGATGCACCGCCTCCACTGCCTCAAGCACATCGAGCACCGCCTTTTCTTCGCCGAGCGTGTCATAGCGTGACTGCTGTGGTTCGTTGTAGACGAGGGCTATACGCATACGCATTGCGAATATCTCTCAATCGCAGCATTAAGTACAGCGCTTATCAGCTGTCTATGACTCCATCCCATCTTTTTTGCCATAATAACCAGGTCGCTGTGGGTGCCCAGTCCAGACAGAGGGTTTATTTCCAGAAAATAGGGCACTCCGGCTGTGCTGATTCTGAAATCCAGCCGGGCAAAGTCACGGCATCCCAGGGCCTTAAATGCCCGGAGGCTGGAAGTTTGTAGACGTTGCAGTACCTTCTCTTCGAGACCAGCCGGGCACTCATAATCAACCATGTCCAGGTAATTGCGTTTCACCTCAAGGGTATAGAGGAAATAACCGTTCTTTTGTTTTGGAAGTATGCGCATCATACCTAGGATCTTGGGCGGGGAGTTGCCTATGATTCCCACGGTGACCTCGTCACCCAGGATAATCTCCTCCACCATTGCTGGTTGCTGGTATTTCTCCAGTAAACTCTCTGTTACCTCAATGGCCTGTTGTGCATCTTCCGCCACTGAAGTGAGACGAATCCCCTTGCTTGAGCCTTCGTACGCGGGCTTGACGATAGCCGGGAAAGAAAAATCAAGACTGTCTATCTGACGAAGCTCTTGTCTATTAGCGATTACACGCCAGTTCGGGGTGCGCACTACTGCTAATGCGACCAGCTTTTTGGTCAGAGGTTTATCCAGGCATATGGCAAGACACTGTGGGTCGGAACCGGAATAGGGTATATTCAGCATCTCGAGGATTGAAGGCACCTGGGCTTCTCGGCTGCGGTAAGTACCTCGCCCTTCGGCGATGTTGAAGACGAAGTCCACCTTATCGTGCAGAATCTTGCCCAAAAAGTCCCTGCCACCGCCCAGCATGGTTAATGTGTGCCCCTCAGCCTTAAGAGCCGCAGCTATCAGCTCCACGGTTTCCGAAGAGTCATATTCCTCAAAGGCGTCATCGCAGCTAGTTTGCTGTGGCGCTATTGTTTCCTTAAGGTCGTATGACAAGCCTATCCGCATTTGGAACTCCTTCTAACCTGAATTGGCAGCCGCTTCTTGAGGTAGGCGCGCAGTGGCACTACCGGCGGGACATAGCACCTCAGCAGGCATTTCGGGGCGTGCTAGTTTTGTGGGGTTTCGATAGTGGAAAATGCGTTCCTCGTAATTCCGCAGCACCAGCTCACCTTCAGTCTGTGCCAGGATATAGTTTGGTTGGAGAGGGACCTTGCCACCGCCCTGGGGCAGGTCTATCACGAAGGTCGGAATAGCCAGCCCTGATGTGTGCCCGCGCATTCCCTCAATTATCTTTATGCCAGTCTCCACAGGTGTGCGCAGATGCTCAGTGCCCTGTACCTCGTCACACTGAAAGAGATAGTAAGGACGCACCTTTATTTTGAGAAGTCCGTGGCACAGTTTCGTCTGAGCTTCAACGCTGTCATTAATGCCGCGCAGCAGAACAGTCTGATTGTTTACCGGAACACCACTCCGCAGCAGACGGTCACATGCCTTGGCAGCTTCCGGAGTTATCTCCCGAACATGGTTGAAATGTGTATTTAGCCATATGGGCCCGTACTTAGCCAGCATACTGCACAGTTCATTGTCTATGCGCTGGGGCAGCACGACTGGGAACCTGGTGCCGATACGGATAATTTCGATGTGCTTTATCTCTCTTATTCGGCTAATGATGTTCTCAAGGTGGCGAGTAGAGAGTGTCAGGGGATCACCGCCGGAGATAATGACATCCCGGACAGCCTTGTGCTGGCTTATATAGTCTAGCATGGTTTCGATTTCAGCAGGGGACCGCACCCAACCGCCATTTCGCCATTCTCTCTTACGGGTGCAGTGTCGGCAGAGCATGGGGCAAATGTCCGTAAGCACTAAAAGTACCCGGTCGGGGTAGCGGTGAACCAGCCCAGGAACCACTGTGTCTTCTTTCTCACCCAATGGGTCTTCTACACCCATCGACCCCATAGTCATTTCCATTGCAGAGGGGACCGCCTGCTTTCTTATCGGGTCATCGGGATCATCAGGGTTGATCAGCGATAAGTAGTAGGGAGTTACTGCTAGGGGATAGCGCATGGTTACTAACCTGAGCTGCGCTTGTTCTCCAGTGGATAGAGGAATGAATTGGGCCAGTTGCTCGACACGGGTAATTCGGTTCCGGAACTGCCACTTCCAGTCATCCCAGACATTGTCTGGTATATTTCCAAATAATCTGTACCTGGTCGTGGCTATTTTACTTGGAGGTTCCTCCTCCAGAACAGCGGAGATGCTGTGTCTACTTGGAGGTTCCTCCTCCAGATCATCAGAGATACTGCGTTTACCTGGAGGTTCCTCTTCAGGGTCGTTGTTGCTGCAGCTTTCTAGACAGCGTTTCTCTGATTCATGCATGGGTTGGCTTTTAAGTTTTACCAGAGATGTTTTCACTTTAATTTCTTTTTCCTCCGTTACAAAAAATTTATACTCGATTTAACTGATTCTTGCTCAGTGCTTTGCATTATTCGTTTTGTACCCTTTCATTCGCCGATTTCTGCGATATACAGGAATTAGTTGTCCTAAACTATTTTCCATGTTATAATCTATATGAAACATATTTCCTGACTTAATTGTACATCCTCTGTTGGAGTTGTCAAGGGGTTTTAGCCTTTGCCGGAAAAATTTTTAAAAATATTATTTTGGGAGTGGTGTGAGGCTGGTTCTGAGAAGGAGGTGTAACCATGCCGGGCTGGAAGTTTGTTACAAATCATGCTCTGGTGCTTTGCCAGATTGCTCAGCAACCACGGATTACCGTGAGAGAGATCTCTCTCACGATAGGCATTACAGAGAAGACAATACACAGAATAATCACCGACCTTGAAACTGACGGTTATGTTACCAAGATAAGAGAAGGCAGACGTCTGAGGTATCGGATCAATCCTGATTTGTGCCTCCGCGATGAGATGCTCCAGGACAAGGCTGTTGGTGACCTTCTGGAGTTACTTGGCTGGAAAAGACGGCGCAGGCAAATACAGGGGAGAGAGCTGGTTGCTTTGAGATAGAAAGCAGGACCCTAACGAAGCTGTACTGATTAGTCAGCGTGTCATCACCAAGACCAGGTTTATAATCTTAGGCATTGGGTAGAATCAGTCCTCGTTTAATACCTTAGTGACACTTCTTTTTGTCATTGCGAGGAGCAATAGCGACGAAGCAATCTCTAAGCGAGGCTCCTCAGTCCAATTATAGCAGGTTCCTGCTTCGCAATGACATGGGGGACTACCGCACCTTCCCTCGAGCTAGCGAGGCAAATATGCCGCCGAAGCAGAAAATAGCGAAAATGATGAACGACGTCTTCATGCTTTCCTGGAAAAGCGAATAGTACTCGGGTGTAATTTGAACTCTCCCCATGTAGAGGGCAAACAGCAGCATGGCGATTCCCATGCTGAAGACCATGCCAATCTGCCGCATTGTTGCCAGCGTCGCCGAGGCTACCCCGTAAGCTGTCTTTGGGGCAGAACTCATAACCGCGTTGGTATTAGGAGATGCGAAAAAAGCAAAGCCAAAACCCATCAGAAGCAAATTGCCTATAATGAACGCCAGGGGGGTTTCTTCATTTAGAAAAATGAAGATGACAAGTCCGACAGTGGTCAACGCCATTCCTGCTGAGGCAATTAGCCGTGGTTCAATCCTATCTGAAAGCCTGCCGGCCAGCGGTGAAAAAATAGCCTGCATGGCGGGCATGGCGACCAGAATCAAGCCGGCACTTTGAGGATTGAATCCCTTCAGATACTGCAAATAAAGGCTTACGAGGAAAGATACGGCCCATGTGGCACTGTAGTTAATCAACGCTGACAGGTTGGAAAAGGTAAAGGCTTTGCTGTTTCTAAAGAGGCTTATATCCAGGACTGGGCTTCTTGTTTTCATTTCCCACCTGGCGAATGCTGAAAGCCCGATGATGCCTCCCACAATCAACCACACTCCTAACATCGCCGGCAGGAGAGTAAAACCGTATACCAGCGCTACAAGCCCAAGGATGTAGATTACTGAGCCGGCAAAATCAAATCTCTCGCCCTTTGCCCCAGTCCACTCACCTTTTAGCTTCCATAAAACGACGCCGATAATTGCCAATCCCAGGGGCACATTTATGAAAAAGATGCTCCTCCAGCCAAAATGCTGTGTGAGAATCCCACCCAAAACTGGGCCTAGGGAAAGGCCAGTATATACTGCCGCGATATTTATTCCCAGGACTTTTCCCCTCTCATTGGCGGGAAATACCGTAGTAAGCAATGCTACTGCGGTTCCGGCAAGCATGGCGCCGCCAATACCCTGAAAAACCCGGCAAGAAATAAGCATGTGGGCAGAGCTTGCCATCCCCGCAAAAAGGGACGAGAGCGTGAAGATAACTATGCCACAGATGAAAATCTTCTTCCTGCCATATATATCTGCTATTCTGCCGAAGGGAACAAGAAAGGTTGCCGAAGACAGGAGGTAGGCGGTAGCAATCCAGCCTAACATGACTGCATCCAATGATAGCTCTTTCCCGAGTGAAGGGAGGGCAATATTCACAGCAGAGCCCATAAAGGGGAAAATAAATGAGGCTGTTGTGGCGACAAGAAGTACTACTCCTTTGCTGGTACCATTGCTCATAGAGTCATCCATAATCAGCCAGTTTAACTTATTTACTGAGAATTCTTCTAGTCCTGGTCGGCATTCTTTAGGCAATTGTTTTTTGCTTTACAGCCCTATTGCATTACATGGTGATGAAGTCGGAAAATACTGGATAACAGTTGCCTTAGCCGAAATATCGTTGTAAACTTCTGGTTCTCTGTAGTTTTATATCAGGGAAAGCAGGAGAGAGAAAAAATGTTTTCAACCAAGGCCGGGGCTACCAAGCTACTGATTGGTGTAGTCGTCGGTTTAATAATATTTAAGGTTGTCGTTAGCTGGCTGACCGGCAGTATCAGCATACTGGCCCAGGCAGCCGACAGCTTATTAGATTTGTTTGCCGGAATAATTACCCTCTCGGCTATTCGCATTGCGGCTAAGCCAGCCGATGCCGAACATCTATATGGTCATGGTAAAGCAGAGGACATTGCCGGCGTTGGGCAGGGAATTCTCATCTTTGTCGCTGGCGGATTGATAATCTATTCGGCAATAGGCCGGATAATAAAAGGCTCTAGCATTGAACTAGTCGAGAGTGGAATAGCTGTGATGGCGGTTTCCATAGTGGTCAGTATCTTCCTATCTCGCCATCTATTAAGAGTTTCCCGGCGCACTGGCTCAGTAGCCTTAGAGGCAAATGCCCGTAATATTGCCACAGATGTCTACTCCACCTCAGCAGTACTGGTTGGGCTGGCAATATTACGATTCACCAAGCTCAATATTATTGACTCTATACTCGCTATTGGAGTTGCTATTTACATCCTGAAAGTAGCTCTTGATACTATCCGTAAGCCGATATCAGGACTGCTTGATGAAAAGCTACCTCCTTCAGAACAGGCAGTTATTGAAGACAGCTTGAGGAAACGCAGCTATGAGGTATTTGGCTTTCACGCACTAAGGACACGTCGGGCTGGAAGCCAGAGCTATATAGACCTTCATTTGGTAATGAACAGGGGCATTAGTCTAGAGCAGGCTCATCAAATATGCGACCAGATTGAAGTCGAAATACAAAGTGCGCTCCACGAGGCTAGTGTAACCATTCATGCTGAGCCATGCGACGATGAATGCGAACAATGCTCCGCAATCTGCTCCAAACGCCAAATCAAATAAGTTAGGCCTGTGGCGTGGTCAAATCTAAGCAGCCCCGGAAATCAATGCCCTAAGCATCCCAGTTGCTGGAGCAGCCACCGGCCGCCGTAAACTATGGCGAAGCCAATAGCCAGGCAAATCAAGACTATGATTGGACCTCTGAGAAGGAATTTCTTTATCATAACAACCACCAGGCTTTAGCTTGACTGTTTGGGGGCTTCCGTGGTCTTGGTTCTCTTAGATACAGCGTCCTTATATACTCTTGCCAGGCTCTTGCCATGCTGAGGAATCCTGGCCTTTTCCTTTGCTCGCCGCCTTTCTCTTCGTTCTTGTTTGGTTTTCCTGGCAAGCTGGTTCTGGTCTGAAAGTCGCTCGTTTACCACTTAATTTCGTATGAGCCGAAGATAAAATCGAGGTCTCCTTGAAAAGCGGAGATTTTTTCTTTGGGGAAAAGAGTCTCATCTACGTCAAGGAGCATTTTTGTTTCGTCCTGTGGTGAGCCTAGAATATGTACGATGCCGCATTCCCTCTGATTTTTCTCTTGCGCGGCCGGCGTTTTTAATGCCAACGTGGTACGCGATTGAGTGTTGCCGCTGGGAAGACCATATGTTTGCGACTCAGTCTCAACAGCTATAATCCCTTGTTTCTGCAACAAGCCTTGTACCTCAGCGCAGAGCATCCCAAGATTTAAGCCCCTATAAGTCTTTTTAATCTGGATTGTCATTTCGTTCTCCTGCCGAATATTGTAGCACTTTCTTCTTTTAGTTTCACTGTTCATATGATATAATTGGGAATCTGAAATGAAAAAGGAATTGATGCAAATCTTAGCCTGTCCCGTATGTAAAGGGGATTTGGAGCTTAAAGTGGATGAAGGAAAAGGGGAAGAAATAGTCACGGGTTCTCTTTATTGCTCTAAGTGCCACTATTCTTATCCCATCGTAGATACGATTCCCAACTTGTTGCCGCCGGAACAGCAAACTTAGCTCAAGGGCTATACGCCACGCCTGCCGTGGGCGATTCCCAAACTTCTACATTCACTAACTTTACCGGAGACCCGGAAAAACGGGCTTTGAGCGCATCATATATAGTGGCAGCAATATTCTCGCTGGAAGGTCCAATCTTATCAAGAGGGGACACATCATTCAGGCAGGTATGGTCGAATTGAGCCAAGACTTCCCTCAGGTGCTGCTTTAGCTGGGCAAAATCGTAAGCCAGTCCAGTCTCATCGAGCCTGGCTGCTTCAAAACGGGCTAATACCTTGAAGCGGTGGCCATGTAGCTTTTCACACTTACCATGATAGTTTGGGAGATAATGGGCAGCATCAAAGTGCTCTTCCACAAATAGTTGATACATCGAATCCTCCTTTATACTTGCGCACCCCCTTTTGTCCTTTAACATCGTTAGTTAATTGGGCAATGCTCTTGCCCAGCTTGGGATGAACTAAGTCTGGGGCGATTTCCGCTAATGGTATAAGAACGAAAGCCCGGTCCTTCAAGCGGGGGTGCGGGATAGTTAAATTCTGGGTTTCCATAATCTTGTTATCGTAGAAAAGGATATCCATATCTATAATGCGGGGTGCATTGAGAAAGCTGGGAACTCTGCCCATTCTGGTCTCAATGTCTTTAGCGAGATGGAGAAGCTCCTCAGGAGGCAAATTGGTGGTAATTCGGCAGACCAGGTTAAGGAACGATGGCTGCTCCTTATAGCCTACTGGCTCAGTTTCATAAAAGGATGAGACCTCTTCAAGATTTACTTTTAGAGAAAGCAATGTTAAAGCCTGGCAGAGATTTTCTTCCCGTTCTCCCAAGTTTGAGCCCAGACAAAGATAGGCAGTGGCCAATTCGTTTACACGCCTCTCACAATAGCATCGCTCATCTTGCACACGCGTGCCATCTCCTTGACATCGTGTACCCGAACAATATCAGTGCCCTTGGCTATGCCGATGGCTATGGTGGCAGCCGTTCCTTCTAGCCGCTGGTCGCTGGGTGGAACAAATGCCACTTTATTCACTCTTTGTTCAGGAGTTAAATCGAGCACCCAGCCTATAAAAGACTTGCGTGAGCTACCCAGAAGGATAGGCCTGCCCAAAATTTTGAGTTCCTCCAGGCGTTGCAAAATTTCCAGATTTTGCTCCTGTGTCTTGCCGAAACCTATGCCCGGGTCAACTATGATATTCTCCCAGGGTACTCCTGCGCTTAACGCTTGCTTTATGGCTCTTTTCAAATCGGAAATAACCGCAGAGACGATGTCGTGGCATGG
>Ga0299912_10003971_pt1 | contig 12071 bp, 10 predicted proteins | sample RVTome_2_FD_207667 | JGI IMG/M metagenome (GOLD analysis project Ga0299912, IMG submission 207667) | Soil microbial communities from uranium-contaminated site in the Upper Colorado River Basin, Wyoming, United States - RVT95D214 (version 2) ... | reverse complement strand
AGTCGTTCAACTCGACCAGGACTCAATAGAAGCGTTTACTAAAGATAAAGTAATTCTGGTCACAGGGGCGGGTGGTTCAATTGGCTCGGAAATGTGCCGGCAGCTATGTAGATTTAGCCCGAAGTTACTGTTGCTCGTTGAGCAGGCTGAAAATCCGCTATTCTACATTGAGCGAGAATTGCAGAGGCAATTTCCCGCCGTCCGTCTTGAAGGCATCATTTGCGACATTACCGACAAGCTCCGCGTAGAGCGCATTTTCGAGAAGCACAAACCAGAGGTCGTGATTCATGCCGCTGCCCACAAACACGTACCGCTGATGGAACTCAACCCCGGAGAGGCTATCAAGAATAACGTTGTGGGTACAAGGATGGTCGCGGATGCTGCTGATCGCTTCGGCACAGCTAATTTCGTGATGATCAGCACCGACAAGGCCGTCAATCCAACCAGCATCATGGGCTCATCCAAGCGCATCGCCGAGATGTATATCCAGGATCTAAGTAGAACCAGCCAGACGCATTTTGTCACCGTTCGGTTTGGCAATGTGCTTGGCTCTGAGGGCTCGGTCGTGCCCATCTTCAAAAAGCAAATTGCCGAAGGCGGGCCGGTAACTGTGACACATCCGCAAATGAAGCGGTACTTTATGACCATACCTGAAGCGAGCCAACTGGTGCTGCAGGCGGCAACGATGGGAAAGGGAGGCGAAATCTTTGTGCTCGATATGGGTGAGCCGGTAAAAATCGTGGACCTGGCCAAAGAGCTTATTACGCTCAGCGGTTTTAGACCCGGCGAAGACATTGAGATAACTTTCACCAATCCCCGACCCGGCGAGAAACTTTTTGAGGAACTATCAATAGAGGGCGAGAATATGCAGCGCACCAGGCATCCCAAAATCAGGATATGGAAAAACATCCCGATGGACCGCGATAAGCTCCGCGCCGGGATAGACGAGCTGGTGGCAATCGCCCAAAGACAAAACTACAGGGAAATAATTCAAAAAATCAAAGAGCTTGTCCCTGAATATATCGGCAGCAATAACAACTAAAAATTAGTGAAGATGAAACCATTCCGGCAACATATACGCTCTGAATTGTTTGAGCGAGACTATTTGCTGCGGCTAATTCGCCTGTTTTGTTAATCGATTTCTAGAGCCACCATTCGTGACTGTCCCCAATTCTATAGGTCAAATTTGTACCAAAGTTCATGGCGCGCCATTATCCTGTAAACGAATCTGGATTTTAGCAAGTTGTCGCTTAGCTTCTCTGTCGATGCGCTTCGAGAATTCGTTGTCCCCACGTTTGCCTCCAGGTTTTCCCGGAACAGGCTCCTGTCTAACCTGCTCAGCAAGCCGGATAAGGACTTCGCATATTCGGGAAGCCTTCTTGAGGTCCTGGCTTGTTTCTTGCTGCTTGGCGATCTCTATTAGCTTATCGTAGCTTGGAAGCCCCCCAAGGTACGTTTGCATATTCTCAATAATCTCTCGATAATGCTCGGGAAAACCTCCCTCTTGCAGCACCCTTTTGCGGGCTGCGGCTATCTCAATCCAGTAGTTGTTCAGGTAAGGTTTGTTTGCGCCACGTTCGACCTCTGTTAACCCTTCGGCTTCTTTGCCAAGCTCGAAGTTGACCGCTGCCCGCACATAGTTATAAAGGCCGTTTTCAGGGTCAATTTTTTCAGCTTTCTCGAGGTCGGAAATGACCGCCGGCAGACCTTGGTCGAGCTTTTCGCAAATGCGCGCTCGTGCTTCATTGAAGTCGCGAATAACTACGCGCTGCTGACCTTCTTCGCGAAGCCACTTGTACAAGCTGCTCCACGATGGGATCTCCACCTCCTGGAAATTGTTCTCCTTGGCGTATTGGCGTTTCATCTCGAGGGCCATCAATATGCCCCGCTGACCCAGAAACTCGCTCACGACCTCCGTGGAGCGCACGGCGCGGGCGGCCTTGTTCTTGGGATTCAATTCAACGGCTTTACGATACAACTGCTTGCTTCTATCCCAGTAGTCAAAACTCGGGGCATAGGATTTGTAAATTCTTGCCAACCCCAGCAGCACCTGGAGGTCATCAGGGAACCTATCCTCAACTGCCGACAATGAGGGCACGAATTTACGGAGCTGGTCTTCCGCCTCGCTCATCTCCTTTATGGTAGGACGGTCTTGGCCTTGAGATATCATGCCCAATATGACTATTGCAGTACCTGCTATCAAAAACCGTCTCATTTTTGCACTCCTAACTAATGCCTCTTTTTATCAGTACAAATGTCATTAATGGTCTTTCCAAATAGGGAAATTGGAGGGAAATTGGGGACAGTCACCTGTTTTTACCCTTATATTCTTTTTGTTTGCGATTTCAAATGTTTTCTTTCCTTTGGTCTGCCGACCGGCAGCGCTCGCACACGACGGCCCAACAGCGTTTCCACCTTACTCAAGAAGCTATCGCTACCCAAAGGCCTCCCCGTGTGCGTATTAATTCTCAGCCGCCTAAGCTCACTGTCTGTCAGGCCGTCTGCCAGCTCCTTCCGCCATTGACCAGCGGATATCGTACCATACCACCACGATAGGTTCAACAAATCCGACCTGGGCCGGTCATCCACATGCGCAGCCGCACTGGACCACTCGTACCGCCACGCCTTGCGGCAAACAGCCGCCCGAACAGGATTGAGCTCCAAATACTTCATCGCCAGCCAAAAGTGCCGCTCATCGAGCGCACAGGAATAGAACCGCCCCTGCCACAGATGCCCGATGCGTCTATGAAAGCGGTTGATGTACTGCGTGTAGCGAAAGTGAGTTCTGCCTATGGCGGTCGCCAGCGAATCTTCCGCGTTGGGTATCGCAACAATGTGGACATGATTGCCCATCAAACAATAGCCGATGACATCTATGCCGTATCTGTCTGCGTGCTCTTTCAAAAGCTCCAGATAGACCCGGCGGTCGTCATTCACAAAGAACACGTCCTGGCGGTTATTGCCCCGCTGAGTGATATGGTGAGCAGACCCGACTGCAACTACCCTTGCTAACCTGGGCATGCCCGTAAGCTACTCAACCAATGAAACCATGTCAAGCAAAAATAGGTGACTGTCCCCCGATCTGGGCAAGCAGTGTAACAGCACAACTCGATAAAAAAAGCCGCTTAAAAAAAGCGGCTTTTTGTTCATGGCTGGCCGTTATGTCTCTCAGCTCTCAAATTCCTGACCATCATCCGCGTTTTCTCTCGGATGCGATTTCTGGTAGACTTCTTTGAGCCTGGATGTGGTAAGATGCGTGTAAATCTGCGTTGTGGACAGCGATTGATGGCCGAGCAGCTCCTGGACACTTCTCAAATCAGCACCGTTATTTAGCATGTGCGTTGCAAAACTATGGCGCAAAGTGTGCGGGCTGATTGCAGGGTCGAGTCCGGCTATTTTGAGATACTTATCCATCTTGCGGCGGACACTACGCGTGCTGAGCCGCTTGCCGTGCTTATTCACGAACAGCACCTTCGTGTCAAAATTACTGTTATTTTGTGCCCGTTTATTCCTGAACTCGATGTAGTGCTGAATGACCTGCAAGGCCGATGAGCTAATCGGCGCAATCCTCTCCTTTTTGCCCTTGCCCCGGATATGTACGGCTTCGCCCAAGAAGTCGATGTCGTCCATATTCAGCGCCACCACTTCACTGACGCGCATGCCCGTGCTGTAGAGCGTCTCCAGAATGGCTCTATCTCTTGCCCCCAGCCAGTTATCCATTGGCGGCGTCTCCAACAGTCTCTTTATCTCATCGTACTCCATAAACCGCGGCAGACGCTTATCCTGCTTGGGCGTTCTGACCGCCGAGACCGGATTGGAGCTGAGCCGATTCGTTTTGACCAGGAACTTGTAAAAGCTTCTCAGAGTGGCCAGCTTGCGGGCTACGGTCGCTTTGGAGTATTGCCTATCATTTAGAAAAGCCAGATAGGCCCTGACCGTGTTGACGTCTACCGCGAAAAGCAACTGGTCAATATCCGACTCGGTCTGCGTCGCGATCGCGGTAGCTGAACCGTCGTGGCGATCAGACAGAGAAATCGCATCGGCAGGACCGACGCCGCGGTGCGAGCCATCAGCTAAGAAGCCGCTAAACTGGCTCAAATCAGCACCATAACACTTGGCTGTATGCTCAGAGAACCGCTTTTCGAACCTCAAGTAATTCAGAAACTCTTGGACAATCATGCTATCTAATTCCATAGTGTACCTACCTGTTCAATCTCGTCGAGCCCACCTTCGGCGGGCCGCCTACTTGGCTAAGTGTCTGCTGCACAAATGCCTGAATGTAAATCTACGATCCGGATTCTTTGTCAAACCTGGTTCACTCGAACCTGCGCATCCACATCTTGGCGTAAGAGTTCGTCCGCCTGGCCGAGAAGTATCTGCGTCACTTTGAAGCTCAATACTGCTGCATCAAACCAGTCGAAACTTGTCCGCTTATCCTTCGCTTGCTCAATTAGAGCATCCAGAAGTTCGTTCTCGCGCCCCTGTTCGTAACGAAATATGAACTTCTCTCCGGCCTTATTTAGAACCAGTTGTCGGCTCTTTTTTTCCGATAGCATTGGTGGCTCAAACTCAAAAAAATTGGCTTCGCTACAACGCTTTTATCGGCCAATAAGCGTTTCGGCTTTACAAAATTGAGCGTGAATCTTGACGGATTAACTGCAAATGGGGCAGCGAATTAGTAAGCGCGATGAGCTGTTGCTGCTACCGCGCCTTGAAGAAGGCTTTTCGGTCTCTTTCTTCAGAACCGATAAGCCCTTGCCTTTGAAGGTAACTGATATGTTTTAGCGCGTCATTGCGGTGTATGCCCAGGCCCGAGCATATATCGTCCAGCGAGCAGGGCCTGCGTTTTAGCATTGATAATACGATTTCGGCTGTGCTGGGCAAGTGCTCAGGGTGGCGGCCCGGCGAAAAATCAGCCACCACCTCGCAGTTTTCGCCCAGGCCAGCAGCGATGGCATGCAGCTTTTCAGTATCGACACTTCTGACATTCGGCTCGGCGGCAGGACGCACGGCAGTATTAAGCTGCACCTTATCCGGACGAATAAGTGCTATGGCAGCCTTGATTTTGGCGATTTGCTGGGCGTCGGTATTCAGCCCTTCGACAAGAAAAACCTCAAGCCAGAGCTGGCCGGCAAACTCCTCTCTGAATTTGCACAGCCCGGAAATCAGCTTTTCAATACTGATATCCTTGTGCGGACGGTTTACTCTTTGGAAACCCTGTTCGTCACCGGCATCAAGCGAAGGCAATACAACGTCGGCCTTCGCACAATCGGCACGGACATCTTGCCGGTGCAGCAACGTGCCGTTGGTTATTATCGCTATGGGAATATCCGTAATCGCCCGTATGCCGTCTATCAATTCGCCCAGCCTTGCATTGAGGGTAGGCTCGCCGGAACCACTAATGGTGATAAAATCCGCCTGCAGACCTTGAGCTAATCGTTCCTTCAGCTCTGCTAAAACGACGCCAATAGCCACGAAATCTCTGCGATCAACGCTCTTTTGCGTGGTTCGGCCCAGTTGGCAGTAGATACAATTTAATGTGCAGACTTTAAGCGGTACAATGTCAACGCCCAGACTAAGGCCCAGTCTGCGCGAAGGCACCGGCCCATACAAATACTTTGACTGGTGAGTCGTTTTTTTACCCACGTATAATTCCAAAAATCTCTTTGCACACCTTTAGCAGGCTTTCAAGCCAATCTATCGGCATAATGCTGGCGGCGTCCGACTTGGCTTTATCCGGCTGAGTATGGACTTCAATAAAAAGCCCGTTCGCCCCGGCGGCGATTGCTGCCTTTGCCAGTATTGGGGCCATTTCACGTCGGCCTGCACTGGCGTAACCTAAACCGCCAGGCTGCTGCGTGCTGTGCGTGGCGTCAAAGACCACAGGATAGCCCAGCTTCTTCATAACCTCGATCGCCGTCATATCGTTAACCAGCCGGTTATAGCCAAAGAAGGTGCCCCGCTCGGTAAGTATAATTTTTTCGTTATCGCAGGCACGAATCTTCTCCACCACGTTCTTCATCTCATCCGGCGAGAGAAACTGGCCCTTTTTGACGTTCACAGGCTTGCCCGTTCGCGCACAGGCGCAAAGAAGATCGGTCTGCCTGCACAAGAAAGCTGGCACTTGCAGACAGTCAACAACTTCCCCGGCAAGGCAAGCCTGAGCAGGCTCGTGGACATCGGCCATAACGGGCAAATTAGTCTTTTGGCGAACCGCTGCCAGAATCGCCAGGCCTTTCTCGATGCCTGGCCCGCGAAAACTGCGCAGGCTGGAGCGATTGGCTTTATCGAAACTGGCCTTAAAAATCACCCCCACACCGGTCCTGTAGCTAATATCCGCAAGTCTGCGGGCAATATCCAGACAGCAGGCTTTGCTCTCGATAACACAGGGCCCAGCCATTACAAATAAAGGTGCGTCCAGACCGACTTCAATGTCACCGATCTTGAAATTCCTTTTAATCACACTTTCAATCCCACCAGGAATGTCGAATATCGAACAAGGAATATCCAATTTCGAAATTCGCTATTCGATATTCAATATTCATCATTCGTCTGTTATCCCAATGCCCTTATGATTCTTGTTCTCATTCCCGCCGGCTTGGCACCTTCCGGAACCATTACCTTAACAGCTTGCGGTATGACCTTGATGTGCACCGGCAGCGGCGGACCAGGGTCGCCATCAACTTCAGTTTTTATGTCCGTAGCGTCGGAAGTCACCGAGATACTTTTGCCCTGGCGATAAATCACGTCGCCGCTGTAGGCGTGCTGTTTCAGAACCGTCATCGCCGAATGTTTCAGCAAATGAATCCGAGTTCCACATTTATATATGCACACATCCAGCAGCCCATCGCCGAAATTGGCATGATGCAATATCTGCAGGCCCACAGCATATCTTGAAACATTGCCGACAAAAACCAATCCGCGGCCGTCATAAATTTCTTCGCCGTCCACTTCCACCTTCATAGGGCGGAACTTGTAATCCCAGAAGGTTCTCCAGACCGGCTCAAGGTAATCAAAGTAATCTATATACCCCCTGCGTTGCCTGCTGACGCGGTGAACCACCTGACCATCAAATCCGAAACCTGCTATGGATGCGAAGCATTTGCCGTTTGCACTTCCTAAGTCCAATGGCCGAATGTAGCCTAACTCAAATGTTCTTATTATCGTTTGCAGTGTTTCGTCAAAACCCAGCTCATTTGCCAGCAGATTCTCTGTGCCGCACGGCACAACCAATAGTGGCTTGTCGCTGCCTTCCAAACCGTGCGCCACTTCTCTGATCGTGCCGTCGCCGCCGACAACCACAACAAGCGCACAGCCATAATCAACCGCAGCATCCGTAGCCAACTCGCAGGCATCAGCTAACGAGGCGGTCAAACTGACCCTGACGTCGAAACCTCTCTCAACGAGGTACTGCTGAAACTGGCGTCCGGCTAATTTGCTGCTGCTTGCGCCAGACTTGGGATTTACAATATAGGCGATATAACCGTCATCGGGCTTCATACTGAGAAATGTTAGCCTTACAAAAAAACTTCTCTTTGCTTTTTTCCGAGCTGACGTAGTTTCTCTTCCATCAAGTCTGCGTAGCTTTGTACGATGTGCGGCAAATCAGACAGTCCAAGATCCCTCTGGACACCGGCAATTTTTTCATCGTCAGGACCTTCTATCTCTACAAAGCCGCCCAACAACGGCAACCGGTCCACGGCAACCACACAATTTGCCAGCCGCCAAATTCGCCGCTTCTTTTCAAAAACCAAGACCCTTTTGAACCCCAAAGCGCAAAGCAACTGTTCGCCAGGCTCGTGATCTTCAATTTCAACTTCGATCTCCTGTCTTTTTTTGAAGTTGTCATTTTGCTTGGGACCTTTGTAGGTCAAGAGATTCTTTTCGCTTCCGGCGGTTACTTGCTGCCGTAACCTGAGTGCCTGGTCACTATTTCTGAAAGACGACTTGTCATCGTCGAAATAATAGTCCCTCTGAAGCTGCTCTGCGAGAAACTCAGCACCCAGCTCAGCGAGCTTACGTTCTACCTGTGGCAGCGAATCAACCTTCAGCTTGGCTTCGATCTCAGTACACATCGGCATCAAGTGATTATGCTTACTATCCTCGGCTTTACCACGATGATTTTCTTGGCCGGCTTACCTGCCATAGCAGCCACTACTTTTTTGCTGGCAAAGGCCTTTTGCGTTATCTGCTCGTCATCAGCCTCTGCGCCAACAATAATCCTATCCTTTATTTTGCCGTTGACCTGTACCGCCAATTCAATTTCCTTTTCCTTGGCAAGTTCTTCATCGTATTGCGGCCATGTCTCGTAAGCCAAGCTGTCAGTGTGGCCTAACCTCTGCCAGAGTTCTTCAGCAATATGTGGTGCAAAAGGCGCAAGAATCAGGATGAACTTTTCGACCGCCGATTTAGGTCTGACTGTCTGGCTGCTAAGATGATTGGCAAAAATCATCATCGCGCTTATCGCTGTATTGAAGTTGAAGGTCTCAATGTCGTTACCGACTTTTCTTATCGTCTGGTTCAACAGTCTAACGGTTGTCTCGTCTGCCGGGACTTCTTTTACCGCCTCGGCAAGCTCGCCTGTATTCCCCGCTTGCGCGGGGACAAGCCTGCCCCTGCGAAAGCAGGGGTCAACAATCATCCGCCAGGTCTTTTGCAAGAACCGATACACCCCCTGCACCCCCTGCACACTCCAGGGCTTGACCGCCTCTAAAGGCCCCATAAACATTTCGTAAAGCCGCGTTGAATCGGCGCCATAATCTGCGACAACCTTATCCGGATTTACGACATTACCGCGAGACTTGCTCATCTTTTGGCCGTCTTCGCCTAAGATCATTCCCTGATTGACCAGCTTTTTGAACGGCTCTTTGGTGCTAACATAGCCCAGGTCGTAGAGAAACTTGTGCCAGAAGCGAGCATACAGAAGATGCAGCACCGCGTGCTCGGCGCCGCCGATATACAAATCTACGGGCATCCAGTATTTTTCTTTCTCCTGACCGCAGGCCTGCCGCTTGTTGTCCGCGTCAAGGTAACGCAGATAATACCAACAACTTCCGGCCCACTGTGGCATCGTGTTTGTTTCGCGTCTTGCTTTTGAGCCATCGGGCAATGTTACGTTCACCCATTCACTAATATTAGCCAATGGTGATTCACCCGTCCCGGGAGGCTCATAGTTTTCTACCGGCGGCAGCTCTAAAGGCAAATCATCTTCGCAAAGGGCAATAACCCGGCCATCCTGCTTATGCAAAAGTGGGAACGGCTCGCCCCAGTAACGCTGCCTGCTGAAAAGCCAATCGCGTAGTTTATAGTTCACCGCTTTTTTGCCTAGGAGTCTCTGCTGGAGCCAATCCGTGATTTGCTCTTTGAACTGCGGCGTTCGCAGACCGTTGAACTGGCCACTATTTATCGCTGTGCCGTCGCCGACAAAGCAAACCTTGCCCTGCCTGACCAGCTCAGCAAGCTGCACATCGTCCGGCTGAACAACTGGAACAATGGGCAGGTTGAACTTGTTGGCGAACTCAAAATCTCTTTCATCGTGGGCCGGCACCGCCATAATCGCACCGGTACCGTAGCTGATAAGAACATAATCGCTTATCCAGATTGGGATTTTCTCGTTGTTGACGGGGTTCATTGCGTAAGCACCCAAAGGCTCGCCGGTCTTTTCTTTAGCCAAATCAGTTCTATCCAAATCGCTTTTGCGGGCAGCCCCCGCACGATATTCTTCGATAGCTTTTTTCCTGTGCCCGGCTGTAATTTTATCCACAAGGGGATGCTCTGGAGCGAGCACCATATAGGTCGCCCCGAATAATGTATCCGGTCGGGTCGTAAATATCGTGATCTGTTCGTCAAAACCATCGACTTGAAAAGTAACCTCTGCGCCGACGCTTTTGCCTATCCAGTCTTGCTGTAGCTTTTTTATCGACTCCGGCCAATCAACTTCATCCAGGTCTTTGAGCAGTCTTTCGGCGTATTTTGTTATTCGCAGCATCCACTGCCGCATCGGCTTCCTGATTACCGGATGGCCGCCGCGCTCACTCAGGCCGCCAACCACTTCCTCATTCGCCAGAACCGTCCCCAGAGCCGGACACCAGTTGACGGGGACCTCGGCCTCATAGGCAAGTCGATGGTCGTCTATGTACTCTTGCTTCTGGGCGTCAGTCAAGTTAGCCGGAATAGGCAACTGTTCGATCGCCTTGGCCTTTTCCTCGATGTCATCGTAGTAACTATTAAAGAATTTCAAGAATATCCACTGCGTCCACTTGTAGTACTTTGGATCGGTGGTATTGACTTCTCTATCCCAGTCATAGCTAAAGCCCAAAGACTTAATCTGCTGGCGCATCCTATCTACGTTCTTTTGCGTGGTCTGGGCAGGATGAGTACCCGTGTCAATGGCGTATTGTTCTGCCGGCAGCCCGAACGCATCCCAGCCAAAAGGGTGCAGGACATTGAAGCCATTCATTCGCTTGTATCGGGCAACTATATCGCTTGCAGTATAACCCTCGGGATGCCCGACATGCAGGCCGGCTGCGCTGGGATAGGGAAACATATCAAGCACATAATATTTAGTCCTGGAGCTGTCACAATCAACGGCTTTGAAAACTTTATGTTCTTGCCAGAACCGCTGCCATTTCTTCTCGATCTCGGCGAACTTATATTGTCCTTTCCTGGAACACATCTATCCTTCAATCTCCCGTGAAATCTGTGTAGTCTGTAGATTCATGCACGCGACACAATAAACCAAAATATCGGGCAAAAAACCAGCAAAATCCGCCGGCTTGCTGACAAAGCACAAACTAAAGCGCTTTGTCGCAGATGATTGGATGAATTGCCAACTTCACAGTTGACGCAGAACGCGGGTAGAACTTACGGACCGCCGCTTTCGAGCCAGTATGAAGCTAAAAGCGCAAAATCGGTCATATCCACAACGCAATCGCCGGTTATGTCACCTAACAAGCCGCATATATAGATGGAAAATGGCTGGTCGCTGACGTCAAAAACACGCAGATTATATCTACTGGCAACGCGAACCAAGCACAGCTTAGAATCAACCAATGGGACAAGCCAGTCGTATTTTCCGGCGTTGCCCACATTGGGCGGGTAAACTTCGACCCAGGTGCGGCCGCCGTCAATAGAAAACTCGACTAAAACGTCCTTAATAATCCCTTTTGTTTCCCACTTAATAGTCTGAATTGTGCCGGCGGCCAGGACCTCCCAGCCTTTAGGGAAGGATACTATAATAGACGCCGACCCGCCAATCGCCGGGCGCAACTGACCCACGTCCTGCATACCACCCCATCGGTTCGGAGAGCCAAAAGTACTGAAGTCCTTGCCGTCATCGTAATACCGCGAACTCGGAGTAATCGCGGCGTTGGGGTCGGCTTCAAGCCTAAACACCTCTGTGTTACTGACGCCGTCCACCTGGCTGATTCCCTCACCGGCTGGACCAAAGACAACTTTCCCTGCAGAGTCTCTTATTCGAAGCTGCCAGTTACTGCTGGTGACGGTAAAATTAGCGGCATCGATGTAAAGGCCGTCCGCGCCATTACGTGCCTGAACGTTTATCCACCAATCGCCGGACGCGGGGTCGTAGCTTATATCGTTGGGTACATCTTCCGCTACTGTGATAATAGTGCCGCTGCGTAAATCCGACCAGATAGAATGATTAGTCAGGTTCAGGGTTCTATTCAGTGCACCATTATCGTAAACATCAAGTTTCCACGCCCGCATATCGAGGTGGTCTTTAATGACGACTAACTCAAACCAATCGCCGCCGTTACCCTGGATACGACCAAAGTAGCTATCGGATGCTCTTCCGCCGTCTTCGTCTACCGCGGCATTTCCTCCGTTAAGAAAGTCGGTCGAGCCGACCGCATTGTACTCATTCAAGATAATATCTGCGGCGAATGTCGCCGTTGAACAGGCCAAAACTAAACAAACAATCTTAAAAGAACTAAAGCCGCTCATTCTTCAGACAACCTTTCATTTCGCAGAGGTTCAGTTGCCCCTGCAAGGGTCTTTGGACCGGACGATTTTTCCCACATTCCGTCTGGCCGAACCTGAAGCACCTCGCT
>Ga0299912_10003970_pt1 | contig 12072 bp, 13 predicted proteins | sample RVTome_2_FD_207667 | JGI IMG/M metagenome (GOLD analysis project Ga0299912, IMG submission 207667) | Soil microbial communities from uranium-contaminated site in the Upper Colorado River Basin, Wyoming, United States - RVT95D214 (version 2) ... | reverse complement strand
TTCCTGCAGTCCAAGATCGATACCCTTGACCTGTTCCAAACGCTGTGGCAGCTCATTGAATCCCCGGGTGTGGCGTTCAAGAGGATTGTTCTGGCCACCCACAAGAACTATGTGATCCTACTTAGTTCCCTGTCTGGGATAGGTTTCGTGTACGCCGTTCTTTGGTACAAGAGCCTGGGCTTCCAATTTGCCAACGTGCTGACGTTGACCGGCACGGGGCTCGTCATCGGACCTCCGGTCGGGATACTGTTCACGCTGGCGTTGAGCGCACTCCTGACGCAGTTGGCGAAGATTTTTCGTTGGCATGTGTCGTTCCGCAGTGTGTTCGCTGTCGTGGCCTACGCGTCAGGACCTATTCTCTTCTCGTTGGTATTCATCTTTCCGTTGGAGATTGCGATTTTCGGGCTTGATTTCTTCGGGCAGAATCCTTCCCCCATGGTCATCAAGCCTGTGGTGTACATCATGCTGTTGGGTTTTGATGCCTTGGCGGCCGTTTGGTCGCTTCTTCTGCTTGTCGTGGGCGTATCCGTTGCTGCGGGCACAACGCGCCTGCAATCGTTGCTGCTCATGGGCATCGTCTGTGCCCTGTTCGGCGGCATCGCCCTCTCGCTCGGGCTGGTCTGAAGTGTTGGGCGGCACGTCTCATGGGATTGATGGAGAGAGCAGAATTCGAACGAATTGCGCAGGAAGCGTTTGATTCGCTTCCGCACGAATTGCAGCGGAAAATTGAAAACGTCCGGATCGTGATTGAAGACGTCCCTGCTGCGGAGACGCTTCGGAAATCGAAGCTGAGCTCCGACGCAATGCTCCTGGGCTTGTATGAAGGAATCCCGCTCGACCGGAGAGGAGAACATTACGGGATGTACCCGGTCGTTCCGGACACTATCACGTTGTACCAGAAGAATATCGAGTCCGTTGTGTATTCCGATGCGGAAATCCGACAAAAAATCCGCGAGGTCCTCGTTCACGAGATTGCACACTACTTCGGCATGACGGAACAGGAGATACGCAAGGCTGGGTATTGAACTCAACGAGTACACTTTCGAAAGGATCCATCAAATGCCACGAGTGATGTTTACTATTTCATATGGCGTCAAAGCGGAACTGCGCGAACAATATCTCGCGTTGATGAGGGAAATGAAAGAACACTTCACGTCTGTCGGCAAGAAGAATTATTCCATATTCGAGACAAAGGGTCGAAAAAACCAGTTCACCGAGGTTTTCATCACGAACAGCATCGAGGAATTCGACGCGCTGGAAGACAACCAGGATGAGAAAACGGAGAAACTCGTGGCAAGTCTGGACCAGTTTACTGACGATGGAGGGATGAAGTACACAACCTTGGTTGAAATCGTGTAAGGACGTCGAACGAACGCAGGTGGGGTGAGGGGTGAACAAGGCTATCGATCCTATTGCGCATTTCATGCAAGACCATGATGAGGCGCTTGTGCAGCTTGCCTCGCTTAACAAAGCCGCGCGTTCACTTGAGGAACGCGGGTTCACACATGACGCGTACCGCAGAATCCTTCTTGCGTTGGAGTTCATCGAAGCCGAGGTCAGCATACACAACAAAAGCGAAGAGGAGGCGCTCTTCCCGGTTCTTGAGCGGTACGTGGAAGGGCCGACAAAGTTGATGAGAGACGACCACAAGGAGTTGAAGAAGGAATTCGCTCGCCTGCGGCGGGCCGTGCAGAAAGTCGAAAGGAACCACCAGAGCAAGCAGGCTGCGCGAGAACTTTCAGGAGTCGCCCAGACTATTGTTCACTTGTTCGTTAACCACATTCACAAAGAGAATTATATTCTTTTCCCACTTGTGCAGAAGTTTCTTACCAAAGATGCCCTCCGTGAAGTTGCTCGACGCATGGTGTGACTCCTGCCCGGCGAGCTTCCGCAGTAAGTGCGTATGATACCGAATCTTGATTTTGACCAGCTCCTCACCCTCCTCCGCTCGGTCTTCGCCCCCGGCAGGGAAGAATCACTCACCATTCTCGTGGATCTGCCCGGGGCATCCCTGGCGGACCATCCCTTGTGGTGCGACAGACGGGCAATAGCCATTGAGTGGTACCGACTGCTGCAAACGAACCGCGAACAGACCCCTTTCCGTGCCATTCACCTTGCATGCTACGAAAACGTGGGAAGCAACAACAATGACCTTCCGGCTGAACTGCGGCTCGTGCACACGCCGGGTGTCGACCTTTCCCCTGCAGATGGGGAACAGATCTCCTTGCGGGAGTTGTTATCCAAGACGAGCGTCGTCCTTGCGCCGACCGAACTTTCGGCTACCGCACCCTTGAAGATTCTGGCCCGCGAATTCCGTTTCCGCGGCGCGACTCTCCCGGGCTTCACACGCGAAATGATCCGCGCCCTGGGATTGGACTACGAAAAGGTCAATGAAAGGGTGCTCACTTTTAAACGGCGATTGGACCAAGCCGATGCCGTTTTCGTTCGCTTCATCGCATCGGGTGACCTATCTGTATGTCATTTTGACCTCCGGCACAGGACGGCCCACGCAAGCGGCGGACTCATGCGAGAACCAGGAGTCGTTGCAAATCTCCCATCGGGCGAGGCATACATCGTCCCTTACGAGGGAGAGATACCTGACGACCCGAGTCGAACCGATGGCGTTTTGCCTGTTCAATTTCACGATGAAGTAGTAAGGTACAAACTCTTGCAAAACAAGGCAATTACTGTTGTCACTAAAGGGGAATTCTCCCAGCGGGAACGAGAAAAATTGTTGCATGAGCCAGCTTATGGGAACATTGCTGAGGTGGGATTCGGGGTGCTTGGTGAATGGGGTGTGTCAGCTATCGGAAGTACTCTCCTGGATGAGAAGCTGGGATTGCACATTGCGTTTGGGCGTAGCGATCACTTCGGAGGGGTTACCGGGCCCAAGGCGTTTCACGATCCGAAGAATGTTGTGCACCAGGACTGGGTATACGTGCCTTCTGTTCAGCCAATGATTGAGATCGAAGATGTGATATTCGAATACCCTGAAGGTTCCCCAGAGACCGTTATGCATGCTGGAAAATATCTCATATAAATCTATCCATCGCGTTTAAAACAAGGAACTAACCGGCTATGTTAAAAGTAATCAAGCTATACCGTATAGCTTTTGTTGCGTGCCTCTTTATGTCCGATCTGGCGGGGGCCTCTGGAGAAGTTCTCGGCACGTGGGTTACGTATAAGAGCGGTGATGATACGGTAAAGGCATTTCTCACAATTCCTGAAGGTAAGGGTCCTTTTCCCGGGCTTATCGTTATACATGAGTGGTGGGGCCTGAACGAATGGATTCAAAAGACCGCCAAGGAGCTGTCGGGGAGGGGATATGTGGCCCTGGCAGTGGATCTTTATCGCGGGGAGGCAGCCACTTCACCAGAAGTTGCACATGAACTCATGAGGGGACTCCCTGAAGATCGAGCCGTGCGTGACCTGAAGGCAGCGTATTCGTACCTGCGCTCGAGGCCGGAGCTTGTCAATTCGAAAGTTGGCTCACTTGGATGGTGTATGGGCGGGGGTTATTCATTGGCAGCCGCCCTCAACATACCCTCCCTTGGAGCTGCAATTGTGTGCTACGGCAGGCTCGTGACTGAAAAGAGCGAAATTGAGAAGATCTCATGTCCAGTAATGGGAATATTTGGAGATCAGGATCGCGGCATACCCCCCTCCAGCGTGAAGGATTTTGAAAAAGCGGCAAGCAGCTTGGGCAAAAAAGTGGATGTAATCATCTATCCGAATGTTGGACATGCATTCATGAACCCGAACAACAGAAAAGGCTACAGCGAGCTGATTGCCAAGGAAGCGTGGGGTAGGATTTTTGGATTCCTTGATGTGAATCTGAAGGCTTCCCGGTAGAATTCACTGTATGTTGGAACGTTAATGAATCCGCTTCAGGTAAAACAGAGCAGTGATAAGGAAATATTCATCCGGTGGGATGACGGGCACGAGGGCCCTGTTCTGCTGAGAAGCCTGAGAGATTCATGTCCGTGCGCTGGGTGCAAAGGTGAAACAATCCTTTTCAGGACATACAAGCCTCTGGATGTGCAAATCGACGTCCCTGGCCGGTATGAACTCAAATCCGTAACGCCGGTGGGAAACTACGCGCTAAAATTTACCTGGGGAGACGGCCACGATGTGGGAATCTACACGTGGGTGCAACTGAGAGGTCTTTGCGAGTGTGAGGCCTGCATAAAACAAAAGGGTGTATGACAGTGGATCGGAAGATTCGAACCAAGGCGTTGCAGGCACTCTCCTACGGACTGTACGTGGTTGGCACCACAAACGATGGCGCTGTCAGTACGATCTTGGCAAATTGGGTAACCCAGGTGTCGTTTGATCCGGCTCTGGTCGCAGTTGCCATCGAAAAAGACTCCTCGATGAAGCAACAAATTGAAAGATCTGGCGTATTCTCTATCAACATGCTACCCGCCGGCGGGAAAGACATAGCAAGAGCATTCTTCAAGCCATCAGTGTCGGTAGGGACCGTGATCAACGGGAGGGAGTTTACGCTATTGAAACGTGGGACGCCAATCTTGAGTGACGCACGTGCTGCCCTGGAGTGTTCCGTGGTGCTGGCCACTCCCATGGGCGATCACGTCTTGTTTGTCGGCGAAGTGACTGATGCAGTCACCCGTCGGGACGGTGATGTGCTGACTCTAAGAGAAACAGGTTGGCACTACTTCAGATGAGAGGTTAGTTATGGCCGCGCATGATTCCTTTGACCAATTCAATGCCTCCTTGTCGCGGCTGGACCGTGAGTTTCTGCGTGATCTCATCAAAATTCGAAGAGCTGAGCTGCTCGCAGCCAGGAGCGAGGATGCGCGGCTGCGTCTCATCCAGAGCTATATCGGAGAAGTGCACGAGCTTTTGCGGGAAGTTAAGAAGTAACTACTTTCTCTTCTCCATCTTCGCTGTCACCTTTACACGGTTCGAAGCGCGCATGACTTCAACCTCAACTTCGTCGCCGGCCTTGAGCTCACCGAGTATACCCATGTAATCGTAGATATTCAAGACCTTCTTGCCGGCCATTCTCACGATCACATCGTCTGACTTCAGCCCTGCCTTTTCCGCGGGACCATTTGGTTTAATACTGCTTATTTTCATTCCTTCGGCGTTCTGGCCGTAGTCAGGTATGATTCCCAGCGTTACCGAGAAACCGCGTGCATCTCCCGTGCCCATCGAAGGGCCCGGAGCCTGTGATTTCACAAACACAGGGCGTTCTCCCTGTTCGTCGAGCTCCCGTACAATGCTGTACACGTAACGAACGATCTTCTCTTCTCCGGCGTAATTGAGCTTATCCCAGTCGTCAGACGGCTTATGGTAGTCGCTGTGGTTTCCTGTCCAGAAGAAGAGTACCGGAATATCCTTTCCGTAAAATTGTGCATGGTCGCTCGGCCCAAAACCAGAGGGGTCGAGCTTTAACGTGAACGTGGAGTCGGTGTTGTACTTTGTCAGGACACCGTTCCATTCCGGAGATGTGCCCGTGCCGCCCACAGTGAGAGTTTTGCTGTCGAGCCGGCCGATCATGTCCATGTTCAGCATTGCCACCGATTTGGCGAGAGGCACAAGGGGGTGGTTGACGTAGTACATCGATCCAAGTGCACCGAGTTCTTCTCCGGAAAAGGAGAGGAACATGATGGTTCTTTTCAGTTCCGCTTTCCTTGCTGCGAATGCCTGAGCAAGTTCAAGAAGCCCCGCAGTGCCGGAGGCGTTGTCGTCCGCGCCGTTGTGTATTTCGTGGAGGTCGGGCTGCAGTGAACCTGATCCCGGTCCACCATACCCCAGGTGATCCATGTGCGCCCCAACGATCAGCACTTGGTCTCTCATGGCCGGAGCATTCCCCTCGAGGTAACCGGCGATGTTCGCGGTCCGCGCCGTGACCTTCACGATCTCCGTCTGCAGTCTCACGCTCACACCGGGAAATTCGAAAGCAACAGGCTTCTTCGTCGACTTGATTGAGTCCTGAATTGACCTCAGGTGAGTGTGCATGCTATTGAGAAGCGTCTCCACGACGGAACGCCTCATTGTGATTGCGGCAATACCAGAGCTTGCGAAGGAATGGTCATAGGTCAACTTCATCAGATCGTCGTCCTGCTCGTCGATCGGGCCGGTGACGATGATCAGGGCTGTGGCGCCTTTCTCGCGCGCCATCCGTGCCTTTTCACGGAGAGAGCTGTGCCTGTAGAACTCGCTATGGGGATCCGATCCCTCAGGAGTGTAGCGGAGCACAACCACGACCTTTCCTTCAGCGCTGACGTTTGCGTAGTCATCGTAGCTCTTTTCCGGCGCGGTGATGCCGTACCCGGCGAACACGAGTGGACCGGATATGGAGGCATCGCTGCTGAATCCGAGAGGACGGAAATGGTCGTCGACCTTCAGTTCCCGGAGTTCGCCCGGGACATCATTCCCTTCGATGGCAAGAGAGTTTAGGCCGCCAAGCTTCACCGTCGAAACGAACTCAAACGTTTGAAGGTACGTGTCGTTGTCGCCTGCAGGCGTGAGACCGTACTGTGTAAAAAGGTCTGCGATGTATTTGGCCGCCTTGGTGTTCCCGTCGGTCGCTGCGCGCCGTCCTTCGAGTTCATCAGAGGCCAGATATCTGACGTGGGCTTTGAGGTCTTCCGCGCTTATATCACTGGTTCCCGGCTGAGCGAACAACCTGAAGGCAGCAGACAGCGTCAGACCAATAAACATGAGAATTGTATGATTCATTTTCTGTTCCTCTTCATGAGTCCTCCGGCTCGCTCACTCCTTCCAATCCGCAAGAAACAGGTTTGTTTCACCTTGCACGCGCCCGTTGCGATTCGAAGCGAAGACGAGCTTTTTCCCGTCCCGGCTGAACATCGGAAATGCGTCGAATGTTTCGTTCTGGGTGACTCGCTGAAGACTGGTGCCGTCAATATCGATGAGATACAGATCGAAATTCCTCCCTCTTGGATCCGCCATGTTCGAGGCAAATACTATATGTCTGTTATCAGGGTGGAAGAAAGGACAGAAGTTTGCGGCTCCGTTGTTTGTGATTTGTCGCTTGTGTGAGCCATCAGCGTTCATCACGAAGAGCTCCATTCGTGTGGGACGGACGAGATTTTGCGCCAGCAGTCCTTTGTACATGGCAACGTCGGCACTGTCCGCGTAGTGCCACCCACGATAGCAGATCATGACGCCGTCCCACGAATAGAAGGCACCGCCGTCGTACCCGAGCTCATGTGTCAGTTGTTTCACATTCTCTCCGTCCAGATCCATGGTGTAGAGGTCAAGATCGCCGTTGCGTATCGATGTGAAGACGATCTTGTCGCCTTGCGGCGAGACCGTAGCTTCTGCGTCGTAGCCTGTCGTATTCGTAAGCTGTCGAAGGTTGCCTCCGTCGATATTGTCTGTAAAGATGTCGTACTCCGGTGATACCATCCACACATACCCTTTGGAGTAGTCGGGCACGGGGGGGCACCCGGATTTCAGGTGATGAATTGAGGAATACAGGATTTTGTTGTTTCCAGGGAAGAAGTACCCGCATGTAGTGCGGCCTTTTCCCGTGCTCACGAGTCTTACCTGCAGCGATTTGAGATCCATCACGTACATCTGGTCGCACTGATACGAATCGCGTGTTGATTGAAAGATGAGCTTCGATTCGTCAAACGAGAAATAGCCTTCGGCGTTCTGTCCGCCGGAGGTAAGTTGTCTGATATGCGCAAAGTGCTTCTCACCGTTAACAATGAGGTTTGCCTCTTTGTCGCGGGTTTCTTGTCCCGACAAGAGACTCCATGCCAGCAACAGAGGGAATATGATCATCGTCATTAGAAGTCGTGATGGTATCGAATCCGAACTCACGAGGGTATCGATCTGAACGAGTGACTCTTCGCCGGTTGTATCGTCCTGCGCCTTCAGGAGTTCCCGCTTTTCATTCATGAGCACGTCAAGCATCTAAATCGAAACGCGGGCACAATGTAGATCTGACAGGCGTCTTCCGCGAAGTCAGTGGACGTGAAAGGAGCCTACTTGAGGTTCGCCAGAGCGAACCTCAGACTGTCGAACGATTCGGGTGAACCTGCCCTGTATGCCGGATCAATGTACGCGATTGTGCCCGATCGGTTGATCACATAGATGGTTCGCAGGTTGTAACCGGTCTGTGGGTTGTAACTCTGGTAAAGACGTGCGACATCGTGGTTGTGATCGCTGAGGAGGGCGAATTGCAGGTTGTGGTACTTTGCCCACTCGCGATGCGAGTAGACATAGTCGCCGCTGATGCCGAAGACGGTTGTACCCAGTCTCGACAAATCGGAGAAATTGTCGCGCATCGTGCACATTTCTTTCGTACAGCCCCCGCTCCAGTCAGCGGGGTAAAAGGCCAGTATGATGTTGTTCTTGCCAATAAGTTCTGACAGGTTCACACCGGCGAAGTTGATTGTGTCTTTGGTCGCTCCCGGAAGGATGAAATTGGGCGCGCGGTTTCCAACTGTGAGTTTGTCGTCCGCCCGCACGGAAGAACCGATACCTACCAGTGCCAATGCCGCAAGAAGGGCTGCAATTCGCCTTTTGGAACTCATGAGATGCTCCCGGAGTTTCTTCATTGGGGGGAAGGTAAATGTATATAGCTCCAAATGCAATAACGTCAAAAGTGCGCATTTCGTTTCGCGGTTTGACTTTCGACCGATCCATAGATATATTTGGCGCACCTCCAATTCTTATCACACACAATGAACAATCTCAACATGGGTTTTCAGGGCAAGAATGCGGTGGTCACAGGCGGCACCGGTGCAATTGGGAGCATCGTCGTGCAGCACTTCTTCGAGGCTGGGGCCAATCTTGCACTTCCGGTTCACACCCAGCGACATCTCTCGTCCATCACTGAGAGGCTCGTCGGCTTCCGGCTTCACGCCGCGGTAACAGATCTGGCGGCCGAAGAGGACGTTGCTAAGTTTGTCGACCAGGTTAAAAGCAAGTTCGGAGGCATCGACTACCTCGTGAACATTGCCGGCGGTTATGCAGGTGGCAAGCTCATCGAGGATGTCTCTATGGACGAATGGAAGAGCATGATGTCCACGAATCTCCGCTCTGCGTTCCTCATGTGCCGGGCCTGTCTCAAGCCGATGCGCTCGCAGAACTTCGGGAGGATTGTGAACATCGCCGCGATGCCAGCTCTCACTTCGGGTATGAAAAAAGGGGCGTATGCGATCTCGAAGCGAGGCGTTATTGCGCTTACCGAAACGATCGCAGATGAAGTCAAAGGGAGCGGCATTACCGCAAATGCTATTGCCCCAAGTATCGTCCTCACGGAGGCGAACAAGCAGTCCATGCCCACTGCTGACTTTAAAAAGTGGGTAACGCCGGAAGAGATCGCCCGTCTGATCATGTACCTATGCTCAGAGGATGCAAGGTCGATAAGCGGAAACACAATCAAAATATATGGTGGTGTGTAGGAGAGCTGGAATGTAGTGGGTCATTTTGCTTTTTCTTTTCGTCCGACGGGTTCAGTTGGGCCGCAAGGAGCGCCCCCCGTGGCCAAGCGGAATCAATGAGACGCGCATGAACAAATTAGAAAACTCCTACATTGATTCCTCTTTGGGTTCTAAGCCAGATTCTTGGCGTCCTTACGGTTGAGTGACCTTCCATCCGCTGGAAGAGAGAGTTGACTTTCAGCCCTAAATCCGCTATTTTGAATGCAGAATTGAGTTTTTCATCACATCGTGCTCACGCCGTAGCCCTACGAAACGGACATTAACACACGCTTCAACATTCATTCTGGATCATGAAAGGCGGGAACGCATGAGCTTGTTCCTGCCTTTTGTGTTTTTGAAAAAGGAAAGTCAGATCATGGGATTAAAAGAAAAAATCAGCGACGATTTGAAGGGAGCAATGAAGTCGGGAGACAAAATCCGACTTGAAACGCTGCGGACGCTCCGCGCTGCTCTCATGGAAAAGGAGATCGAACACCGGGGAGGTGACCACCCCATGTCGCCTGAAGATGAAGTTGGAGTCCTGATGACTGCGGCGAAAAAACGCCGTGAATCGATCGAGCAGTTTCAAAAGGGGGGGAGGTCCGATCTGGTAGAACAGGAAAGCAAAGAACTGGCCATCATTCAGGAATACCTCCCGAAGCAGTTGACTGGGGAGGAAGTCCAGAAAGTAATCGAAGAGATCATTGTGCAGACTGGTGCTTCGGCGCCGGGTGATTTCGGAAAGGTCATGCCCATTGCGATGAGGCAGCTGAAAGGCAAGGCGGACGGTAAGGTAGTGCAGGAAATGTTAAGGAAACGGCTCGGGAGTGGCTGAGTGACGATGTCGATTGAACATGCGCTTGAACGGCTGGAGTTTGACAAAGTCCGGCAACGCCTGATGCGGTATGCGGCATCGGACATCGGCCGCGCAACACTGGCCGGGATGATGCCGTCAACCTCGCTTGCCGAGATTCGCGCCGGCTTGGCCCTCGTTTCGGAACTCAAGCGCCTGCTTCAAGAGGAAGGTGACTTTCCCCTGACAGGCATCTACCAGGTCACGAGTCTGATCCAGAGGTCCGCGGTTGAAGGAGCGATCCTTTTTGCCAAAGACCTGACGCAAGTCGGATCCACGCTGCGTGCCGCACGTGTGTTGCGGACGTTCGTGGTGAAGCGCAGGGACCGCTACCCGCTGATCTGGGATATTGCAGATCGGCTCTTCACGGACAAGGTCCTTGAGTTCAACATCGAGCAGGCAATCGATGAGTCGGGAGCGGTACGGGCGAGTGCCTCACGTGAGCTGCAGTCCATTCGAAGAATAATTACTGAGCGATATGAGCATCTCAAGCGGCGACTTGAAGGCATCCTGAAGAACGTCTCAGAGCTGGGATTTAGTCAGGATGACATCATAACGACCCGTGAAGGTCGTATGGTGATCCCCGTGAAGGTGGAGCATAAGCACCGCGTGCCCGGCTTCATTCACAGTGCGTCCGCGAGCGGGGCAACGGTCTTCATCGAGCCGACGGAGACCCTTGAACTTAACAACGAGATCCGCAGCCTGCAGTTCCAGGAACAGCGGGAGATCGATCGGATTTTGAAAGACCTGACGTTGCAGGTACGCGACAGGGGCGATTCGCTGCTGAGCAATGTGTCGATCCTCGCACGGCTTGATGTTCTTCACGCCCGCGCAAAGTACTCGACGGAAATCCTTGGGGTGGAACCTGTCGTCACGGAGGAGGGTCCGATTAAGCTGATTCAGGCCCGGCATCCGATTCTGCTGATGACGCACGGCTACAACACAACTGTGCCGCTTGATCTCGACCTTGGTTCCACGTTTAACACGCTGGTCATCAGCGGACCTAACGCAGGCGGCAAAAGTGTGGCGCTGAAATGCGTGGGACTGCTCGTTCTCATGGCGCAATCCGGTCTGCATATTCCGGCGTCCGAGCAGTCGCGCCTCCGCATGTTTAAGAAAATATTTGTCGATATCGGAGATGACCAATCGATCGAAAATGATCTCAGCACATTCAGCTCACACCTTGCAAATCTCAAGCTCATCGCCGGGGAAGCGGACAGATCAAGTCTGGTTCTCATTGATGAGATTGGAACCGGCACGGACCCTGCAGAGGGAGGCGCAATCGCAGCATCGATGCTCGAGTCGCTGACCCGCTGCGGCGCGTTTACAGTCGCAACGACTCATCACGGTGCGCTGAAGGTGTTCGCCCACGAGACCGAAGGCGTCGAGAACGGCGCCATGGAGTTCGACCAGGAAACGCTTACGCCGACGTACCGGTTCAAGAGCGGCGTGCCGGGGAGCAGTTATGCCCTTGAAATGGCTGAACGAATGGGTTTCCAAGACGGCTTGCTCAAACGCTCGCGCGACTTCCTTGGCCATCAACAAACAAAGCTCGAGAACCTTATCGCCGAGCTCGAGGCGTCGTCTCAACGCTACAAAAGAGATCTCGAATTGCTGCTCGCGGAAAAGCAACGGGTCGATCTGCTCGTGAACGAGTATGAATCGAAGATTGCGGCGCAGGCAAAGGAACTCAGGGAGGTGAAGCGAAAGGCGATCGACGAGGCGAGGCAGATTGTGGAGCGGGCCAATGCCGTCATTGAACGGTCAGTAAAAGAAATCAAAGAGAAGGGG
>Ga0299912_10003969_pt1 | contig 12073 bp, 5 predicted proteins | sample RVTome_2_FD_207667 | JGI IMG/M metagenome (GOLD analysis project Ga0299912, IMG submission 207667) | Soil microbial communities from uranium-contaminated site in the Upper Colorado River Basin, Wyoming, United States - RVT95D214 (version 2) ... | reverse complement strand
GCAAAGGTTTTTAACAGAAGACTTGTAATCTCTTTACAGAAGTAAAGTTTTTGAGATAGCTGTGTAAGACTGCCCAATTCATAAACCCATGGGGAACCCTGATGCCTTTTTTATTTCCTCACCGCTGTGCATGTGATTAAATTGACAAATATGATTTGTAGAAAACAGGATTTGATGTATCATACAATGCCTTATTGACCCAGATCGACTGCTGGCTAAAGGCGTTCAGGCCACGTCGGCCTGACAGATCACGCGGGTCCGGGAGGCCAGTCGAGTAGTTCCATTGATAGTCCATGTTCCGTAGTTGTGCGCCGGCTGTCTTCGCCATCCCGTGGCCAGACCCGACTGCATTTGGCCAGGCGCCGAGCAGAAGCCGCCCAGGAAAAGGCAGATCCTTTGGCCAGTACTCATGGACCATCTCCGTGTTATTCTGAAAACCGCCAGTTGCCAGTATTACGACCCGCGCAAGATAGTCTATTTCCGTACCGTCACGCAGTCGCTTTGTCCTGACACCTATAATGCGGTCGCCGTTCCGAAGCAACGAAATACCCTTCGTATCCCAGGAGAAATTTACATTACTGTTTTTCACACATTCACGATAGATAGGCTTCATGAGACCAGGTCCTCCGCCGATGACTCGATGCCAGCGCGGAACACGATTGCCGGGCATCAGTACTACGTTCTTCTCGAATCGCACTCCGAGACCGGTGAGCCAATCGTAAATCTCACGGCGGGACTCGGTCACATAATAGCGCACCCACCGGGCGTCGGGACCCGAACCGCGCTCGTCACGACCGAACTCCATGAAGTCCTCAAAAGCGGTTTGCGGCGGGTCGTGCACTCCCGCCTGTTCCTGTTCCGGTGTGCCAATAATGCAGATGCATCCCTCACTCATCAGTGCCGCCCCGCCATAATGGGGCGACATTTCGATCACAGCGACATCGATGCCACTGCGCGCCAACTCCCAGGCAGCCGAAAGTCCGGAGATCCCGGCACCGACAATGACTACATCATGATGGTGTTCTTCGCCTGCTACGGCTCCGAAAGCCAACCAACTCATGACCAGCACTGCTGCGAACAATATCGCGCTTCCGGTTTTCTTCATCGCCCCTCTTTATACGGTCTAATAAGTCTGCAAAATTAGCCAAAGCATATGACATGTTGTAGCGTCTATAAACTTTACCGGCTATCCTGATGGTATCCACTGGCTTACCGAGGGTTCAGTCAGTACGAGTACGCATTAGAAAAGCGCGGGGGAAGCCCCTTTCGCGCATTCCATCAGACGAGGGCATCTATCCTTTAATATCCACTTTGAACGTAACTGTTTTGGCAGGTGGTACATCCTTCTCCCACGGTCTTATATATTTAAAGATAATTTCTGTCTTACCCCTCCCTGTAGCCTCGAAAATCCATACTTCCTTGCCGCTTGCACCGATGCGGCCGGGTTGCAATTCCCTGTATTCTCTGCCCACTAACCTGATAGTTGCATTCTCATTTGGGCTGCTAATCTCCCAGTGATATCCGGTCGTCGAGTTTGAATTCAGGACGAGACTAAAATGTTGACCGGGGGACACTTCAATCTCTAGGCCTGGATCGCTGAACTCTCGCAAAGTCCATGCAACTTCAAGCAACCTTGCTCCGGCGAAGGTGCCGAGACTCTCGAAGTCGAAGGCAATCAGTGCCGTTCCGAGAAGTTCACAAGCATGACAGCCGTCCCGGAGACGATAGGAGGCAATAAACCTGTTTGCCTTTCCTGAAAGATTTTCACCTTTTACGCAGTCGGTGGCATATCTATCGTCTGGCCAGAGATTCACCCTCGGAAAATTGCGGACTATCTCTTCGAACACTTTGTGCTTCGTGAGGTCGACATTCTTCAAAATGTTATTATCATCGATATCGATGATTGGAGGGTCTCCGTTTACAAGATAGCATCCGTAGTTCTCATTTGCCCGGAAGGGGTAGAAAACATGGGCAATATCTATCGTCCCGTTCGTTTGGAAGGCAGTCATATAGCCAGTATTTCCTATGCGCTTGGTAAAAGCGATAGCCTCCGATGGGGCCCCTGAGTCTTTCATTGCGTCAACGAAACAAGCGCCAAAGTCAGTAGCGTTCTCTGCGGAACAGCGCTCTAGAATTCGGTGCCTGAAAGAACTGACGGGATTCCAGGCAGCATTGGGGCTTATCTGTTTATTTTCAGCCGAGGCATCACCGGCGAAGCAACAGAGCAGAACGAATATCTGGACAATCGAACGCTTCATAACTTCTCCTATCTCTGGCATCGCCTTTGGAGACGCCTTTTACCGCATGTTAAGGTTCAGAAACTGGTCCCTTATTTCATTTCCCCACTGGGATCATCCAGTGATTTATGATCCATATGTCAGCGAAAGACGCTGTATGCCTGACCCCATAGCACCTCTCTAATTTGTTATTACAGCGCTCTTTATCTTGTTCATGTTATTGTCCCCCAGGTATTGATATACCGTAACGGTCTCAGTGACAGCAGAGTTGTCTGTCCCCGGTATTATTGCAACGAAAGTACATGAGGGGTTGCCACTGTCAATCCATGTCCCTGTATTGGCATATATAGACCCCTGGAGCTTATGATTCAAAGAGCTCAAGAGGTCCGCGTGATGTGTATGACCGAATACGACGATCCTCTTGTTCGACGATGCATTTAAGAAGTATTGAACTGTAGACTGCGCATCCATGACCGGAGTGAAGGCGCCGGCTGCTATGGCTACCTCAGGCAATATGGGCACGGGCACGTTATTTTCCGACTGTCTGCTATACCATGCATCTTCTATCCCCTTATAGAGGTTGACATCGAGCGGTCCATTGCTTGACGAACTATATGGGATCAGATCAGCAATTGCGTAAGTTTCGGTATAGCCGTCCATTGCTGTCTTTATTATTTTGTCTGTCCAGCTTTCTTTCACTGGTTTTTGAGACATAATGAGCTGCCAGGCCGACCAGTATGACAAGTAATACTGGTACTGATCTCCCACGGCGCCGGTCAGTTGGTCTCTGTAAAAAATCGATCGGCCTCTTTCAAGGTCGGATGTAGTTGCAATCTTCGAGACAAGAAAACCGGGCGGCGTGATTGAATCGGTCTTTGTGATCGATCTGTTCGAGATCGGGTCTGGCGCATTAAAGAAATCGTATCTGTGGCCATGTTCTATGATTATTTCAGAACGGTCCAGGGGAGTATATGCGCCTAATCCCTTCGCATTGTCTCTGGCTTCGGATATTCCAGGGAAGACCCGCTGTATGTCTTCTGATTCCACAAGCATATCGTGGTTGCCGGGGACATAAGTCACCTTGATGTTGTCGTCTTCAATAATATTGTTTATCGCATCTACTACCGGCTTATTTGCTGCAACAATCATATCAACAAATTCTGACTGGGACACTCCATTAAATGTATCAGAATCCATCGGCGCAACCCATTCATCAAACATATCCCCGTCTATGACGAGCTCCCTTACATTAGGCATTTGCCTGACAAGATTCAGAAAACTCACAAGTTTCGCGCTATTTTTATTGAACCAGCCATAACCTCCATTTATGCTTCTCAGATCGCCCATATGTATATCACTTATGACAACTATTATTGTCCTGCTATCCTCAAGTTCAGGGATGTTGTCCGGCCCATAACTTAAGTTATAGTCCGTTGCAAAATATCCGATAAAATCCTGAGCCATGGTATTGCCGCTTAAGGATTGAATACCCTTGCTTACTACAAGCTTATATTCCTCGCCTGACGGCAAATATGCGCCGCTCTTTGTCCTGATAACTAACCGATCTGCTTTTTGGATGTCGGGGACAATCTCCACCGGCTGTTCGGGAGAAACCAGCGCACCGCCGGCTTTAACAGTCTGCAGACTTATCCTTCCTTCAACTGTCTTCATATCTAAAGACTCGCTGAATTCGAGAATGATTGCATCTGTGGGGTCAACGGCAGGAGGATTCTCTACTGAAGATGATGTTTGGAAACTTGTCTTTACCGTCACCGGTTGCGAAGGTGAAGAGGAGGAGCATCCCCAGATTAACAAGAGACTCGCGCACATCAATAGAAGCAACAGTTTTTTCATTTTCCCCCCATTGATCTTGCATATTGTCAAACTATACATCTTCATTTTCATCTAATTCTTCTCAAGAAGCTCCGAAGAACCCAGGGCCCACCAGCTACTAAGATCAAGCACACCCGGATAGTAACCTCCACCAAGCATGAGGATATCGCCACTTGGCAGCGGAACCGCTGAATGACCGTGCCTTGGAAAACTCAGCGAAGGTCCCTGTTTGAAGGACTTTGTCCGGGGATCGAATATTTCTGTGCTGGTAACACTTAATAAGGTTTTTTGCGTAGGAGGGTTTATTGCGGCCCCGCCGGCAAGCAGAATGCTGCCGTCATCCAATACTGCGGCGGCATGTTGCATCCGGGAGGCAATCATATCGACTACCTCTTCAAACTGTCCCTTAGCGGGATCATATATTTCGGCAGTTTTGATTGTAGAACCGGTCTTGCTTAAACCGCCGGCAACCAGAACCCTGCCGTCGGGAAGGGGGCTGGCAGTAAAAAAGGTGCGCGCCTCCCGCATTGGACCCGTAGATACAAAGGTTTCCTGTTCCGGATCAAAAAGATCGGCCGACGCAAGACCATCTGAATAGCTGCCAGTCGAGCTGCCGCCTAAAATGAGAACTTTACCGTTACTAAGCTTAATCGCTACAGCGCCGACTCTAGGCGCAGACATGGAGGCCGTCTTTGCAAATGTATCCGTTACAGGATCGTAAATCTCAGCATCGGCAAGGGGGCCGTCGTCATTTCCGCCCCCTGCAAGCAAAACTCTCCCATCTGATAGGACGCTGCTTGCCGCATAATAACGGAATTCTGTCATTAACCCCTGAGTGAAAGAGAAGTTGCGACTAACGGGATCAAATAATTCACCACGTTTTTCCTCGGAATTGCCTCCCGTGATCAGGGCCTTGCCATTTGTCAAAATGATCGACGAATGACCGAAGCGCGAGACGGCCATCGGACCGACAGTTGAGAACATTTCTGAAACCGGGTCGTAGACTTCAGCTGTGTCCAGCGGCGTTTCCTTAAATCCAAGGCCGCCGGTGAGCAGGACGCTACCATTCGGCAACGCCACCGTCGCCTGGTACATCCTTGGCTCCCTTTGACCGCCCGCTGAAGCAAAGGAGCCGATGAGCGGGTCGAATACTTCGGCTGTAGCATGAACGCCGTCATCAGGATCAAACCCTCCAGCCATCAAAACCTTTCCGTCCGGCAGAACAACTTCCCCGATCAAAGCGCGCGCCTGCATCATGGGAACCCTCGTCGGGACTATGTTGCCCGTTGTTGGGTCGTAGATATCCGCAGTCGCCGTTGGATTCAGATACCTATAATCGGCATAGCCGCCTGCTACAAGCACGCGTCCATCCTCAAGCCCGACTGAGACGTGATAAAATCTCGGGGAACTCATCGCGCCCACGCCTGAAGATAGCCCTGTTGCGGGGTCCCAGAGTTCTACGTCAGCGTAAACTGTTTTTATGCCATAGCCTCCGGAGACAAGGACCTTGCCGTTTGAAAGCGTTGCCCTTCCGGCAACCCTTTCTTTAAGCGTGTTCCCTGCGATTGAGAACTTTTCCGTAGTTGGGTCATAAATCTCAACGCTTTTGAGAAATTCGGCTTCACCGGCCTCATACTTGACGCCTCCGAAAACCGCTATTCTGCCGTCGGTCAGAGTCGTCAAGAAATGCTGATAACGCGGGATGTTCAGACTCGCCGCAGGCACAAAAGAGTCCTGCACCGGATCGTATATCTCTGAAGAGGACAGTGATGAGCCTGAAGGATCAACGCCTCCGACAATGAGGACTTTGCCGTCGGGAAGAAGGGCCGCTTCCGGCAGATATCGCGCATCCTTCATCGAAGATTTTGTCAGGCGAAATGATTCGGTCTGAGGGTCATAAAGTTCCGCCGAAGAAAGCGGCGCAAACTCACTATTGCGACCGCCCGCAATAAGAACGCGTCCGTCCGCAAGAGTGACGGCAACAGCGCCGTCTCTCGGCGTTGACATGGATGTGGATAATTTCTTGAATATTCCGGTTGCCGGATCGAATATTTCAGCAGTATCGAGAGCGCTTGACAGCAAATTAATACCGCCCGCAAGGAGGACCTTGCCGCGGGTCAGGGCAGCGACATAGCGCGCTCTTGGTTCATTCAGGCATCCTTTTGTTACTCTGATTTTGTTGTAAGAGAATTTCCCCCCGTCTCCGCTTCCGCCGCAGGAAAAACATATCAAAGTCCCAACAACAATTGTCATAGTCATAACTCTATGAAAAGCCTTCTTCATTGGGTCTCCCTCCTTCTTGTATCGCTAGACGTATGCCTCAAATTTGACGCCGTATATCAGTCATAACTTTCTCTCTCAACCCCGGCGGCTCATCAAAGGATCGGTCTGTCGGCCTGCTTTAGAGCCTCATCGGCGACAAATACCCGGACATCACTCTATTTCGTGAGAATTCTCCATGGATACCGTCTATCCCGAGGGTATCCACTGGCTCACCGAGGGCTCAGTCCTGTCGGGCAATGATCCATCCAGCTCCAGCACCTCATAATTAAGTGAAAAGACATTTCTCCACAGGTCTACGGCCAGACCCGCGGCAGTCACTCCCGAACTCCTCGCAAGCCATGAGCCGTCAGGCTTGTATATATCCATGTTGAACTGGAAGGTCGAGGGCGATGTCTGAATATACGATAGCACATAGATATAGCCGGCATTTTCTACCGCGATATCGAGATAATTCGGCGCGCTGCCATCCTTAAGCGGCATGAAATAACTGGTATTGTTGTTAAAAATAGGCGCCGGGTTCATGCCCACATCAAAGGCCTGAATGCGTCCGTTATCAGCTTCGAGTATGAGCAGTTCTCCCTTAGGGGTAACAGCGGCGCAGACCGGTCCCTGCACCAGTCCCGGTCTAAACCCAGGGCCTGAGTAACTCTGAGCAATTTTCGCATTAGCGTCCGTAGTGTATGAAGACGGCAGTTTCAGAACTTCAACCTTATTGGCAGCCTTGTTTATGCTTATACAATAGCCTGCCGGGTGCAGAAGAAATGCATCAGAAGCAAGGTTAAACATGCCCCAGGCCCTGTTAGATGACGGCGGATCAAAGACTGCAGGGGTGTTGAGCGATAGCGTTACTTGCCGGATTATCGGCGTTCCGCCTGATGAGTCAAGATAAAAATTATTTCCGCTTGAACCGAGCAGGTCATAAGCGATTTGTATGGGCGTTGTCAGACCGCAGAGAGATGCGGCATATGCTGTTTCAGGGTTTTCTGTAAAGGAGATGTTTGCGAATTGATTGAGTTGGCCCGCTACTCCGGAGCCGCAGGAATAAATTCCTTTGCTAGACGCCTGCCATGAATATCCGAGACAGGCAAATTTCTCATTCACCGTTATCTTCGTGAGCCGACAGAGCTGCCCTGCTATGTTGGCACATGAGCCTGAAGGATTCGGAGCAGGCGGAATAGGAGTGGCTTGCCAGATATGCTTTCCATTGGAATCAAGGGCCGTCTTTTGTTTATGACTATAAACAGTAGTGGAGGTAAGCGGTATAAGGACCTCCTTGATGGTAATGCTTTGTGAATCAACCGTATTTGATACAGCGCCTGTAGATCCTTTTCCAACAAGAGTATCATCGTTCGTGTAGAAGCCTACAGAGACATTTATCTGTCCGCCATAAGGGACATTCTCAAAGGTATATGATATCGGCGCGGTTCTCGTTGTGCTTGGCATTGCCTGTTTGTCCGATGTTGTGGGCGTCCCGCCATTGTCAAAAAGCGCAGTCACTATATAGCATGCAGCGGTTGCAGGGAAGCCTGCAGGGTCATCAGGGTCAGGTGATATCGTCACTGTAACATTGTGGGTCAAACTGAGCTTTCTGTCATACACCCACGGCGAAGTTGCAACATCGTAGGATGTTTCGGCTATATCTTTAACAAGGAGCAATGCGCCTGCGGCTTGCATTATTATGCCCGCTATGGGGATACTATCCAGGACATTTTGTGAAGCTACATACGATGCGATCTTAGTGATAAGCGGCGCGGCTGCCTTTGAAAGGAGTACCTTCCCGATATCCGCTGCAAGTCCTATAAAAACCGCCGGATCAAGGTAAGTTGCCGCTTCTACAACATCTACTATAATATCTATAAATAGCTTAATGATGGTCTGTACTACCTGCGCCTCAGCCAACTCCTTTGCGACAAATCCGAGATAACCAACGGCAGCGGCAAGCGCAAGAAACATGGAAGGCAAAAAGAGATTAACGATTACGGTCAAGAGGTACCCGGTGTCTGTAACACCAGGATATGTGTTATTGCTTGAGCCTGTGCCGATTCCTCCTGAGAGGATTATCGCGCCTGACGCGATATCCGTAGGAATCTTGAATGTAATCTGCTCATTGCTCTTTTTGATTGGAATGCCGAGTATCTCAAATTTCGGCTCGACTATTTTTACAAGGAGATCGTTTTTAGTGTCCCATATTTTAAGCCATGAATGGTCACTGAAAGAAGAGAGCGTTGAAGAGGACAGGCTATTAACCGGTATGGGGTTGTTGTTTGCGTCAACGAACCTAACGCAGAGAGAGAGATAACGCAGGTAGGAGTTTGAGACCTCTATAGTCACTGTCCCGTCCGGTTGCGGGGCCCCTACAAGATAAGCGCTATAACCATGGTCTGTTGATTGGTTCGGAAAGGAGTAGTTGAGGGAGCCTGATTTTATACTGCGGCGGCTTTTAAGATTCTTTGTTATGGATTGATTGACCGTAGGCATCCCGTCCCTCCTCCTCCAGACCTTGCCCTGCATCTCAGGATTGTCCACATCAGGTGAGAGATTGGTAATATTTGCGCCGAGACTTTCATCATTCTTTGTCTGCTCAAGGGAAGGAGATATGGCATATCCTGAAAATCTGAGTGTTGCGTCCGACCATTTTGTAAAACACTGGTTATTGCCTTGACTGTCTTTATATGGTTGGTTTGTGTCGGGGTCAATATATACTTGAAGGGTCGCCCATCCCCCTTGTTCGGTCGCGTCGCCCTGCGCCTGAAGCACCGAGGCAAGACTGGTAGTGGCTGACTGCTGCCCGATTATATTGTCCTGTATATGGGCCGCGCTGTCAGGGTCGGCACAGAGCATTTCAGGATTGCTGAAGACAAGGGTCTTTGCGAGGTCGGTGCAGTCTTTATAGCTGTCAACATGGACAGGGTCGTATGAGGAGCTGCCGGGCGTCGCCTTGTAAATCTTCAGCTTCTGAGATGCCAGACTGATCATGCCTGCTTTGGAGTTGCTGCGTTTGGAGGCATTTATCACCGATGATGTTGGTCTATGCATAAACATTAACGGCATAATCCATCTGCCGCTTGTATCCGATGGCTTCACTCCTCTTATAAAGCAGATTTGAACATCATTGGCAGGCATTTCTATACTTTCTGTGCTGTGCGTAATGTTACTGTCAGGGACTGCAGAAAGAAAGGGGTTTCCTCTCCGGGCTTCACTAATGGAATCAGCAGTCATCGCTTTAAGCTTAAGCGCATTGCCTCCGGCAACGAGATAATACTTATATGAGGGATCGCTTCGTGAAAGGTCGAAATAAAATATTCTGGTTTCTTTTGTGTCGCTCTTTTTAGAACTGCCGCATCCGGAAAAGAGCATGGGCAGCCCCATCATAAGACCTGCTCCTGCTGTACATTTCAGGAATCCTCTTCTCGTTATTCCGTGATAGTCAGGTTTTCCATTAACACTTTTCTTGATCTTCTTCATGACACCCTCCTATATCCTTTCATTTGTCAACAGGCTGACACCAGGTTTCCTACTTTCCTCTATGTGCTGAGGATGCAGGGAGAAAAATAAAAGACAAGAAAGCGACAAAAAGCTGTGTGATCGTAAAAAAGAAACTCGTCCTTTAGGCATATGTGTCCCCCTTTTCATAATTACTAAGGAGTTCATAAGTAAAACCACACAAGTTGTCATTCCCGCAAGCAGAGCGCGTCGGGAATCCTTCTGAAAACAAAGAAAGATTCCGGTCAAGCCGGAATGACAAAATAAACGAAAATGTCGCTTTACTTTCGATCTCATTAGTAATGGGATTATAAAATCGGCAATGTCTCTATAAATCGCTTACCAATATAGTATGTCATAGCCGTCCGGGCTACAGACAGGCTTATTGTCGGTTGAATAAGAAGCAGGCTGTGCAGTATCCTGAGACATCGTCACCTGCGGCGAGTTCCATGCGTTATTAGAACATGCGCCGCTGCTGCCGTCAGGACAGACAACGGTATTGTCTGTTTTAGGAAGAGTAGTCTGTCCTGAGTAACTGAAACTTGCACAGGTGTGTGCATTTATCTTCCAGTAACCGTTAAATAAGGTATTGCTGAAGTTAATTAGAAAGTACATGCCTCGTCCGCCCGGCGGCGAACTAATGTCCACATAGGAACTTGTAAAAATTGCCCCTGAGGATGAGACAAGGGATGTAAAATCAGCCCCTTGCAAATAGGCGCCTGTAAAATCGGTTGACCTTGCGGTTGTAGGGTCATTGCTGATATTAGCTCCGATCAGTTTTGCGCCTGAAAGCATTGCATTTGTGAATGCAGCGCCCTGAGGCGTGCTATTGCTCATATCCAGACCATTAAGATAGGCGCCGCTGAAATTAACGCTGTTCATGTCGGCATACTGCGCGCTTGCGCAAGCAGTCAGAAATCTGTTGCCACCCTGGCATGTCCCTGAGCTGTCTGAAAAGAGACTTGCGTTTGAAAAATCCGCTCCGCTCATATTGGCATTCGACAGATTAGCATTCTTTAAAAATGCGCCTGTAAACCTTGCTGCGATATTGCCGCTTGAACCGCTGCCGTTAAGGAAGGCTTTATACAAATTTGCCCCTTCAAGATTTGAGAAGTTCAAGTTAGCGCCGCACATTACAGCATTATTTAAATCCGTCTTTTTCAAGCTTGCGTTGTTTAACTGGACATTGGTGAGATTGGAACAAACGGAATAGGTGGTGTCGCAGCCAAGTTTAGCGCCGTCCAACTTGACCCCGGTCAGATTCACACCCGCCAACATGATCCCGCTCAGGTCAATGTTTGAGAGGTCAGTTCCATTAAGGTCCTTCCCATTGCTGCCGATTATATTTGCGCCGCTTAGGTCCAGAAATCTCCATATCTGGGGTTTTATGACATTAGCGCTGAGTGTCGAGCCCCTCAAGCTGGTCCTGCAGCTGAAATCTTTTTTTATCAGTGGATCTGCATCAAATTTTATCGCAAGCGAGGTAAAGTCAACATTTGAAAAGTCTGTGCAATACATTGTAGCAGCCTGAAGATTTGTGCCGGCTATTGTTGCGCCGGAAAGATTAGCTCCGGTGAGAATTGCAGAGCTCATATCTGCATTAGTTAAATTAGCTCCGCTCAGATTAGCGTTTGCAACATCTACAGAGTTAAGAGAAAGCCCGCTAAGATCAACTCCCGCAAGGTTGCAGTTTTCACACTTGCTTGATGAAATCAGCACCTGTTTTGAATAGAATATCTTGAGGCTGGATGCCGCCTTATCGCCAACGACCGACCCCTTCAGGCAGGTATCCTCTCCAATAGTCTGGGATGAACCGCTGTATTGAGAATTACTGTAAAGAATGGCAGTTGTGTCTGGCCCTGGTTTGACAAAAGAGATATTGTCATTAAGCTGGTTTATGCCTTTTGACAGCGCTCCGAAATCCGCTGTATCTGCGGCAAAGACCCAGGCCCTGCCTGTCTGATTACAGTTTTCAAAAAGGGCTACCTCTCCTTCCTGAAGTTGTCCGAACCGGGTGCCGTCAGTAAAAAAACGAAATGCTACAGTAAAAAGCGAGTTGGCGGGGAACTGCGACGAATATGGATTGCATCCATTACCGGATTCCATCAGAATATTTACATTTCCAGTGTAAGTATAAAGACAATGGTCCTGGAGTTTGCCGTAATAATCGGTGTATTCGATGATATAGTGAAATGAATATGAACCCATGTCGTTTAAAATCAGTTTAAAACCGGAAT
>Ga0299912_10003968_pt1 | contig 12075 bp, 12 predicted proteins | sample RVTome_2_FD_207667 | JGI IMG/M metagenome (GOLD analysis project Ga0299912, IMG submission 207667) | Soil microbial communities from uranium-contaminated site in the Upper Colorado River Basin, Wyoming, United States - RVT95D214 (version 2) ... | reverse complement strand
AATTGTTGTGCTGGTGATTAGTATTTTATTACAATCTTTTAATCGTTTTCCATCTAGAGTGACTTCCCATTTCTCGGTTTTTTTAACGAGAGACTCTCTTTTTTCAATAATGGTTAACGGAACGTTTAAACGCTCGATTTGCCCAACCAAAGGTGGAAAAAATCCAACCATTCCAACGCGATCGTTTTCGTTCAAATTCAATAGTCCTAAGGAATCAGTGGTAAAATCAAATTTATAAGTTGATCTTTTAAAGACATGTTGGCTGATTGCGTTTATTGTTCCCAAACCAAGAGTTTTTAAAAAAACTTCGGAACTTTTAAAATTTCTTGCTAAATCGTACGAGTTCATTCCTTTAAATTTGAGAAGATCTGTATTATTTGCGTAATGTATAAAATTTGGATCGAGACTAAGATAAATTAAACCCATTGTTCCATCGCTGAGTTTAATTGCTCCGAATTCGGATTTTTTAGAATCGATGTTATTTAGAAAAGATTCCGGGATTAAAATCTCACAAATATTGGGTAATTCTATCTCTTTAGAAACATGTTCTATTATGCTTATAAAATCTTCAGCTATTTTCATAAATTTTTTACAATGTCTGTTTTTTGGATTATTTCGTCAACAACGACTTAAACGCTTTTACCTATTGTTTCGGCCTCTTGAATTTTATACTTTTCCAGCTAAACCATAATAAGTTAAATATGCTGCTGAAATTGAATTAAAAATTAAAAAGATATACCAACCTAATCTTATGAATGGAATATTTAGCGTATTAATAAAAAGCGTACCAAGTAAATTCAAATAAAGTTGAATACTTCCAATTATAAAATATTTCCATTTCCTTTTGATTTGGTTATCCTCAAATTTTTTATATAATTTAAATGAATAAAACAAAGTTGGTATTACTGATATGATGATAATTACAGAAGCTACATATATAAAGAGTGTCCAACTCCATATTGGTGTCCAGTTAGTCTCCTCATTTATAATAACTCCACCAGGTATAAAAAACATCACAGCAAGTAATAATCCATATATTAATATTATACTTAGTTGTTTTCTCAAAGAAAATCTTTCATACCCTCTATACAAACTTATTAGAAAAACTGTTACAAATATTGTTGAAAAACATACTGTATAATTTGTTATTGAATTTAAAATTATAACGAGTTGAGGGATTTTTAACAAAATATATATGATATTTATTGTTAAAGAAATTACAATAAAAATGTAACATCCTGAAAATGTGATATTTAAGCGAGTTCTATAATATCTAAATATTTTATATATTAAATATAAAAAAATTATAATTATCGCTACAAAACCTACAAATATACCTATAACTCTTGCATCAATAGTTTGATCAATCATACATTATACAAAACTTAAAATATTTTCATATATAATTGGAACTTTTACCTTAAAATAATTTTCAATAATTTCAATCAAAAAATCTAAATAATATCTCGAAACATTTACTTTATATACTTGTTGAAGTTTTCCTATAATAATATTTATATTTATTTTTTCTTTTTGTTCAAGGTTTTGAACGATTTCAATAATAGATTTTGAAAAATTAAACGCTTTCCTAATTTCATTTCTTAAAATAATAAGAGAAGTTTTTGAATCGTATTCAGTAAAAAATTTCTGTATAATAAGTTTTTCTATTTTATTTTTTTTAAGATTTAATATTTTTTGTTTATCTCTAACTATGTTTTTTCCATCAATAATGATAAAATCTTTGAAGTTCTTCTTATCAACATTATATTCATTTGTTGAATTTATTAATACAAAATAAGTAAAAGATTCCCCAAAGATTAAATCAAAAAAAGTCTCAAGGAATGGTTTTAAAAATTCCAATTCATTTAAAATTAAGACTTTCTTATTGTAAAAACATGATTTAAGAATATAAATTAAACTTATAGGATATAAATTTATTTTAATCAAATCTGTATTAAAGGCTTCTATTTTTTTAAAATCAAGTTCTTCTATGTCATTTTTTGGCATTTCAGGTATTTGAACTGTAAAATCAGTAGTAAAAATATCCCTTACGTTTAAATTCATGTCGAAATATACAACTAAATTATGTGGACATATACTATCATTAATAATATTAACTGTCAAAATTCCTTTTGGGTTTTCTTTAACTGCATTTTCTGAAATTTGTAGAATCCTCTTCTTAGAACATATTGGACAATTTATATGTATTTCAACCATATAACTCCATTAAATATCGATTGTTATAATATAAATAGTAAAAATAAAGATATTTTAAAATTGATCATAAAAAAGTTATTATTATGTATAATAATTATTTGGCTCTCAATTTTTTGAAACATATGTTTTTTGAATAATCTCACTTACTATCGCATTTATGTCTTTTCCAGTGGTTTCAACTACTATTTCTGCAGCAGTTTCGTAAAACTGTCTTCGAAATTTTAGAACTTTTTCAATCTCGGCTTTTGGGTCTTCATTGTCAATTATAGGTCTCGTTTCCTTACCGTCTTTCGTTGCTCTTTCGTAGATCTCTTCTGCGGTAGCTTCGAGCAATACTATGTGACAATTTCTTTTTAAATAATCGATATTAATTTTATTTAGCACAACGCCTCCCCCGCACGATATTATAGCATTGGTAAATTTAGATACTTTTTTACAAGCGGCTATTTCATATTCCCTAAAACGAATCTCACCATCTTCCTTAAAAATCTCTGGTATTGATTTTCCCGCGTCTTCGATAATGATTTGATCTGTCTCTATAAATCTTTTCCCCAGTTTCTCTGCAAGTGCTTTACCTACAGAAGTTTTTCCAGTAGCCATAAACCCAATCAATGCGATAGAATCTTTTTTCATAAGTTCCTATTAACTATTCAGAGAGTTACTTTAAATTCTTTATTAAATTTACCATTAATAAAATTCACAAGTATTATGCCAACCCTTGGTCACATAATTTTTGGTTTATGTCTTCTCATACCAATTTTGCATTATTCGAAAGATAAAAAGTTCAATCACAAAGTAGCGTTTATTTTTCTCGCAAACAACATTTTCGGACCAGATTCCGTTCTGTTATTCTTCGTAACGCCATTTCATAGTATATTAGGATTTTTAATATATGCAATTCCTTTATCGTTGGTTTATTCGTATAGTTCAAGATTTTCGTTGAAAAAATCGGGAAAAAAATTCTTTCCTCTCAAATTTGTGGACGATGGAATTCGAGATGTTAAATGGAAAAATGCATATTTCGTAACGGTTGCTGGAGGGATTTCTCATTTTTTTATCGATCAATTCTTTCATTGGGAAAAAGAAATGAAAATTTATCCGGGAATAACCATTACACACGATGAGATGCTCTCTTGGGGGGGACCAATATATCATAGTTTTACGCCTATTATGCTTGTAGGGCAATTAATAATAATTACTACAATATTGCTTTCAATGTACTGTTTCAGTAACAATAAAGCGGCTAAAAAATCTTTTATATTGTTAGTAGCAGTTATTAGTATATCTGTCGCTTTAATGGTTGGATGGACTACCAATGTTTTTGGGGGAGAAAGAGAATTTGCGGTAATTGTGTTCGCAATTCTATATATTTTAATTCCACTATTCTTGTTAATGCACGTTGCTAAAGATGTGAGAGATAATCCGAATATAACGCCTGACGAACCGAAGATTAATAGAAATAAATTATTGTATATTATTGCAACTATATCTATTTGTATGTCGTTATTTTTTATCTTTTACGCCTACTTTGCAATTTCACACTCGAAAACTATTGCTGCTTTAATTGTCAAAGATGATGGGGGCGATATTAACGAAACGGCTACTTCAATAACTGTTATTGGTTATATTTTTTTAGTTATTTTTGTAATTTTGCTAATAAATTCAATTGGATTGATCTTTAAAATTAATATCTGCCGTTACATAACAATTGTTATATGCAGCTTACTTTTGTTTTTTGGATTTCCGTTTGCCATAGCTTTATTTTTATGCGAAAAGGATGTAAAGTTATTATTTAACAAAGAAGCTAAAGAATAATTCTTTTTCAAAATTTTTTTTTATTTTAAAATTATTTATCTAATTTAATACGAGAATAAAGAATAAGAACAACTTAATTAGAAAATTTTTATTACATAAGCTTAAATTAAAAATCTAATTTAAAGTCAAACAATTTTAAATCAATAATGTCTCAAAAAACTTCAATTACAGCCAAAACAAAAGTTTTATGCGTAATTGGGCATCCCATAGAGCATAGTATGAGCCCTACGATGCATAATGCTGCGATACAAGACTTAGATCTTGATTACATTTATATTGCTTACGATATACGTCCGAATAATTTAGAAAAAGCGGTTCAAGGATTTAGAGCATTAAATATAACAGGAATAAATGTAACAATACCACATAAAGAAAACATAATGAAATATTTAGACGAAATTGATCCAGTAGCTCAACAAATCGGAGCTATTAATACAATAAAGAACGAAAACGAGCGTTTAAAGGCAAGAAATACAGACGCCACTGGGGGAAAACAGGCGCTAAAAAATGCTGGATGCAAAATGCAAGGTAAAAATGTATTATTTCTAGGCTCTGGGGGCGTTTCAAGAGCGCTAAGTTATGTTTTGGCTGAAGAAGTAAATAAAATTGTATTAACAGATGTTATTGAAGAAAAAGCCGTAGTATTGGCAAAAGAAATTGAAAGTTCGACTGGTGCTAATATCGAGGGTTTCGCAAGTAAAGATCAAGTATTAAAAGAAAGGATTATCGATATTGACATTTTAATCAATGCTACACCAATTGGTATGTATCCAAAAATTTTTGACACTCCGATATCAAAAGATATTTTACACGGCGATTTATTTGTATTTGATGTGGTATATAATCCCTTAGAAACTCAATTAATGAAGGACGCTGCCAAAATAGGATGTAAAACGCTTGGGGGATTAGACATGTTAGTTAATCAGGGAGCTATAGCTTTCGAGTGGTGGACCGGTAAAAGACCTAATAGTACTTTAATGAAAACAAAAATTATTGAATTTCTTGGAATAAAATAATGATATTATGAAATCAACGAATAAACCAATTGTCTCGGTTGTCCGCAACGAAAACATAAGTCTAGCTGTTAACGAATGTCTTAATCAACTTCAAATTCCCAATCTATCCGGAAAATCAATATTATTAAAGCCAAATGTAGGAAGAGAAATCGATCCAAAACTAGGGATTAATACAAATCCCGAAGTTGTTGAAGCAGTATTTAATTATTTAAAAGAAAGATATGATGCAGCAAATTATTTTATTGGCGATTCTCCTATAATTAATACAGATACCAGAAAAGCCTTTGTTCAATCGGGGTATTCTCGTTTATTGAAAGATCCCAATATTCAGTTTTTAGATCTGGACAGTAAATCCCCCATCGAATTGGACATTCCTAACGGAAAAATCTTAAAAAAAATAAAAGTTACTGGATATTGGAACGATTTTGATTATGTAATTTCTATACCTGTTCTTAAAATGCATATGCATTGTGGCGCTTCCCTTAGCTTTAAAAATCTCAAAGGAATAATATACAAAAGAGATAAAATCAATTTACATCATTTTCAAGTACCTGAAATCGTCGAACCGTTAAAAAAATCGATGGCAAAAGTAAAAGAATTAGATGTGGCAATCTCAGATCTATCTTACGTACTAAAATCCGATTTATCAATTATAGACGCTTCTTTTGCGCAGGAAGGTATGGGGCCTTCTTCGGGAACTACCGTAAAGCTTGATACAATAATAGCATCTACGAACTTTTTAGCAGCTGACATTATTGCTCTTGCAATTACACAACCAAAATGGACGTTAGAAGATGTGCCTCATTTGAAACTTACGTCAGAAATAATACCAAACGCTCCAAAATGTCGCAAAGATATATTAACAGTGCCAAAAAATATTAAAAAATTTGTAAGGCCATTAGAACCTCCTCCTAAATCAATTTCAATCAAATACAAGAATGTTAATTTAATTGACGTAGATTCCTGTTCTGCTTGTTTATCCACGATTTTCAATCTCTTAAAAAACAATAAAGAATTTATCGATCAGTATTTTAACGATCAAAAACCGTTAAATCTAGCAATAGGAAAAGGGCTAAAAGAATCAGACCTTTACGAGGACACCTACCTAATTGGAAATTGTACTTTTAACTTGGCGGAATACGGAACTTTTATTAAAGGTTGTACCCCCGTTGAATCAAAAATATTAGAAATCATTAAAAAGAATTTAAAATTGATTTAAAGTTATTTTTTTGTTTTAGATATTAAAAAAGAAGTAATTTAATAAAAAATTAGTTATTTATTAGATGTCATTTCCGCATAAATGACAAAATTTGGTTTCACTTCTATAATCTATTTCCGTTCCACAATTATGGCAAAATTTCACTTTATTACTAGCTAATAGTTTTGAATCGTTGAATTCAATTTTCTGCGGTTCTTTTAAATTGCTTTCTAATCGAACGGGCTCGCATAAAGTATCGCAGTAAACGCAGAATTTTGATTTTTTATCTATATAATATAAAATGTAAATTACTAATCCAATTCCGGTGAAAGCTAAAAGAAATGCTAACAAATAGCTGAAATTTTCTCTCTTTTTGGATACATTTTTTTTACAATTGGGACAATATCCCATTGAGTTCATTTTTTAACCTCCATTGTTATTTTTTAATTTAATCTGTATTGTTTAAATAAAAATAGGATTGTACAATAAAAAAAAGATCTTTAGTCCAATTTTTATAATAAATAAATTAATTTTATTTAGTCCTATAAAAAGAATAATAGTCAAATTTTAGTAAAAGTAATTATTTTCTTAATTGATAATTGTGTCTCAGAAATCTTTATTCGTGGTATTGGACGGTGTGGATGGAAGTGGAACCACAACGCATAGCCGTATTTTAGCTGGAACTTTAGAAAGTAAAGGTTATAAGGTATATTTAACTCAAGAACCATCAAACAGCGAAATTGGATTATTGCTACGAAAATTTTTAAAAAACGATAATGTCCCTCCAACAACCGATGCACTTTTATTTGCGGCAGATAGAGATTTTCATTATCACATCGAAATAAAGAAAAAACTTGACGAGGGTTATATTGTAATATCGGACCGTTATATTGAGTCGTCTATTGTGTATCAATCTGTTCAATCAGATAAAATTTCGGTAAAATGGATTAAAGAAATTAACAAATCCGTTGGTCAACCAGATATTACGATTATTTTAGACATTGATCCAAAAATTTCTCTTGAAAGAAAAGCAAGTACAGATCCAGATAAATTTGAAAAAATATCTTTCTTAGATAAAGTGAGAAGAAAATACTTAGAGCGCGCTAAAAAAAACAGATATATCGTAATTAATACGGACGATATTATTGAATTGGTTCAAGAAAAAATACAAAAAATAATTTTTGACAAGTTAAAAAAATAAAAATAATGGTAATTAATTAAATTAGCTGTATCGTTAGAAATAGAATAGAAATTTAGATATAATGAAAGATATCTCTTTAGATTATGTCGATTTATTTAACGAAGATAGGATCGATCGTTTTGTAAGTAAATTTAGTTTTCCTCGATTGGCCGGGACAGAGGGAGAAAAGGAGGCTGTAGAATTAGTTTCTGAAAATTTTATTAAAATTGGATTTGATAAAAATCAAATTATAAAAGAAAAATTTGAATTTTCTGACTTTTATTCGACCACGCTCATAAAAATAATTGCTGCGATAAGTTTAAACGCTTTATTAGTATTTGTCCTTGTAATGTATTTATATTATGTTTATACATTTATCATTATTGGAGTTATGGCAGTATTTATCTTTTTAATTGGTAAAAGTTTGAAGCATCCCGAAAAAAAGGGATTTTGGGGCGAGTATTTTGGAAAAACGCGCGCAGCAACTAATATTTTCGTAAAAATACCTGCAAAACGCTTAAAAGGAAAAGAGGCGGGTAATATAATAGTTTCTGCTCATTTAGACTCAAAATCTCAATCTTTTAAAACCTATTGGCGGGTTTTATTTTATAGAATTTGGTTATTTTGCGGATTGATACTAGGCGCGTTTTATTTTTATCTTTTAGTAGAATACATTGGTTTTAAAATAATAAATCCAGTTATTGTAGAGATATTTAACCTCGAAATAAATATTGTAAGATTATGCGTGATCCTTTTAACAGCTATTATTTCAAGTTCAAATATTATGCTAATGTTTTTAAATACTCATAATAAATCCCCTGGTGCTCTTGACAACGCTTCAGGAATGGCTATTGTATTTGAATTGTCAAATTATTTTAATCAGCGAGGTCAATTAGATAATTTTAATTTATGGTTTTGCCAGTTTTCTGCTGAAGAATTAGGTACGATGGGTTCAAGAAATTTTGTAAATAATCACGAAAGCCAGTTTGTAAAAAATAAGATATTTCAAATCAATTTTGATATGATTTCTGCTGCAAATAGAAAAAAAAATCAAGTAGAATATTTAAAATCCTACGGTGTTTTACCTCGAAAAAAAATTTCACCATTACTTAGCAAATATTTTGAAGAAGCGGCTAAGAAAGAAAAGATTAAGATTCACGGTTTTCATATATCTACGGGCGCGCATTTGGACTCTGTTCCCTTTCACCTTAGAGGATACGACGCTATAGACATAACAACTCGAGCGGGTGCTATCCTTTCGCATTCTAAATTAGACGCGCCCGATAAAGTAGACGCTCGCGTTTTAATTAACGCGTGTAAAATTACCTTACAGGTTATTGGTAATCTTGATAAAGATTATAGAACTTTATGTGAAATTTAATAAATATTAAGTTGAAAAAAATGAGTTACACAATTGCAGAAAAAATCTTAATTCAACATTCCAATTTAAGTAAAATTGCCCCAGAACAATTCATTGACTGTGATATTGATCTAATCATGGTTCACGAACAATTGGGGGGACGAATTCACGAAGAATACGAAAAACTTGGAATTAATCGCGTATGGGATCCAAACAAAATCTTTTTTATTTTAGATCACTGGGTTCCTGCTCCAACTATTTCTGCTGCTCAAATGCACCAAGATTGTAGAAAGTTCGCAAAAAAATACAAATTCGTGCACAACATGGGAATGGACAAAGGAATTTGTCATCAAGTTTTACCAGAAATGGGATTTGCGAAACCAGGAATGTTAATTGTAGGATCCGATAGTCATACAACTACTTATGGGGCGTTTAATTGCTTATCTACTGGTATTGGTGCTACTGATGTTTCTATAGTATTTGCAACAGGAAAATTATGGTTTAAAGTTCCGGAATCCTTTAAGATAAAACTCTCAGGAAAGTTTAATAAAGGAGTTATGTCGAAAGATTTTATTCTAACTTTAATTGGAAATATTTCTACTAAAGGTGCGATATATAAATCTCTCGAATTCCACGGTGAAGGCGCTGAATCTATATCTGTTGATGGAAGGATGACTATATCAAATATGACCGTTGAAGCAGGAGCCAAATTTGGAGTATTTTTACCCGATAATAAGTTAAAAAATTGGCTAAAAGACAAAAATATTAACTCTTATAAATTTGTGTATCCGGACCCAGATGCTACTTACGAGAAAACGATGGAGTATAATCTTTCAGATATAACGCCTGTAGTGGCAAAACCGTCTAATCCTGAAAATTTAGCGAAAATAGAAGAAGTTCTAGGAACAGAGATCGATCAAGCATTTCTAGGCAGTTGTACTAATGGTAGAATAGAAGACATGCGTATTGCAGCAAAAATTTTGAAAGGAAAAAAAATTCATTCAAATGTTAGATTAATAGTTATCCCCGCTTCAAAAGAAATTTATAAATTATCGCTAAAAGAAGGTTTAATTGAAATTTTTATCAAAGCAGGTGCGGTTGTAGGAAACCCAACTTGTGGGCCCTGTATAGGAGGGCATCTTGGAGTTTTAGGGCCTGAAGAAGTGTGCATAAGCAGCACTAATAGAAATTTTGTAGGAAGATTAGGAGATCCGAGCTCTAAAGTATATTTAGCTTCTTCAGCTACAGTTGCTGCGTCTGCGTTAGAAGGGAAATTAGCTGATCCAAGGGAGGTTTTATAATTGTTAAAAAAGATAGAAGGATTCGTGTATATATTAGGAAATGACATTAATACTGACGATATTGTACCAAGTCACACGTTAACAATGCGAGATCCTCTCGAAATGGCTAAATTTACGCTTGAGTTTGTTGATCCAAATTTTGCTAAAAACATCGATAAAGGTAATATTATCGTCGCAGGAGAAAATTTCGGGACGGGTAGTTCTCGCGAAGAAGCAGTTAATGTCTTTAAAATTCTTGGAATTAAAACTATTATCGCCAAATCTTTCGCCAGAATTTATTTTAGAAACTTAATTAATTTAGGTATTCCAGGAATTGCAATAAATTGGAACGAGACTCTCTTCTCTAAAGGTGATGGTTTAGAAATTGACCTTCAAAATGGAAACATTTACAATAAAAATAAAGGTATTAATATTACATTTGAGAAATTACCGGATTTTTTGACTAGTATTTTGGAAGAAGGCGGAATTATAAATCAATTAAGAAAAAAATTAAAGCTTTAAAATATAAGGAAAATGTGAAGGATAACTTCATGAGTAATCATATCTTTTATATTGTTGATGTATTTACCAAAGAAAAGTACGCGGGAAACCAACTTGCAGTTATAAGATGTAAAAAAGAAATTTCCAACCAAGAAATGCAAAAAATTGCGAGAGAAATTAATTTTTCTGAAACCTCTTTTATTTTATCTGAAGAAAAAAGAAATAAAGGATACGATGTTAAAATTTTTACTCCTGAAGCTGAGATCCCTTTTGCAGGGCATCCAACATTAGGTACTGCTTATATTATTCAAAGTGAAATTAATAAAACACCAATTAAAGAATTGAATTTAAATCTTCAAGTTGGACAAATTCCTGTAAAAATTAATTATGCTAATAATATGGTGGATATTTTATGGATGGAACAAATTGAACCTATTTTTGGAGATATTTTTGAACCAAACCTTATATTAGACGTTTTAAACCTAAAAATAAGCGATTTAGACGAGCGATTTCCAATCCAAGAAGTATCAACTGGATTACCTCACATTATAATACCGCTAAAATCTTTAAAATCAATTAAACGCGCAAGAGTAAATAAAGAAAAGTATTTTGATCTTGTTAACAAAACTAACGCGAAAGCCTTACTTCCTTTTTGCAACGAAACATACGAAGCTAAAAACGATTTAAATGTCCGACAGTTTGCCGACTTTTACGGAATATCTGAAGATCCAGCAACAGGATCGGGAAATGGCTGTTTAGCAGGATATCTAATTAAGTACAATTATTTTAATAAAGACGATATTAATGTTAGAGTCGAACAAGGGTACGAAATCGGAAGAAAATCTTTACTTTTCTTAAACTCTAAAAAACAAAACGGAAAAATAATCATTAAAGTTGGCGGAAATGTTGTTATAATCGCTAAAGGAGAAATTCTTTAGATAGTTTAAATTGTACTAAATTTATTTACTCAAATTTTCCTGAAAAAAAGCTTTAAATGAAAAAAAGATTAAAATCTTATTATAAACTTAACTTTCTACTACATACCTTTTTTTCAATTTTTCAAATTGATTTTCAGGGATTGGATTTCCCCAAAGATACACTTCGTTCAAAAATGGACAATCATTTTGCTCGATAAACCATGTTGCATCGTTTATTTGATTTTTCATTAATTCTACTTCTACTATACTTTTCAAATCTTTAAGTCCAGTTATATCTGAAATCTCGTTTTGATTTAGAAATAATTCGTATAATTTAGAAAGCGACTGAAAACCTTCTATTTTTTTAATTTTATTTTTATTGAGATATAGAGTTTCTAATTTATACAAATTATCCAAACCTTTAATTTCAGCAATTTGATTTTCATTTAAATTTAATTCCCATAGGTTTGAAAGGTTTTCGAGACCTTTAATTTCTCGGATTGCATTTTTCTCAAGAATTAATTTCCCTAGATTTATTAATTTACTTAATCCTTTCACTTTTAATATTTTATTTCCTCCTAAAGTTAAATA
>Ga0299912_10003967_pt1 | contig 12075 bp, 12 predicted proteins | sample RVTome_2_FD_207667 | JGI IMG/M metagenome (GOLD analysis project Ga0299912, IMG submission 207667) | Soil microbial communities from uranium-contaminated site in the Upper Colorado River Basin, Wyoming, United States - RVT95D214 (version 2) ... | reverse complement strand
ACTTCCCTTCAACCAGCTCTTCGATCGTTTTCGGAAAAGTGCCGGGTTTCTTGATCTGGAAGATCCGGACCGCCTCGACGTACTGTTTTCCTCTGAAGATGAGCTCTTCTTCTTTGTCCCGCCGGATCTGGGTTTGCCAGACGGGCACAGCAACCAGCAGCCCGATGCCCATGGCCGTCACGACGAACATGAGCATGATCAAGACATAGCCGCTGGCTTTTCTCTTCATGCTCCGCTACCAGGTGTCATAGGTTGTGCCGTCCAGCGCTTTGGCCTGGGAACCGGACCGGACATCAACAATGCCGTATTCCACGCCCGGGACCATCTCTTCGTAAGAAGGCTGGTCTTTGATCTCTTGCCATGTCTCGGCTGAACCGGTCATGGGATCGAGGGGCAGCGTCCGGAGGTAGTTTTCTTCGACCAGCGTCCGAAGGGATGCCGGGTACTTGCCCTTGTCGGTGTAGTACTGGTCGATCAGCTTTCTCATCTGGAAGAGGTCCTCTTTCAAAACGGCCTCTTGGGCCTTGCGGCGGGAATGCTGGTAGCGGGGAAGCGCCAGTCCCACCAAGATCCCGATCAGGGCAAAAACTATGATGATCTCGATCAAGGTGAACCCACGCCCGGGGCCCGGCTCTCTTTCTCGCATCGTCTCACCAGTCCCTGTATTTAGTCCCGTCCAAAGCCGTTCCTGGGCTCTTGGTGTAGATGTCAAAGACATTTTCGCCTCCCCAGTCGTCATCGTCGGGTTCGTCCTGATAGGACCGCAGCCCCCATTCTGTGGAGTTGGTCATCGGATCCCTGGGAATCCGCCGGAGGAATTTGACGATCTTTTTTTCCTGGCTGGACTTGGCGGCCGGCCTGCCCATCAGCGGCGGGGATTGGGCTTGGGCCTGATCGGCCTTGACCTCAACGCCCTTGACCAGCGTCTCCAGGTCCGGGGGATAGCCCTCCGAGTCCTCTTCCACCTCGATCATTTTCTCGTCCGCCAGTTTCTTATAGGCGTCGATGGACTCGCGGATCAGCCTCAGGTTGCGCCTCAACTCGATTTCTTTTTCCCTCTTGACGGCTGTCTTGGCGATGGGCAGGATCGCGGCAGCTAGGATGGCCAAAATAGTCAGAGTGACCAGCATCTCGACAAAGGTAAAACCTTTTTTTCGCTGCCAGAGGCCGGCCATAGCTGCCTCGCTCTATAGTCTCAATATCTGCGTCTGTTCGGGGGGCGGCGGTCATCGCGGGGATAGGGCTTGCGCCGCTGATAGCTGTCTTTTTCCTGTCCCGATTCCGGGGTGGATGAGGGTCCTTCTTCCAGGGCCTTGCGACTGATCCGGACCTTGTTGTCTTCATCGATGCTGATGACTTTGACTTCGAGCATCTGGCCCATCTTGAGGACATCCCGGACGCTCCTGATACGGTGGTGAGCGATCTCGGAGACATGGAGGAGGCCGATGATATTGGGCAATATCTCCAGGAAAGCACCGTACTCTTCGATGCGCACGACTTTCCCGTTGTAGACCTTGCCCACCTCGGCCTCGAGGGTGATCTCGCGGATCATCTCTTTGGCTCTCTCTGCCGCCTGCATGTCCGTGGAGGCAATGATGATCTTGCCGCCCTCTTCGATGTCGATCTTTGCTTTAGTCGTAGCGATAATCTTTTTGATGATTTTTCCGGCCGGACCGATCACTTCGGCGACCTTTTCCGGGTTGATGAACAGGGTGATGATCCGGGGGGCATAGGGCGATATCTCGGAACGCGGAGCAGCCAGGGCCTCTTTCATCTTGGCCAATACCTGCAGCCGGGCCTTCCCGGCCATGGCCAATCCCTCCCGGAAAATTTCCAGCCCGATGGACGGAGTTTTGAGGTCGAGCTGGATCGCGGTGATCCCTTTCTCCGTCCCCGTGACTTTCAAGTCCATGTCACCCAAGTGGTCCTCCTGGCCGGCGATGTCGGTCAAGAGCGCATGCCGGGAGCCGTCGCTGACGAGCCCCATGGCGATTCCGGCGACCGTCATGGAGAGCGGCACTCCGGCGTCCATTAGGGCGAGCACGCCGCCGCAGACCGTGGCCATCGAGGAGGAACCGTTCGATTCCAGGATATCGGAGACGATTCGGATCGTGTAGGGGAAGACCTCAGCCGCGGGAATAGAAGGCAGGATGGACTTTTCGGCCAAGGCGCCGTGGCCGATCTCCCTCCTCCCGGGACCGCGCAGGAACGAGACCTCACCCACCGAAAAGGGGGGGAAATTGTAGTGGAGCATGAAGCGTTTTTCGGCCTCTTCTCCCAGGCCATCGAGCCTCTGGACGTCCTCGAATGTGCCCAGCGTGACCGTAGCCAGGGATTGCGTCTCGCCGCGCGTGAACAGGGCCGAGCCGTGGGTTCGGGGGAGGAGACCCACTTCTATAGAGATGGGCCTGATTTCATCAAAGGCGCGGCCGTCGGCCCGCTTGCCCTGGTTCAGGATGAGATCCCGGACCAGCTTCTTCTCCAAGTTGAAGAAGATCTGCTTGGTAGCGTTGATTTCCTCTTCGTTCTCGGGCGGGATCCCTTCGAGGAGAGACTTGAGGATGCGCTCGGATTCGACCTCGCTTTCTTTCTTTTTGCGGACCTGGATAGCGCGAAGAAGGTCGGCGGCGATGCGCCGCTCGACCTGCTCGGCTTTGGCCGCGTCCACCGTCTTGACGGTGAACTCCCGCTTCTTGAGGCCGAGTTTTTGGAAGAGGTCTTTCTGGGCTTGGATAATCCGGCGAATCGGATCCTGGGCGAGAGAAACCGCCTCGACGATTTTCTCGTCCTCGATCTCCACGGCGCCGGCCTCGATCATGATAATTCCCTTCTCAGTGCCGACAACGACCATGTTCAAGGGGCTCTTTTCCAGTTGAGCCACCGTCGGGTTGATCAGGAACTGACCGTCGACCAGACCTACCTTGACCGCTCCCAGGGGAGTGTCAAAGGGGATCTCGGAAAAATAGAGGGCGGCAGAGGCCCCGATAACACCCAGAGTGTCGGGCTCGTTCTCGAGGTCAGCCGAAAGGAGAAGGGCGACAATCTGGGTGTCGAAGAAGTACCCGTCCGGAAAGAGGGGACGGATAGGTCTGTCGATCAGACGGCTGACCAGGATCTCTCTTTCCGACGGCCGTCCCTCCCGCTTGAAGAAGCCACCGGGGATTTTTCCTGCGGCGTAGGTATTCTCTCTGTAATCGACTATCAACGGCAGAAACGGCTTCGGTTCCTTTACCTCTTTCTTCGAGGTCGCGGTGCAAAACATGATCGTCTCACCAAGGCGAACCAGGGCCGAGCCGTCGGCCTGCCGGCCGATCTTGCCGATCTCAATAGACAGAGGACGGTTGCTGATATCCAGGATGATGGTTTCAGACATTGGCGTATCCAGGCCGGGGCCTACTTGCGCAACCCGAGCCTCTTGATCAGTTGTTCATAGCGGGCAGGATCCTCTCTCTTCAGGTAGGCCAAGAGCCTTTTCCTCTTTCCGACGAGCCGCATCAAACCGACCCGAGAAGTAAAGTCCTTCTTATGGGAATCGAGGTGGCCGGAGAGAAGATTGATCCGTTCACTCAGCAGGGCGATTTGGACTTCGGGAGAGCCGGTGTCTTCGGCCTGAAGCCGGTTGTCCCCGATGATTTTGGACTTCAATTCTTTGCTTAGCACTCTGTACACTCCTATTCGGGTTCACATCTTAGCAGAATTCCCCCCGAATGTAAATTGCGCATTTTCAACGTGTAAACGTCGAGGAAAGCGGGTCGCCGCTATTTTTTGCCGGCTTTGAGGACGTCCCTCCGGCGGATGAGCTCGCGGGCATAGCGGGAGGCCTGTCCGCCCTGAGAGCTGCTCACCGCCTCCAGGGCTTTGGCGACCTCGGCGCTGGTCATCTTGTTGATCTTTTTGCCCCGCTTGGGTTTGTCTTGGGCCTGTTCCGGTTTTTCTTCGGCCATGTTCTTGTCCTTTCTCGTGATGGATCAGGGTAGGCAATGCTGGTGAAGGCCATACGATAGCAGAAATCGGAATGGCCCGCAAGTCGGCTTGCGCCCTTGCGGCGATTCTAGTATAGTCAACTGGCGTGTATGGACTGTATTCGTTTTTCCTTTTCCTGGCGCTTCTTCTTTACACTCCCGGATACCTCATCCGGATGAAGCTCTGGAAAAAAGACCGTCTTTATCTGCGGGAGCGGTTGGGAATGGAGCTTCCGGCGGCCAAGCCCGAGGCGCCGTCGCTCTGGATCCACGCCGTCTCGGTCGGTGAAGTCCTGAGTCTGCGTCGGCTCGTTTCCGAGCTCAGGGCCAAACATCCCTCCTGGCCGATCTATTTTTCCACCTTGACCAATACGGGATACGGGGTAGCCAGGCAGACACTCTCCGGGGTTGAGGAGATCTTTTTCGTCCCGTTGGATTTCGCCTGGGTAGTGCGCCGCTTTTTTTCAGCCCTGCGGCCCCGGCTTTTTATTCTCGCGGAATCAGAATACTGGCCGCATCTCCTGCGTCAAGCCCGGAAGCACTGCCGCTCCGTCATCCTGATCAACGGCCGGACATCCCCACGCTCCCATGGGAGGTACCACCGCTGGAGAAAGATGTTCCGGCCCGTGCTGGACAACATCGATTATTTCCTTGTCCAGACGGAGATAGACCGGGAGCGCCTGGAGCGCCTCGGAGTCCCGGCGCGAAAAGTGGAAGTGGCCGGCAACTTGAAAGCCGAGGTTCGTCTTCCTGACGTGAGCGTGGGGGAAAAGAAGGGGCTGAGGGCGGCTTTAGGGCTTTCGGCCGAAAAGAAAATCATCGTTGCCGGAAGCACCCATCGGGGCGAGGAAATGCTGGTCCTGAGAGCTTTTAACGGAGCCAAAAAGAAGCGGCCGGACCTCGCGCTGGTCATCGCTCCACGGCATCCGGAAAGGTCCGCAGAAGTCGAAAAGGCGGCTGTTGAGCTCGGTCTGAGAGCGGTGCGAAGGACACGGGCCGAGCCGGAAAGGCTCTGGGATGTGCTCGTCCTGGACACAATAGGGGAGTTGGCCCGGTTCTATGCCCTGGCCGACCTGGCCTTTGTGGGGGGCAGCCTGATTCCTCACGGCGGACAAAACTTGCTCGAGCCGGCCTATTATGGAAAGCCCCTGTGCTTTGGGAAGCATATGGAAAATTTCGCCGCCTTGGCCGATGATTTCGTCAACGGCGGAGCGGCCAGAATCGTGCTTGGCCCTGACGAGTTGGAGGATCTGTTTTTAATGAAAGACGAAAGATCACTGGAAAAAATGGGGCAAAACGCCAAGAATCTTCTTTCTTCTCATCAGGGAGCCACGGCCAGGACTCTTCAGGTCATCGAATCGAGAATGAACGACAGCAAAGGTTGAGCATGGACCGTCGTTCTGCCGTCGCAACAAGGGGCCACAGGGCCGCCATCCTGCTGATGGGGTTCTTGATCTTGGGGCTGTCAGGAGGCGTGGTGCTTCTCGCCCAGGAGGCCGATGGCGAGAACCGGCTCAACCGGGATTATTTCAACCGTTTTGGACGCGATTTCACAGCCGTCGTTACGGCACCATCCCGGTGGGATCGCGGGGACCTCCTGACGCTGGCCGCAGTTTCTGGGAGTGGGTTGCTCCTCATGGCCTTCGACCAGGAGATCCAGGACTGGGTCCAAGGCGGACGGACCACATCTTCCGACAGAGTCTCCTCATTCTTCAGCCTTTTCGGCGACGGAGCCGCCCTCCTCGGGCTTTCCGCCGCCGTCTACGTGGCCGGCGAAGTCGGCCATGACGACGGTCTCAGAAAGACCGCCCTCTTGAGTCTCGAAAGCTTGGCCACGGCCAGCCTTTTTGTCTGGACGATAAAAATCATTGCCGGCCGGGCCCGTCCCTTTACCGGAGAATCGGGCGGGAGTTTTCATCCGTTTACTCTGGAAAGCAGCTTTTGGTCTTTCCCGTCCGGACACGCCACAGCTGCGTTTTCTGTGGCCGCGATGATCGCCTTGCAGTCGAAGCCAGTGCTTATCGATATCGGCGCTTACAGCCTGGCTTGCCTGGCCTCGCTATCCCGGGTCCATGACGACAAGCATTGGGCCTCCGATGTTTTTTTCGGATCGGCGCTGGGCTACTTCATCGCCAGGATGATATCCGACCTCAACCGGCCCGGAGTAAAGAAGGATCTGAGCCTGAGGTTTCAGTGTTCCGGAAGCCGGCAGGCGCTGACTCTCAACCTCGCTTTTTAAACAGGTGAATCCGTGGAGATGGAGCCAAGAAGACCACGCTTGACCAAGCCGCTGAGGGCAGTCCTCATCATGCTTTGGATGGTCTCCCCCTCCGCATCCGGCAGAGAGAACCAGTTCTTCCGGTTCCCCGGCGGGACTGAAGTCGAATTGGTCGCTCCGGTTCTTGAACCCGGCCAGATCATGCTGGTCCGGCTCCTGGAAGCGCCGGACGTCCGGAAACTTACCGTCCGTTTTGGAGACGCCGCATACGAGTTGGGTCCCCGAGAGCAGACGCTCGAATCCTTTGGCTTGATCGGTCTTGATTTGGGCCTTAAGCCGGGACCGTATGATCTCGAAATGGCCGTTGTCCTTCGGGGCGGCCGCACCGAGAAGCTGACCCACCGCGTCCTAGTCGGCGACCGGGATTTCCCTGTCAAGAAACTTTGGGTCAAGGAAGAGTTCGTCAGACCGCCTCCAGAGGTCCAGGATCGCATCCGGAGGGAGGCGGAGATCCTGGAAATTGCCTATAGCGTCAGCAGTTCGAGATGGCTGGGGGAAGGATTTTTTGAGCGGCCGCATCCGGGAGAGATGGCGCCCAATTTTGGCGAAAGAAGGATCTACAACAACGTCCCGCGCTCGACTCATTCCGGCGTGGACATCGCGGCTCCCTACGGCTCGCCGGTCAGCGCTTCAAACAGCGGCCGGGTGGTCTTGGCCAGAGACCTCTACTTTTCCGGGAATACGGTCATCATCGACCACGGCCTGGGGCTTTTTACTTATTACTGTCATTTCTCGCGTCTTAAAGTGGGCCGTGGAGACATGGTCAAGAAAGGGTCAGTCATCGCCCTGGCCGGCAGCACTGGACGTTCCACCGGCCCGCATCTCCATTGGGGGGTCAGGATCCTGGGAAGCCGGGTCGACCCTGGGGCTCTCCTTCGCTTGGCGCTTCCCGAGTAGCCTTTTTTCTGTTGTCTTTTTTCGCAGCCGGGCCGGACAACATCAGGCACTGAGCCTGGGTTGACATCAGCGACTGCCCTTTCTATAGTATTAGCCTATTTTCCGAGACAGATGACCCGCATGAAGATGTCAACGCTCAATCTCTCTATGGCCGATGCCATAAGGGCGGCCTACAAACTTGGGCAGGAGGACGAGGCCTTGGAGCCGATTGTCAAAGTCGACCCCTCCGGCCGGCCTCGTGGACGGATCGGCGATGGCGACAGCGTCATTTTTTACGACATCCGGGGGGAACGCGAGGTCGAGTTGACCCGGAGTCTCATCGACCGGGACTTCCCTCATTTTCAGCGCAAGCGGGCGCTTCGGCTTCATTTTGTCACTATGATTACCTACGATTCTTCGCTCGCGGCGGGCGTCGCCTTCCCGGCTGAAGAACGGGTCCGAAACACTCTCGTCGAAATCATAACCAAGGCTGGACTGCGCCTGGCCAAGGTGGCCGAGTCCGAGAAGGCCGTGCACATCGGTTTTTTTCTCAACGGAAAGAACGAGGCCGTCTTTCCCGGCGAGGAGAGGCGTATCGTCCCCTCACCCATGGGAGTCCGATCCTACGCCCAGACCCCGGAAATGAGCGCTCCCGCCGTTGCCAGGGAGGTTGTTGGCCTGGTCGAAGACCCGGCCTATCCGGTGGTCATCGCCAATCTGGCCAACGTGGATGTGGTGGGTCACATCGAGGACCGGGCTGCTGTCCTCCAGGCGGTCGAGGCGGCAGATGCAGCCTTGGGCACGATCGTCGAAGAATGCCGCCGCCAAGCCGTGACGCTGATTGTCACCTCCGACCATGGAACCGTGGAGGAGTGGCTTTATCCCGATGGGTCTATAAACACGGGACATACCAAGAACCCGGTTCCATTCATCCTGGCAGATTTTGGCGAGCCACGGAGAATTCCCGTATTGCGTGACAAGGGCGAACTGGCGGATGTCGCGCCGACCGTGCTCGAGCTGCTCGACCTGAGGAAGCCGGCGGAGATGACCGGCAATAGCCTGGTCGCGGTCCCGCGGCCGGAGGGGCCCCGGCCGAAGGTCGTGCTCCTCATCCTGGACGGATGGGGTCACAGGGAAGATCTCTACGGCAACATCATCCACGAGGCCCGGACCCCCCATTTTGAGGCCCTCTGGAAGGAGTTCCCTCACAGCGTCCTGGAAGCGGCAGGAACAGCGGTTGGCATGCCGGATAAAACGGTCGGAAATTCCGAGGCAGGGCACCTTCACCTCGGCGCAGGCCGGCGAATTTTTTTGGACCGGGTCAGGATAGACCGCGCCATAGAGGACGGAAGCTTTTTTCATAACGGCGAGTTCCTGGCCGCGATGGCGGAGGCCAAGAGGCGGAGGAAGCCCCTCCACCTCATGGGCATCGTCTCCCATTACAGCTCTCACGGCACGCTCGACCATCTCTACGCCCTCATGCGCCTGGCAAGACGGGAGGGAATGACTGAGGTCTATGTCCATGGGTTTATCGGGCGGCGGGGGGAGAAACCGGAGAGCGGCGCTATCTACGTCGAAAAGGTCGAAGAAATCGGCAGGGAGCTTGGACTTGGCGAAGTGGTCACGGTCATGGGCCGCCACTGGTCGCTCGACCGGGAGCACAACTGGGACCGGGTGGAGAAGGCCTATCGGGCCCTCGTCGAAGGCGTGGGCACTCGGGTCTCGGGATGACCGGCAGGGCTCGGTCTGAACTCCCCGGGGCTGTTCATCGTATGATAGAGAGAGGCCGCAAGCTTTGCTGAGAGCAGAAGCATCATGATTGCCGAGATCTCCGACCTGCACTTCTCATACGGACGCATCAAGGCCCTCGATGGCATCAGCCTCAGCCTGGCCGAAGGAGCGATCGGCCTATTAGGCCCTAACGGCGCCGGGAAAAGCACGCTGCTGCGCATTTTGCTGGGCTTCCTGGCCCCGCAGCGCGGACAGGGACGGGTCCTCGGCTTTGACATCCGGCTCGAGCAACCGCGGATCCGTCGCCATGTCGGCTATATGCCGGAGGACGACTGTCTCATCCCCGGTATGGACGCCGTGACCTTCACGTCTCATTTCGGAGAGCTCTCGGGGATGCCGCGCCAGGAGGCGATGAAGAGGGCGCATGACGTTCTCTTCTATGTCGGGCTGGGGGAGTCTCGATACCGGCTTCTGGAGACCTACTCTGCCGGAATGAAGCAGCGCTTGAAGCTGGCCCAGGCAATTGTCCATGACCCCAAGCTCCTTTTCCTGGACGAGCCGACCAGCAACCTAGATCCCCAGGGTCGCAAGGAAATTCTCGAGCTCATCCAGGACATTTCTTCAAAAAAGGATATTCAGGTATTGATCTCTTCCCACATCCTCCCGGACATAGAGTCGGTCTGCTCCGAGGTGGTGATACTGAACAAAGGCCGGTTGGCCGCGCAGGGTAAGCTCAGCGAGCTGAGAGAGCTCAACTACCTCCTCTATGAGATCAGGATCAAAGGAGAAGGAGACGGTTTCGTATCGCGGATGAGGGCACTCGGGTCCCGTGTCGAGGAAACTGAGGACAGGCTCTTGAGAGTCTACGTGCCCGCAGAGCTGGACATCCGCGAGATCTTTCGGGCCGCCGAAGAAGAAAAGTGTCAGGTCCGTCATTTTGTCCGCAGTCAGACCTCCCTTGAGGACCTGTTTGCCCGGGTGGTGGGAGTGGATTGATGACGATCCGGGAGAAAGGTTACGCCCATTGGGAAGGACAGCTCCAGGAGCGGCGCTTCCCCTGGACCCCGATCACCTGGCTGGGCATCCGCCTCGCCTTCAAAAAGAAATACTTCAAGTTCATCATCTTCAGCTCGCTCGTCCCGGCGGTTGTTTTTCTCGTCGGCATCTATATCTCGGAAAGAATCGAAGATTTCCAGTCCATGTTCCGTGGCAACAGGCAGCTCCTCGAAGTGAACCCGGCTTATTTTAAAACCTATTTGTGCGGCGATTTCCTGCTTTTCATGATGGTGATGATCCTCGTGGTCAGCGGGGCCGGGTTGATCTCCGACGACCTGAAGCACAACTCCCTCCAGCTCTATTTCGCCCGTCCCCTGAGCAAGAGGGACTATCTCCTCGGCAAAGCCAACGTGATCGTCTTCTTCCTGCTGCTGCTGACGCTCATCCCCGGGCTGGTTTTTATCATTTTCAAGCTCTTGTTCGCCGGGAACTTCCAATTCCTGGCCTCCTTTCCCTGGCTGCCGCTGTCGGTCATCGGCTATTCCCTGTTCGTCACCGGTTTTTTCTGCGCCTACACGCTGCTTCTCTCGTCTCTGAGCAAGAACAGAAGATATGTCTCTATCTTGATTTTCACGGTCTATCTGTTCTCCGACATCCTCTTCGGCTTTTTTTATGAAAACTATAAAAACCCGGCCTTCGCGCTGATCTCGCTCAAGGCGAACCTCCAGCAGGTCGGATCCTGGTTCTTCCGGCTCAAGCCCGCTTATGCCTTCCCCTGGTACTGGTCGCTCCTCATCCTCTTGGCTTTCGGGATCGCGGCCGCGCTTGTTTTAAACAAGAAGGTCCGCGGCGTGGAGGTCGTCAAGTGACGGCCGTGATCGAGACCTCGCAGCTGTCCAAATGGTACGGCAATGTCCTCGGGCTGAGCGACGTCAGCTTGGAAATCGAGCCCGGCGTCACCGGGCTCCTCGGGCCAAACGGAGCTGGAAAGTCGACCTTCCTCAAGCTCATCACGGGACAGATCAAGCCGAGCATCGGAGCCGTCCGGATCTTCAACCAAAGGGTCCGGAAAAACCAGGCGCTTTTCAGCCGGATTGGGTTCTGTCCGGAGCACGATTCCTTCTACGAGGAGATGACCGGCTGGGTCTTCTTGACCAGCCTTCTCAAGCTGCAGGGTTTTTCCTCCGTTGAAATCCGGTCACGGGCGGAGAAGGCGTTGGATATCGTCGAGTTGAGTGCCGACAAAGATCGACTCATCCGGGCCTACAGCCGGGGTATGCGCCAGAGGCTGAAGTTCGCCCAGGCCATCGCCCATGATCCGGAGATCATTATTCTCGATGAGCCTCTGAGCGGCCTGGACCCGCTGGGAAAGCGGAAGCTCATCCGCCTGATCAGAACCTACAGGGAGGAGGGGAAGACGGTGATCGTCTCGAGCCACGTCCTGCCCGAGATCGAGGCCCTCACCCGGAGCATCATCCTCATTCACCAGGGCAAGGTCTTTGCCAAGGGGGATATCCATTACATCCGCGACCTGATCGAAACCCATCCCCATATGGTTTCGATCCGCTGTTCCGACCCGCGGGGGCTGGCGGGCCTGCTCTTGGGAGAGGGTTGCGTCCTGAAATTGCACTTCGGCGCAGACGGGAGGTCCGTCCTCGTCGAGACGAACGACCGGGACAGGTTCTTTGCCCTCCTTCTCTCCCGGATTGTCCAGAGCCGGATGGATATCGAGGAGATCACTTCTCCGGACGATAACCTCCAGGCCGTTTTCGATTATCTCGTAGGGAAATGACATGACATCTTCGCCGCCAGCGGGTATTCGGTCCTTCCTGGGCTCGGTGAGACGTGTTTTCACCGTTTTCTTCCGGCAGGGGCGGAAGGCCAGGCGCACCCGTTTTTTCTTCTTGTTCAGCTTCCTTCCCGTCGCCGTGTCTCTGGTCATAAAGTTCAACCAGGTATTTTCGGAGAAGCCAGGGCGAGAGGGAGGCTCTCTTTTCTCCAACCTGATCATGCTCTTTTATCTGCAGATGATCATCCTCATCGTGGCGCTTTTCTATGGCACATCGGTTTGTTCGGAAGAAGTGGAAGGCAAGACATTGCCCTACCTGATCACCAGGCCTGTTCCCCGAGCGGCCGTTGTCTTGGGTAAGTATGCGGCCTACACCGCTGTCATGATCGGGATGGTCACCCTGGGCCTTGTTTTTTCCTTTTTGGTCCTTAACCTCGACCGGC
>Ga0299912_10003966_pt1 | contig 12076 bp, 9 predicted proteins | sample RVTome_2_FD_207667 | JGI IMG/M metagenome (GOLD analysis project Ga0299912, IMG submission 207667) | Soil microbial communities from uranium-contaminated site in the Upper Colorado River Basin, Wyoming, United States - RVT95D214 (version 2) ... | reverse complement strand
TGAAGGCTCTGGACGATGGTCGCTTCATCCTTTCCCTCCATGGAGCCTTCTACGGTCTGCCCGCTGAGGGTTGTGGCCTTATAAAGGTATTCAGCCATCTGCAGCCTATAGGGTTTCCTCTTCCTGGGTGACTCTCAAGACCTCGGGGATGGTTGTCACTCCTTGTTTAACCTTCATCCAGCCATCTTCCCTCAAGGTCCTCATCCCGTTCTTCCGAGCCGCCTCTTTTATGAGATGAGACTCTTTTTTCTCCAGAATGAGTCTCTGGATCGTATCGTTGACTTCAAGAAATTCAAAGATCCCTGAACGGCCCCAAAATCCCGTATAGGAACATCTTTCACAGCCTTTGACTTCGATGATATGGAGACCCGCCAGCTTCGATCCATCTACCTTCATTTCCCTAAAAATGGCTGCATCAGGCGTGGCGGGGACCTGACAATAGGGACAGGCCACCCTCACCAGTCGTTGGGCCAGAATTCCGATGATCGTGGATGAGAGGAGGAAATCCTCCATTCCCATATCGATGAGCCGGGTGATGGCACTGGACGCATCATTGGTATGAAGGGTGCTCAGAACCAAATGTCCGGTCAGTGCAGAATGAATGGCGATCTCAGCGGTCTCCGCATCCCTGATCTCTCCGATGAGGATCACATCAGGGTCCTGACGAACGATGGACCGCAAAGCATTGGTGAAGGTAAGTCCGATCGATGGCTTGACCTGAATCTGGTTGATCCCTCTCAGCTGATACTCGACAGGGTCCTCGACAGTGATGATCTTTTTCTCAGGGGAGTTGATCTTTTCCAGAGCACAGTAAAGGGTGGTCGTCTTTCCGCTCCCAGTGGGACCGGTGACAAGGATGATCCCATGGGGCCTTTCGATCAGGGTTCTAAATCCCTTCAGGGTATCTTCTGGAAAACCAAGTTTCTCAATGTCGAGGACGATGCTGCTCTTGTCTAAGATTCGAAGAACCGTGCTCTCCCCATAGATTGTCGGGACGGAGGAAACCCTGAAATCGATCTCTTTGCCTTTTACCCGGAGCATGATCCTTCCGTCCTGAGGAAGCCGTCTCTCCGCAATGTTCAGCTTTGCCATGATCTTGACACGGGAGACGATGGCGGATTGAAGCCTTTTGGGAGGGGATTCCACGTCATGAAGCACTCCATCGATCCGATAGCGGACTCTAAACCGATCCTCAAAGGGCTCAAAGTGAATATCGCTCGCCCTAGTCTCAATCGCCCTCGTGATGATCAGGTTCACGAGTCGAATGACGGGTCCCTCAGAGGCCATGTCCCGTAGATGATCAACATTCTCCTCATCCTCCGGTTGATATTCCGGGGTACCCTCGATATCTTCAATAATTTTCTCCATGGAGGTTCCGCCTGCCCCGTAGAACCGTTCAAGGGTTTCCAGGATATCGGTGTCTCTTCCCAATAGGACCCGGATGTCGCGCTGGGCGGCCAGGCGGATGGCATCGATGGTATAAAAATCTAAAGGGTTGCTCATAATAACGGTCAGTTCTTTATCGTTTAATCGGGCTGGGACGAATTTTGATTCCTTCATAAACTGGATTGAAAGAGTGTTGACCAGAACAGGTTCCCGTGGAAAATCATCCTGTGTGGCAAAGGGGACGCCGAAGAATTGTTCAAGAGCCAAGCGGTATTTTTCTTCGGTCAGGAGTCCGAAATGGACGAGGCGCTCCTCAAGGGAAGCCCCCTCCAGTGGCTGATTGGAAGGAAAGGCTTTCTCCAAGTCCTCCTTCTGGATGACCCCTCTCTCAACCAGATAGGAGGTGATTTGGTCATTCAAATTCTCCATAGTTCAATCCTGTCAACTGGCCAAAACCAGTAGTTCACAAGCTTTCTTCTTGTAGATAATTTTGACATTTAACAAGGAATCTACCTGTCATCTTTGAACAATTCATAGCAAATTTCCTGTAAAGATTCAACTCAATAATGATAACACCTCGTTAATTCTAAATAATTAAAGCAGATTTTAGCGAAATATGCAATTTATTTATAGATATGGGTTCTAACAGAAATGAATAATGTGAATGTTCATAAAAATGCCTATTCTGGCAGCATTAATGCGGGGAAAGGGAAGGGCCTCAGCTAAACGGGGTAGGGTCGGACTTTAGTCGCCTTGAAGGCCCCGCTTGACGGGACCCTACCCACGCAGAACACCCATAACTGAGGGATTACAAATTTTATCAAATTCTTATTGACTTGATCGCACAAATTTAAATACATTCTTGTTGTTTCGTATCACCCCATCAAAGGAGGGAATGATTATGATTCTGAGATATGTGGTACTGCTCCTCGGTTCTCTTGTCATCACGGTGTGGGGAATCGCCCATCTTTTTCCAACCAAGTCTATCGTGAATGGTTTTGGCTCCATTTCATTGGATAATAGACGAATCATCAAAATGGAATGGATTGTCGAAGGGCTAACCCTCTGCTTCATCGGAGTGCTTGTTCTTCTGGTTACCTCATTTGCGGGTCCCCAAAATCTCGTTTCAGTTCTTGTCTATCAAGCGGCTGCGTGGATGCTCGTTGTGATGGCAGGGCTGACATTCATGACCGGAGCCAAAACCACGATTACACGGATCAAGGTTTGCGCCTTGGTAAAATCGATTGTTGCGATCCTATTCTTTTTGGGAAGCGCACTATGAGAGGCTCCTCGCCCCGCCCTCTCCCCTCGGTGCCTGCCTGCCCCTGCCTGCCGGCGGGCAGCGGTAGGCAGGGGAGAGGATTAAGGTGAGGGGGGATCGGATAATATGTTCAGGAAAAGATTTCTGTTCTTCTTGTTTTGTATCCTTCTTTTTGATTTCAGCCTTCAAAATGCGATCGCTGGCCAAGTGGCGAGTACAGCTCGCTCCATCATCCTTGCTGGATTGGATCGGACCTATCTCATCCATGTCCCTAATTCTTATGACAAGACGAAGCCTATGCCCCTTCTCATTGTGCTCCATGGAGGAGGAGGGACAGGTGAGGGAATGGTGAAGCTTACGCTCCGAGGATTTAACAGACTGTCGGAAAAGGAGGGTTTCATTGTCGTTTATCCCGATGGGATTGAAAAGCACTGGAATGATGGCCGGGAGAATGTGAGTTATCGTGCCCATCGAGAAAGGATTGACGATGTCGGTTTCATCGCTGCCTTAATTGACGTTCTTGCAAAGCAGTACAGCATTGATCTAAACCGAGTCTATGCGACAGGTATCTCCAACGGAGCCATGATGTCCTTTCGGCTTGGCTGCGAGTTATCTGAGAAGATAACAGCAATTGCTCCTGTTGCAGGATCGATGCCCGAGAGCTTACCTGCCCGATGTTTGCCTTCAAGACCGGTCCCGGTATTGATGATCAGTAATACAGATGATCGACTGGTGCCTTGGGGTGGGGGAGATATTCGTTTCGGTCGAAAAACGTTTGGGAGAGCCCTTTCGGTCCCAGAGACAGTTAAATACTGGATCAATCATAATCAATGCTCGTCATCTGCCGCTATTTCCATGGAACCGGACAGAGATCCACAGGATGGGACACGTGTGAGGAAGGAGTGGTACAATCAATGTCGAGAAAGTTCAGAAGTTATTCTCTATGCAATTGAAGGTGGTGGACACACCTGGCCCGGTGGCGATCAGTATCTCCCGCAGTGGATCATTGGAAAAACGAACAGAGATATTGATGCGAATGAGGTGATCTGGGATTTTTTCAAAAAGCATGCGAGAAAGTGAGTACATTCCGAAATAAATACTCTAAAATAAGATTGGACACATAACAAACCACTCTAGCGCCTGCCTGCCCTGTACCATGCTAGGTTCAGGGCCTGCCGGCAGGCAGGGACGGCTGATAGCCACCGCTGATTTCAGGCGTCAGGGTGTCATTAGAAATCGAAAGAAATAATGGGAACGAAGATGAAAGAAAAAAATGGTGAACATCCTTTCGGTGATGCCGGGCAGTTGATACTCCTTGCCTTATTTCTAATCCTCTGGATAGTGGATTCATTTTTCTTGCGGACATCAACCTTTCTGTCGGATCATGTCCCACTCTATGTTCGTCTGCTCTTTTTGGGCCTCGCCCTTGTCACAGCAGCTTATCTTTCTATGTCGGGTCACGATAAAATTTGCCGTGAGCAGCGTGGCACCAAGGTGGTTTCGAACGGAGCTTTCCGGTACGTTAGGCATCCGCTTTATTCAGCGTGCCTCTTGTTCTACCTCGGCCTGGCGGTTTCCACAGCCTCGATTTTCTCCCTGGTTTTGTCTGTGGTGATATTCGTTTTTTACAACTATATCGCGAGCTTTGAGGAGAGGCTGCTGGACGAAAAGTTCGGAGAAGAATACAGGAAATATAAAAGAAGAACTGGCAAGTGGGTGCCAGGAATCGGCAAAGAAAGTGAGTAAGGTGATCGTAAGGCTTCCCTTAGGTTGTCTCGCTTCCCGAATCAGACGAACTTCCTCCGGAATCATAGGAACTTCCCGAGTCATAAGAACTACTGGAATCAACCGAACTGCTGCTTGAGTCATAAGAACTGCTTGAATCGGATGTTCCCGTATCGGACGAACTGGGCGCATCAGAATGGCCCTCGTCCACCTGCCATGTGTCCGATGTGGAAGCAGAGGCTGCAGCCTCCTGTGAGGCAGCGACACCATCATCTTCACCCGGAGCCCTGTCCACCATATGCTGAGAATCGGGTGACATCACCTGTGAGGCATCCACCTGGTCCATTGAAGATCCCTGTCCGGTTGTATCGACCTTGTCGATGCGGCCATCATAATCTGTGTCGGTGGCTACTCTTTCGTTATAGCCGTCCTTGTTAATATCGGCATAGTACTCGCCGCTCCCTTGTGTTACCCGCTCTTCGGTGTTGGCTAAGCCGTCTCCATCCGTATCAACCTTTGCCCACATGGATGATCCGTCCTGGGCACCACTCCGATCCTCGAGCCCAACAATCCTGGGCGTCGCTGCCTCTTCTTTCCCTGCATCAGCGGCCTCTGCGGAAGTTTCGGCTTCTGAGCCTGTATCTGACGTTGAAGCTTCTGTGCTTGTATCTGCCGAAGAGGCCGTTTCAGTATCTGCAGAGGCTCCGTCGTCTTCCGCAGGGGTCGCTGAGTCATCGACAACGGATGCCCCGCTATCCATCGATTCATATTCCGTCTCCGTCGTTTCTGTAATATCAGATGACTCGACGACCACCGCCTCCATCTCCACATCTGACACTTCAACTCCATAGGTCCCGTAAGTTTCAAAGATGTAAGTGTCGTCAAAAGTGGTGAAGAGTGCCTCCTCAGGGGACTCCAGATCTTTTAGCCCAAGGAAGTCTAACAGTTTGTCAAAGAAGTCAGGTTCTTCATAGACGACCTGTAACTGTCCTGTCGCAGGGTCAACTCGACCAATCGACTGAATACTTCCGTCCTCATTGTATTGAAGGTAAGTATCGTTCACTCCATCGCCATTGGCATCGAGGCCCCGTACAACGCCATCAATCGTGCCATCGTTATCCAAATCCACCAGAAAGAGATCGTTTCTGCCATCCCCATCGGTGTCAAGCATCCTCGTTCCTATATTTAGAGTTTCTCCCTCTGGAGTCTGAACACCCCCTAACGTCGCCAGCCCCTCACGATTGATATCTCCGAAGAATGGCATAAGCCCCCCTCTCTCAGGGATTCATATGACCCTGATGGTTTATTTTACTGTTCTGTTTTTCGTTAAATCGCCTTTTATCTTGGTGAGCACGAGTTTGAACTTTTCCTGACATCCATGACATTGGAGGTCAACAAAAGGTTTATTGGGAAGTTTTTCCAAAGGAATAGAAAAGGTGTTACCGCATTTTGGGCATTTTCCATTGATCATTCTCATTTTTTGAGCGCCTTTCTTAACCGATTCTGGTTTAACTCGTCCCTTTTCTAGTCTCTCTTTTTTGATGGATATGATCTTTGAGGATCCTTTTCGGAGAGCCTCCTTTTGGAGAGAGTCTATGTTACCCATTCCTTCCGCAGCTGTTTTTTCCGAAAGGATCTCTCTCTGAGTTGTTTCATTCTGAACAGCTTCTTTTTTAGGTGATGTTTCACCCATCGATGGCTTCAAAGGAGGCTCTGTTTTCGATGCCTCCCGCTCGGGAGATATCCTTCCCAAGATTTTTGCCAGATCCAGACCGAAGTTGTTGGCACAATGAGAGCAGGTGATCTCCACATAGTCTTTATTAGGAAGCTTCTCAAGGGGAATGTTGAGTCGGGCGTTGCATTTCGGGCAGTTCCCTGAAATCACTTTTATCTTTGAAACCTGCAATGGTCCTGCCGTTCCCGTCTGCACAGATGCTGGCTGTACTGCCGGAGAGCGTTTGAACTGCTTCAACCAACCCTTCTCATCGTAGAGTTCACTAAGATCAAGCCCGCATCCTGATTCGACTCTATTTTTCAACATTTGGTATTGTGGAGAATGATAGAATAATTTGAGTTCTTGCAGACGTACACCCAAATAGGGAGTCGTTGAGCTGGTCAACTGGCTAATTTTACTTATCGTTGAAGATTCAGCTTCATGCTGTGCTGCCCACTCCTCGAGGTTGATCTCTTCAGCCTCCTTGCGAGATTTGACATAGAGAAGAAAGAGCGCCCGCCTGGCTAATTCAAAGTCCCCAATGGCAAGAAGTCCTGCGCGGTCTGCCGTGAAATCGGCGACCTGCATCCATTTTGTGATGATGGCCTCTACCCCAGTCTCGATCCATTTCTGAGGATTCAGATAGGAAAGGATCCCGTCTGACATCAGGGTACTTCTGTGCTGACCGACCAGAAACATACTGACGGTTGTCCAGAGGGCGTGATTACTCATGAGGTGGCCAAATTCATGACCCAAGACAAAAAGCAGTTCTTTGTGGTTGAGCAGTCGAGGGATAAAGGAACCCATATTGACAAAGGCATCCTGTTCAGACCCGTAAGTGGCAGATTGATAGCCACGTTCCATCTCAATATAGACCGACGGGATTCTTTGCAGCCCGAGTCTTTGGGCCACCAAAGCCGCAAGCTCGTAAACGATGGGATATTGCTTCTCGGTCGTTAGCACGCTGGTAAAAGTCGATTCATACCATGGCTTTCCAACCTTGGCAGAGATATGATCAGCAAACTTCCTCAGGATGGTGCTGTTATACAGGAGTTGGTTCACCTGTCCCATCGATGGATGCTGAAATTCTTGAGGTTGAATGTTGAAACCGACAGGGGCCTTCATCAACAGTTTGCAATGGGGGCAAACCTTCAGGGCAGATGAAACAAACCCACCGCAATTGCGGCAATACTGATATTTTTCATTGCATGAAGGACAGACAGAAGCCTGGGGGGGTAAGGCGGTATTACATTTAGTGCAAATCAATTGATGAGGGGCAGTCTGAACAGGCTGACCACATTGGGGGCAAAATTTTGTTTGGGCCGATGTTTGATGGCCACAAGTCGTGCAGAACATCGCAAAACCTAGGGTGAGCTATTTACCCTTTTCCGTTCCTTGACTGAAGAATTTCCTCGCATTGAAGGAACAGAAAAGAGAATAAAGTTTCCCATTTTTTTTGCCATTTATAAGAGCATAGACGATTTGAAAAGTCAATAAAAAGATGGAAAATAAAGGAAAATTTGTCTTGACAAAAAAATGCAGGAAATCTATAGTCACCCCAAGAAATTTGGAACCAGAGGAAGCCAGTTCGTTTATTGTCACTTTTGAGAAAAACAAAACATTTTATTTAGTTAGACATTCTTTCTTGAACCTCCATGTTACCCTTTGCTTCTTCTTTCCTTCAAACTGAATGTTCCAATCCCTTTCGCTGGTTCTTAAAATTTTTGAAATTTATGAAATCTTGAAGGAGGTTAGCTATGGCCAAATGCCAGAGATGTGGTGTTGATAATCCAGAGGGAAGTAAGTTCTGTGCGAGTTGCGGATCTCCGATTCCACAACAGATGAGTCCAGCAACAGGATCTAAATGTTTACAATGTGGCGCTGAGAACCCAGCCGGGGGGAAGTTTTGTTTGAACTGTGGAAAACCTCTTGCACAGGCGATCTCGGTACCTGGAAGTCCTGCCCAGGGTGTTGTTTTGAATAGATGCCCACGTTGCGGTGCAGAAAACCCTCCTGGAGGGAGATTCTGTGGAGGGTGCGGCGCTTCCCTGCAACCAGCCGCCTATGGAGCGACACCTCAGGCTCCCACCGCTCCTCCGATCTCAGTTGCCTCTGGGACCCTCACTCCCTATTACCAGGAAGAGTTTAGGAAAATACAAGAATCCAATGAAACCTATAAAGGAAAATGGAACTGGGCAGCCTTTTTCTTCTCTGTTTTCTGGGGTTTTTATCGGGGCGTGTGGGCACGGTCACTTGTCCTTCTTGTCACCCCTTGGATCATGTATTTCATTGCCTTTTCCACATATGAGGAATCCTTCTCCTGGCTTGGTATTCTTATCAGCCTGGCCACGAGTATTGTCTTCGGCCTGAGGGGGAACCATTTCTATTATAATGCCTTTGTTAAAAAGAAACAGTGGTAAAAGAAGTCCTCACTCTTGTCCAGATTGGGTTTTGAATTTACCCTGCTCTGTCACCCTGAACCAGGTCCTGAACCTTGCCCTGAAACAAGTTCAGGGTCTATCGAATTCGATCTAACGATTTCAGGGTCTCAAAAGGTCTTTTTGTGAGATGCTGAACCAATACTGAGTCAAGCTCAGCACAAGGTTCAGCATGGGTGGTTCACAGAATTCCAAGCTTTCCGAGGAAGGAGATTGCCTATGGCAGCGTGTGCAAAATGTGGTGCGGAGAATATGGAGGGAAGTAAATTTTGTGCAAATTGTGGGGGACCTTTACAAGTTCAAAGTCCGGCTTTAACCATTAAGTGTACAAAGTGTGGCACTGAAAATATTCCAGGCAGTAAGTTCTGTGTCAGTTGTGGAAGCCCCATGGCACAGATTCCTCCTCTCCCCCAGCAAGCCCCCGTCAACCGATGTATCAAGTGCGGTGCGGAGAATCCTATGGGAAGCAGGTTTTGTGTGAATTGCGGAAATACCCTGCAACCTGCCGTTCAATCGCCCCCAACCTCTTTTGCCGCTGTCCAGGTTCCAGCGGTCAGCAAAAACATCCAGCAGGCCAAATGGGTCTTCATCGCAGGCCTATGCGGTTCCGTTCTTTCCGTCATTAATATCATGAGCGCCATGAGCACACTCAAAAGGATTTATGGACCAGGGGCAGGTGATACGTTTGGATTTGGCCTTTTCCTCCATCTCGCTGCTGCAGGTGTTCAACTCTACGCTTTTCTAGAACTTCAGAAGGGAAAACTCTCATTCCCCAAGAAAGTAACCATTCCTATCGCGGTTTGGGCAGGTCTTTTCCTGTTGTTGGCTCTTTCCCGAGGACAATTCCTCATGATTTTGTTTAATGCAGCCGTTGGTGCAGGGATGATTTGGGCGAGGTCACTTCTCATAAAGGAGGAGCAATCCAGGATTTAATTGGTTTCTGAAGAGCGAGTTCAAGTAAGTTATTAGTTGATTGATCGATTCATCGAGCCTGAAGCCGGTTGCGATAGAAGGGGCGAAGAATCTATGGCCTCTCGCGAAATCAACCGACGGAGGAGCGATCCTCTTAGGTTTTCTATCTTCTGTTTTTCTAAGATCTTTTCTCCCCATTCATCCTGAACATAGAAAACATCCACAATACGGTTTCCCAGGGTTGAAATCCTTGAAAAAGAGATGTTGCAACCATGGTCGGTTAAGGCCTGGGTGATATCGTAGAGGATCCCTAATCGGTCTTCTCCGGTGATTTCAATAATGGTGTAAAAATCTGAGTCCCTATTATTCACCTTAACCTCTGCAACCACGCCGGGGATAATTTTTTGCTGATTTGGTTTGGATTCCCCCCTTTTGGAAAAAAGATCCTTCACCGTGATCTTGCCATTCAGAATCTCCTCAACATCCCTCTTAAAATGGTGGAGGCGTCGCTCCACTTCTTCAGTGGCATCTTCGACATAGAATGTATCAAGGGCCACCCCGTTCCCCCACGTATGGATTTGGGCTTCGAGAATATTCAGACGATTCAGAAACATGGAGCCTGCAATCTTCGAAAAAAGCCCATAGCTATCCTTCATGCAGAGGGTGACTTTCGCTAGCCTTCCGCTCTCCAATGTCCATCTTACAAAAAGCGATTCTTGTCCAAGAGAGAGCACCATTTCGATGTGATGGACAATCTCTTCCCATCCGTAGCATGATAGATATCGGGCTGGAAGATGCTCTGTATATTCTGGAATCCCTTTAAGATGTAAGTATTCCGTCAATCTCTTTACCGTCTCGTTTTCTTTTTGTGAGACCTGCGTATTTTCCCCTGTCTCAAAGAGATGAGAGGTTTTTAGAAAGAGTTCCGTCAGAAGGGAATCTTTCCATGAAGTCCAGGCTTCGGGTCCGACCGCCCTAACATCGGCAAAGGTTAGAAGGTAGAGCATTCTCAACTGAGTCAAGTTCTTTACAGTATTGACAAAATTTAAAACGGTCTGTTCATCGTGGAGGTCTCTCCGGAAGGCGGTCTCCAGCATGAAGAGGTGGTGACTCACCAGGAATCCCATCAGGTCCCTGTCTTCTTTGGGAAGTCCCATTCGGCTACCGATTTGCCTGAGTATTTCCGCTCCGATGACGGAATGATCTCCCTCTGTTCCTTTTCCTATGTCGTGGAGAAGGGCTGTGAGAAGAAGAATCTCGGGTTTCTCCAGTTCCTGGATCAGAGAGGTGAGAAGAGGATAATCCTTTTGATACACACCCCTTCTTAACTTTTCTAGTTCTTCTACGGCCAAGAGCGAATGGATATCAATCGGATGGACATGGTAGAGATCGTAGTGGACTTTTCCTTCAATCTCTGAAAATTCAGGGATATAACATGAGAGAAATCCGAGTTCATGCATCTTCTTTAAAATAGCCGTTGCACCCTCTCCTCCCCTAAAAATTGAAAGGAAAGTCTGATTGACTCCGTCCCTATGCCGGAAACGATCATCGATGAAGGGCAGGGCCTCCATCACAGCCTCTTCGGTCCGAAAATCCATTTTCCCATGGGACACCTGACAGTGTTGAAAGAGGGTCATCAGCTGGGCAGGCTCCTTCTTAAAGGTCATGGGGTCCAGAAGGGTGAGCTCTCCACGGGTCAATCCGAAATTGGGATCGATCTTCTTCTTTTGAAAGAGGAGGAAGGTTTTTTTCAAGGAGGAGGGTTCATAGAGCACTCGCTCGAGGATATCCCAGGCAAAGTTTGAAATCTTCTGGGCGGAGAGATGATACTGTCTCATCATCTCCTCAATTCCCTTCGCCCCGGGGGAAAAGCCAAGGACGGGGGCGATCTTTTCCTGCCATTCAAACGTGAGATCATCCTGCCTTCTTCCACTTAAAAGATGGAGTTGGTTTCTTAATGCCCATAGGAATTGGAGGCTTTTATCGAGCATCCGTGAATGATCCGGAAAGAGGATGGAATCCCAGCGATCGGTCTTGTATTTTGCCCTCACAACCCATCGACCGATCTGAAAATCCCTTAACCCTCCTTCTCCTTCTTTGATATTGGGTTCCAGGACATAAGCAGGATCTTCATATTTCCGGCGACGGAGGTAAAGGTCCTGAGCCAGGGACTCTGCAAATTTCCGGACCTTTCGGTGAAGGACCTTTTTGGAAAAGAGATCATAGAGGTTGCGGAAGAATTCATATTCTCCATCAAGATAACGTCCGTCGATCAGGCTCGTCTTGATCTGCAAATCGGATTGGGCCATTCTTAGGCATTCGGCGATCGACCTTGAACTGCAGCTTACTTCCAATCCTAAATCCCATAGGGGATAGAGAATCTTTTCGACCAGCGGAGAGAGGTCTGATTGATCGGCAGGAGAATGAAGAAGAAGAAGGTCCACATCTGAATAGGAAGCCACTTCAGTCCTTCCGTAGCCACCTACTGCCATGAGGCAGATAGAAGGAGAAGGAACACTGGATTGGGCCTTCTGAAAAGCCTTTCTCACCAGACCATCCACCATATCCGAATAGTGGCGGGAGAGTTCTCTGGGAGAGAGGGAGGTAACGGTCCCCTGGGCCATCCGATTCTTTACATCT
>Ga0299912_10003965_pt1 | contig 12083 bp, 8 predicted proteins | sample RVTome_2_FD_207667 | JGI IMG/M metagenome (GOLD analysis project Ga0299912, IMG submission 207667) | Soil microbial communities from uranium-contaminated site in the Upper Colorado River Basin, Wyoming, United States - RVT95D214 (version 2) ... | reverse complement strand
GGGGTTTACGATTTCAACGCTTTCGACCCCGAGGTCGCCGCCCTGGCCGCCCGCCGCATGGGCGTTCTCTTTATCCTGGTCAACAACAACCAGCTCTACTACGACGGGCCCGAACCCTACGATTGGCTGTGGGGCATCCGGACCGCGGAAGCGCGGGCGGCCTTTGCCAAGTTCGCAGCCGCCGCGGCCAGCCATTACAAGAACCGCGACGTCTTGCTCGAAGTCTGGAATGAGCCCAATATAGTGAACTTCTGGCGGCCCGCGCCCAATCCCGTTTACTACAGCCTGCTGGCCTCGGCGGTCATCTCCGCCGTCAAGGGCACGGGCTCGAAGATGCCGGTCGTGGTGGGCTCGACCAGCAGCGTCGATCTGGACTTCATCGAGGACATCATGGGCCGCTCCGGCCTCAAGAAAGCGGACCTCGTCAGCATCCATCCCTACCGCGCCGTGAACCCCGAAACGTTCTGGCCCGAAGCCTCGGTCGCCGTTGAGGTCGTCAGCCGCAAGACGGGGCGCGCCGACCTTCCCGTCGTCAGCGGCGAGTGGGGGTATTCCACGGTCTATTTCAGCGGAGGGACCCAGGCCGCCCTCAAAAAGCAGGCCCTCTATGCCGCGCGGACCATCCTGTTCAACCTGCTCCGGTGCGTCGAGAGGATCGTCTGGTACAACCTCAAGAACGATGGGGACGATCCCAATGACGCCGAGCACAACTTCGGGCTTGTCGAGAATAAAACGCTCAAGCCCAAGCCCGCCTATAACGCTCTTAAAGCGTTCCGGGATCTTCTTCCCGCCGGCGAGGTCAACATGTCGGGCGTCGAAACCCATGTCCGGGACGTCTTCGGGCTCGCTTTCACTTCGAGCAAGGGCCGGCTGGCCGCGCTCTGGACGGTCAACGCCGCGACCGGGCGGAAGGTCCTGCTGCCCGCATCCTACGCGGGAGCGAAGTGCTACGACATGTACGGGAAGCTCCTCAAGCCCGCGACCGAGGGGGGCCGTCCCGTCCTCAGGCTCCGCGAGAGCGGGGGACCGGTCTATATCAAGAAATAGGACGGCCGGCGCGGGAAAACGCGGCGCCCGGCCCTGAAACCGTCCTTGACTTCTTTCTCAGCCATGATCTACCATTCCCACGGACAGTTGGAAGGAAGAATGGAACTTGAATTCGAGGAGGTCTGAGATGTGGAGTCGACGAGCGTTTCTGCGGATGGCGGGCGGCCTTGTGCCGGCCGCGTATGCGGTCAAGGCCGGCGGCCTCGAACGCGTCATGGAAGCTTCCCAATCGGTCATGGACCGGTTGCCCGAGGAGGTCGCCAAGGACGAGTTCTATTGGAGGGAAATCCAGCTGGCCTTCAAGCTGGACAGGACCCTCATCAACCTCAACAACGGTTTCACCGCGCCTTGCCCCCGGGTCGTTCTCGAATCCGAGTTCCGCTACATGGAGCTCATCAACATGCTGCCCGTCCATTACCAGGGCATGGTCGCTAAGAACGTCGAGACGATCCGCCTCCGGATGGCGGCCGAATTCGGATGCGACCCCGAAGAGATGGCCCTGACCCGCGGCGCCAGCGAAGCCCTCCAGATCGTCCAGAACGGGATCGATCTCAAGGCCGGCGATGAAGTCGTCACGACCGAGCAGGATTACCCCCGCATGCTGACGACTTGGGACCAGCGCATGCGGCGCGAAGGCATAAAAATCACGCGGATCCAGTTCCCGGTGCCGGCGACGCAGGACGACCTCTACCGGCGTTTTGAGAACGCCGTCACGCCGCGGACGAAAGTCTTTCACTTTTGCCACGTCACAAACCTGACCGGACAAACGTTCCCCGTGCGGCGGATCTCCCGCCTGGCCCGCTCGAAGGGAATCGTCACGATCGTTGACGGCGCCCACGCCTTAGGGATGTTCCCGTTCCAACTGAGGGACCTGGAGTGCGACGCCTACGGCGTCAGCCTGCACAAGTGGCTGCTGGCGCCGATCGGCAACGGCTGCCTGTACGTGCGCCGGGAGATGATCCCGAGATTCTGGCCGCTCCAGGCCGCCCCCGAGCAGCAGGACAACGATATCCGCAAGTTCGAGTCCATCGGAACGCACCCCTGGGCCATCCGGGCGGCGCTGGGTGAAGCGCTGGCGTTCCACCAGGCCATCGGGGGGGAGCGCAAGGCGGCCCGGCTGCGCTACCTGACGCTCCGCTGGGCCAACGCGCTCAAGAAACATCCACGCGTCAAGATCCTGTCGAACCTCGGGGAGCCCGCGGAGACCTGGGCCGTCGCGGCGGTCGCTATCGATGGGATCGACGTTCGAGACCTCGCGCGGTTCCTGATGGAGAAGTACCGGATCATCGCCGTCCCGCTTGTCGGGGGCGCCCCGCCCAACCAGGTCTTCGATTACCAGGCTCTCCGGGTTTCGCCGAACGTCTATACGACGCTCGAGGAGATCGGTATGTTCGTCATGGCCATGGAAGAAGCTCTCAAGAACGGCGTTCCCAGCGCCGATTTCGCGGCCGAGGCCGGAACGGCGATGGGAGGCCATGAACCGGAAACATTTGTCTGAGGGGAGGAGTCCCATGAAACGCTTGATCGTGTCGGCTGTCGTGATGCTTGCGGTTGTCCTCGGCGCGGGCAGCCTGGCCTATGCCCAGGCCACTTTCAAAATACCGTTCAAATTCGAAGCGGGCGGAAAAAAATTTCCGGTGGGCGAATATCGGGTAGCCCGGAAGGATGACGGTCTGATCACCCTTCGCCTGGAATCGACCGGCAAGGAAGCCGAGGTCCCATTCAAGGAGAAGCTGGCTCAACCGACCCCGCCGATCGAGGAGCCTCAGCTCGTCTTCGACGCGGTGGGGAACTTCGAGCCGTCCTATACGGAATACTTTACGGTCTACCTGCTGGCGGAAGTCTGGCTGCCCGGGGAGGACGGCCTGCTGATTCACACGACCAAGGGAGCGCACCAGAACCAGGTCGTCAAAGGGGAGAAAACGGAGAAATAATACGGGGTCAAACCTGCACTTTGATACTTAGTGCAATTCAGGTATTTGCACTTTGTACCGAAGTGCAGGTTTGACCCTCAATATTTAATTGTGGCGAAGTCGTATCCGGTGCCTGAGCCCGTGCTCTCTCCGGCGACGTAGATATTGCCCGACTTATCAATCGCGATGGCTTTGGCCCGATCATCCAGATTGCCCGGTCCGTTATATCTTATGACCCAGAGCTGTTTGCCGGCGGGATTGTACATGATGGTCGCGAAGTCGGTGCCGGCGTCCTGACTGCCGCTGTATCCGGTGATATAGACATTGCCCGAGCCGTCCACGGCGAGGCCAAAAGCACGGTCGTTATCATTCAACCCGGTATACCTTTTGGCCCAGAGCTGTTTACCGGCCGGGCTATACTTGATAGTTACATAATCCAAGTCCGAGCTTGTTGCACTGCACCACCCTGCGACAAAAGTATTGCCTGAACCATCCACCGCTATAGCCGAAGGCGTATCGTTGCCGTTACCCGGTCCGTTATATCTTCGGACCCAGAGCCTATTTCCGTCGGCGTCGTAACGGATGACGGCCATGTCCCTATTTAATATGGAACCCGAGCCGACGCTATTTCCGACGACGGTGACGCGACCGGAATCGTCCAGGGCAATAGCCACGGCATTATCGTTTTTATCGGCCGGTCCATTATATTGAGCGGTCCAGAGCTGATTGCCGCTCGGATCGTATTTAATGGTGGCCAAGTCCTGATAGGGTCCGCTGAACAACCAGCCGGCGAGATGGGCGTTTCCCGAGCCGTCCAGGGCAAGGGCATTTCCCGCTCCGTAAACCTTTGACTTAGGGTTTTTCGGATCGCGGTAATTTCTGGCCCAGAGCCGGTTGCCTTTGGAGTTATACTTGATGATTATCGGGTAGGGACCGGTGCTCGAATCCATGACCGTCCCGGCGACATAGACATTGCCTGATCCATCCACGGCAACGCCCCTCGCCGCATCGTCTATGTTGCCCAGGCCGTTGTGCCTTTTCACCCATAGTTGCTTGCCGTCGGCGTTGTACTTGATGGTGGTGATGTCGGAGCCGGTTCCCGAGCCTGTGCTCTCTCCGAGCACATAAACGTAACCCGAGCCGTCCACAGCAATGCGCGTTGCCTGATCGTCGCCGTGTCCGGGTCCGTCATACCTCTTGACCCAGAGCTGTTTTCCGCTGCCGTCATACTTGACGGTCGCGAAGTCGTTTCCGGTTCCTGATCCCTTACTGTATCCGGTGACATAGATATTCCCGGAGCCGTCGACGGCGATGGCCGACGCCGTATCGTCGCCGTTTCCGGGCCCGTTGTATCTCGCCACCCACTTCTCCGCGGGCGCGAGGCTGCGCCCCTCTCCCCAGGGGATTAGCAGGGGAATGACCAGGAGAATTAAACCGGCCACGATCCGAATCCCATTCTTCATCTTGCGCCTCCTCGAGAAGCTGGAATCTTATCGTATCTGAAGTTATTTAACTGAGGAATCGAATGATAGTGCCGGCCGCTAACCGATGTCAAGGCGCATCTCTCCGTGCCTTCGCCAAGTGGCGCGATGCGAATCATTGCATTGCATTCGGGAAGGTGATATTAACTATCCTATAGAAAGTCAAAGCTTTATCAGTATGTCGAGGAAGTTTCACCCGAAGAAATCCTTTTCGTCGTTGGTGTTGCTTGTTCTTTTGGCTGCTCCTGCTGTCGTTCATGATTCTTTCCGTGCCGCCGCACAGACACAGATAGGGAAACCTCCGGCGCCGGGTGGGGTTCAATCCCTAACAAAGTACAAGAGCCGTATTGGGGAACCAGGTTTACTCATCGAAGATAACAACTTGCAGATGTGGGTGCCCAAGAGGTACGAGGAACACTCGCGGGTCATTTTCACATATCTGCAAGAAGGCTACAAAGCCCAGAGCAAAATATTCGGGGGGCATAATATGCCCGTCAAGTTCTCGGTCGAACACTATCCGCCAGGCAGTCCATACATGTGGGGCGGCACGGATGGCAGGGGTACGATTAGATATGGCTATAGCAACCTGGAAGATAATACCCCGGAGTGGAATGACTACGGCGTACCCCATATGATCGGCTATTATGAGGAAATGGCTCATTGCTTTGTAATGGATCTTATGAATGATCATTTCTATGAGACCCTGGGGATGATGATAGGAATGGAAACGGGTTTGCGCGCAGCCTGGAATCCTTACATTGAAACCTTCATGGAGGATGCCTATAAAACCTGTGCGGCAAGTGCCGCCTACTTCTTAGATCACGACCGCTGTGAACCCGGCATCACCGAGAACATCTGTCTCACTCGAATACTGGCGCATGTATTCAAGACAAAAGTCATTGATATACATGGATGGGAAAGCTTGACTCAAGCCTTTTCCGCCATTCGAAAAAACTATCCGCTGCGTGCTTACTCGCGCGACCACGTATGGGGCGGCTTCTTGAAATACCTTGGCGGCGTCACAGGACAAGATCTGCATTCGATATTTGGGAATTACGGTCTGCCCCTTGCCCGATGGACCGGCGAACCCGGCTATGAGACGGATGGCGTGGAACGGATAGGTAATGGGAACAAGTATCGATTCCGCATCAAGATCACCGACAGAGAGAGGAATAAGCCGACCGACGTAGCGCTGCATCTTTATGGAGTTGGTCTATGGAGCATTGGCGAATTCGATGATAGTTGTTCAGAGTTTGATACGGAGCCACACGACGACAAAAACGTCGTGATCTTCACAATCGGACAGCCCAGTTCGAAATTTCCAAGCGGTTTAGGCGGCCTTGGCCTTGGCCGACAACGGTCAACAATTGACATCAAATTCAGTGGGAGCCTCGCGGCAAGCAAAACTTTAATAATACGGTGGACGCCGGGAGGAAGCGCTACGGTAGAGCAATTCTCCGTCACCTTAGATGGCACCTTCGTTCGTTCAAGCAAGGCTCTTTCAGGGCTGCCCAACCCTTACACTTTCGTGACAGAGGGTTTTCGGTTGCCGCCGGCCGCCGGGAATAACCATGTTTTGCGCCTAAAACACCTAAAGGGCGATGGGCTGGATTGGGATGCGATACAGCTTGGCGGGTGTGTTAGCGGACGGTTTCCGATGTCATTTAAGAAAGGGACGGGTGGTAGCGGCTGGATCTATCAAGCAGAGGTAGAGACATTTGATTCTCAGGGCTTCTATGCATTCAGTGGTAAGGATAGTGTACACCCTGTTTTCCAAGTCGTGGGCCAACCCACGGTGAAGAAACAAATTAAATAACAAAGGGCAATCCCTAATATTTAATGGTGGCATAGTCGTATTTGTAGCCTGAACCCATGCTGCCTCCGGTGACATAGACATTGCCGGACTTGTCCACGGCAACGGCATTTGCCTGATCATCGTTGTTACCTGGCCCATTGTACCTTTTTACCCAGAGCTGTATGCCGTTTGTGTCGTACTTGATGGTGGCATAGTCGGCAAAGGAGTATGGACCCCAGCTCCCTCCGGTGACATAAACATTGCCCGAGCCGTCCAAGGCCACATCACTCGGCGAATCATTGCCTCCACCCGGCCCGTCGTATTGTTGGACCCAGAGCTGTTTGCCGTTTGTGTCGTACTTGATGGTGGCGTAGTCTGGAAGGCCGCCTGGACCCGGGCTCTCTCCGGTGACATAGACATTGCCCGAGCCGTCCACGGCAATGGCGCATGCCTCAGTCCAGCCGTTACTCCACCTTGCGACCCAGAGCTGTCTGCCCTTTGGGCCGTACTTGATGGTGGCGTAGGCGGTATTGTAGCCCGAAACCAAGCAATATCCGGTGACATAGACATTGCCCGAGCCGTCCACGGCAATGTCCTGTGATCGATCTTCGCCGTTACCCGGCCCGTTGTACCTCGCCACCCAGAGCGGTAGGCCGTTTGTGTCGTACTTGATGGCAGCATAGTCATTAGCGGTACCTGAGCCCGAGCTCTGTCCGGTGATATAGACATTGCCTGAGCCGTCCACGGCAATGGCGCATGCCGCATCCCAGTAGTTAGCCGGCCCGTTGTATCTTTTTGCCCAGAGCTGTTTGCCGTTTGTGTTGTACTTGATGGTGGCATAGTCGCTACCGGTGCCCGAACCCTCGCTATATCCGGTGACATAGACATTGCCCGAGCCGTCCACGGCAATGGCGCATGCCTCATCATAGCCTTTAGCCGGCCCCTCGTATCTTTGGACCCAGAGCTGTTTGCCGTTTGTGTTGTACTTGATGGTGGCATAGTCGTCACTGCTAGTTCCGGTGACATAGACATTGCCCGAGCCGTCTATGGCAATGGCCCTCGCGAAATCATAGTTGTTACCGGGCCCGTTGTATCTTCGGACCCAGAGCTGTTTGCCGTTGGGGTTGTACTTGATAGTGGCATAGTCGCAACCGGTGCCCGAACCCTTGCTATATCCGGTGACATAGACATTGCCCGAGCCGTCCACGGCAATGTCCTGTGCTCGATCTTCGCTGTTACCCGGCCCGTTGTACCTCGCTGACCATACGGGTGCAAGGTCGCGCCCCTCTCCCACAGGAATCAGCAGGGGAATGACCAGGAGAATTAAACCGGCCACGATCCGAATCCCATTCTTCATCTGGCGCCTCCTGAAGGGCTCCGTATTTTATCGTATCTGAAGCTTCGTAGCTGAGGAATCGAATGTCAATATTTAACGGTGGCGTAATCGGAATCGGTGCCCGAGCCGTCGCTCGCTCCGGTGACATAGACATTGCCGGATTTGTCCACGGCAATGGCATTTGCAACACCGCCGCTACCTGGCCCATTATACCTTTTGACCCAAAGCTGTTTGCCGTTTGGGCCGTACTTGATGGTGGCATAGTCGTAATAGCTCGACCCGGTGACATAGACATTGCCCGAGCCGTCCAGGGCCACATCACTCCGCCAGCCGACAACATCATCCGGCCTGTCGTATCTTTGGACCCAGAGCTGTTGGCCGTTTGTGTTGTATTTGATGGTGGCATAGGCATAGTCATTATCGGTGCCGTAGTCCAATCCGGTGACATGGACATTGCCCGAGCCGTCCACGGCAATGGCATTTACACGATCATAGAAGTTACCCGGCCCATTATACCTTTTGGCCCAGAGCTGTAGGCCGTTTGTGTTGTACTTGATGGTGGCATAGTCAAATTCGGTACTTGAACCCTCGCTTTGTCCGGTGACATAGACATTGCCCGAGCCGTCCAAAGCAATGGCATGTGCATAATCCGAGTCGTTACCCGGCCCGTTGTACCTTGCGACCCAGAGCTGTATGCCGTTTGTGTTATACTTGATGGTGACGTAGTCGGTATTGAAGCCCAAATATACACTATCTCCGGTGACGTAAACATTGCCCGAGCCGTCCAGGGCAATGGCATGTGCAGAATCAACGCCGTTACAGGGTCCATTATACCTTTTTACCCAGAGCTGTTTGCCGTTTGTGTTGTACTTGATGGTGGCATAGTCATTATCGGAACCTGAGCCCGAGCTCTGTCCGGTGACATAGACATTGCCCGAGCCATCCACGGCAATGGCCCGTGCGGAATCATAGCCGTTACCTGGCCCGTTGTATCTTTGGACCCAGAGCTGTTTGCCGTTGGGGCTGTACTTGATGGTGGCATAGTCATAATCGGTGCCTGAGCCGTAGCTCGCTCCGGAGACATAGACATTGCCCGAGCCGTCCACGGCCACATCACTCGGCCAATCTACGCTCTTAGCCGGCCCGTTGTATCTTTGGACCCAGAGCTGTTTGCCGTTGGGATTGTACTTGATGGTGGCATAGTCGCCGGCGATGTCCGATTCCTTTTCCTCGCTATATATATATCCGGTGATACCGGTGACATAGACATTACCCAAGCCGTCCACCGCAATGGCTAAGGCTTCATCATAGCCGTTACTTGGCCCGTTGTACCTCGCCACCCACTTTTCCGCGGGCGCAAGGCTGCGCCCCTCTCCCCATGGGATCAGCAGAGTGACTCCCAAGAGGATTAAGGCCACACAAAGACCAGCCCTCTTCTTCATCTCGTTCATCTCGCTCCTCATTAAAGCGTCGCCGCTTCTTAACGTATCTTAAACTCTAAAGCTGAAGAATCGATCGGCGTAAGCAAGAAAATCATCAACCGTGTTCGAGCCTGCATCCAAATGATAGTGCCGGCCGCTATTCGATGTCAAACACAGCTTGAACGCGCACGCCTGCTTTCCCTAATGGAACGAGAGGGCAAGGTCCGTGATCGGGGAGGCCAAGACGGCCTTCACCATCAAAAAAAGGACGGCCGGCGCATTCTGAGGTAGATCCGGGAATTTCTAATATTTAACGGTGGCGTAGTCGTAATCGGTTCCCGAGCCGTAGCTCCCTCCGGTGACATAGACATTGCCGGATTTGTCCACGGCAATGGCCTGGGCGCCGTCATAGCCTTTAGATGGTCCGTCATACCTTTTTACCCAGAGCTGTTTGCCGTTTGTGTTGTACTTGATGGTGGCATAGTCATTATCGGTACCTGAAACTTTGCTCTCTCCGGTGACATAGACATTGCCCGAGCCGTCCAGAGCAATGGCATATACACCATCATAGTCGTTGCCTGGCCCATTATACCTTTTGACCCAAAGCTGTTTGCCGTTTGGGCCGTACTTGATGGTGGCATAGTCGTAAGAGCTCGATCCGGTGACATAGACATTGCCGGATTTGTCCACGGCAATGGCGCGTGCCTCATCATAGCCCTTAGCCGGCCCGTCGTATCTTTGGACCCAGAGCTGTTTGCCGTTTGTGTTGTACTTGATGGTGGCATAGTCAAAATCGGAACGTGAACCATGGCTATATCCGGTGACATAGACATTGCCCGAGCCGTCTATGGCAATAGCCATCGCTAAATCATAGTAGTTACCGGGCCCGTTGTATCTTGCGACCCAGAGCTGTTTGCCGTTTGTGCCGTACTTGATGGTGGCGTAGTCGGTTTTGTAGCCCGAACCCTCGCTATATCCGGTGACATAGACATTGCCCGAGCCGTCCACGGCAATGGCCGTTGCGCCATCAAGGCTGTTACCCGGCCCGTTGTATCTTGCGACCCAGAGCTGTTTGCCGTTTGTGTTGTACTTGATGGTGGCATAGTCATAATCGGTACCTGAACCCTCGCTACTTCCGGTGACGTAGACATTACCCGAACCGTCCACGGCAATGGCCGTTGCGCCATCAACGCTGTTACCCGGCCCGTTGTACCTTTTAACCCAAAGTTGTTTACCGTTTGGGCTGTACTTGATGGTGGCAAAGTCCTCGCGATACATACTTCCGCTTAAACCGTAGCTACATCCGGTGACATACACATTGCCCGAGCTGTCCACGGCAATGGCGCGTGCCTCATCATAGCCCTTAGCCGGCCCGTCGTATCTTTGGACCCAGAGCTGTTTGCCGTTTGAGTTGTACTTGATGGTGGCATAGTCGCCAGCGATGTCATATTCCTCGTTATTTAAATATCCGGTGATACCGGTGACATAGACATTGCCCAAGCCGTCTACGGCAATGTCCTGTGCTCGATCTTCGCCGTTACCCGGCCCGTTGTACCTCGCCACCCACTTCTCCGCGGGTGCAAGGCTGCGCCCCTCTCCCACAGGAATCAGCAGGGGAATGACCAGGAGAACTAAACCAGCCACGATCCGAACCCCATTCTTCATCTCGCACCTCCTGATGAAGTCAGAATTTCATGGTATCTGAAGCTTCGTAACCGAGGAATCGAAGGGCGGACATAAGAACATCCTAAAAGATGTTCTCAACACTATGGAAATGATAGTGCCGGCCGCAGTCCGCTGTCAAGTTCGGTCTGAACGCACATAAAAACAGGGTGCCCAGAACGGTTCTTAGGAGCGGGAACCGGCACCTCGTCTACATCAAGAAACAGGACGGCCGGCGCATTCTTAAATAAATCCGGGACCGGATCGTTTCCATGGTCAGAGCGAGCCCCGGATTATCGGCCAGCTCCTTCAAGAACCTCGAACGATTGCGGGCTAGGGCCGCCGAGCTGAGCCGGAAATGTCGGAGTATTTCGGTGCGCCCGATTCCGCTCCAGGTTTCGCACAGAAATAGGACGATTTTTCGGCACAGGGCGGGGTCGAGGGGCATGACGGATTCGGCCTCCTGGACGATGAGGTGGACGGAGGGGAGCGCTGTCTTCCGCTTCAAGCCCACAAGCGATCTTGACATGGAGGCAATCCGCCGCGGCGTTTTACCCGATCCGTAAGATTAAGACGCGGCAGGGGACGGCTCTTTCTCAATGAAGGCCCGGCCGTATTTATGCTATGATATCGCCCGAAGGAGAAGACGGGCCATGATCGAAGGTCAGGACGCCCCGGGACGGACGGCGAGGCTCCGCTACGGCATGGTCGGCGGCGGACGGGGCGCCTTCATCGGCGACGTCCAGCGCAAGGCCATCGCCATGGACGGCCGGGCCGCCCTGGTCGCCGGCTGTTTCTCGCAAACCTGCGAGAACACTCTCGCGACGGGCGAAGCGCTGGGGATTGACAAGAGCCGCCTGTACCGTTCCTATAAGGAGATGATCGAGGCCGAGGCCCGCCGCGACGACAGGATCCAGTTCCTGGTCGTGGTCACGCCCAACGACTCCCACTACGACATCGCCCGGCGCGCCCTCGAGGCCGGCTTCCATGTCGTTTGCGATAAGCCCCTGGCGACATCGAGCCGCCAGGCCGAAGAGCTCGACCGCCTGGCCGCCTCGCGCCGCCTTCTCTTCTGTGTCAGCTACGCCTATTCCGCCTATCCGCTCGTCAAGCACGCCCGGGCCCTGGCTGCCGCCGGCGAGCTGGGTACGATCCGCTTCGTAAGCGCTGAGTACCCCCAGGAATGGCTGGCCACCCCCCTGGAAAAGACGGGCCAGAAGCAGGCCGCCTGGCGGACCGACCCCGCCCGGGCCGGGATCTCGAACTGCGTCGGCGATATCGGGAGCCACATCGAGCACATGGTCGCCTATACGACAGGTCTCCGGATCGAGTCCCTGCTGGCGCGGCTCGATCGGTTCGGCGAAGGCCGCGTCCTCGACGACAACGCCTCGATCATGATCAATTATGAGGGCGGCGCCAAGGGGCTCT
>Ga0299912_10003963_pt1 | contig 12086 bp, 14 predicted proteins | sample RVTome_2_FD_207667 | JGI IMG/M metagenome (GOLD analysis project Ga0299912, IMG submission 207667) | Soil microbial communities from uranium-contaminated site in the Upper Colorado River Basin, Wyoming, United States - RVT95D214 (version 2) ... | reverse complement strand
AAGTGAAATGGGGAACGGATGTAAACGATAGCATATAGCAAATGGCAAATAGCGAATGGTTAATAATAGGGACACATTCCATCTTTCATGACAGGTAACCTTGTCATTGCGGGCCCATGGTGGAAAAATTAAAAATAGGTGACCGATTTATTAAACCGGGCGGCAAGAAGGTCTACGTCGTAGCGAAAGTGGTGATTAACGATGACTGGGTGATCCTGAAGGAAGAAGATGGGGAGCGTCAAATTTTAACATCCAAAGAAAGCTTGGAAACATGGATAAAGAAAAAAGGCTAAGGGGAAGGTCAAGGCCTGTCGCCGTCTTTGATAGAAAAAGAGCCAAAAAATATACTTGACTTATTCAACCTATAGGTTGAGCATAAAAGCGAGGAGAAATAAGAGTCTGTGATGAAGAGGGGATTCGATGAAGAAAAAGTCTTTTAGGGAACTTATTGGAGAGGCAAAAGGTCGGGATACCTATTGGGTTGCCTCACTCATTCTCGATTTTACCGAGGGACTTCATAAAATGATGGAGGCAAACGGGGTCTCCAGGAGCGACCTCGCACGGCGCCTTGGAGTCACCCCTGCTTATATTACTAAGGCGCTTCGGGGGAATGTTAATTTCACCGTGGATTCCATGGTTCGATTAGTGAGAGCAGCGGGCGGAGAAGTTTCCATTCATATCGCGCCGAAAGGTAAGAGGGAGAGAAACGGATCCTACAAAAAACAAGGAATGAAGAAGGCCGCCTGATCAGGAAACTACAAACGGATTTCCAAAGAGGTTACACGAATTAACAAGAAGATAACGAATTTCACGAATAAAACCTATTTGTGTCATTCGCTGTCATTCGTGCTATTCGTTACTGTTTTCTAAGTAATTGGGTGGAAAAGGTGACCGCTAAGAAAATTGGAGGAGAGCTTGAAAGTGCTTTAGAACCTACGTCCCCTTTTCTCGGCGGAAGTTTATCAGAGAACAGGTATTAATGACGGCGACAGCGCAGAATATAAAAAGGATGGTAAAGCTGTTATCCAAAGGAGGATACACAAAGCAAGTCCAGGTGGCCCAACAGCTTGGGGGATCGTTTCTTTCAAAGACATTTTCTAAATTATTTGGTTTGATGACTCTTTTCAGGTATCGAACTCAATATTTTCTTCAGAGTTGCTGATAAATGCTTAGTTTTTCAACAGACTGTTTATTCTTGAATTTGTTCTACCGTCTCATAAATGGTGCCTGGTCTTGAAACTTGACAGAGGATTTTATTGAAGTGTGGAGTGAACTTGCAGAATTATGATTTATGGACACGCCTACATGCCCTGTACCATGATAAGTTCATGGCTTGCCGGTAGGCAGAGGGAGATTTGTGTCATTCGTTGTAATTCGTGCTATTTGTTAATGTTTTCTATGGAATTTGATGGAAAAGGTGAACGCTAAGAAAATAGATATTGGCCTCATTAGGTCACACAGAACGAAACGATGATAATCGAATCTTGAAGGTTTGACCCTAGACGTTTCCCCAATCGCGATGGAGGATAATTTATGGACGAGCCGAATAAACCAAAGACCAATTTGTTCAAGGAGAACTATAAGAAGAGTATTCCTTGGCTAACCAAGGCGTGGTGCCCTGTGTTTGGAGTATCGATTTCACTACTAGCTCTTGTCGTTGTGTTGTTTATGCCTGGCCCCTTAATTTACCTCGCGGCCTTCATTCCAACATACCTACCATTAACGTTACCAATTCTAATGGTTCTGGTTTCTATTGGGGTAAGGATTAATGAACTGAGTGCGCGACAGGGCTGGCTAGACCTATGCAACTACTTTGCATCTGGTTATGTTACGTTTGCGATTTGGGCGCTCGTCTCGGGTGAAAGCGTAAAGCGATACATTTGGATCAATCAGCAGAAGGTCTTGGATAAATCGTATGCTGTACCTCTTATTGTTACCGCCTTTGGTCTATTTGCAGTGTGTTCATTAGTTACCGTCCTGGCCAAGAAACACGACAGCAAGAATGTTCCACTTAAGAGCAACAGCGAAAATTTGTCATTAACGGGCTGGCAGACCGTGCAAGCATTATTTGTTGGATTGTCTTTGCTGGCACTCTTGTTTCCCGTGAGGCTATTCGAGGATAAGGCGACGGTAGAGGCGCGTACAGGGAAAAGCCTTGAGTTGAAATCATTTACGGTGTCAATCGGTTACCGAGATCCCTCGTTTAACCAATACCTTGGAAGGAGCTCTAACCCAATTCAACTCTGCGTAATTTATAGAAGTGTAGCGGCAAAGACCCCCGAAGAGGCAAAAGACTCTTCGCTTAAAATTTTCATGGAGTCTGAGCAATCGAACCAATATGTACCAAATAGGGCGAGAACGGCAGATCGTCCACCAAAGAGAGTCGAAATTGAGCGCGCGTGGATTGTAGCGGAATCGGATTCCAGTTCTTGAGTAGCTCCTTAAAATAAAAAGATGAGGTGTCAAGTGAAACTGGTGCCTGGTTTTGAATTTTGCCAGAAGGGTTTATTGAAGTGTGAAGCAAATGCAGGATCAGGTCTTCAGTGTTGAAGGAATGTTTGTTGACAGCTTTGTCACTCTCGAAGAAATATTATGATTTAGGGACACGCAGCACAGACACGGACACGTTGTTTTCTATAGAATTTACTGGAAAAGGTGAACACTAAGAAAAAAGAAGTGACGCCCATTCTTTAGGGCAATTCTCACAGATAGGAAGGATGATGAAATGGGAATCAAAAATGTTTTAACTAATAGTGGCACATGTCCCTGGTGCGGAAGCACGGCTGAACATGGTCGAGACCCTGACGATCTTCGCATTTGTATCCGCTGTGAGGCACGATTCCAGTGGAAGTGTCCCAACGGATGTCCATGGGACTCTTTGGGATACAGCCAATTCGAGCGAGAATATGGGTGCGACCGTTGTGGGTCTACATGGTCACCTGCAGAGTATGAAAGGAAGTTTGGGAGGCTTCCACGGTAAGAGTAAAGAAAGGGATATTCGTGCGGACCGTCCTTGGCATTAATAAGGATGGCGCACTACAGGATCAGGTCTTAAGTGTTGGCAAAATTAAATAACATAACATATGTTTTAGAACCTACATTACTCTTTCTATCGATTGATTTTATGCACAGGGGGAAATATGCAGGATTTAATGACTTCATTCGTAAAGAGTATTCAAGAACTGTTCAGGTATGCCTACCCAGGATTTTTGTTTCTAGCCTTGCTTAAACTTACAGGTATTGAAGGGCCTTGTTTTGGTACGGATATCCTTGGGCCGTCCAGCCAGTTGTGGAGTTCTATTGTCATAGCAATTCTACTTGCCTTCGTAATTTACACAATCCATCGGTTTTTCATCCATGAATATATTCTGTTGGCATTGTTCATGTTTGGAGTAACTGCTCCGGGGTATAAATGCAAGGAACAATATAATATTCCAAATATTCTGAAGTGGATTCTGTTTTCGTCAATGGTTTTTGTAGTATTAAACGTGATCTTTCAATTTGCCAAAATTAAAATTGGTGGTTTTGACATTTCTTATTTGTGGGTCGTATCTTTAATAATTAATTTCACGGTAATAATACTGTTCATATATAAGAGTAAATATCTAAATTATTACAAGAAATTTGTGATTAGGAGGGCGAATACCGAGAATGGGTTTTCCAGGTATATGTATAATAGGTGGGGGCATGTTCACGCAATCGGAATAACGTTCTGGTTACCCATGATCGTATATAAATATGGTATTGAATTTGGCTATGAGAATGGTCTCATCTTCAAGTTTAAAACCGAGTTTTGGATTGCCATCGTTATATTACTATTTGTATGGTTTTGGCAATTGATATCACTGTCGTATGTCGAAAGAGGATTCTTCATGAAAGAATGAGTAAGAATTCAAGGGGACGGTTCGAAAAAAAACCGAGGATCAAATCATTTATGTTAAAACATTTCGGGAACATATTTAATTCGCTTAGCGGAATTTGGCGGAGAAGGTGGCCGCTAAGAAAACGAGCTAGCCCCCGATTGCGACTTAGAATTTCCCTTGACAACACAAAATATCGTGATAGCGTTTGGCAGTAATGGAGAAGTGCTTGAAGGTTAAGGATAATAATAAAGGAAAATAGTTAGTATTTATTTGAAATATAAAAGGAATGCGAGAACCGTCGTCAAATATAGGAAAATGGAATTGGCCTGCATTACAAATATGAATTTTGTCAAATGTCAAGGGGAGACCCCCATTTCAACTAAGAAAATAGAATTGGTTGCACAACGAATATTAGTACGAGTCTCAGATTGCCAATTTTGAAGACGCGGCCGAGACCAACCAGGATATTAATGGAAGAAAATAAAAAAGAAGACCATCCCCAAGTAGAGACAAGAAGAGCCAGATTAAGAAAAATAGTATTTTGGTTTACGGCATTTATTGGAGCATTTGCTTCGATTTCGGGAATTATTAGCCTACTGATCTTGTCATACAATACCTTCTTCATTGACCCGACCATTAGAGGGTATTATGCAACATATAAAGCTGCCAGGGTTGCTAGTTATAGCGGAGAATTACTAAATGAGTCTTCTTTTCATGCAGGGGAGCTTACGTTTAAGGGTAGGCTTAACGCAAGAGTTATCGACCTCGCCATTACCACGAGTGACAGTATTGAAAAAAAGGTAATCAATAACCCGATAGGTTCTGTCGAATTTTCATTAAAACGATTGTCAGCGAGAAATACGTGTCAATTTGATGTCATCGTTGACCAGAATTGCGAAATTATAGAAAATTTTCAGATTTCCTGGGGTAAAAAAGGAAACCTAGTTTTAACCCTTCAAAAGTCAGACTCCAACATAAGAAGAGGTGTCGAATTAGGAGAAAAACTGTCAGATTTATCTCGCAAGGCGAGACAAAGGTGGTTTGAGAATAATACTAAGAATATTAGGAAGTAATTATGAAACCTGTGAAAAAAAGATATTCTTTATTAATAATAGGTTTCTCGCTACTGATTTTGTACTTTAGTGGTAGGTTTATCATCGACCAATTTCTTTATAAAGGCTATAAAGAAGATTTCTCAATTGTTACATTAGATGAAGATAAGCAATTATCCAAAAATCCCAATTACATGGACGCTGTTGAGGCATATAACAGGAAGGAATATGGAGTTGCGATTGACGAATTGAAAGAAGAAATAGATAAGAATCATGACCATGCTCAAGCCCACTTTCTACTCGGGATGGTTTACGAGGAAATAAAATTCAGGGAAGGGAAATATTTCAAAGAGATGGTGAGTAATTACGAAATGTATATCAAACTAAAACCAAAAGGGAAAAGGGTAGAATATGCGAAACTTCGTGTGGCTCAGTACTACATCCGAGAGGGGTTAACACAACAAAACCTAAAATTTCTTGATAAAGCAGAAGAATATTTGAAGTCCTTAGACCAGACAAACAGCGAGGTGAGAATGGCCTTAGGCGCAATCTATTTAGACAAGAGGGACTACGACCAAGCAATAGCAGCCTTTGAGAAATCTGCTAACCTAGCACCTAGTGAATTAAAATTGAAATATAATAGCCTGGGCTTAGCATATATCAAAAGAGGGTCGTATGCTAAAGCAGAAAAAATATTGGAGATCGCAGTTAAAATTGATCCTATGTACAAATACGCCCATAACAATCTTGGTTTCGTATATGCTCAGCGTGGAAAACTGAAAGAAGCTAGACAGCATTTTTTAGAAGCATTAATGATCGACCCCACGTATAAGAATGCAGAAAAAAATTTGTTTTGGGTAGAGAGCGAACTTAGTAAAAGATAATAAGCGTAGCTTAGGCTTGGCCATTGGCACAATAGAACGGTACAGGTCAGGTATTTAGTTTAGCATTTCGAGAAAATATTTATTTCATTTAGGGAAATTTGATGTAAAAGGTGGCCGCCAAGAAAAGAGACAAATTTGAATTTTGTCACAGGTCAACGGCCGACCCCATTTACCAATTCGTTTCTTACAATCACTCCAAGTCGGGCAAGGACTTCTTTCTGTCATAACGTGGAAGGAAGGGAGATTCATATAGGCTCTATTTATCCAGCAGGGTTTCTGCCTCACTGATCGCAAAGGAGGAAGTTTCAAAAATGATAGACTTCAAAAAACGTTTGGTCAAGCCTTCTGGTGAGAAAACCCTTAATCCCACTGAAATCTACGACAGGCTAGACAGGGCTAGTGACAAAGGGCCTCTGCGACCCGCTCAAATCGCTGTTCTTGAAGAGTGGCATCAAGACTTAAGAGACAAAAGGGACGTAATACTAAAGCTGAATACAGGGCAAGGCAAAACGCTAGTTGGACTGCTTATGCTTCAGTCAAAGATGAACGAGAACGAAGGTTCAGCGCTTTATCTTTGTGCTAACAACTTTCTTGTAAACCAAACAATTACGCAAGCCAAGCAATTCGGTATAAATCCTGTAACCGCTGAAGGTGATTTACCAGCCGAATTCTTGGATGGAAAAGCCATTCTCGTAACCTCAATTCAAAAACTGTTCAACGGCTTGTCGAAGTTTAAGTTAGGGCCGCAGTCAATACCTGTTGCTAACGTTGTTATTGACGACGCTCATGCCTGCATTGACTCGATAAAGGACTCTTACACTATAAAGTTGGCCTCTGACCATCCGGCCTACATAGAATTGCTTGATCTGTTTTCAACAGCATTAGAAGAACAAGGGGCAGGAACATATGCGGATATTCGGCGGAAAGACTTCGGAGCGTTTTTGCCCGTTCCTTATTGGGAATGGATAGATCATAATTCAGATGTCGTAAGAATTCTCTCGAAGCAGGTCATGGATGATTCAGTGAAATTTGCATGGCCATTGATCAAAGATATTCTCAAGGATTGTCTTTGTGTTATTTCAGGCCAGGGTCTAGAGATTTCCCCCTATCGTCCACCTTTGCAGATGTTTGGCTCTTATGATAAGGCCAAGCACCGCATTTTTATGTCGGCAACCATTATAGATGACTCTTTTCTTATCAAGGGCTTGGGATTATCAGAAGAAACGGTCAAGACCCCCTTGATCTACAAAGAGGAAGGATGGTCAGGCGAGAAAATGGTACTCATCCCCTCTTTGATTGATCCATCACTGGCTGCTACGGAAATCGTTCCGGTATTTGCCAAGTCTTCTTCCTCTCGTAAATTAGGCGTAGTGGTTCTCTGTCCAAGTTTTGAAGCCACAAAAATATGGAAGGCCGCAGGCGCTTACGTCGCAAGCAAAGAAGACATTCAAGCTAGGGTAGAAAAGTTGAGAAATGCTGAGTGCAACGAAACCCTCGTTCTCGCTAACAGATATGACGGTATTGATTTGCCTGATGACGCATGCCGGATTCTTATAATGGACTCCAAGCCATTTTCCGAAGACTTGCTTGACCGATATATTGAAATGTGTCGAGAAGGAAGCGAAGTTATAGCTGTAAAGACGGCTAGGATTATTGAGCAGGGACTGGGCCGCTCAGTGCGTGGTGAGAGAGACTATAGTGTAATCGTTTTAATTGGCAGCGACCTTATTCGCTGTGTCAGAACAAGAGATTCGCGTAAGTACTTTTCAGCCCAAACCCGCACACAAATTGAAATTGGAGCAGAGGTGGCTGCTCTCGCTGAAGAAGAAATAAGCGAGGGTACCCCTGCAACAAAAGCTTTCAAGGGGCTAATTTCGCAGTGTTTAAGACGTGATGAGGGATGGAAGGAATTTTACATTGAAAAGATGAATCAAATACCAAAAACACATACAACTGCCAACATATTAGACATCTTTTCGGCGGAAATGAAGGCAGAGAACAGGTATCATGAATGAGATTGCGAACCTGCAGTAAGAATCCTTCAGGAAATTGTTGATAAGGACACTAACACTCCTGTAGATAAGGGCTGGTTTTTGCAGGAAATGGCACGCTATATGTATCCTTTGAGCAAAGCGCGTTCGAATGAACTGCAAGTCGCTGCTCATAGATACAACAGGTATCTACTCAAGCCAAAAGACGGTATGGTCTTTTCAAAAATCACCATCCTCAGCCAAAAACGTATCGAGAACATATGCACCTACGTCAAGGGTTTTTGCTCTTTTGATGAATTATCACTCGCCATTGAAGATATGCTAGGCAAATTGCATTTCGGTGTTAGAGCCGACACTTTCGAGAAGGCTCTTAACGATTTGGCACTTGCGTTGGGTTTTGTTGGCCAAAGACCCGACAAGGAATGGAAGGCAGGGCCCGATAATCTTTGGGGAGTTAGAGATGATGAATATTTGTTGTTTGAATGTAAGAGCGAAGTAACGTTGCACCGTGCTGAGATAAACAAAGACGAAACGGGGCAAATGAATAATGCGTTGGCGTGGTTTCGCGAGCATTACCCTGGCACGAAAATTAAAGCAATCATGATAATACCGACTAAGACTCTCTCTAAAGGTGCTGGCTTTAATGGAGATGCAGAAATTATGCGAGAGCGTAACCTAAAAAAACTTATCAGGAATGTAAGATCTTTCTTTAACGAGTTTAGAAATCTTGATTTTGCAAACCTTTCTGAAAGTAAGGTTCAAGGTTTTATTACCACACACAAGCTTGAGGTTTCGGAGTTACTGAAGGAATATTCCGAGCAACCAAGGTCGTATTAAGACCGAAGCACATACAACGCGGCTTGCAGTAGAGTAACTGATCTAGGGACCCAGGGTTGGGTCTCAACAATCAACAAGGCCTTAGAAATGCAGGATCAGGACTTCAATGTTAGCTGAATTTGGTGGAAAAGGTGATCGCCAAGAAAATAGGCCTAACCGCATCGGAAGAAACGGTGGAGTATGTATGGCCTGCCTTCGGATGTTTTTATTAAGGAGAGTTTGGAAGAACAATCCAAGGGTAGAGAATTTTGAAGGTTTGGCCTCGGGGCAGTACGACATAGTTGCGAAGAGGGGAGATTGATTTATAGATGCTTCCTTATGGTTCATATCTTGGGAATTAAGAGGTAAGAACAGTGGATAAAGGATCACTTGATCTTTTGGAGTTTGCAAAACGAGTAGCTGAGCGTTGCGATCAACTAGAATTAGACATCATTCCTGAGCAGGTTATAGAAGTAATGGGTGGCATTGGGAATCTTTATACCGCGGAGTTGATGGAACTAAAGCTTGACGAAACTGTTGTTTGGACACGTAACACATTCGCATGGGGCACCATTGGTCTGCGTAAGCTAAAGCAACAAATCATGAATTGTGCAGGGGTGAAATACCATCGTGCGTCAGAGTTATATCGAGTTATGGAAAAGACATTGAATGAGGAGGTTTACCGCAGAGAACTTGCTAATAGACAAGTAGGCTTAGCATTGAAACCGCTAGGAGTGTTCTTAAAGGCCACGGAGGAATATGGTGTTTATCGTTTGGAAGTGTGTCGGTTAGATCCTCAGATTCGTCGCAAATACTTACTTCCTTATGGCGATGGTAGGGCGCCTTTGGCCACTATCATACATACTTCAGACCTTCACATCGCAGGGAAGCTCAAGAATGATGAGACAGAACTCAAGGCAGCTCTGGCGCAGTTGCCATTTGTCAAGGGCATATATGCACACAGTTATCATGCAGCCGGAGCGCTAGCAAATACCTTACAAGAAATTTTTGCCAATAGAAGTAAATGTAATGTTCCTCTAGTTCTAATTGTATCAGGGGATCTTACCCGTCTGGGCGGGCGAGCCCAGTTCGAGACCGGCTACTCATTTCTCACAACAGGAGTTCTTGTAGGGGCTAAGATGAATATCGGGTTGCATTTAAATCAATCAAAAAATCCTGACGAATGTGATGAGAGCCCAGTTCTCTTCATTGTACCAGGCAATCACGATGTCATCGGAAGATACACGAAGGGATTACGCGACACATTTGATGATTATTTCCCATGGACATTTCCAAGTCATCTAGTCATCGTAACGAACGGAAGGAGAGTTGTTATTCACGGACTGGATTCTACGCATAGCTCAGCCATCCGTAACGCTTTAGCACAAGGGGAAGTCCCTCAAATGCAGCTTGATGAACTGGGAATCAAAACCAACCCGCACTCTTGTCGGGCTTGTAGTTGGGCTATTCGCATCGCTTGCTTACATCACCCGCCGATTAAATTGGATAAATCGGTTTGGGACCCCACTATGGAACTGAACGATTACGAACGAGTGGCTAATGAGTTGAAGCAGAAAGGGATCAACCTCGCATTGTCAGGTCACATCCACACCGCTACATATCGGGAGCGTAGTACAGACTCGCCAAATATTCTAGTGGCAGGGAGTACTTTGCAACAATTTGGAGAAAGGCAATTTTGGCTTCTAGACATCTATGACCTTTCTATAAAGGGGCTTAACTTTGTTTTAGATGAAGGAGCGGGAGAATTCTGCTCAAGGGGTGAAGAGGTCGAAATTAGGCTTGTGGGCCGTGAAGTAGTAGTAGATGAAGTGGTAAATAAGGAGCATAGATTGAACTCCTTAAAAATGCTAAATATACCTTACGCCTTCAGAAATTGCAATTTCCCACTCCGAATACCGAAAAAGTGTATTACTTGCCGGAAGGGTTACTAATAAGAAACGCGGTGTCTGATGTTTAATGTTAGTATTTGGTGGAGAGACCCGGGGCTAGACTTGCAAATTGACTTAGGACAAAAATGCAGGCTCAAGTCTTTACTGATAGTAATTTGAGAATATATTTTTTTCTCTTGGCGGAATTTGGTGGAAAAGGTGAAGGCTAAGAGAAAAGAGGCGATGGGTTATAGGCAATTGGTGATGGATGAATCAAGTAATGGGTGATGGGGAATGGGCAATTGGCGATAAGTAAATCAAACGAATTGAGATCGATGCAACTTACGTTGAGAGAAGATGCCGAACCAGACATTGAGTTTTACTATTCCCAACAGTTCGAGATTTATCACGAGCCTTATCTGCTCTGGGACAGGGATACGTGGGAGGAGATCTTAAGCGTATGCGCTGTTTACCGTATCGAGGCAGACGGTGAGTGCGTGGGAGATATCATCTGGGAGGATAGGAAGAAGTCCGTTAAGTATGTCGTTGACTTTGGCATCTTGCCCGGGTATCAGGGACGAGGAATCGGGAAAGCCGTTTTCGAAGAGGTTAAAATGACCAGCCGGAGAATTGCAGCGATCACCCGGAAGGAGACGCTGGGATTTTTCTTGAAATCCGGGTTCGTCGTAAAGAGGAGGTTAAGAAACTACTATCATCCCCACGTGGACGGGTATTATATCCTTTACCCGTGATAGAAAACAGGAACACATCCCATTTCTTGAGATAAGCCATGGGAAGCTAAGATCGGGCTTTCAATCGAAGGAATTTGTTGGAAAAGATGAACGCTGACTGGAGCTGATCGCTTATAACTGATGGCCGATGGCAGCAGAAAGAAAGGAACCAGCCAAAGGCAACAGGCAATGATTGAGTTAAGGGATGAGTATGGATGTGTGCGAAGAAAGGCTCGTTCAGAACTTACTTGACGATATCAAGTTAACCTCACGGCAGGTCTATTTTGGTACGGATGGCGTTTTCACCTGCTTTTCGGACGGACGTTTTCTTGAACGAGCAGACTCGCTACCTCCGGCCATTGATCAACTAAGGTATGCGTTTCCAAACACACTGTCAACTGATATGATCAAAAAGTTGATACCGCAAGACGCCGGTAAATCCGGAGAAATTCCCGGGTCCATCGAGGAGGATGGAAAACAGTATAAGCTCTTATGCAAGAAGTATACTTGCGTGGTCGCCAGCGTCTGCTATGACTACCTGAAGGCGCGCTATCCAGATGCAGGGGTCTATTGCACAGGCCGGAATAAGCCTGTGTTTTTTCTCCAGGGCGAGATTGTGCGAGCTGTGTTGATGCCTATCAGGACATAGGGACACGATTGATTGGGAACTAAATTAGGGGCACCTCCCTATTTTATATATTCAATTCTCTTGGCTAAGTTTGGTGGAAAAGGTGAACGCTAAAAGAAAAAAAGGCGATGGGTGATAGGCGATTGGCGATGAATGATTCAGGCGATAGGTTATGGGCAATTGGCGATAAATGTTACTGTTGCCTGGCATCAGGTGGTGGCATTTTTATTCA
>Ga0299912_10003962_pt1 | contig 12089 bp, 7 predicted proteins | sample RVTome_2_FD_207667 | JGI IMG/M metagenome (GOLD analysis project Ga0299912, IMG submission 207667) | Soil microbial communities from uranium-contaminated site in the Upper Colorado River Basin, Wyoming, United States - RVT95D214 (version 2) ... | reverse complement strand
TTAGGCAAAAACGGAAGGTCGCTGAGCGAGCCGTCCTTTGTTTGTCCGGCCCATTCCCGTACTTTATCAAACTCCGAATCCGCATCGTCGATCAAACTTCTTTCACGCTGCATCGCAAAATTCAGCCGGCGTTTGCAAAGGTAATTGCTCCTGCCTTTTGCCAGAACCGCGGTAAACTTCTGCGGCATGCAACTGTTCAGGAAGGGAATATCTTTATTTATCAACTGTTCCTGAAGAGTGATTGTAAAGGTGCTGATAAGTATCCTGCCCATGCCGTTGGCAGCCAAATCCGCGGCGGGGATAAGATAAGCGAAACTCTTGCCGACGCCGGTGCCGGCTTCGACGGCCAGGTGGCGGCCTTTCAAAAACGCCTGCTGCACGGCGAGGGCCATTTCTATTTGCTCCGGGCGCGTTTCGAAATTTACGAGAGATCGAGAGACTTCTCCATCCGGGGCAAGAACCTTTCGAATATCCAGGCCTGTATAAGTCTTGTTCATAGTAAAAATGCAGCAAAGAGCCGCTCAGGACAATTGACGAGATAAGCGATCACAGACTATCAGATTGAATCGCGCCGTCTGCAATATCCTTCATGTATTTCCGGTACAAGTCCAGGATTTCACGGTCGGAGGCGGTATTCGTTACGGCCAGCCGCATACGTGCTTTTGCCGTCTGTCCGGCTTTAATATCACGGCCGAAAAGTGAGAAATACATGGAATAGTGCCCCTCGCCCTCGTAGGGTGTTGCTATTGCGAAACAATCATCCGGCGGGGACATCAGGATTGCCGCCGGAACCGTATCCGAGCCTCGCCGCAGAGCGATCGGCATCGCCATGACCGGCATGATTTTCCAGTCGACGGGATTGGGCTCTTTCTGCCATCGGCCGTCACGGATGATTGGCAGGACATCCTCGTTTCGCGGAAACATCTGCCAGTCCCCAAAGGATTTCTTCGCCGTCAGGAATGCCGGTTTGCCTTCGGTCTCAGCACTGGCGCCGACGTACACCTGAGACAATGGAAAGGCCTCGTGAAAATACGAAGCCAGAAAGACTTCGAAATTACTTAAATCCCTGCCGGCTTTGACAATCGTTTCAACGTCGAGTGTGGAGCTGTCTCGGAAGCGGTAAACGGCGGCCATCTCAAAGGGCCGGTCATCTGCTTGGGGCCAGGTGACCTGAACGGCCCCGCCAGGCAAAAGCTTCGAAGTGCCCGGCCAGCTCCATGCCGCCGTTCCGTATCTCTTATTCGTGGTGAATACCCGATAGTAACTCAGGATGCCGTATGCTCCGTTGAGCGTCGTACCGGTAGGGACATGCACAGCCGAAGTCAGGCCCAGGCCCTTACCGGCCTGACGCAATCCGCCGCGGAGTATGCCTGTATCGAATTCGTATCCACCGTCTTTGTTGGCAGTGAATGCGAACTTATCCGGTTTGCCGGCGACATCTCCGGCAAATGTCAAGCTAACAAGGATTGTCATCGCGCAGACTACGATAGCTATACACAGATTCTGCGTCATGCGGTTCGTTCCAGAATAAACGGACATCTTACATTCTCCATTTCCTGCCTTGCCGGGACATGGGTACCCGGTTAATACGGATTTTGCTTTTATTTGCTCTTTTCAACGGAGCAGGCCACTCGAAAGCCGATGATGTCCATTTCGGGCAGCCACCACTTGCTCTTCGGGATCTGGGGGTCGCCGGAGCGCCACCATTTTTCCTCGAAAGACCTGGTCGCACAGCGCAGCTCTTCGGCCGGGCAGCTATAGTCCCCGCCGCGGGCTACGTGGACTTCACCGGTTTCCGGTCCCTTCGGATTTACCGCCGGCGTATTTGCGACCGCTTGCTTGTAAGCTTCGGGACTATAGAAGTCGAATACCCATTCTCGAACGTTGCCCAGCATATCATAAAGACCCCAGGCGTTGGGTTTCTTCTTGCCTACCGCGTTGGTCTCGCTGTCGGCGGTTTTCTCATACCATGCGAACTCTTTAAGCTTCTCGGGATCGTTTCCAAAGCCATAGGCGTCTGCTGCTCCCGCCCGGCAGGCGTACTCCCATTCGGCCTCTGTCGGAAGACGGTATGTCTTGCCCGTATTCTTCGAAATCCACCGGCAGAAAGTCATGGCGTTATACCAGGTCATTCCCATGGCCGGGTGCTGGTTCTCGTAACCCATTGTCATATCACCGTACACCGGGGTCGGGCCGGTGATTGCGTCAACTTCGCCGGAGTTGCCGGTTTCATTCTGTGCCTCCTGTGTTGTAATGAAGTCTCTCTTGGCGCTGACCGTTTCCTGGTAGTAGGCCATAAAAAGCTGGATTGTGACCTCGGTCGTACAGAGGTAGAAATTATCGACGCGGACTTCGTGCCGGGGTCCCTCGTTGTCTTTGCGACCGGCTTCATCTGCGGGGCTGCCCATCTGGAAATTCCCGGCCGGAATCAGGACCATGTCGAAGGATATTTTTTCGCCGGCCTTGGTTGTGACGGTCTCGGTAAATTTCTTCGCAGGTCCATCCTGTGCGGCCGCCAAATCCGCGGCCATTGAGACTGCCAGACATATCGCTACTGCGGCGATGGGCATAAATGTACGACTTTTAAACATATTCTGTCTCCTCATAAAACATTCCAAAAAGGATAAGTAGAGTGGGACTTGTCCCACCGAACCGTAATGGTGGGGCAGAGCCCCACCATACATTTTCAACTCAAATCATTTTTGTATAGCCCGGCTTCGGTACCGGATAGCTTCCATCGGCTCCAACCCGGGTCGGCGGTTCCATGCCGTCGTGACAATCTTCCGGCCTGGGGGGATAGTAGAAATCGGACGCATTGACCTGCTCCCAAGTTACCTCTTTGCCGGTGCAGCAGGAGATTTGTCCCATCACGCCTACCATCGTGCTGCGAACCATGTAGTCGCCGTTGTTGACGGGCTTGCCGGAGCGAATCGCTCCGAACAGGACATCGTGTTCTATTTGATAAGGATCGCATCGGCCTTTCCATTCCCAGTTTGTCTCACCCCAGATCCGGCACTGCAAAACGGATGCCCTGCCCTTGCTGCCGTGAATGATGCTGGAAGTGCTGTCATAACAATTGTTGGTGGTTCGACAGAAAGCGTAGATTGGCACGCCGCTGTCATATTCGTAAATAACCGAATGGTGGTCGAAAACGTCGCCGTAGATCGGATCGGTCATCGAAGAGCGGCCGGCCAGACCGTGGCATTTCGCCGGGGCCTTGTTATGCATCACCCATGTGGAACGGTCCAGGTTGTGCACCAGCGATTGGGGAACGTCGTCGCCGGAGAGCCAGCGGAAATGGTATTGCGTGCTGCACTGCCATTCGAGCTCAGTGAGCCCCTCCTTGCGGGGGATAACGACGTACGGTGGGCGGAGGAAGTTTTCCTCGATAGCGACCACGTCACCGATTACCCCGTCGTGGATTCGCTGGATCGTCTCGGCATACCCGGTGTGGTAGCGGCTCTGCAGGCCGGAGACCAGGCACAATCCTTTCTCTTTCGCCAACTCAGCCGCTTTCTGCAAGAGCTTGAGTCCGGCCGGGTCGATTCCGTGGGGTTTCTCCACGAAGACGTGCTTTCCCGCCTTGATTGCCGTCATTGCATGGAGCGGGTGGAACTTGGCCGCATTGGCAATCAGTACGACGTCGACCGATTCGATCACGCGCTTGTAACCGTCGAAGCCGGCGAAGCAGTGGTCGTCGTCCACCTGCACCTGGTCATCCTTCTGCTCCTTGAGAAGCTGCCGTTTGTCTTTGACGCGATCCATAAAGATATCGCACATTGCCGTGAGGCGCGCGCCGGAGTCCGCGGTGAGCGCCTGTGCGGCGGCCCCTGTGCAGCGTCCTCCGCAGCCGACCATGCCTACACGGATGATATTGCTGCCGGCGGCATAAATGCTGCTGCCTATTCCCAGCGAGCCCGAGACGGCCGCCGAGGCTGCCACTGTTGAAGCTTTGAGGAAGTCGCGACGCGTTGTGCCGGCGCCTTTGCCTGATTCACTTGAACTTGCCATACTGCCTCCTTTTCGATGTGTCTTTGTCAGACTGTGTTTTTCCTGATATCCCGTTTAATTGACCCATTATACGGATTCTAATAAATTCTCGTGCAGAAGTCGTCATTCTGAACGGAGCGTAGCGCAGTGAAGAATCTCTAACGCTTATTCATTTCCAAGATCCTTCGCTTCGCTCAGGATGACAAATCATCAATGCCTTCAAATTTATTATAACGCCCATTAGTATTGCTTTGCCGATTTTACCTTCAAATCAAAACCAAATCGAGTTGGCATTATATTCTATTGGTCTCTCGGATTCAAGCTTTGTTCGGAGAATGATGATATATTAGGAAATATCACCTCGGGCGGTGGTAGCCTCAAAGCCGCAGGCTTTGGGGATGGTCGAGAATACCGGAGGCCGGCTAAACACATACCTCAGCACTGAGGCTGCCACACGCCGACAAAAAAACCGCTGGTCCCGGTCGAGTCGAGACCAGCGGCGAATTGATTGGTATTGTACTACGCGAATTCTCAGTATTCGCGGTCCTTAAGGATGCCCGGTTGTGGAACCGGATACTTGCCATCAGAATTCAAAAGCAAAGGTGCGGGAGAATCATCGGTCAGCTTATCGACATCGGGAGCGAACTCATGCTTGCAGTTAAGCGCATCCTCGAAAGTGATGACCTGACCCGTGTGAGCGGCCATCCTGCCCATAGTGTTGACTAAGCTGGCCTCGGCGCCGCGTTTGACCTCGTTATAAGGCTTGTCGTTACGAATGGCGTCGATCAGGTCGTCCCATTCGAGCTGGTACGGACTCGGCTCGGGCTGCGGAAATGCCCATATCAGGTTTTCTTTATCCATGTTGTGGCCTTTGTAGGTCCGTACCTTGCCGGGGTAATGGCTGTTCGTCGAGATGACGGCCGAACCCGTAGTACCGAGGGCATAACTGGAGAAAGCACCTTTACAGCCTTCCATGGCCCGGCCGTAATAGAACAGCTTGGTGCCGTCAGGATAGGTGTATTCGATTGAGTAATTATCGAAATTCTGATCCAAAGAATTGCCGCGGGTGTGCCGGCCGCCGGATGCCTGAGCCTCGACCGGCCATGCACCCCTCATCCATGAGCACTCGTCGATCTGGTGAATATAGTAATCGCTGTACATTCCGCCGCTGGCCCACAGGAAGGCATGGAATCGCTGGATCTGGTAGAGCACCTCGCTGATTCCGTCAGGTTTCGGCCCGGCCGTGGCTGAACGTCCCGCCATCCGGTAAGCATGCATCGCGATGATATTGCCGATCTCGCCGTCGTCGATGCGTTGTTTCAGCTCCTGCCGGCCCCTGCAATGGCGGATCATAAGGCCGACACCCACTTTGAGGTTTTTGCTGACGGATTCTTCGGCCAGTTTCAGCATTCTGCGAGTGGTCGGGCCGTCAACCGTGACCGGCTTTTCCATGAAAACGTTAAGGCCTTTGGCAACGGCGTATGTGAAATGCACCCATCGAAATGCCGGCGGGGTGGCAAGAATCACCACATCGCCTTTGTCGAGGCAGTCCATTGCTTTTTTGTAACCTTCGAAACCACGGAATTGGCGCTCCTTTGGAACGTCCAATTGTTGCGCATGTCCTTTTTCAAGATCCCTGTAGCTGCGTTCGAGACGGTTCTGGAAGACATCGGCCATAGCGACGAGCTTGATTGGGCCGTCCTTGACGGACAGGGCGTCCGAGGCTGCACCGGTACCCCGGCCGCCGCATCCGACCAGAGCCACTTTGATCGTGCCGCTTCCCGCGGCATAGATGCGCGGAGCCAGCCCGGCCCCCAGAGCAGAAGTTGCCGCTATCCGGCCGGTATTCTTCAGAAATTCACGTCGTGTTGTGCCCGGATCTTTGCCGGATTCATTTGAATTTGCCATTTTTTCTCCTTTTCGATGTTTCGTTGTCAGATTATATCCTGTTTTATAAGAGCGAAATCTTCCATGAAATCGGCTGTAATATGCTTATAAATGCCGTCTGGCCGAATCTTGCGCGAACTTTGCCGTGCAGATCAGATATAATAATCGTTTGCTCCTGCTGATTCAAGTTGTTTTTAGAAGACTTTGAAGCCTGTTAAATTGGCTGTCCGTTTTTAAAAAAGCAGTTCCCGGCTGAACCGGGAACTGCGAGGAAACACTCATTGTTATTCTTTGTTAATCTTTTATACGAAGTCCCTGTACTCGCGGTCTTTAACGATTCCGGGCTCGGGAATTGGGTATCTGCCTTCGGAATTGGCACGCAGAGGAGCGGGAGAATCCATTGTCAACTTGTCCAGACCCGGTGCCATCTCGTGGTCAGAGTTTAGAATTTGTTCGTATGTAACTTCCTGACCTGTATGTGCAGCCATACGGCCGAGGCTCGTTACGAGGCTGCCTTTGACCCCTCGCTCGGTCTCGTTATAAGGTTTATCGTTGCGAATGGCGTCCACCAGGTCGTTCCATTCGTTTTGATACGGATCCCGCTCTTCCCGGCTGACCTTGGATTCCCAGACCATGTTCGAGCGCGTCGGATCCTGGCCTTTGTGAATGCTGGAAGGCATTCCGCAGTCGCCGCTCTTCGAAACAACTGCTATGCCCTTGCTGCCGTGAGCATAACTGGAGTAAATATCGTTGCAGCCCATAATGCAGCGCCCGTCCATGATGAACTTAGTACCGTCGGCGTATGTGTATTCAACAGAATAAGTATCTAAATTCTGGTCCACGTAAGTGATGCCTTCAGGGCTCTGCCGGTAATGACGGCCGCCCAGGGCGTGGGCCTTGACCGGCCAGTCGTTCTTCATCCAGCATTGATGATCGATGATGTGAATATAAAAGTCGCTGAAGTTCCCGCCGCTGGCCCAGATGAAACTGTGGAATCGCTGCACCTGGTAAAGCAGGTCGCTGATGCCGGGCGGTTTGGGCAGCGATGAGAAGAATCCGATCGGGCCGTGCATCCGGTAGCCGCGCTGCAGAATTACATCGCCGATTTCGCCGTCCTGGAGGCGTTTGGCCAGTTGCTCGAGCGCCCGGCTGTGGCGGGACATCAATCCTACTCCCACTTTGAGGTTCTTCGCCGACGCCTCTTCGCCGAGCTTGAACATCCGCCGGCTGGTCGGGCCGTCCACGGTGACGGGTTTTTCCATGAAGACATTGAGACCTTTTTTGATGGCGTACGTGAAATGCACCCAGCGAAACGCGGGAGGCGTTGCGAAAATAGCGATATCGCCGGGGCTAAGGCAATCCATCGCATTTTTGTAAGCGTCGAAGCCGATAAACTTACGGTCCTCCGGCACATCCACCTTCTCGGCGTGCATTTTCTTCAAATTCTCGTAACTGCTTTTAAGGCGATTTTCGAAGACGTCGCCCATGGCCACGAGCTTGATCGGGCCCTGATTGACGGACAGGGCGTTGTCCGCTGCGCCGGTGCCCCGGCCGCCGCAGCCTATCAAGGCCACCTTGATAGTGTTGTTCTGACCGGCGTACATTCGCGGCGCTATCCCCGCTGCCAAAGCCGAGGCTGCGGCGATTAGGCCGGTATCCTTCAAAAATTCGCGACGCGACGTGTTTTTGTTGTTAATTTCATTCATCGTGGGTCTTCTCCTAATGACTGGTCTCTGATAGACGGTTATTGAATAAAGACTATGTTTGTTCCGGCTGTTACTTTTAGAACCCGGCAATAAACTCGTTCGAACTTCATAAAACAATTATCCTCACGATTTTGCTTTTTGACAAGCTTTTTTTCAGCGTGGAATTAATTTACGCCTGGCAGGTCGAGATTGTATTCGGGCGATATGCAAAAAGCTCATTCGAGGCTGTCTTCGGTTTGATCGGTTTGCTCGTAGATTTGAGCGATATCACAGAGCATGTTTTCGAGCCGGGAAAAATATTCCTCTTCGGAGAATTTATCTTTCGAATCCCGCAGCTTGATTACCTCAAGCTCCAGCCGGTCGCGTTTGGCCCGCAGCTCGGGCGGCATTTTATTCTCGGCTTCGCTATGAACAAGGTGAAACTGATGAGCTCGGTAGCCGTCAAGAGCTGCGCCATCCTCGGCCTTCTGCACCGGGCGGACGCCGCGAAACCAGTCGGCACGCGTGCCAAGACCGTCGCCATTGTCGTCGAGCAGGGCATACTCGGTCACCAGCCGGCCGGCGGCGGCATAGAATTCATTGACGCGATTGGATGCAGTCAGAAATGCTTCGAGCAGTGAAGTCTGGCCGTCTTTATCAAGGTCGGCTTTCGGCTCGGCGATCGCTCCGGCTAAATATTCGCCGAACCGAGTGTAATTTTGTTCATAGCCGCTCTTGGTCGCCGTGATTACTACGCGCTGCGGCCCCGACAAAATGCTCAGGAAAGGTGCGCTGGACGAGGCCGTGTTGATTACGACAAGAGGCCTGATTACCGGCTTGAGCCATTCGGACAGGTCGTTCGCCGACAGATCGGGGCCTCGGAGATTGAATTTGGCCGTCCTGCCGTCAAAGGTTCCATGCCCGATAAACACCAGCCATAATTCAGCGTCGGTTTGCTGTGATTCACTTGCTATTGTTTGCTGCAATATTATGCGGTCATCGGGATTCTGAACTTCGTCCAAACCGATCGCGGTGAATTTAGCGCCGCCTTTCGAACATGCCTGCTCCCATAGACGGGCCCATTTGACAAATTGCGCTCCGTACTCGGGTGAACCGGCAGCACCGACGACGACGATAACAGTGGGCCTCTCAGTGTCAGCGCTCCGGTCACCATGCTCAGGTGCCGGGCGAGCGCCGACGCTGAAAAACAGCACGCCAGCGAGAGGTACCCAAAAAAATCGAAACATGGTACGGGCTTCCAGCCCGTGAAAAACACGGCCTGGATGGCCATGCCACATCGAAAATCGAAAATTGATCATGGCATTCCCTTCCAGCGGCGCAGCGCCCACTCGCCCACAAAGCATATCAGAACGAAGAGAAAAACCGCCGGCAGGATTCCCCGCATATCCCACAGGGGCCTGATCCATGTGTCCATAACCGGGGCGTTGAGACTCGGCAGGCTGCGAGCGAAGCTGCCCAGCGCTTCGAGTTCGACAACCCAACCTCCCGTAGAGGCGGCGATTTTTTCCAGCAGCGGACGATTCGTTCTGATCGACCGAAACTCAAGAGCTTCAAGATCGACGGCCCATCCGGTCTGGGCATCGCCGAGCTCGAGTCCGTCGGCGTCGGTCACAACCGCGCTGGCAAAATAGGTTCCGTCATGACGGGGAACGTAGACAGCCTCGAACAATCCCGTTTCACTTAACGCCGGCTCGGCGGTGAGTTTCACGGTCTGGCCGTTGGGATCACGTACTTCTATTGCAATCGAAACGTCATTCATCGGCTCGAAATCCTTGTCGCGGACACGAACACCGAACACGACCGGCTGGTTTGCCTGCTCACGTTTCTGTACGGCCTGGAATGAGATTCGGTTCGGCACGTCCGCCACCAGCCATCGCAGCGTCTGTCTCCAGAACTTGTTCATATCGTCCCGCATCTCGGTTTGTTTCATGCCCCATCGCCACACATCGCCGATTGTCAGTGCCGCCGAGCGCCCGCCGCCGTATCTCTGTACGACCAGTGCCGGGAACTGCCCATCGGAACCGTTGTCGACTGTCGCGACCACCCGTGCGCCGGGCCTGACCGCCCCGAGGCGGTTGAGCACGCGGAATTCAGGCATTGTCGAGAGCCGCTTCTGTTCATCCTGCTCGTTGTCGCGCAAGCGCGCCCAGGGCTGCAGCCAGCCTTCACGAGTAAGATTGAAATGAATTTTTGTGCCGGCGAGTATTTCGGTCCGGGGCAGCCTGTCCAGATAGACCGGTAAGATTTGTCCTATGGGCGTGCGGTCGAATTTGCCCTCCCTGAACGAACCGGCCCCGCCGAGCATCAGGAATCCGCCGCCCCGCTCGGCGACAAACCGCCGAATCAGCTCCATCTGGTCATGTGTGAAAAATTCCGCCTCGACGTCGTCCAGAATGATCGCGTGATAGCAGAACAAATCTTCGGCCGTTTTGGGAAAGCCGTCGCGAAGCTCCGAATCGTCACGTGTGCCGAGTCTCACGAGGACCGGCTGGTCGTACTGCTCGGCCTGCTCGGCGTCCTTGTTATCGAATCCGCGATACAGCGGATTGTTCACTTCTCCGGAGCGTCCCAGCCACTCGTATTTCGGCTCACGCATGGCGACACGAATCAGTCCCACGAGCTGCACTTGCTCGTCTTCGCTAATCGCCCGCCGGAGAAACTTGTATTCCCAGTTCGGCATGCCGGTGACATACAAAATCCGGTACGGCCCTTTGCCGCGGTCCACAACCAGCGTATGCCTGTTATTGGCAAGTGTCGCTTCGGATGGCGCCTCCGGTTGATCCTGTGTATTTTCTTCTGCGGCGTTGAGACTTGCAGGGTGGGGCTCTGCCCCACCATTACGGTTCGGTGGGCCAAGGCCCACCCTACCAGATACTTCCGCGGCGTTAAGATGATAGAACAGGATGCCGCTTCTGTCCGGACGCACTTTAAAACGAAACGTATGTTTTTCATCGCTTTTGGAGATTTTGCGTGTCTGCTGCTCGATGACTTTGCCGGAGCCGTCGATAAGATTTATCGCAACTGTTTTGCCGGCATAGTCGGAGGCTTCAACGTCGGCCTGGATTGTCACCGGGGCGTCCTCGAAAGACGTCTGGCTGACGGAAACATTCGTCAGGGAGATATCCTTTTGCGGGCGTTCTGCTCCGATGACTACAGGGTAGACCGGCGGAGAGCCCGAAAGGTCATAAAATTGCTCGCCGGTATCCGTCGCGTTGCCGTCGGTCATCAAAAGCACGCCGGCCAGCGGCCTGCCGCGATAACGCTGAGCGATAGTTTGCAATGTTCCGCCGATTGCCGAGGCTTTACCGTCAAAGAGCAGCTCGGAAAAATCTGTTGTTCGGCGAAGCTGCGAATCGAATACGTATCGGCGAACCTGAAAATTGTCCGCCAGAGTGCCGAGCCAGCCGGACTTGTCGGAATCGAACATTGATTGAAGGATTTCGCCGCGGCTCCGGGTCATGCCCTGATCGTGAACATTCATTCCACTGCTGTTATCGGCAATCACCAGAAAGAGATTGGCGCCGGATTTGACGTGTCTGCCGCTCCATAACGGTTCGATAAGACACAGTAACAATACCAGCACGCCCAGAAGCCTGAGAAGAAAGGCGATTCTGTGAGCCGCACCTGTTTCCGGCGAGCGCCGGTACGACCAGAGAAGTAACGCAACGGCCGCGGCCAATACCGGCACGGCCAGCCATACCCACAGGCCGGCCGGGACAATGATCGAGCCAAGCAGCATCATTCATCGCCTCCCAGGTTTTCATAATATCTTCGCACAAGTTCGGTGTAACGCCCGGGCACCGGATCTCGATCGATGGGGACAATCGCCTCGTCCGGCCGGAGCTTAGCCAATTCCTCGCCGATGCGATTTCGCAATTCCGTCAGCGGTTTGGTAATCATCTGCTCGACAAGGTTCCATTGCGGCTCTTTGCCGTGACGGGTAAACTCCGCCCGTATCGCGCGGGCACGATCCCGAACGCGAGCAACATCATTGCGCAGGTCCGGCTCACTGAGCATCTCTTCCACTTCTCGCAGGCGGTCGGACCACTGCCTGAAGTCTCGGCCTGTCAGCGGGCCGTTGGGATCGAACTGGTCCCACCGGCCGCGTTGATTACCGCCGCCGCCGGTCGGGTCGGCTTGAGCGCCGCCGGTTCGACCGTCGGGGCGCCTGCCATCAGCAAGACGCTGCTGATTTTCCTGCGGGTCGGCCGGGCGGTTGGGATCGCCTTGTTGTCCGCGGCCGGCTCCGGATTGAGCATCGGCAAGCTGCCGGCTGTTCGGCGTCGAGCCAGCCGGAGCGTTGGGATCGCCCTGCTGTTCACGATCGGCTCCGGATTGAGCATCAGCAAGCTGCTGCCGGCTTGCCGCCGTATCCTCTGACCTGTTGGGATCTCCGTCCGGTTGGGCTCGGCCGCCGGCGCGGGCAGTCTCTTCGTCAACCTGCCTGATCAGCTCGTCGAGCTGCTGCTGCGCCAGGCGCAGCGACTCGGCCTCGTCGCCGAGCAC
>Ga0299912_10003961_pt1 | contig 12092 bp, 9 predicted proteins | sample RVTome_2_FD_207667 | JGI IMG/M metagenome (GOLD analysis project Ga0299912, IMG submission 207667) | Soil microbial communities from uranium-contaminated site in the Upper Colorado River Basin, Wyoming, United States - RVT95D214 (version 2) ... | reverse complement strand
CACGTTTTCCATCTTAACCGGGGAGTAAGCTTCAGATTGTCCATCTTTGGCTACGTTCAAGATCTTTACCCCACTCATTACTTCGCCTTTCTCATTGACTACGTAGCCCACTGCGACATAGCCAATACCTCCGGTATCACGTTTGATCGCTTCAACGATCTGGGCGTTCCCGTTCATCGATTTCATATGAGGAGAATAATCAGCCTTAACCACGAATTCTCTGAAGAAAACATACGTTCCGGAATTGCTTTGCCTGCCGTAAAGAGAGATTTTTGTATCAGCACCACCCACTTCTTTCCAGCTGGTGATTGCGCCCTTGAAGATCTTTCCAATCTGCTCCAGGGTCAGTTTAGAGACTGGATTCGAAGGATGAGTGATCACCGATATTCCATCCGTGGCGAAAACCACCCGAAAAGGCTGCACACCTGCTGCCTTGGCTGCATCCTCTTCCTTAGGATTTAATTCCCTTGATGAATTGGCGATGTCCGTCTGCTTATTAATCAATGCGGCAATTCCAGTCCCAGATCCCCCTCCGGTGACCGCTATGTTCACCCCAGGGTTTTTCTGCATGAAAACCTCCGCCAATCTTTGAACCAAGTTGACCTCAGAATCCGAACCCTTCACCTGGATCATATTTTGGCTTTGCGCTTCCGATCCCATGAGGAGTAATCCGCCGATGGCGATACTGATAACTAACATCCTTATACAGATACTTAAAATTCTCATTTTTCTTGCCTCCTTTTCTTAAATTTAAGATATCCTTTCTTTGTTACAATTATGTTACAGTTTCTTGACATTTTGGTTAAATATCCTTTCACCTCCTCTCTGGCTTATTGTCCCATTTAAAGTGTACCCACGGATATCGGCGGCCGGTCAAAACTTGTCGAGACGCCCCGATCCCCCCGCAATAGTTTCTTGGCATTGACAATCGCCTGGGATAAATCCTGTTCAGGATCTTCGGAAACATCCCCATGACCGGGAAAGATCTTCGATATCTTACGAGCTTCTAAACGCATGATGGAATTAACATAATCTCCTACGCTTCCAGACTCTGCGATATAAGAAAGCGTGCCTCCCGCAAAGACCGTGTCTCCCGAGAAAAGCACCTTTGTTTTAAACTCGTAAATGCAAATGGAGCCTGACGTATGCCCCGGGGTATGGATGACTTCAAGCGTATGACTTCCAAGGTCGAAAAGCGACCGATTCTCTAACCACAGGTGAATACGAAGGGGCACCTCATTCATATCACCGGAGCGGTAGAGAGTTACGTAGTGATCTTCCAAAGTGATTTTGGTCGCCGCAAAACGATGGGCGGCGATCAAAGAAGATTCCTGGAAATATCGATTGGAGCCGATGTGGTCCAAATGCTCGTGGGTATTGATCACCACGTCAATGTCCCTCATCTTGAGCCCCAAACCGAGCAGCTGTTCCTGAAGATAAAGAAAATTTTGATCCAAGCCTGAATCGATCAAAACGTTTCGATAAGAAGCGCGAATCAGATAATTATGGCTGCCTTTTCCTTCTCCTTTTAAAAGATAGATGCCCTGTTGGATCTCCTCCGTTTTGCCCTTCACTGTCTTTCCCCTTGAAAATTGGTTTGGTTTCTTCTATCGATTGACCGATATCGAAAATTTGGTTTAAACGATTTTCATGAAAATAACGATAAAGATTGGGCTTCAGGGAGCAGAGTTTAACCTCACCGCCCAAGAGCTGGAATTCCTTCTTGATCGTATTCAAGACGCCTAAGATATAAACTCCTTCTGCTTCATCCAAGCCCTCCAGATCCACGACGACCTTTCGGCACGATTGCCGAAGGTGAGGAGTCAGATACTCCTTTACCAATAAACGCTCGTTTAATTCAGTAGTCCCCGATAGCTTGATGATCAAAAAATCCTCGCTATAGAGAAATTCATAATTCATTCCACTTCCTCCACCGTTGGTTCAATTAAATGCCATACTCTCTTTGTCCTCTTCGCTTTGGGGTCGCCTCTAACAGACAACAGGATGAAAACAGTGCTGTCCTTCTGAGGTGTGGAATGGGTATTCATCTCGGTCAGCAACCATTCAGTCATCAACCGTAGATTAACCTCCTAATGTGACAAGAAGATGCCAAAAATATGAAATTTCTGTGACAGAGCAGTGGAGTTGTGTGTAAAGAGCTAAGGCTGTTCGTATCGAGGGATTTAAGACGATATCGGGTGAGGATCGGGGAGACGTCGTTAAGTGTCAGAAACGACCCTACTTTTTTAATTGTAAATCTCATCCTCCATTGGTATGATCGTCTATGACCGATTGATCCGTCAAGAAGATGATTTTATGAATTGGAGAATCCATTTATTTCTACTCTTTATTGTGGCCTTCTGGGTGCTTTTTTCTCCTCTGCCCATCCTACCCCAAGATGAGATATGGAAAAGAATTGATGACGGATTGTCCCTCAGGGAGTTTAATTCCCTAAAAATGTCTTTAGTAAAAATTGATCCGAAGTATTATTCATTTAAGCTCTTATGCGCCTCTGAACAAAAAAAACTGCGAATGACAGCAAAGCAATGGTGTCAAAAGCACAATCTTATTTCATCAATTAATGCGGGGATGTTTCAGGCTGATGGGATTACCAATGTCGGTTACATGAAGAATTTCAGTCATGTTAACAGTCCAAGATTAAATACCAGGTACAAAGCTGTTTTGGCATTCAATCCGGTCGATGCTACTGTTCCAGAGATCCAGATCATAGACTTGAAATGCCACGATTTTGAGAAACTAAAGGACAAGTATCAAACGCTTATCCAGGGCATAAGGATGGTTAGTTGCCGGCAGGAGAACGTTTGGGAAAAACAGGACAAGATGTGGAGCATTGCTGCCTTCGGTATGGATAAGAGCGGGAACGGATTGTTCATTCTTACTGAGTCTCGCTATTCAGTACATGACTTCACCAATATTTTATTGTCGCTTCCGGTTTCGCTTTACAACGCCATGTATTTGGAAGGCGGTCCCGAGGCGACTTTGTATTTATCGGCAAATGGGGTTGAATTCGAGAAGATCGGAAGCCATGAAACAGGTTTGAATGAAAACGATTTTCCGAGGATTGCTCATCCTATTCCCAATGTAATCGGCATAGTTAAGAAGTTCAGATAGGGAGTCTAATCACTGCACAAATTCCCATGCGATTGCAATGCCTCAAGTGGCTATTCACACGTCCCATTCGGTGAGGGCGTGCGGGGGGACATTCCCCTGCGCTACTCGACTCGTCAATGTCTCATATCGCCTAATCCTTGTTCTTTCGAGGTGAAAGCGTTAACCTGGTAGAGTGTGCCAATTCAAGTCTTATCTTTTACAAATGAATTGGTTCTGATCGTTTTGGCACTGTGAAATAGAAGGTAGAACCCTTTTCTAATTGGCTCTCGACCCAGACCCCCCGCTATGGACCTGAACCAGATGTTTCACAATGGAGAGTCCGAGACCGGTTCCCCCCAATTCCTGGGACCTTCCCTTGTCAACTCTGTAAAAACGTCAAATATTCTTATGAAACATCCCTGTATTATCATTCGTTTTCCGCTCGAAATCGGTATCCCACTCCTCTGCGTGTTTCATACTGGTTGGGCAGTCATCAATTACAACGGCGATTTTGCTGTCACCACGTTTAGCCCCCATGGATATTATAAAGAATACCATGACCACGAATAGGGCAAACAATCACGAACATAACGTGCACGATGACTAATGTGCTGCCAGTAATAGGCAACGAGGCAGTATGACAGAGATTCAATCAATCAGCAAGAAAGGAGCCCGTGAGCTTTTTCACGGGCTCCCTTTTATGATCTTCAAGGGACATTTTAATGTCTTGGTTTTTTTTGCAGAATTAATATCCTGTCTTATTAGGCGCTTGTGTGTCTGCCCAGTATTATTTCCAGGTGTCATTGAATATGAAATGAGAGAATGAGGAAAACTCTGCTGCAGGAAGGAAGAGTTGAAAAAGAGCCTACCTGTTTCACCTACCAGTCTTCACTCTGAGATAGCTCTCAAAGGTAATGATTATTGGTAAAAAGGTGTACAAATTATAAGACGCATCGGGGTAGTTGCGGGGACAAGGGTTAAACGAATGCATTCAAATCCGAAAGGTATGGATTAACTTCTTCTCCGCTTCGCCCTTGATCGACGCGTCGACCTCGACATATGCCTCCAGGCCCGAACCTTCAAGTTTATTTTTGAACAATTCGTCCAGTTGGAAAATTCCGGCAGAATTGCTCATTCCTACCACGATCCGAATGGGTTTAACTTCTCCGGGTTCAATGCTGATCCGCTCAATGGAGGCTGCCGAGACAGAATGGATGTTGATTTTTCCCGCCTCGAAGGGGATGCGCGTTCGCCCCTCTTCCATGTCAAGGGCATCCGCAACACGAACAATTCCGGCTTCCAAAGTCATCGGCTGGCTGTCCGCCCGATGGGAGATGATGGCGTGAAGGATTTCCGAAGTAAGGATGGTCCGCATTGGGACCTCATAGATGCCCTCCAGAAGCTCCTTGATCTTGGGCCCGGCCAGGAAAAGGCTATACACTTCATGGCCAGCACGGTGGATCGACATTCCCAGGTCGTGGAGCAGTGCCGCCAAGACAACAATTACTTCGGTGTCTTCAAAGACCAGATTGTAATCGACGACGCTGGTGGGCTGTACGCTCCGGTCCGCAAGGAGCCGCAGAAGTTTCAAAGCGATGTTCGCAACAATCTGTACGTGGACCGGACCATGATCGCTTGTTCCCAGCCTCTTAACAGCGTTAAGATTAACGACTTGCCACAGAGTGTAAAGTTCATCGTCGGCATTAACCCGGTCAATAATCTTCTGCAGGCGGGGATTGTGCCGGGCAGGGACCCGGATCAAGAAACGCTCCTGTAATTTAAGCGCATCTGAGCTTCCGGTTTCCGGGACTTGCCCAGATCTTGCCTCCTTGTCGATTCTCTCGTTATCTTGCATGTTGATCCTCCTGGGACTCTTTTCTGTATTTCAAATCCTTTCTCTTAGAGACTATTTTATCCCATCTCATAACTTCAAACAACAACGAAAATCATCCGACAAATTCACGGACAGATCTTCATCTCAACCCGTTTTAGCAAACGGCATTGTATCAAAGCTAAAAGCATTCCAATGCGGATTCCAACTTAACTAAATGATCATTCAAATTCTTATTGATTTCCAATCGAAATCGTGTCTAGCGGGAAGAGATCTAAAAATCACGACTTCATGAGGGGAGAGTTGCAAAGGGGTTGTTTCTTTTACCTACAAGTGAAGAGAAGTATGAGATGATAAGATTTGATGATTACGGGTAAGAGCGTATGTTTCTCGAAATCGTTCGTTTCTCGATTACAGGAAGGAGCTATGGCCTGGCAGGACATTGTTCACTAGCTTAAATCCTGGCCTTTAAAGTTTATGTAATTGGTTCTGATCGTTTCGGCAGAGTGAAATGGAAGGTAGAACCCTTGCCCAGTTGACTCTCGACCCAGACCCTCCCGCTATGGACCTGAACCAGATGTTTCACAATGGAGAGTCCGAGACCGGTCCCGCCCAATTCCTGAGACCTTCCTTTGTCCACTCTGTAAAAACGTTCAAAAACTCTGGGAAGATCTTCCTTGGGAATTCCAATGCCATCGTCTTGCACCGAAATTTGAATCTCTTTTGGGTCTTTTTCGCTGGCAGAGATGGTAATCTTTCCTCCTTCATGAGTATATTTGATCGCATTATCTAAAATGTTGATGAATATCTGTTCTAAATAATTTCTGTCAGCCTCGACGGCCAGGGAAGAGGGAATTTCACTTTGAGATATGGATATTTTCTTCTTTTCTGCGGCCTCTTTTACGAAATCAATGACATCATCGATAAAGTCTCGGAGAGAGATGACCTCCACCTTCAGTTGGAATTCTTTGGACTCGATCCTCGAGAGCATCAAAAGATCTTCAACAATTTTAGTAAGACGATCGGTGTGCCTCTTAATGACCTGAACAAATTGGGAGGCCACTTCCTCTTTGAGAGCTCCTTCCAGAAGTGTCTCGGCATACCCCTTAATGGTGGTCAATGGGGTTCGCAATTCATGTGAAACATTCGCAACAAAATCCTGCCGGATTTTTTCCAATTCCTTCAATCGAGTGATATCGTGAAAAACCGCGACCGCACCTCTAATCCCTTCACCGTCTTTATCCACTCCTTTGGATGAAGGAAGAATACCCACCACGTTTACTTCAAGTGTTCTTTCTCCAGATTTATTAAGATTTAATTCAAGCGCTATGCTTTCACCATCTCGGAGAGCCTTTCCGATCGCTCCCTCCAACGCTGCATTCCGAATGACTTCCAATGGCATTTTATCTGCCACATCCGAAGTAAGGGACAGCACATTTCGTAGGGCATCATTTACCATTAAGATACGACCTCTCCCATCCACGACCAAAACGCCTTCCATCATACCCTTGAGAATCGTCTGCAAATAGTCTTTTTCTTTTGAAATCTCTTCTATCTTATTACTTAACTGGATGCCCATCTCACCGATCGCTTTTGAAAGACTTCCCAATTCATCTTTTGAATTGCCTTGAACTTCCCTGCTAAAAGTGCTGGAAACTAATTGGATCGCCTTCTGAGTAACTTCCAAAATGGGGTGAGTGAGGGATTTCGCAAGAGCATAGGCCAAAGGAATGAGAATAATGAGGCTGAGTAGAGAGGAAAGGAGGAAAGATTTTTTGAGAAAGTAAAGCAGATACCCCTGAATTATAAGAAGAAGGAGGAGGAGAAAGATAAATGAAACCATCCATTTCCACTGAAGTCGAAGGTTCATTCCTTCTCCTCTTTAAATCGATAACCCACTCCCCGGAGGGTCTCAATGGAGTCACCTAAGGGTCCCAGTTTTTCTCTGAGTCGCCGAATATGAGTATCCACCGTCCTTGCATATCCTTCGTAAGTGTACCCCCAAACCTTATCCAGAAGATGCTCACGGGTCTGAACTCGTCCTCTTTTAGATACGAGTTCTACAAGGAGTTTAAACTCTGTGGAGGTCAGTTGAACGGGATTTTTCTTAATGGAGACGCGATGACCATCGATATCAATCAAGAGGTCACCGATCCGAACAATTTTTTCACTTTCCTGACCCACTTCCTTGCGACGCAGGATAGCCTTTACCCTCAGGACCAATTCCCTTGGGCTGAAAGGTTTGGTAACATAATCATCCGCACCCAGCTCAAACCCGATGACCCGATCTACCTCTTCTGCCTTTGCAGTAAGCATGAGGATGGGAATCGATTGAGTCAGCGGATTTGATTTAAGCGCCCTGCAGATATCTTTCCCGTCCATTTCCGGAAGCATCAGGTCCAGGATGACGAGACTAGGGTGTTCCTTTCTTGCGCGCTCCAAGCCCGTTGGCCCGTCAACAGCCGAGATAACAGAAAAACCGGATTGCTTGAAATGATAAGCAACCAGGTCAACGATGTCCTTTTCATCCTCGATAATCAGAATGGATTTCATATCGACGCTATCGCCTCTGGGGTATTATATAACCAATCCTTGCCAAATACCACCTGCCGCTGTTAGGCCGAAATAAAACAAAGAGTGTGAGTAAAATCAAGCTTAGTATAAGTTAGGCATTCCTGCTGGTTGTTTTTAATCAGGCTGCTTGAAATCGAACAAGAAAATTCCTTTTAGAGGATGCCAGCAAAAGAGAGTAACTTGGATTCCGTCCTTACTAACTATCGAAAAATCCTGAAGAAAATCTTGCGTAGCTCTCGGTCCACTTCTAGTTGGCACACTGCTTGCTGCTTACACACCGGAAGAATACGTATATCGAAGGAGACGGACTATTGAATAGAGCGATTCCCCCCGCCACCCCTCACCTCATCTCCACAAAAAAGGGCCGGAGCAAACTTTCAGACAAGCTCGTCATCTCTCTAGAAAGGAAACTCAAGGAACTTACGGTTCTCTACGAAATCAGCCAGGTCATCAGATCCACTCTCAACTGTCATGAAGTCTTCTCCGACATCCTTGAAATTTTCTACTCCCGTTTGGGGATGAATCGAGGGACCATTACTCTTTTGGACTCTGGCACCGGAGAGTTAGAAATCAAAGCGGCTCACGGAATGACAGAGGAGGAAGTCAGACGAGGGAAATACCTTGTGGGGGAAGGCGTCACCGGAAAGGTCGCCGAAACAGGAGAGCCGGCTGTCGTTCCCCAGATTGGCAAGGAGCCTCTTTTTCTCAACCGAACCCGTTCCAGAGACCCTGTGAAAAAGAGCGATATCTCCTTTATCTGTGTGCCCGTCAAGATGGGCTCCAGTGTTTATGGGACATTGAGTGTGGATCGACTCTTTAGTGAAGACATCGCATTTGAAGAAGATGTTCGCCTTCTCTCTGTTGTCGCCTCCATGATCGCACAAGGTCTTAAGATCCAACAGATGGTCCAGGATGAGAAAAAGCAACTCTTGAATGAGAACATTACTCTTAAGGAAAAATTGAAGGAGAGATATAGTCTCTATAATATCGTGGGGACAAGCAAGGGAATGACTGAAGTCTATCAACTGATTGAAAAAATCGCCCCTACGGATGTCACCGTTCTGATACGAGGTGAAAGCGGTACGGGGAAGGAATTGGTGGCGAATGCGCTCCATTTTAATGGCTCTCGAGCCTCGAAACCTTTTTTGAAATTGAATTGTGCAGCCCTCCCTGACACGCTCATCGAAAGCGAACTTTTCGGTCATGAGAAAGGAGCCTTTACAGGAGCTACCGAGCAGAGGATGGGAAGATTTGAAAGGGCTGATGGCGGCACCCTTTTTCTTGATGAGATTGGAACGTTAAACCTTACTGCTCAGGCGAAACTCCTGAGGGTTCTCCAAGAAAAAGAGTTTGAAAGAATCGGAGGACACCGAACGTTTCGGGTTGATATACGAATCATTGCTGCTACCAGCAAGGATCTGGAAAGATCGATCGGGGAAGGAACCTTCAGGGAAGATCTTTATTACCGGCTGAATGTCTTTCCTATCCTGATGCCTCCCCTTCGAGAGAGAAAAACGGACATCCTTCTTCTTTCAGACTATTTCGTTGAGAAATATAATCAAAAACATAAAAAGGACGCTCGAAGGATCTCAACCCCGGCCATCGACATGCTCATGCAATACCATTGGCCGGGCAACGTAAGAGAACTCGAAAATTGTATAGAGAGAGCTGTCCTTCTCTGCACCGACCGAGTGATTCACAGCTACCATCTCCCACCCACCCTTCAAACTGGAGAGCGATCTGGCACCATCCCCTCACTCTCTTTCGAAAAAGCGATGAAAAGCTTTGAAAAGGAGCTGATCATCGATGCCCTCAAAAACTCCGGAGGGAATATGGCCGAGGCGGCCAGGCTTCTCAAAACCACGGAAAGGGTGATATCTTACAGCGTAAAAAAGCTCAGAATTAATCCAAAGTCTTATCGTCCCTGATCCCACAAAAATGTGGGTTTTCATTTTTATTCCAACAAAATTGTTGTTTTAATTTCCTCTCCAATTCCATTTCCTTTTTCGTTTGTATTCTTCTTTCTAATCGAAAATGGTTTGATTTTGATAGCTTAGATTTCATTCAACACAAACAAATTCCGTTGGCATCATTCTTGATAAGATCAGAAACAAACCCTGAATACCGAACACATCGATTGGAATGAGTGCTGAGTGAAGTTACAGAACTTCAAAGAAAGGGGAGGATAAGATGAAGAAAGCAAGTCTTTTAATATTAACTTTTATAGGCGTATTTTCGTTCAATGGTCTTGCCTTTGCGACACCGTCCACAACGTATTGGACTCCTGCGACTACGGATATTCAACCATTTGGCATCTTGCATCTAGGTGTGGATAACTATTTCACAGTCTTCAGAAAAACGAAAAATGGGGCCAGTGCTTTTGGAACAGACGGAGGGCTTACGATCGGCGTGCTTCCCTTTGAGAAACTCCAAATGGAAGTAGGAATAGATCTGATCGAACCAACGGATTATCCTATTTCCTTTAATGCCAAACTGGGAACACCGGAGAATTCGTTATTTAAAGAATCACCAGCCCTCAACATTGGGATTTTCAATGTGGGGACTAAAAAAGATATCACGAACCAGAATATTGTCTTCGGACTGGTTGGGAAAACAATTCCTGTCTTAGGACGGCTATTTGTAGGGCTGTATATCGGGAATAGCAAGGCATTGGTCGATAAAAATGGAGACAAGGAGAATACCGGTTTTATGATCGGGTTCGACCGTGGTTTCTTTCCGGCGAAAGATACCGAAGGTAATTCATATAATAAACTTGTTTTTGCTGCGGACTACGCCTCTGGGAAGAACTCTATAGGCGGCGGAGGTGTGGGCCTTTATTACTATTTTACGAAAGACATCAGCCTCCTAACGGGCCCGGTGTGGTTCAATGAGAAGGAAATCAACGGCAAATGGAAATGGACGATACAGCTTGATATCAATGTCGACCCAGTTAAAGGCTTTAAGAAACTGTTCTCAATCGGGGAACAAAAATAGGAGGTAATAAACATGTCAAAAAAATTCTGCTGGATGCTCATCTTAGGATTCATACTGGCTCCTCTCACCACCACCGCACTTGCTCAGACTCAGGAAACGGCCCCTGCTCTAGCTGCAGCCTCTCCTGCGACGCCCTCCCCACCCAAGCCGGACCCGTCCGGCACAACTACGGGCAATGTCTCAGACGTACCCGCTGCAAAAGCAGGTGAACCCACCCCGGCCGAATTAGCCAATGCTGTGGGCCACAACCGTGTGGCAATCAACATCATATGGACGCTGATTGCCGGGTTTCTCGTCATGTTTATGCAACCCGGATTCGCCATGGTAGAAACGGGGTTTACCCGCGCCAAGAATGCGGTCCACACAATGGCCATGAACCTCATGATCTATCCCCTTGGCATGCTTGGATTTTATATATGCGGGTTTGCATTCATGTTCGGCGGATTGGGCCCAATTGCAACATTGGGCGGGTATACCGGCCTCGACCATGAAATAACCCTTACCCTGTTTGGAAAACAGTTCGGCCTTTTGGGAGGCAAGGGTTTCTTTCTCTCGGGATCTTCCTATGACGTCGCGGTCTTCGCCCTCTTTCTCTTTCAGATGGTGTTTATGGATACCACCGCAACAATTCCAACCGGTGCCCTGGCAGAGCGTTGGAAATACCTTTCTTTCTTCATCTACGGTTGGTTTGTTGGAACAGTGATCTACCCCATCTTCGGCAACTGGGTGTGGGGCGGAGGATGGTTAGCCATGCTTGGGAAAAACCTGGGTCTCGGCCACGGTCACGTCGACTTTGCCGGTTCCTCGGTAGTGCATATGACAGGAGGCGTTATTTCCCTGGTTGGCGCCTATCTGATCGGTCCTCGGAATGGGAAGTTTAACCGCGACGGAAGCCCTAACCCTATCCCCGGACACAACATCCCCATGGCTGTCATTGGAACTTTCATCCTGGCTTTCGGATGGTTTGGATTCAACGCCGGTTCAACGCTATCGGGCACGGATTTACGGATAGGCGTCATTGCCACCAATACCATGTTGGCCTCTGCCACTGGAGCCGTCGCAGCCACCCTCTGGATGTGGATCCTGCGATTTAAGAAACCCGATCCCAGTATGATGTGCAATGGAATGCTTGCCGGGTTAGTGGCCATCACTGCCCCTTGCGCATTCGTCAACTCTATCAGTGCCTGCATCATTGGTTTGATTGCAGGCGTGCTCGTCATCGAAGCAGCCCTCTTTGTTGAAAGAAAACTGAAAGTGGATGATCCTGTGGGAGCCATTGCCGTGCATGGATTTAACGGTGCTTGGGGCTGTCTTGCCCTGGGGCTCTTTGCAGACGGTTCTTATGGCGACGGCTGGAATAATGTGTCTGGGACTGTCAAAGGCCTCTTTTACGGCAATCCATCTCAATTTCTTGCCCAGTGTATCGGAGTTACAGCCAACTTTGTATATGTAGGTCTGATATCGCTGATTGTTTTCAAGCTAATCGATCTCATAGTAGGCAACCGGGTTGATGCAGAAACGGAAATAGAGGGCCTCGACATTCCGGAGATGGGGTTATTGGGCTACAGTGGAGTTCACCTCG
>Ga0299912_10003959_pt1 | contig 12097 bp, 8 predicted proteins | sample RVTome_2_FD_207667 | JGI IMG/M metagenome (GOLD analysis project Ga0299912, IMG submission 207667) | Soil microbial communities from uranium-contaminated site in the Upper Colorado River Basin, Wyoming, United States - RVT95D214 (version 2) ... | reverse complement strand
TGCAAATCGATCCCACAATATAATGTCATGGGCGCCTCCTTTATGGTTTAAGCTCTTTAATAGCATACCATCATTGAAACAATTTGGCATGCTAAAAGAGGCGCCTTTTAATGAATATCAATCTGTACGTTTGCTATATTAAGCGTTTCGTTAATTATAGATTACATATTGATACCATACTTCCAGATTGCTTCGGCATGATGGCCTCGCAATGATTTTTTCAACACTCCAGGCGAAACGTGTTTAGGTAATTTCACATCAATCGCGGCGTAAAACCTAATTGCCGCAAAAGCGACTATATCACTAATATAGGGTGTCGGTCAAGCGGTTTGCGATTTTGTTTTTTAGTTATTTGGTAGTGCTATATATTTTATCGTACATGTCCGGGTAGAGTTCTTTCACGCAATCAGGACAAATACCGTGACTGAATCGGGCATCCGAATGATCCCGCACGTAAACTTCAACTTCGCTCCAATAACCCTTGTCATCACGGATTTTCTTGCAGTTAGAACATATCGGCAATAGACCCCTGAGTGTTCTCACTTTTTCCAGGGCCTCATTTAATTGCCGGTTATTTTTTTCCAATTCATCTTTCTGACGGCTGATCTCTTTATAAGAATCGGCTAACAGCAGGATAGACCGGACTCTAGCGATAAGTTCGATCTTGTCAATCGGTTTGCGAATAAAATCTACTGCGCCCGCCTCCAGCGCCGTGCTTAAATTTTCCGAGGAAATCATCACGCCGCTGGCCATAATTACGGGGACATTTTTCGTGATTTCATCTAATTTCATTTGTTTGATAGTTTCGATTCCGGTCAAGCCGGGCATTTCCCAGTCGGTAATAATAAGATCAGGCAATACTTTTTTCGCCACATCATAACCCATCGCGCCATTGATAGCCTGATACATGGTATATGGTTCATTGGTCTCTTCGAGGATTTTGACAATGAGTTCTATATTTATGGGTTGATCATCTATAATTAGAATTTTATGTCTGTTCATAATACTGTATCCGATTATATCTTTAATAATTGCCGATATTTATCCCCATTAACCGCGTAGACAGCCCGCCGCATTTCATCCTGCCAGAGTTTCGCGCCGATATTTTCATCCTGCTGCATTTGCTTTAAGACATTCCTCAAATCGCTGATTTCATAGATTTCGAGTTTTTCGAGCTGCTTTAAATATGGAATCAGCTGTTCTTTGTCCGAAATCGATAATGACAATTCTCTGGTTTCAATAGCCGCGTCCGGCTCGATAACCGTAACTTCCACGGCGCTCTTTTTCAAAGTAAACCAGAATGTAGTCCCTTCATCGATTTCAGAGTAAACCCCGATACTGCCTCCATGAGATTCAATTGCCAGTTTGCAGAAAGTCAGCCCCAGCCCGGTTGACCTTACCTTGCTGGATTTTTTGGGTTGAACTTGCTGAAATTTATCAAAGACAGATGTCAACTTGTCCTTGGGGATACCCTCACCCGTGTCGCTCACCATTACTCTGATGGTATTATCGGCCGGAAAGATAGTTTCCAAAATAACTTTTCCGCTGTTAGGAGTATATTTTATCGCGTTTGTCAATAGATTCACAAAAACTCTTTCGATTATGCCCGAATCGGTCACTGCCGATAAGTCTTTGGGAATATTATTGACAATATCGATACCTTTTTCCAGGCTTAGAAAGTCGACTTGTTTGGTGGCGGCCCGGGCAATTTGATACAGGTTATTGTCCTCGGTTTCCAGTTTCATCTGGGCGTCTTCGAATTTTTGCACGTCCAGAATATTCATGACCATGTTCAGCATCTGTTTGCCCGCCTGATGAATCACTACCTGTGAATGGTCGTCCTTGTCCTCTGAATAATTCATAATCGCGCTGAGCGGGTTCTTCAGGTCGTGGACTATCATTCCGGTCATGCCTTCCTTGAACTGGTCGAGTTCGATCAATTTATTGTTTGCTTGCTTCAATTCGTTGGCCTGGTTTTCAATGCGCTGTTTCTGTTCCTGAAGCATTCGATTGGCTTTTTTCTTGGTGTTATTAGCCCGAATCATCACTATAACCAGGCCTATAACCAGCGCCATACCGATACCGATTGAAACCGTGATTATATTTTGTTTTTTAATCGTCGCCTGATGAATTTCCGTTTCTTTCCGCAGAAGCTCGTTTTCTTTTTCCTTTTTCTCGGTATCGTATTTCGTCTGCATCTCGGTGATCTGATTGCTTCTTTCATCGGTAAATATGCTGTCTTTCATTGCGGAAAATAATTTGTAATTTTCCAGCGCTTTCTGGTAATTACCCTGATCGAAATATAAATCGGCGTAACATTCGTAATTTTCCTTTAGCATGTCTTTGTATCCGATTTCCGCGGACAACTTCATGCTTTTATCCAGATAGGCAAAAGCCTGAGAGTAGTTTTTTAATTTCCTGTTAGCGTCGCCAATATTATTCAAAATGATAGCGAGGCCTAATTTATCGCCGAAATCTTCGTAAATTTTGTGTGCTTTGTGGTAATATTCCAAAGCCATTTCGCTATCGCCTAATTCATCATAAGCATAGCCGATATTAATATAAGCCGTGCCAATCCCGCTGGGATCGCCGGTTTTCTCATATATAAGCAAGGATTTCTGATAATATTCCAATGCTTTGTGATTGTCGCCTAAATCCGATTGAATATTACCAATATTGTTCAGGCAGATAGCCGCCCCTTCGTTATCGCCGATTTGCTCGTTCAATTTCAGCGAGATTTGGAAATTTTCCAGGGCTTTTTCGTCTTCCCTTAATACATCATAGATATTGCCAATATTAATATAGGAGGCGGCGATGCCGCTGGTGTCGCCGATCGCGTCGTAAATTCTTTTAGATTTAAGATAGTATTCCAGCGCCGTATCGTAGTCGCACAAATCATTGTAGACTGTTCCGATATTATTCAAGGAATTGCCCATGCCGGTGCTATCCAGAATTTCTTCATAGATTGCCAAAGATTTTTTATAATAGTCCAGAGACAGGCTGTGATTGCCTAAAATATTATAAGCGACACCGGTATTTTTTAAAGCGGTCGCCTCGCCGGACCGGTCGTTTAACTGACGGGCTAATTCCAGGGCCTGGTTAGCATAGTCTATTGTCGTATCCGGCGATCTTCCCCAATGGGCTTTCGATAATTGATTTAACACCTTAACCTTCTCTTTGCCTTCCGTAAAAGGCAAGATTGTTTTAAGGCTGTCAAGTTCGGCGTTTGCATAAAGCGAACCGATCAAGGCCAATAGAATTAGTGTTATTTTCGCCAGTGCTTTCATCAGTTATTATCCCTGAAAGACGATTAAATTAAATACAATTCTCCAAATGTTATAATTAACTTAATAAACTTAACATCCCGTAATATTCAAATGAACCAGTCATATTATTATCCCCGGTCCCCCTTGATCGATTGTTAGACATATTCATTCCCCTCCTTGAAGAAGTACTTGTTATCGTTGCCGATTATAATATCAACGATTATGCCATGCCGAAATCAGGTTGTTCTAATCTGTGACTGCCTTAATAAGGCGTTAATAGCAAGGCGGTTAGCCCAGATTCTCAGTGGGCGCAAGTCAAAGATATAGTGATATATCTGAAAGCATATATAGGACCAATCCCATACTATAGGGAGGTTGGGTAGTAATATCCTCTAAATTATGACGCAATGACATTATGAAGAAAATTATATTGTTTGTGTAATATTCATGAAAATGGGTTTAAAACGTTCTCGCGTATATATTAATCTCATCCCCATTCGGGGTTTGAGAACGAGGGAAAATTCCTGTCGCAAGTTAACTTTTAATTTGACAGCTTAGCACTCTTTGGATTGCCCCGCTACTTCTTGCCATAAAGATCGCCGTTGAAATAATATTCCCTCCAATAGTACTCGCCGTTTTCAACATGCACCTGATAATTGATAGCTCGCTGATTGCCGCTCGGATATGTAATTGTTAGCACCCCGCGCTCGCGTGTTCCCTGTACCGTCCATTGGCCCGAAGCTTGTTGATCGCCGGCGGCGCCCCAATTCATTGATTCATTGCCATATTGATCGCTTGAACCGCCGGAATAACTGGCTGAGTAATTTTCATAATATCGTCCATCCGCGGTCAGGGTGACATTTGTTTCAGTATTGGTGGACGCGTTCCACCAGGTACCGGCAAAATGCTGCATTAAATCACCGGCGGCATTTGAAGCGTTGTTTGGCCGGTTGTTATCCTCTGATTCAGAATCATCGAAATCGCTATATTGATCCTGAAGCTGTTCGTCTTGATAAGTTGATTCATCCGATGATTTTACGAATTGCAGTTCATAACCTTCGGGGAAACTAATGGTTAGCGTACCGTTTTTGAGATTGTATGGATAATCCTGAGTTCCGTAATCATCGGTAACCCGCAAAGCGCCTTGCACTAACTTATAATTTGCCGGCTGCCCATCCAGCGCCAGCTTGTCTTTTGATTGAAAGATCAGTACCGATGTTCCCATAGGCATCTGGCAATACCAGGTTCCTATTAAATCAGAACCGGCATCTTTTTTCTTTGGGCTATTTGCCATTTCATTTTTTGTCGATTTATGATCCGCGCCAGATTTTTTATTTTCTTGCTGTATGCTAAACGGCACAGATGTTGAGTATTCATCATTCACATAAATATCCAGGCGATAATTACCGATTGGCCAGCCGTTTGTGGGCCTGGATAGAGCGAAATGAGCTCTCACATCATTTGACGTAGCTTCGACTTCCGCCGAATCGATTTGATAATCAGGGATCTCAATCGCGTCTACGGATACCCAATTGCCTTTGATTATTGTGCCTGGCTTGACGCTATCCATAACAATAACCGCATGTATAGTTTCGTTGCTTGAATCGAATTTATCTTGAATCCCTACCGGGATAATATCCGGCTGTTTTACATCTTCGCAGGTACAGACAGAAACTAAATGAACCGCGACAGCCTGTGCAAAAGAAAAAATAACAATCGCTAAAATTAAAATAAACCTGGTCGCTGAAAAGATTGCGTTACGCACAACTTGGCTCCTTTCGGGATTTTCATAATTGGCTAATTTTACACTACTTTTCATTCTTCGATAGTGTGTAAACGTTGGCCAATAATATTCGATGCAAAAAGGCGCCGCATCGGCGGCGCCTTGATATGATGAATGAATATTTTTCAGCGCATATCCACGACCAATATTTCTGTTTGTTTAAATGGCGAACCCGCTGATGCGCCTTGAAGAATATATTCCAATGGGATATTGGCATTGGTGATAGTCTGACCCGGCGAAATAACCAGCATATCATCCCAGTCATCATTCTGATTTGCATCATAAAATCCGACAGGTTCTCCTGCGTTCATAACACCGTTGTTATCCAAGTCATCCCAAGCTTCAATATAAGCATCCAGATTACTTGCAAGATCGAACTGAATCGTGTACGCGCCTGTACCGGCATTACCCGCAGTAAATTGTATGCCGTAAATATATGAAGTATGTGAAGTGTCAAGGAAAGCATAGGGATGCGAAAGAGAATGGCCCGGCCAAGTGATTGTACCGCTGATTGTTACAGTTGTACCGCCGCCTTCCTCTTCGAAATAGGCAGTCACGGTAACATCGCCTGACCCAAAAATTATGCTTATAGGATTAGCAGTGAATTCGTCACCGCTAATTGACCAATAATCGAAATCATAGTTTGTAGCTGGTACGGCCGTAAGCGTGACCGTATCGCCCTCGGCGTAAGATGCCTGGTCGGGATCGATATCAACCGTACCACTGCTTGTCGGGCTGATATTAACAGTCAGGGAACTGCCTAAAAACGGCTCAAGCCCGTGGATATATATCGACAGGAAATTAGTCCAGCCGACAGCCTGAAAATCTATATCGGCGTAGTTGGCGGAATCATACATTTCCATCAGGTATGGCATATGGATGGTCAAACCGCCACGGGTAACTACCGGCGCGTTGGTTTTGGTCATGATGACAGCAGAATTAATGGCTGATATTACGGAATCGACCGCGTTGTTAACCACGTTAATATTTTGTAGATTTTCCTGTTGTGAAAGATTATTGGCGAAATCCCGCAGGTCGATATAAGCCGGCGCGTCATATTCGGTATTCCAGCAATTAAACCAGGCTTGGTAAACTTCCCACCAGTATTCGGTGGCGGTAGTGCGAAGTTGTATGCCGAGATTATCCACCTTCGAAGCCAGATGCGCCATCTGGGAAAGATCGGTGGCGGCCATATGGACTATTTTATCTTTGTCACGCCCCGAATTATCAACCGCGGTAACTATTGCTTTAGCCAGGTCGCGAGGGCTCGTTCCTGGAGCATCGACTAAATCACCCAGCCACTCATCACAGCCGAATACGCTCTCCATGGGCATCACAAATTCTGAAGCCACCATGTAATTGGCGCAACTGCGAAGCTGATAAGCTACTTCAACCATCGACATCAGACAGCAATGAAAAGTGATTATGTCAAATTCGCCGATATCGGTTTCATTGATGGCTGTGGTGAACGCGGTTTTCATATCCACCATTGACATCAAACCGCCCGAACCGTTTTGCTCGTCAACACAAGACCCCGGCCAGCCTGCGCCATGATCATCAATGATTACCATATAATTTTCGGCGGGATAATTGGTGACACCGTAAATCAGGAAATCGCTCAAGGTTTGATAATTGGACATATCTTTTGAGCCTAAATCGTCGAGTTCTTCCGAACTGATATCATCGCCCAAATCATCAGGGAAATGTTCGATGCGGAAGTACTTCGCCTGGCCGCCTGTCCTGATAGAGGACACCATCGCGATTACATTGACATCGGCGCTTGAACCGACATTTTCCATTTCCTGGATATCTTCGATAACGTAAGATGTGCTGCCCTGACTGATATCAAGGTCATTGTTGCCATCGCTATACGACAGGATTGTCCATTTTGGTAAATCAGAATCATTATCACTGCTTTTTTTACCGCAATTAAGCCATACCAGTAAACTGAGAACTATCAGTACCGGTATTAACCATAATATTTTTCGCATGCTTTTCATTCCTTTACTCCTATTCTTGTCTGTTTCCCTGCTCTTTAATTTTGGTAGCTATTCGTCGCTAAACCCTCCTTTATGAAGAATTATCCATTACCCTAATTAAATATCTTCCAGTCGAATTAGTCAAGATAACTTTTTACTTGGAATGTTTTCTATTTCTCTCCAAAATCCCCTTCACCGCTGGAATCAGTTCGCTCCGTTTTACCTGTATTTGCGCCGGTTGGCCTTTGCGCCAATCATCGCGGTCGGTTATATCAGAGGCTAATTCAGCGCCCAGTTTGAGATCTTTCAAGGTCACTACTCCGGCGGTAAATTCATCTTCACCGGCGATTACGGCTATCGGGATGCCGCGCTGATCGGCGTACTTGGTTTGCGCGCCGATACCTTTCTTGCCCAGAAACAGTTCGGTGGGAATACCGGCTTGCCGAAGTTCGTTTGCCATCTGCTGGTATTCCGCCAGCCGGGGACGGTCCATCACCGTGACCAGGACTTGCGTGGCAGTTTTGGGTGTATCTTGAACTTTATTTTTGTAGGCTAATAGCAAACGGTCAACGCCTATCGAAGCGCCGGTGGCGGGCATTTTCTGGCCGGTGAATCGCATCACCAGGTTATCATAACGTCCGCCGCCGCCGACCGAACCGAACTGTACCGGTTTGCCCTGGTCATCGGTGGTTTCAATTTTCAGAAAAATCTCATAGACCGGGCCGGTATAGTATGACAGCCCGCGCACTATCTGGGTATCAAATACTATTCGGTTTTCGTCATACCCTGCGCCGGACAGGAACACATTGATTTCACGCAATTCGTCCAGTCCCTCACGGCCGATTTCGGCCAGTTCGAGTTTCGCTACGCCTTCAAGATATTTAGCCCGGCTGGAACAATCCAGTTTGAGAAAAGCGATAATCGGAGTGATCTGGTCATCGGTTAGAAAACAGCCCGATTTGAAATCGCCGGTGTCATCCCGTCGGCCTTTTTGCAGAAGCTGAGTTATACCCTCAATACCTATCCGGTCGAGCTTATCGATCGTGCGCATGATATCGAGTTTGTGCTCATGTTCGAGTTCAGGCGTAACCTCTATCTTATTGTCCTTGACATTATTATGGCGAGCCTTGAACCATTCAGTGACCTGTTTTTTAGATTGGTCACTGCCGCTTTTTCCCATGATTATATCAATTAAGCCATCAAGTATTTTGCGGTTGCTAACTTTAATTACATACTCATCGCGGTTAAATCCCAGCGCTTCGATTGAGTCAGCCAAAACCATGCAAATTTCGGCATCACAGGCCATCAGGGGGCTGCCGACAGTGTCGACATCGAACTGATAAAATTCTCGGAAACGGCCGGGTCCGGGTTTTTCCAGACGCCAAACCGGACCGACCTGATAGCGCCGGAAAGGCCGGGGGATATCATTGTACATAGCCATTATCCGCGACAACGAAGCGGTAAATTCGTAGCGCAAAGCATGCCACATTTGGTCGACCTGAAACGCGAAGATGCCCTGATCGGGTTGATCGGATTCGGGCAGAAATTTGCCGAGAGTTTCCACGAACTCTACCGCTGGCGTTTCCAGCGGTTCAAATCCATAACTTTCATAAATAGCCCGGATTTTATCGATCATCTCCCGGCGAAGCTTGTAATCATCGGAAAAAATATCCCGAAAACCTCTGGGCAATCGGGCTTGGGCGAGTTTAGCCATGTTCAATCCCTGAATTTGATTAATAATACAGCCGGATGGGGTCGAACCATCGACCTCCTGATCCACAGTCAGGCGCTCTAGCCAACTGAGCTACGGCTGCATATTTTGGCCGGAATTTAATGTTATTTGCGGTTTATGTCAATAGTTTATCCGTTTTTATAACACGATTAAGTAATCATCTGATACTGATGAGAATTAAATAGTTGGAAGTTCGTTCCCGATCAGCGCATGAGAATGAAAACAGGACTTCGGCTTTGATAATAAATAACGGTTATCAGACTTTGTCGAAAATTCTCTTTGACTTTTACCTAATTTGAAACAGCTATTTTCTGCACAACATCACCCGCCAGGCAATTCTAAAAGAATTGGCGCTTTAATTTTTATAAATCAAAGAAAATATTACTAATAAAGTCCAAACCGCCTTAAGATACTAAAACGGCAAATCGTCATCTTCGGTAATATCAGGCGGCTGTTCGGGCGGCGGTGCCTGCGATGCTTGCTGGCCGCCGGCCTGATCAGGGCGGGCGCCTAAAAATTGCATTGAGATAGCAACAACCTCTGATATGTATCGCTTATTACCGTCTTTATCATCATAGCTTCGATTTTGAATCCTGCCCTCGATATAAACCGACCGTCCCTTGGCCAGATATTCCTTGGCTAATTCAGCCATCCGCCCCCAGACTACGATATTATGCCAGTCAGTCTGTTCCTGAGGCTGACCTTCTTTATCCCGCCATTTTCGAGTTGTGGCGATTGAAAATGTCGCTACGGCTTGCCCCGATTGCGTATACTTTATTTCCGGGTCCCGGCCCAGGTTGCCAATCAATATCGCCTTGTTTACCGATGCCATTTTGCCTCCATTTGTTTAAATTTCCTAAAACATACCGCTTACAGGCGACGATGTCAAATAAAAAATTGATCTATAGCACAATTGGTATTCTTGTTAATTAAATGGCAGGCGAGGCTATATCAACGTCCGATAACATTTCTGACACTAATTCAGCAGCAGGTTTTAGACGGCTAACAATAGCGCTGACGGCGGATATTTCAGGAGTTTCCCCTAAATTTTTGGGCAATTTAATAGAAGTATAGATTTGATATTATGTTAGCATGTTACGGATGTGGAAACTGTTGTATTAAAAAAATGGGGAAACTCCGGATCTATTGCCCTCTTTAAAAAGGTTCAGCCGGTTCGTAGCCCGAAGGGCGTGAACCGGCTGTTTTAGCAGGCAAACTGGTGTCTGGTCACGGGCTACGCCCAACGACCTGACACAACCGGCGCAACATTATGAATGTTGACTGAAACACATATGCGAGAATTTTCGGGGAAACTCCTGCGGATATTTTACTTGCATTATCGGATAATCATTCATACTTTTGTGACTTATGTGAAATTAATTAGTGTCAGGATAGCGAGTTAGGGAATTATGGAATTTGCAACGCCAGATGGACTGAAAATTAATCCAGAAAAGATTAAAAAACATCTCATAAATTTTATCAAACTCGAACTGAAAAAAGCCGGTTTCTCTAAATTGGTATTAGGCATTTCCGGCGGCCTCGATTCAACGATTGTCGCTTTCTTGTCAGCCGAAGCGATTACTCCGAAAAATGTTACCGGAGCTATTTTACCGTATTCAAGTTCGGCTCCCGACAGTATTCAGGATGCCGAATTAATAATAAAAATACTGGGAATTAGCCGACGCTATGTTGAAATCACGCCTATGGTTGACGCCTATTTTGGAAAATTTCCCACCTCTGATCTGACCCGTCGGGGAAACAAGATGGCACGTGAAAGAATGAGTGTTTTATATGATGTTTCCGCCGAATTGAAAGCGCTGGTCATAGGGACATCCAATAAATCGGAAATCAAGATGGGCTACGGCACGTTGTTTGGCGATTTGGCTTGTGCTCTAAATCCAATCGGTAACTTGTATAAAACCCAACTTAGGCAATTGGCCCAATATCTTAAAATTCCCGAACAAATAATTTCCAAGCCGCCTTCAGCCGATCTTTGGGCAGGGCAGACGGATGAGGGAGAACTTGGCTTGACTTATGCGAAACTCGATGCTTTTCTTTACTATATGGATGATTTAAAATACACCGATCAACAGCTTAAACAGCAGGGTTTTTCCTCTGATTTTATTGAGAGAGTAAAAACAAGGATCGCCCATTATGAGTTTAAGTCACGGCCGCCGATAATCGCCGTTTTACCCGAATGAGGAAGATTTCGCTATGAATTTCCACCGAAATAATTCAAATAAGCAAGTTTATTTCCGATCTTGGGTACTTTAAATTAGAAAAAACTGATATGGATCAAGGCAGGCTGTATGTAGTTTCAACTCCCATAGGTAATTTAAACGACATGACTTTTCGCGCGGTGGAGGTTTTGAAATCCGCCGATTTAATCGCCGCCGAAGATACTCGCCACACAGGCATACTGCTTAAGCATTACGCGATTGAAACGAAACAAATCGCCTATCACGACTTTAACAAGGAAAAGATCACCCCTCGAATTATCGAGCAATTGCGCGATGGCTCCAAAGTCGCGATTGTTTCGGATGCCGGTACGCCGGGAATTTCTGATCCCGGTTTTTACCTGGTCAGAGAATGTCTGAGGAATAACATAGCGGTTGAACCTGTGCCCGGCGCGTCAGCCATGCTGGCGGCCTTGGTAATTTCAGGCTTGCCGACCGACAGGTTTTGTTTCGAGGGCTTTTTGCCGAAAACTTCCGGCAAGCTGAATGTGAGATTGGCCGAACTCAAAGATGAAAAACGGACCTTGATTTTTTTTGAATCACCTCATCGTCTCCTGAAAACCATGACAGCTATGCTGGAAGCGTTTGGCGATCGGCCGGCATTTATCGGGCGCGAACTGACAAAAAAATTCGAACAGCATTATCGCTTCCGCCTGTCGGAACTTATCGCTATTTTTCAAAGCAATCCGCCTAAAGGTGAAGTGGTTCTGGTGGTTGCCGGTTACAGGAATAATTTTGACGCGTAAAATAAAATTAAATTTCACCGCAATCGATATTTTAATCCTTGTTTATATTTTAATCCAATTTTGCATAGTCGTCTTTTTAGGTTCTGAATCGCCCGGTTTTTTGCTGATTTTTTATCTGGCCTCGGCAAATTTAATCTTGTTTATATCAATAATACCGCGACGCAACGAAATATCCCCATTACACTTCACCAAATATGTCTATTCGCCGGTATTGCTTTATTTGTTTTATCGTGTTCTGGGAATTCAAACACAAATGCTAAATCTCCAGCCTCAAGACATGTTTTTTTATAGCTTGGAAAAGACATTATTTAAAGTCTATCCATCTTTCGCTCTGCAAGGCATAATGGAGGTCTG
>Ga0299912_10003958_pt1 | contig 12100 bp, 8 predicted proteins | sample RVTome_2_FD_207667 | JGI IMG/M metagenome (GOLD analysis project Ga0299912, IMG submission 207667) | Soil microbial communities from uranium-contaminated site in the Upper Colorado River Basin, Wyoming, United States - RVT95D214 (version 2) ... | reverse complement strand
CCCCCTTGGTCGGACTATGTGCGCGCGCTGCGCGACGCGTGTGGCAAAGACGCGGACCTGCCGGTGGTCACGCCCACGAGCAGGACAACGTGCTGCGCAGCGGCGTCGGGACAACTCCTCATGGAACGCTAGGACAACTGGAGATCTGCGCCTAGTACTAATGGACACGCGACGCACGCTCGGGTCGGCCCGAATGGTGCTCGGAGGCAACAGCATTCGGCCACAGCGGTGATGGGGGGCCGCGAACACGGGCGGCCGGGCACGCGGAGGACTGCCTCGAGGGGGCGTCCGGGTGGGCGGGTCATGGTCGTGATTCGCGGGTCACCGTCTATCATGGCCGGGCATGAACGGTGGCAAGCCCGACCTTCCCGATGCCTCGTCCTGCCCCCTGCTGGGGTTGGCTGACGATCCCCGCACGCGATTTACGTTCCCGCACCCCGGTCACCGCTGCCACGCGGGGTCGCGGCCAAGCGCCGTCGTGCCGGGATGGCAGGCGACCCGCTGTCTGCGATCCGGTTTCGCGACATGCGACCGGTACCAGGACTGGGCCGCGGCGCGTGGGGGTCCCCCCCGCTTGTCGGCCGCCGCCCCGACATCGGCGACGCCGGCGGTCATCCACGTCGCCCGGGCGGCGACTCGCTCGCGCTGATCGCCGCCCCCACGGCCCCGCACGAGGAAGCCGGCGGAGGTGCGCCGCAGGCGGATCGGTCCGGTTGACGCACTCGAACGCGGTGGTCGATGATCCTCGGAGCACGCGTGACCGGATCGGTGATGGCGCGGAGGGCCCCGCGCCTCTGAGCAGAAGGTGAGATCCGTGGAGTTCCGGCGCCAGATCGGCATCGTTCGAGCGTGGTTCCCACTGCTGGTCATCTGCGTCCTGCTGGCCGCCGGCGCGGCGTTCGTCATCAGCAGCCTGCAGCAGAAGGTCTACGAGGCGAAGGCGACGCTCATCGTCGGCCAGTCGCTGACGGGGGTGAGCCCCGACTACACTCAGCTCCTGGCGTCACAGCGGCTCTCGACCACCTATGCCGCCGTCGCCACGACACGGCCCATCCTCGAGGCCGTCATCAAGGATCTCGGGCTCGAGACGACCCCGGATGAGCTCCTGGAGCGCGTTCTGGCCAAGGCGCCGACAGACAGCACGCTCCTGACCATCTCCGCCCAGGACGGCGACGCCGCGCGTTCGGCCGCGATCGCGAACGCCATCGCGGAGCAGCTGATCGCCGCATCGCCGGCCATCCAGGGTCGCCAGGCAGACCTCCAGGCGTCGATCGACGCCGACCTGAAGGCGACGCAGGCCCAGATCGAGGCGACCCAGGCGCGTGTCGCGGCCCTCACCCAGCTCGAGGAGCGGACGGCAGCCCAGGAGGCCGAGCTCGCGACGCTCGAGGGCCGGCTGGTCAGCCTCCGTTCGACCTACGCCACGCTGCTTGCCTTCTCGTCCGGCAGCGCGACGAACTTGCTGAGCGTCGTCGAGCCGGCGGTCCAGCAGCTTGCCCCGATCTCGCCGCGACCCTTGCTGAACACGCTCCTGGCTGCGGTTTTGGCCCTCCTGGTCGCCCTGGGGATCGCCTTCCTAGCGGACTACCTCAATGATGCGATCAGGAGTCCGGAGGACGTGCAGGAGGTCGCCGGCGTGAGCACGCTCGGAACGATCGCCCGCATGAAGGGAGACGGCGGTCGGCGGGAGATCTACCAGCTCGCGGCCCTGCTCTACCCGCGGTCGAGCGTCGCGGAGAGCTACAGGACGCTCCGGACGAACATCGAGTTTGCCTCCATCGACGGGCCTCTGCAGACGCTCCTCGTCACGAGCGCTCTCCCGCGTGAGGGCAAGACAGTCACAGCATCCAACCTTGCGGTCGTGTATGCGCAAGCAGGTCGACGAGTCCTGCTCGTGGACGCGGATCTGCGCAAGCCGGACGTCCATCTCCTTTTCGACCTCCCAAATACCTACGGCTTGACGACCCTGCTGCGCAGCGACGAGGTGAGTCTCGCTGCGGTTGCCCACGAGACGGAGCAGACGAACCTGCGAGTTCTGACCACCGGCCCGCTGCCGCCAAACCCGGCCGAGTTGCTCGGCTCACACCGAATGCGCACGGTCCTGGAAGTACTCAAGGCCGGCGCGGACTTGGTCATCTTCGACAGTCCGCCCCTGCAGGCGGTCACCGATGCCGCGATCCTCGGCTCGATCCTGGACGGGACCCTGCTCGTGGTCGATGCTGGCCGCAGCCGTCGAGGAGCAGTTCATCAAGGGCGGGAGGCGCTTGCGAAGGCGGGCGCGAACGCGGTGGGGGCCGTCCTCAACCGGATCCCGGGCTCGGCCCGCTCCGCCTACGCTGGCTACTACGCTGGTCTATACGGTTCTCCGGATGCGACGGCGGAGCGCGCGCGGCGTCCCGACGAAGTGCCAGAGACGCCAAGCGCGCCTGCCCAGCCTTAGTCAGCAGGTTCCGGCATGCCGCGTCCAACGACGCGGCGACGTCCACAAGCTCGGCCAGGCCTGCCGGAGGACTGATCTCAGGCCTCGAGCCGAGCTGTCGCAGGCGAGCAGCGGAAACGGCTGAGTGCATCACGTCGCCATGCCTTCGCGGGCCGAACGTTCGCTCGATCCGCCGGCCGATGGATCGCTCGACGAGCTTGGCCAGGTCCAGGATGCAGACGTCCTCGCCGGAGGCGACATTCCAGGTCGCAGTCGTCTTCGCCTCGGCGCTCAGCCTCCAGAGCGCCTCGACCACGTCCCGCACATGGACGAACCGGCGCCGCCGACCCCGTCGCTGCGGATCACGACGGATCGCTCAAAATCCACCACTCCACGGGACACGACCGGAATGACAACCACCGGGCGCGCAAGCAACAGTCAGTCTGGGCACGACGCAGACTAGCTTGACCGTGTCAACTCGTCCACGAGGTCGCGGTAGAACAGACGGTGGTGGGTTTGTCCGAGCGTTTCAGTGTGGAACAGCAGAACAGCGTCCCCTCCGTGTCTCCGACACTGACCGATGAGGGCGCGGGTTCGTGAACTTGCATCGTCGAGGTCGCGGCCGACGGATTTCAGCAGCGCCACATCCATGATCAGAAGAGGACGCTCCCGCAGTCTCAGCTTCTGGCGTTCCAGAAGGTCGAAGACCGGATACTCGCGATTGGTGCCAGCTCGAAAGCCGATCTGGTCAGCCCAGCCGATCGTGGAGTCATGATCGAGGCCGGCCTGATCCTGACTGCGCCACGTCAGCGGGTTCTCGAATCTGAGGTAGTGCTGTCGGATACCCCACGAGGGCTGATCGAATCCGACGGCTCGGCATGCCTGTTTCAGCGCCTCGGACTCGAAACGGATACTCGCTGCGGAACGGAAGCTGAGGTAGCTGCCATGCAGCCCGACTTCGTGGCCTCGCTCGTGGATGCGCCGGAGTACGCCCGCCACCCGACGATCCGAGATGTCATAGCGGAAGTCGACGTCACCAACCTTGCTGCCGGCCAAGAAGTAGAAGGCGCTCCGCAGACCGTGACGCTCACTGATATCCATGAGCAGGTCGAACGTGTCGAAAGGATCTCGGTCGAACCGACCGATCTGAGCATCGCAGATCGCGCGGAGGCGACGCGCAGCGAGACTGGGATCGTGCCTCACGATGAGATCGCCAAGCACCGCTCGTCGCCGTCGCGCGGCCCACAGCTCATCGGTATCGTGGGTCAATCGGAGGCGGAAGGACGACGGCCGTCGCGCCAGAGTCGGCCACAGGCGACTCAAGGATGTCCACAAGACTTCGACGTAGTCGTCGACGAGGGGACGACCCAGGAACCCCTCGGCCACCGCCAACGAGGCGCTCGAGTCGAACCGTTCATTCGTATCACGGTGCGGCAGGACGGCCTCTTCATACCGGGTGAGCAGGAAGAAGATGCTCCCGAAGATGTCCACCGAGAACTCAGCCCCGGCGTCGGTGGCGTACCACGCGCGACCCCCCGGAGCTGTCACCCCGTAGAGGACCGGTATGGAAGCCGCTGGCGAGCGGTCAGCTTGTCTCTCTGGCGTCGCGCCGGAAGTCAAGGACTCGCCCGGGTCCAGCACGAGATGCGACAGGGGTCGACGGGGCAGCGATCGCAACGTGAGCCAATCTTCCTCGCGAGCTGCAAAGAGGACATCCGGGAACGTGATACGGGATCCTTGCGGGTCGCCCACGAGGCCGACCCTGACATTCGGACCATCGTCGAACTCGAGGTCGTAATCGATACCGAGCCACTCCGCGAAGACGACATCGAAGAGGTACCGTCGTTCCGCGGCACGATTGCCCCGCGTGCAGATGCGGAGGACTGGTCTGTCGCTCACCGCCGCAGCTCCCTCGTCGTTCTGCGCCCGAAGTCGCCTACGTCTTGCACGCGACCTTGGTGATGATCTCCCGTACTGCGTCGCAGTCCAACTCCATCGCGTACTGAAGTGACAGGTTCGCGGAAGCCAACTGCTCCCATCCTAACTGCCTTGAGCGCAGAGGATCGGACGCGCGGCCCCGATTCCGCCCCACCCCCAGCCCCAAACGCCCGTTCGCTCGGCTGGCTGTCCCAAGCGGATGAGTGAGGGTGAAGTAGCTATCGGACACGTCCGGGAAGCGCGCGCGGATCTCGGCACCGGCGGCCTCGCTTGGGTCACGATCATGGCCCGCCACGCCGCGGGGGAGGAGGCCGAGGTCGACTTCGACGAGGCGGCGGTGATCCTCGCCGGCGAGCCGACGAAACGTCCACCTGTTCCATCTCCCGCTCTCGCACTTGGGCAGGGCAGTGACCCCCGCCTTCCACTCCCCCGACCAGGTGCCGCGAGCGCCGATAGCCGAGGTGAGGTTTCCCAGGACGATGCGCCTCGCCACCTTCGACGCGGCCGCGGCTTCGGCCGTGCTACGCTCGGTGCTGCCCGATCAGCTCTAGACAGGCAGGAGCAGGATCGATGCGCGAACAGGCAATGCCAGTCGCCCTGCCTACCACGGAGCGTCCCTCAGCGTGAATCTCGGCATGTCGCGACTAGCAGCGATGGCGGAGTTCGCCATGCGACCCAGCCGGATTCGCATGTATCGCTCCTTCCTGACCAGTCAATTCGAACCACTTGATGTCCGATGCGCTCGTCAGGATGAGAGACTGGCAGTCCTGTTGTCATACGCCGAGGAGACCGTTCCTTACTACCGACAGTTGTTTGCCAATGCTGGCATCCACGCAGGGGAAATCCAGGGAGTGCGTGACCTGTGCGCGCTGCCAATTCTGACGAGAACCATGATCAGGGAGAACCCAGACGCGTTCTACCCTGAAATGCATGATGGAAAGCCCTTCGTGCGTGGCAGCACGGGAGGGTCCACTGGACAACCGCTGCAATATCGCATGTCGACTGCAGACTACGATGCGGGTGTGGCCTTGATGTACCGCATGTGGGGATGCGGTGGCTTTCGACCGGGCGACAGCATGGTGGTCGTGGCCGGAGGGTCATTGATGTCCAGTTCGCCTGGCGTCATCGATCGGGTCAGGGATCTGGCCACCAACAGGCGGAGTCTGAGTTCGTACGGAATGACCCCAGAGCGGATGGCCGCCTATGTCAAGTTCATATCGCGTTGGCAGCCGCTGTATGTCCGCGGATATGCGTCCAGCCTTCTCGCTTTGTCCAGATTCGCTTTGGATCGCCGCATTGGGCCGTATTCCTCAATCAGGGCGGTGTTTAGCACAGCAGAGTGTCTGTCTCCCTCTGCCCGACACGTGATCAGGCAGGCGTTCAACTGTGACGTGTTCGACGGTTACGGCCTCAACGATGGGGGCGTGTCGGCCAGTGAGTGCCAGGAGCACTCAGGATTTCACGTCGACTTGGAGCGGGCGGTTCTCGAGGTCGTCGACGAGGCAGGTCGACCCGTTGTTGGTCGAGCCGGCCGGATCCTCGCCACGAGCTTGCTGAACCGCGCGATGCCCTTTGTTCGATATGACACCGGCGACATCGGAGTGATGACTTCGGAGACGTGCTCGTGTGGTCGGACCGGCCCATTGCTGTCGACGATCCTCGGTCGGCAGACGGATCTTCTGGTGGTAGACGGTGTCACAATTGGCAGTCCCGTTCTCACGGTTTTGATGGGAACAACATCGGCATTGTGGTATCAGATTGTTCAGACAGACCGGGCCAGCGTGACATTTCGCATCGTGAATCCAGATATGGGCACGCGGCAGGCAGACGAGGCGATGATCGGAAGGTCCATGCGCGAGCACGTGGGCACAGCAGCACGGATTTCGTTCGAATACCTCGATATGCCGGATGACCTCGTGGCCGGTGACAAGCATCGGATTGTGCTCAACCGATGGCTGCCACCAGGAGATTCGGCGACTGGAACGAACACTGGATGAACGCAACCAGAGTGTCCTGTCTGGTGGCCCCTTCTGCCAGGATCGGGTGAGGCACCTTCTCGTCGAGACTAGTGACACGCTGCCGTGCGGAGACATGAACCACCCGCGATGCTCGAACGATTGGCACGCGGCCGGATGCTGGCCCATCCTGAGCCCGTGCCCGACCCGGAGGTCCCGGAGCGCTCTGCGCGGCGCCGCTTCAGGCGTCGTCGGACCACGATCGGCTCGCCGACCGGGTTCTGGAATCAGCCCCCACCACGCGCTTCCCGTCGAGCGCGTACGTCGCGCAGACCCAGCGCCCGGAAGCGGTCGACGGCCAACTGGTAGGATCCCGTCCGCTGCTGTGACGAGGCCGCGCCTAGCCGAGGAATGCTCGACCTGATGGACGCCCTTCCCTTCCGGAACGTGCTGGTCCTCGCACCGCACACCGACGATGGCGAGTTCGGCTGTGGCGGTACGATGGCGCGCCTGGCCGAGTGCGGCATCGAGGTCACCTACGCCGCATTCACGACGGCCGCCAAGTCCGTGCCAAAGGAGTTCCCCTCCGACGTGCTCAGCCACGAGGTGCGCGCAGCCACCACGGTGCTCGGCATCGACGAGGCCCACCTTCGGGTCTATGACTTCGAAGTGCGGACCTTCCCGACCGTGCGACAGGAGATCCTGGATCAGCTGATCGTCCTCGGCGCCGAGGTCCGGCCAGACTGCGTGATGATGCCCGCGCTGGTCGACATCCACCAGGACCACAAGACGATCGCCGAGGAAGGCCTTCGAGCCTTCAAGCGAACCACGGTTCTCGCCTACGAGATCCCCTGGAACAACCTCAACTTCTCGCATCAGGCGTACGTGCGCCTGGAGAACCGACACGTCGAGAAGAAGGTTGCAGCACTCGCCTGCTACAAGTCGCAGCAGGGCCGCAACTACATCCAGGAGCACTACATCCGCAACGTCGCGTTCACGCGCGGCGTCGACGTCGGATGCGACTACGCCGAGGTGTTCGAGGTCTATCGGTGGCTTGTCTAGAAGCGCCGGCGCCCGTTCGCCGGCCAAAGGACATCGCGGCGGGCAGGTCCGACGTGCGAGCTTCTCGGGACGGGCCGTCGATCCGGCCGTCCGAAGCAGCACGGAATGAGGGGCCTTGATGCGCGGGGACCGATCCCGCGGACGACCGCTCGTGGGAATGGTCCTCTACGGAGATCTCACATTCGACAGCCGGGTGCGCAGGGAGGCCAGGTCGCTCGCGCTCGCCGGCTTCGATGTCGTGATCGCGTGCCTCGCCGACGAATCCGCGTCAGATGATCTGCCGCCGAACGTTTCGGTCCTGGTGCGGCCGATCGCCCAGGCGTCGGCGCAGCCGGGGGCGCTCAATCCGTTTCGCGCCCCCCGGCGCAACCCCGTGATGTCGCTCGTCCGGGGCTTGAACTGGCTCCGCGGCTACAGCAGCAGTCTCCGTTCCTGGGGCCGCTGCGTGACCGCTTGCGGTCCCGTCGACGTGTGGCACGCACACGACTTCACGGGTCTCGTTGCTGTCGCTCCGATGCTGGGCCAGGGTGCCCCGATCGTGTACGACGTCCATGACCTCTTCCTCGAAAGCGGGACCGCGTTGAGGTTGCCGTCGCCGGCCCGCGGCGTCCTGCAGAGGTACGAGGGACGCCTCGTCGCGGGCGTTGCGGCTGTCGTCACGGTCAACCGCGGGCTCGCGGAGGTCCTGCAGCGACGCTACCGGCCGAAGAGGATCGAGGTCCTGCACAACTACCCGGATCGCTGGTCGCCGCCTGAGCGCAGACCCACGCTCATCCGGGATGCGGTCGGTATCCCGGGCGAAGCGCCGCTCATCCTGTCCCACGGCCTTCTGGGTCCCGGTCGGGGTATCGATCAGGTGATGCAGGCTCTCCTTCAGCCCGGGCTCGAAACTGCTCATCTCGTCCTGATGGGCTATGGACCAGGGCGTGACGAGTATGCCAAAGCTGCGGGCAGGCTCGGCCTCCAAGATCGTGTCCACGTGCTCGATCCGGTACCCCCGGCTGACCTGCTCCCGTGGGTCGCGTCCGCCGACGTCGGCGTGGTACTGCATCCGGGGTCGAGGCTCAACGACTACAACAAGACGCCGAACAAGCTCTTTGAGTGCATCGCTGCCGGGACGCCTGTTGTCGCAAGCGACTTTCCTCTGATGAGGAGATTCGTTCTCGGCGACCCCGGGGGCTCGCTCGGAATGGTCTGTGATCCCTCGCGCGTCGAGGACGTTGCGTCGGCTCTCCGATCCATCCTGGGCCTCGATCCCCACGCCACCGAGTCCATGCGCGCCCGCTGCGTCGCGGCCGCCCAGAATCACTGGAACTGGCAGTCGGAATCCAGCCGCCTCACGGGCCTCTACCACGAGCTCGTTGGTGGGCTCACCTGACCGGATGTTGGGGTTCGGCAGTGGCCAGGGGCCTTCCAGAACGTCCGTTTGTCGGACGTTGGTAGCGTCATCGGAGGGAGCGCGGATCGGGGCTTTGACCGGTGTCCGTCCGAAGCAGCCCAGGACCGATTGGAGGCCGTGGGCGGAGCGTGCATCTCATACACGCACATCGCCTCGGGCTTGCATCGACGGTCGGTTGGACTCTCGGTTCAAGACGCTGATGGAGCGATTGGCACGCATGGATGGTTGATTCGTGCCATATCGCTGATCAGCAATGCCGTCAGGTCAACTGGTCACTGACTTTGTCAGTCGGGCTTCTTGTTCACGGACGGCGTCAGAATTGCGGGGACAGGATCGGGCCGCACCCATGAGACTCAGGGCGGCTCGAGACAGGATGCTACGGGCCGCGTCGACGAACGGGAGCTTCGTCGGGAGCGTTGTCACCCTTACCCTCGGGACGGCAGCGGGCCAGGCGATCATCATCGTCGGGTCTCTGATCCTGTTGCGCCTGTACACGCCAGACGAGTTTGGGGCGTTCGGCGTGTACCTGGCCGCCGTCTCAATCGGGGCGATTGTGGTCACCCTCCGCTATGAAGCCGCCCTCCCGCTTCCAGACTCGGAAGAGGAAGCGCTGGACGTTCTTGCCCTCGCGGTTCTGGCCACTGTCTCGATAAGTGCTCTCGTTGGTCTCGTTGCGTGGCTGATCGCCGCGAACGACATCGTTGTCCCCACCGCAATGCGGGCCATGCTTTGGCTGTTGCCGCTCGGTCTGCTCTTCGCTGGACTTCAGCAGACCTTCACGCTCTGGGCCACGCGCCTCGCCGCTTTCGGGACGAGTGCTCGCTCCAGTGTCGCTGCGGCCGGCGCCCAGACGGCGAGCCAGATCGCGTTGGGACTTCCGGCGACCGGGGTGATCGGCCTCGTCCTTGGCTACCTGCTTGGGCGGGTGGGCGGGATCGTCGTGCTCATCGGGACGATTGGCTCGTCGCGCCGGGCGGCAGTACGTGGAACCTCGGCTCGGCGCCTACGTACTGTCGCAGCACGCTATCGTCGATTCCCGCTGTACGCTCTCTGGGCAGCGCTTCTGAACACGGCGAGCGTCCAGGCCCCCGTTCTCCTCCTCGCCGCCATGTTCGACACGACCGTGGTCGGATGGTTCTCGATCACGGTGCGCGTGCTCCAGTTGCCCAGCACTCTTGTCGGAAGCGCGGTGGCACAGGTGTTCTACGCGCGGATCAGCCGTGAAGACCGACCCGACGTGGCAGCGACGACGAATGCAGTCTTCCGATCTCTTGTGGCCCTAGGCGCTGGTCCGATGGTGCTGTTGGCCGTTGGAGGCCAACAGCTGTTCGCCCTCGTCTTCGGAGAGGCTTGGGCCGAGGCAGGCACGTATGCCCAGTGGTTGGCGCCGTGGCTGCTTCTCGTCTTCGTTACCTCCCCGCTTTCGACCCTCGTCTTCGTGCGAGAGAGACAACGAGCGGAGCTCGTCTTCCAGGCCGTCCTTCTTGCGGCACGAACAGCCACCCTCGTTGCCGGGTGGGCTCTCGGGAGTGCGACGCTCGCCATCGTCATGTTTGGTGTCGGCAGCGCAGTCCTTTGGGGTGGCTACATGCTGTGGCTGCTCAGGATCGGTGGCGTTGGCGTGCGGCAGCCGCTGTGGTGGCTTACCCGGGATATCGCGGTCGCGCTGCTTCTGAGCACGCCGCTGCTGGTGCTGAGTGCGGCGGGCGTGCGAGGGGTTGCATGGGCGATTGCTGCGATCGCAACTCTCGGGGTTGTGCTCCTGCGTGCCCAACGCGAAATCGGGGGACTCAGACACCGGATCTGAGACTGATCCGAGTCAACAGGCATGGCGGGTCGTGACGTCAAGAACGGTGGAGGACACCTCGAGGGGCTCGTTCGTTGCGACGCCCCCAGGTGTTATCGACCTGTCCCGAACGTGTCGCCGACGCCCTGGCTGAACGCATTCGGCGCCTGCAACGGTAGCCTGGTCTCGTTCCGTGATGCGTCCGTGAAGCGTTGCTCGGCGCGAACGGCGACAGGTGCTGCCAGGAGCAGCAGCGCGAACCCCCAGAACGGACGGTTGTCGAAGAAGTTGCCCAGCATCTGATTCGCGAGGAGGAACAGAAACAGGCCCCACACCGCAGCCCAGACGGGCGCTGCCGGTCTCCGGCGGATCGCCGCGAGAACCAGTACCGCAAACAGCACCAAGCCCATCACGCCCCAATCGGCCGCAAGCTCAAGAAGGATGTTGTGCGGGTTCTCCATTGCCGAGATCAGCGGGACCATCTGCGAGTAGTACGCGAAGGCTCCAGTGCCGGCGCCGAGCGCCGGATGATCCTCGAAGATGGAGACCGAGAGGTCGGCGGCCGCAAGTCGCATGTCCAGAGATCCATCTGCGGGCGTGTCCCCCCCCGCAACATATGCAGCCAGCCGGTCGAAGCGATCGATGGAGACGGAAGGCAGCGGTGTGGCAACGGCGATGATGGCCAGCACTAGGACCGCTGCAGTTGCACTGGCGACCAGACCCTTGGCGATCCGCCGACCGCGAGCCACGTGCCAGATCGAGAGCGCGGCGGCAACCGCAAGGAACATGAGAAACGGGCCCCGCGCACCGGCGGCTAACGACACGATCAGCGTTAGTGGCAGGACGGTCAGCAGGGGTCCCCGCAGCCAAGTCGGGCCGTCCCTCATCACGTAGAAGAACACGATGATCGGGACCATCAGCGAGGCTCGCCCCACGTTGATCGTCGACGAGAAGCCGATCACGAGCCGTTGCGACGGTGAGAACGCCAGGAGCGCTGCAAGGGTAACGAAGAGCCCAACCGCCAGGCACGTCCAGACGAACCGCTCTACCTCGCGTTGATCGCTCGCGACCCAGAACGCGACCATCAGGGGCAGGAGAACCAGGCCGACCCAATTCTGGACGCGTGAGAGGGCGAGGTCCTGATCCGGGGCGTAGAGCGACCCGACAGTGATCATCGCAAGGAGCGCAAACCAGAGCACCAACGCGCTCACCTTGACGGAGACCGGCCTGGCCACGACACCGTAGGCAACATGCAAGACGCACGCCAGCCCGAGGGCCACCGTGAGGTCAAAAGGCACGAGCGGCTGGAGGAGCCCCTTGAGGAAGGGGGGCACCAACAGGTAGAGGGCGAAGGCCATGCCGGGTGACCGAAGCATCCCGACGACGACGGCCGCGCCCGCCACGATCCCCGCCGCTTGCGGCCCGACGGTGGCGACCGCCAACCCGGCGATGGCGCTGGCTGAAAGCGTAGCCGCGGCGAAGGCCTTGGACGGACTGACTTGCAGGTTCACGGCGCTCCCGAAGGTAACGACTCGGATGCA
>Ga0299912_10003957_pt1 | contig 12100 bp, 9 predicted proteins | sample RVTome_2_FD_207667 | JGI IMG/M metagenome (GOLD analysis project Ga0299912, IMG submission 207667) | Soil microbial communities from uranium-contaminated site in the Upper Colorado River Basin, Wyoming, United States - RVT95D214 (version 2) ... | reverse complement strand
GCACGGAGTCTCTGCGTGTTCCACCAGGTGGAAGGATTGTTCGTTGACAAAGGAGTGACATTCAGCGGGCTGCGGGGGACGCTCGTCTCCTTCGCGAGGCAATTCTACGGTGCCAACCTCAAGTACCGTTTCCGCCCCAGCTTTTTCCCGTTCACAGAGCCGAGTGCGGAAATGGATATCACGTGCTTCATCTGTAACGGTTCCGGCTGCCGCATGTGTAAGCAGACAGGATGGCTTGAGATTCTGGGCTGCGGAATGGTTGACCCAAGTGTGTTTACAGCAGTCGGGTACGATCCTGAGGTCTACACGGGGTATGCATTTGGCATGGGTATCGAACGAACCGCCGCATTGCGCTACGGTGTCGACGATCTCAGGATTTTCTATGAGAATGATGTACGTTTCCTCATTCAATTTTAGGTCATGCGAATATCACACACATGGCTCCAGCAGTACTGCAAATTCCGCCTGACTCCGGAAGAGCTGGCGGAAAGGATGACCATGCGGGGTCTGGAGTTCGAGAGCATCGAGCGGCTTGGTGATAGGTTCCGCGGTTTCGTCGTTGGCAAAGTGATGGAATGCACACCGCATCCGAATGCCGATAAACTCACCGTGTGCAAGGTTGATGTTGGAAAGGAAACACTCCAGATTGTCTGCGGCGCTCCGAACGTTGCTGCAGGACAAAAAGTGCCGGTTGGCCTCGTCGGCGCAACCATCCCGCGCAACCAGCATGACACTGGGGGGAATCCGTTCATGCTTTCCCACGTCAAGCTTCGTGGAGTGGATTCGTACGGGATGATTTGTTCTGAATACGAACTTGACCTTGGCCCCGACGCGGACACAATTCTTGTTCTTGAGTCGGATGCGAGAATCGGTCAGCCCCTCGCTTCGTTTCTTGGTTTGGATGATGTGGCATATGAAGTGGCGGTCACGCCAAACAGACCGGACCTCCTGAGTCACATCGGGGTTGCTCGCGAGATTCGCGCCTTGACCCGCGGCAAGCTCACGATCCCCGTAGTCAAGGTGCACGAAAGCAAGACCCAGATTAGATCATATCTTGATATCACTGTCGTCGACAAGAAAAACTGCCTCCGGTTCGCAGTGCGCATGGTTCTCGGCGTTACGGTCGGGCCATCGCCGAGGTGGCTTCAGCACAGGTTAAGAGCCGCAGGTCTTCGGCCGCGAAACAACGTGGTCGACATCACGAACTTTGTGATGCTGGAATGTGGTCACCCCCTCCACGCGTTCGACTATTCGCTTCTGCAGGGGCATAAGATCATTGTCCGACAGGCAAAGGAAGGAAGCCGGTTTGCGACACTTGATGGGAAGGAACACACCCTCCCGGCAGAGTGCGTCATGGTGTGTGATGCGGAGCGGGAAGTTTCGATTGCAGGCATCATGGGCGGCGCAAATTCCGAAATCTCTGACACGACCACGAACGTCGTAATCGAAAGCGCATACTGGAACCCGTCAAGCATTCGCCTGACGAGTAAACGCTTGGGCATTAGTTCGGACGCCTCGCAGCGCTTTGAGCGCGGTGCCGATCCCCAGGCGGTATTGTACGCGCTGAATCGGGCCACTCAACTCATCTCGGAAATTGCCGGTGGGCAGGTGCTGCAGGGAACGATTGATGTGTACCCGAAAGAAATCAGGGAGCGAACGGTCCAACTCCGACCCGACCGGGTGAACTCGGTACTGGGGATGCACGTGTCACGATCTGAGATTATTAACCTTCTGAAGCTTCTGGAGATACGTCTAGTACGGAGCGGGGCTGGCAAACTGACATTCAAGATACCTACGTATCGTGTCGATGCGGGGCGAGAAATCGATCTGATTGAAGAAGTGGCAAGAACACACGGGTACGACAGGATTCAGGACGATACAACGGCAACCGTCGACTTTGCCCACCCATTCTCGCAAACACGTATGAGCGATCTTGTCAGGGAGCATCTCGTTGGCATGGGGTACCAGGAGGCGCTGAGCAATTCGATGATGGACCGGGATCATGCAGCATTGGGGAACGGCGACCCAGTGCTGATTTTGAACCCTCAGAACAAAGGCATGGGTTTTCTGAGGACAAGCTTGGTTCCCGGACTGCTCGAAGCTGTTGCCCGCAATCAAAGCTTCGGCAATTTTGACCTTCGTTTGTTTGAAATCGGCCACACATTCTCTGTGGATAATTCGGACAGACCTAAATTAGTGGAGAACTACTTGGAGGAGGAGCGGGTCTGCATGCTGCTGACCGGATCAAGCGCGCCTAGGCATTGGGACAGAAAACCGGCACAGGTTGATCTCTACGACGTGAAGGGGCAGGTGGCGACATTCCTGGACAAGTTTGCTCTTGACAAATCACAGGTAATTTCTTATCCTACGAGCGTTGGTTTAGCTGACGACTCCCTACGCATTGAAATCAATGGAAGTTATGCGGGATACTTCGGCAGCGTGAGAGATGAGATACTGGAAGTGTTTGGCATTGAGGGAGCAGTCTTCGTTGCTGAAGTGAATCTTGCATGTCTGAGCTCAACGAGGACAAAGACCTATGAGCCGCTTCCACGGTTCCCAAAAGTGACGAGGGATGTGGCGTTTGTTGTCGATGCCATGACGAATGCTGCAGAATTAGAGAAGGCGATCAGACAACACTCCAGCAAGCTCTTGCACGAGGTTGAGGTGTTTGATGTGTACCAGGGAGAGAATCTGCAGCGAGGCAAGAAGAGCATTGCATTCTCCCTGGAGTTAATGTCCCTGGAACGAACATTGACAGATGAGGAGATCGACGCCGAGCTTCGGAGGATAATCAAAGGAGTTGAAGAAGTCTGCGGGGCATCACTGAGGGCAGTATAGTACCGCATTGAGCAATAAGGCTAATGAGCGAGCACGTGGACCAGCATTCAAGTGACATCAATCCTCTCAGTGCTTTGGAAGCACAGTCTCTCGAAACGAGCCTAAAGGCCCTGTGGGATCGAGCGAAGCGTGCAGGTGAACTAATCGCTCAGTTGCGCGAAGAACGGTCTGGCCTGCAGCGAAAGGTTGAAGAGCTTGAGCGTGAAATTGGTCAACTCAGAGAGGTTGTCAGCCTCAAAGACGAGCTTATCAAGAAAGTCAGTGCAGAACCAATGAGACCGTCGGGGAAGAATGGCGTTGTGCTTTCAGACGGCGAACGCCAGCAACTCGGCGCGCGAGTGAAAGAGCTGCTCGCGAAAATTGAGGGCTATCTGTAACCTGGAGAGATTGTAATGAGGCGAAGGAGGCGGTACGGAACGCATCCAAAGCGGTAGCGACCTTGACCACGAGATGACAACGGACAAGAAGAGCATCAGAGTCAAGATATTTGGCTCCGAGTATCCATTACGGGGAGAGAGCGAAGAATTTACTCGACGTGTAGCGACATACGTCGATGAAATGATAACGACGATTCACAACAAGATTCCAGAACAACCCACGTTAACGGTTGCTGTTCTGTCTGCGTTGAATATCACGGAAGACCTGTTTAGGGAGCGAGATCGAGGGAAGACCGTAGCAGGCTACATTGAGAGCGAAGTAAGCAGGATGACGAACTATTTAGACAATTGCTTGCGTGAGGAATAGCTCATTTCGTGATACATCAACATCATGGAGGTTATCGTTCTTTTCCAATAACTGATGTCGCATACGGATGTAAATCCGCATCGTCAGCCGTCTCAAACATATTATAAAGAACCAACACTTTATATAATGGGAGCCCGACTCGTGGGCGTTGATTACAGGCCTCGCCCCGCGTGTGCGGGGATCTTGCGATGACCTTCCCCCCCTTTTGTACCGGGGAACGAGCGAGACTGTGGAAGTAAGAAGCGTTCAGGCGAGCACCCACCGTGTTTGGAAAGGTTCTTTCATAATAACCTTTTTAGCGACGGTTGAACCGTGCGGATTTTTTTTTCGCGTTGGTGAACCTGGAGGCAGTATGGAATCGTTCATGGTGGTCTTGATATCGGTAATCGTGGGAGGCGTGTGTTTTCTTCTTGGCTGGGTGATTAACGGAAAAACAGGACACAACAAGATCGCCTCTGCGAAGGAGATGGCGAAAAGGATCCTTGAGGATGCAGCAAAAGAAGCAGACACAGTGAAACGGGAAAAGCTCCTCGAAGTCAAAGACGAATGGTACTCGAAGAAAAAGGAGTTTGATGGAGACATTCAGAGCAAACGGAGCAAACTGCTCGCCCAGGAAAAAGCACTCGATATCCGCGAGGAGAACATTGATCGGAAGGTTGAGCTCCTGGGGAAAAAAGAGCGAGAACAGGTTGGGTTGAAGCGCTCGCTCGAGGAGAAGGCCCGCGGGATTGAGGCGCACCACGCCGAGCTGGAAAGACTGGTCGCCGAAGAGAACCTCCGCCTCGAAAGGACGTCAGGCCTTTCTCGTGACGAGGCAAAACGCATCCTGATCGAGAATCTTGCCAATGAAGCACGTACTGAGTCGGCACAGTTGCTCAAGGAAATCCGGGACAAGGCCCGCGATGAGGCCAAACGGGAAGCCCAAAAACTCATCGTTCAGGCCATCCAGCGCACAGCCGCGGACCATTCCGTTGAAACAACAGTCAGCGTGCTGAATATCCAGAGCGATGAGATGAAGGGAAGGATTATCGGACGTGAAGGGCGCAATATCCGCGCTTTTGAGGCTGCGACCGGCGTTGATGTGATCGTCGATGACACCCCTGAGGCGGTGATTCTCTCGGCCTTTGACCCATTCCGTCGAGAAGTGGCACGCACCTCCCTCGAGAGGCTGATTGCAGATGGGCGAATTCACCCGGCGCGAATCGAAGAAATTGTTGAGAAGGTGCGAAATGAGCTGGAAGAGGAGGTCCTCAAGGTCGGCGAGAACACACTGCTCGAGGTCGGACTGCACGGAGCACACAAAGAGATACTGAGGCTTGTCGGTCGCATGAAGTACAGGTCGAGTTACGGGCAGAATATGCTGCAGCACAGCATTGAGGTCGCTTTCCTGACGGGTATGATGGCGGCGGAGTTGCGTTTGGATACGTCGCTTGCGAAGCGGGCCGGCCTGCTCCATGACATCGGCAAGTGTGTGGATCGCACCATGGAGGGACCGCATGCTCTTCTCGGCTACGAGGTTGCCAAGAAATACGGCGAGCATCCTTTGGTGGCGAACGCGATAGGCTCCCACCATGACGATATTCCAATGGAATCTCCAATTGCAGCGCTTGTCCAGGCCGCCGATGCTATCAGTGGGGCGAGACCGGGGGCGCGCCGCGAGTCTGTTGAAGGGTATGCCAAGCGACTCGAAAAACTGGAAGCCATCGCGCAATCGTTCCAGGGTGTCGCAAAAACGTACGCAATCCAGGCTGGCAGGGAGATCCGGGTGGTGGTTGAGCATAACAAGGTGGACGATGCGCAGGCGGATCAACTTGCGCACGATATTGCCGCAAAGATCCAGGAGGAAATGGAGTACCCGGGCCAGATCAAAGTTGTTGTCATCAGAGAATTCCGATCTGTCGCATTGGCAAAGTAGTGACTCCAGAAGCCAGCACCGACTATTTTCGTATAGGTGTTACCGGTGGAATAGGGAGCGGCAAGTCCACCGTTTGTGCCTTGTTTACCCGCAGGGGACGTGTCGTCATATACGCCGATGCCATTGCCAGGGACCTGACTCAGCACGACGAAACGATCAGGGAACAAATCAAAAAGGCGTTTGGTCCCGACTTGTATCGGACCGACGGCTCACTGCAGAGGAAGAGACTTGCAGAGGTCGTGTTCAAGGATCCGCGTTTGCGGAGGAAGCTTGACTCGATTGTTCATCCCCGCGTGTTTGAAGCGATCGACAAGGCAATCGCAACGCTTAGTACCACTGAGCGGGCTCCCTACGTGCTGGTCGAGGCAGCGCTGGTCTACGAGACTGGCATGGACGGGCGTCTCGACTACACGATCGTCGTCGATGCCCCTGAGAATGTCCGAATCTCCCGCGTGATCTCCCGCGACGGATGTACGCGCGACGAGGTCATGATTCGGATAAAGTCACAGATGCCGGTCGAGAAGAAGCTAGAACTGGCCGATTTCGTCATTAACAACGGGGGGGACGAGACGGAGTTGGCACGTCGTGTGGCTTTTCTCGATTCATTGCTCCGTCATATGACAGTCATATGACTGTCATATGACTGTAACTTGACTGTCATATGACTGTTAGTTGACTGTCAAGTGACTGTTTTCATGTATATCCGTTCATTTATCAAAGGATTCGGGTAAGGATTTAAGGGATCTTCACAAATAAACGGGTCAAGTTTGACATTTGTGTGCAATCGGATTATATTCATACGCCAATCGATGTAACGCACTGGGAAGGTTCCACACAAACAATACGGAGGGCATATGGTGAAACGACTTGCTATCGTTGTTCTTGCGCTCGTGGTGTTGGGTGGTAGTGCTCTGGCGGATGCGAAGTGGGGCGGCGTCGCCCGCGAACTCGCCATGGGTGGATCGCAGGCGAGTTCGGGAGTGATCCTCAATCCATTCGTTCTGAATGACCCCTCGTTGATGCTGCTGAATCCGGCGTACCAGACAATGTATAAAGATTACGTATGGATGAATATCGGCGGAGGGACGCTCAATAACCTCTCAACTGTCGATAATGGTTATGGCAATCAGTACTCTGGCGTGAACTTTTCGCTCAGCAAAGAGGTCACCATAGGTGCGATTCTCAGCTTTGACCCTTCGGCTGTGAATGCCGTCGGGTCTCTCATCAGGGGGATCACCATTTCGGGCGTGACTCTTCCGGCGTTCACGCAACGGCCTGCGCAGACGATCCCCGCTGTCCAGAATGTGATCGAAGGTCTCGTCTCGTTTGACCTGGGAGCCCTTGATGTCGGCTTCGGCGTAACGTATGGCTCGGCAACGAACGATGCAAAAAGTTCGACTCCTACCACCAGCAGCGAAACAGAGGCCTCGGCAAGGATGTTCGGCGTTCGCGGTGGGCTCCTCCTTGATCTTGGGGGCGGTTCTTCCGTTGACCTCAGCGCGGCAGTGCGGATGGACAAGGCAACCGACAACATTACGAGTAATGCAGGAAGCGGCGGAGAGTACTCAGCAAGCGGCACGGAGTTTCTGTTTGCGGGTCGGGCCGGTCTGAAGGTAAGCAACAGAGTGAATTTCGTTCCCTACGGAATTGTTGCGGTTGTCTCCGCTGAACCGAAAGAAGATACGAAACCTGCAGCTGTTCCGACTGCCCAGACACTGACCGAGAAACTCAGTGCTCTCATTTTTGGTGTTGGCGTTGGGGCGGAATACCGCATGCCCAGCTTCTATCTGGCCGGTGGTGTCAGTCTCCAGTCTGCGAAAGCAAAGGTGGAGGTGACCTCGCCCGGAGTACCGACTGCCACGAACACGTATACCTATACTGCCCTTCCGGTGTTCAATATCGGCGCCGAATGGTGGTGGACGGATTGGCTCGCCGGCCGTGGCGGGTACTATCGGGCATCAGGCTCCTTGAACACAAAGATCGAGACAGCCACGACGACGATCGAGTCCAATCAGGCCTTACCTAACAGCTTCCTTCTGGTTGGAGGCATCGGACCGGCGTCGTGGGACGGCATGGTCACGTTGGGCATCGGTCTGAAATTCGGCAACTTCTCGATGGATGCAACGGTAAGTGAAGAGGCCCTTCGGCGTGGTCTTGGCCTCATTGGAGCGCAGGACAACATCAATACGTTCGGCTACATGACAGCAAGCTACAATATCCAGTAGTCTGTCCTATTCGTGTTATTGTTGGGGCGACCGAATCTTTCGGTCGCCCTTTTTGTTCTTCAGTGTGTAAGGGACTAAACATCTGCATACGGAATGACAAACCGGTTTGATTTCCTGGTCATCGGTAGCGGCATCGCGGGACTCTCCTATGCCCTGAAAGCATCGCGATACGGGTCTGTTGCCATCGTGACAAAAAAACAGAAGGCGGAATCCAATACCAACTACGCCCAGGGGGGCGTCGCTGCGGTCATGTCGGCCGTGGATTCGTACGAGCTGCATGTGAAGGACACGCTTTCTGTCGGGATGGGATTGTGCCACCGTGACGCAGTTGAAGTCATGGTGCGCGAAGGACCCGCCCGGATTCTCGAGCTCATTCAGTTCGGCACCCAATTCACGCAGAATGACGGCACACTGGATCTCGGACGCGAAGGAGGACACTCGCTAAACCGCATTGTCCATGCGAAGGACTTTACAGGCAGAGAAATTGAGCGCGCCCTCTTGCATGCCGTTTCGGAGTCCCCAGACATCACCGTCTTTGAGGACCACATAGCGATCGATCTGGTGACCGAGCACCATCTTGCCGAACAGCGGGTCATAGCTAAGACGGGCATACATTGCTGGGGCGCGTACGCACTGCACGTCTTCGAGAACCGTGTGGACACATTCCTTGCCAAGGTGGTGATAATCGCCACCGGCGGACTCGGTCAGGTGTACCTTCACACTACGAATCCTTTAATCGCCACGGGCGACGGGGTCGCGATGGCATATCGTGCCGGCGCACGCATCGCCAACATGGAATTCGTCCAATTCCATCCGACAACGCTCTATGATTCCGGCAGCCCGTCGTTCCTCATTTCGGAGGCGGTTCGCGGATTTGGCGCCGTGCTCAAGACCCAGGGGGGGGAGGAATTCATGCAGCGGTACGATGAACGCAAGTCACTTGCCCCACGAGATATCGTCGCGTATGCGATCGACACGGAACTTAAGAAGAAGGGTGAGGACTTCGTGCTTCTCGACCTCCGGCACCTTGACCCTGATCCTGTGATGGAGCACTTTCCGCACATCTATCAAACCTGCCTCTCCAAGTACAAGATCGACATTACGAAGGAGCCAATCCCTGTCGTGCCGGCGGCCCACTATTCATGCGGCGGAGTCGTGACCGACATCGACGGGCGCACTTCAATTAAGGGACTCTACTGCGCTGGTGAAGCAAGCATGACCGGCGTGCACGGCGCAAACAGACTCGCAAGCAACTCGCTGCTCGAAGCACTTGTGTTTTCGGATCGTGCTGCGACACATTCCATCGAGTTTCTCAAATCGTATGCCGGCCCGATAGCGGAAACGCGGGAGTGGGACGAGAGCGGAACGATCAACAGTGAGGAATGGATCCTCGTCTCCCACAATAAACGTGAGATTCAGCAGATCATGTGGGACTATGTCGGCATCGTGCGTTCGGACCACCGGCTTGAGCGGGCGAGCAGGCGCATGGAGTTGATTCGCAACGAAGTCGAGACCTTCTATAAAAAGACAAAGGTCACCGAAGGACTGATCGAGCTCCGTGACCTTGCGCTTTGCGCAACGCTCATCGTCAGATGCGCGATCAAGAGAAAGGAAAGCCGCGGACTTCACGTGACTACTGACTACCGCCACCGGGATGACGAACATTTCCTGCGCGACACATTCGTTGACTGACCCACGCTTGTTTCAGGCACAGAGTTATCGTATATTTTGAATGAAGATTGAAATGTCGAAACATCACCCGTCTCTTTTATATCATGCCATTCACAGGATTCTATGCCGACCCTGAGGTCCGACGAGTTGGATAAACCTCGCTGTCACTGCGCTGTGTTTGGCGTGTTTGGGCACCCTGCTGCCGCCGAGCTCACGTACTATGGCCTCCTCGCACTGCAACATAGGGGCCAGGAAGGCTCCGGCATTGTTACCTCTCAATTCGATCAAGACAAGAAAAGACACCGCTTCCATGCATACAAGGACTTCGGTCTCGTGAACGACGTTTACAGGGATGACCGCATTTTTACCGACATTCTCAAAGGCGGCATCGCGATCGGCCACAACCGGTACTCTACTTCCGGGGCCGCTGAAAACAAGGGGAACATCCAGCCCTTGACGGTCTTTTACAAGGGAGGCAACGTAGCGATTGCACACAACGGAAACCTTACAAATTTCCGAGAGCTCAGGAAAAGGCTGCAGGATGAAGGGACTATCTTCCAAACCACCTCCGACACGGAAATCATCCTTCACCTTGTTGCACGGAGCAAACAGACCGACCAGATCAACCAGATACGCGATGCATTGTCGCAAGTGAGGGGCGCATTCTCCATTGTCATGCTGACGGACGACAAACTGATTGCAGCGAGAGACCACTCCGGTTTCCGGCCGCTTTCACTCGGCAAGAAAGAGAACGCGTTTGTTGTTGCATCCGAAACGGTCGGTTTTGATATCATCGATGCTGAGTACATCCGAGATGTCGAACCGGGGGAGATTGTCGTTATCGACGAGAAGAGCCTCACAACGGGGACCGTCACATCGCTGCGAATCAACAACGAGCCCGCAGACCCGCATTACTGCATTTTTGAATACATTTATTTCTCCAGACCCGACAGCCAAATCTTCGGCCACAGCGTTGACAAGGTCCGCCGAAAACTCGGGAAACAACTGGCATCGGCACATCCAGTGCAGGTGAAGGATCCGGGTGATAAGCTAATCGTCATCAATGTTCCCGATTCGAGCAATACCGCAACGATGGGGTACGTTCAACAGATGAATAAGGACGGGGGGAAGGCAAAACTCGAGATCGGCCTGATACGCAGCCACTACGTTGGCCGCACATTCATCCAGCCGAAGCAGGATGTCCGTGAGAATACGGTGAAGACGAAGTTCAACACGGTCAAAGGTGTGTTGAAGGACAATGTCGTTGTCATCGTTGACGATTCGATTGTGCGGGGAACGACGTCGAAGCAGCTCGTACAATTGGTCAAGCAGGCCGGGCCGAAAGAGGTCCACTTCCGCGTCAGTTCACCCCCGATCAAATTTCCCTGCAAGTATGGGATGGATTTCCCGACGCCGAAGGAACTGATTGCAAACCAGTGTAACGGGGATGTCCAGAAAATTGCGGAACATCTCGGCGTTGACAGTCTGGGCTATCTCCCTTTCGAAGGTTTGCTCGCTTCCGTTCCCCACGAGAACGGCGCAAAGTACTGCACCGCATGCTTCAGCGGGGAATATCCTGTCAAGATCGATGTGAATCAGACAAAAGACGAGAATGAAGTGTGAACGCCACACATCGGCAATCTGCGGCTATCAGTTCCGTGTCCCCTGCATCTGTTGAAGCACCTGCGAACAAATTTCTGACAGTTCCCAATATCATCAGTCTTTTGCGTGCCTTGCTTGTCATCCCCTTTCTCCTGGTGATGCTGTCATCGATTCCTTTCGCCACCTTGTGGGGCTGCGTGTTGATGGGCGTTGCTGCTTTGACCGATAATCTGGATGGTGTTCTTGCGCGGAAATATCGCCAGACATCGGAGTGGGGGAGAATCCTGGATCCGCTTGCGGACAAGATCGGTGTGGCGGCTGCGGTCGTTGTTCTCCTCGTGCTGAATTCTCTTCCCGTGTGGTTTGCGGCGCTAGTGTTCGGCCGCGACGTGCTCATCCTTCTCGGCGGACTCTATATGAAATCGACGAGAAGGGTCGTTCTCCCGTCGAACGCTGCAGGGAAGTGGGCTGTCGGTTTCATTATCCTCACCCTGTTCCTTCTGCTTGCCGGGTTGCGCTCTCTCCTGACAGATGTCATGATGCTCGCAACCAGCGCGATGTTGGTACTCTCCTTCGGGTTGTATGTCTCCCGATTTGTTGACGTGATCAAGAATTCCCGCGTGTCAGGGCATGGGACTCTTTAACGGCTTCGGTTTATCCAAATTCAAGGAAGGCCTGGCGAAAACCCGGACCAGTCTTGTCGAAAAAGTCGCGCGGCTCGTCACGACGAAGCCGACGATCGATAACGAGGTGCTTGACCAGCTTGAGGAAATCCTGATCGCCGCTGACGTTGGACTTGATGCCACCGCTGCTATCGTCGAAGGGATACGGAAAAGGGTGAAGGAGGAGCGATACGCGAGCTCGAGAGAACTCGAGGCACTGCTCAAAGATGAAATTGAGCGTCAATTCTCAGCTAACGGCTCATCCGCGAATGCAGCGACTTCGCAGGAAGACCCGCAGAAGCCGCTTGTCATCATGGTTGTCGGTATCAACGGCGTGGGTAAGACCACCTCGATCGGGAAGCTGGCACACCGGTATGTCTCCGATGGAAAGACAGTGATAATCGCCGCGGCGGATACATTCCGTGCGGCTGCGAATGAACAGC
>Ga0299912_10003956_pt1 | contig 12100 bp, 10 predicted proteins | sample RVTome_2_FD_207667 | JGI IMG/M metagenome (GOLD analysis project Ga0299912, IMG submission 207667) | Soil microbial communities from uranium-contaminated site in the Upper Colorado River Basin, Wyoming, United States - RVT95D214 (version 2) ... | reverse complement strand
GGCCAGGACGGCCAGTCCGGTAAAAATTCCGAAGAGAAACAAGGCCCATTTCTGCTTAATGACGGGGGATCGATGTTCGGCCTTCAAGGCGAAATAGAGCGCAGCCGCACAGAGAAATAGCATGTAACTGTCGGGCATGAAGATCCGTCCCAGGAAATAGACGTGCTTGGTTAGAAGGAAAAGGCCGGCCATGGCCAGCGAAAGGTTGCGGCTGAACCCGAAGAACTTGATCGAGGCGCCGTAGATGAGGAACCCGGTCCCCAGGATGAGGAGGAACGAGACGGCGCGGGCCCACCAGACCTCCGGGCCGAACAGCCTGAACAACCCCGCCGTTAGGTAGATACTCAGGGGCATCTGGACGACAAAAAAATCGCGGTAGGGGATCTCACCCAGGCTGACCCTCCAGGCTCCATAGAGGTAGGTTCCCTCGTCATCGTTCATCAGGTCGCCGCCGAGGTTATAAAAGCCCATGAACAGGACGATGGCGATTAAGGCGGCGGGAATCAGGATGTTGAGCAGTCGCATCTAGGCCAATTTATAGTGACGGCGGGTGCCGCGTCAAGCCGCTCCTGGAAAAATCCCGGGGAAACCGGGCTCGATAAAAACGGCTATGCCAAGGAAACCAACGGCATCGATGACGCCAGCAACGGCTACATCGATGACGTCATGGGCTGGGATTTCGTCTTCGACGATCCCGACCCCGATCCCTATATTTTCGACGGCATGGATGCGACCAAGATCCAGCCCTATTGGCATTCGATTTCAGCCATGGGGATTATCGGAGCGAAGGGAAATAACGGGATCGGCGTGGCCGGCATCAATCGGAGCTTCGCCGGATGTCAAACTGAGCTTAGAAGCTCCCTATACAATTCTGAGAAAGGAGTGATCCCACGTACCGGACCAAAGTCATTCTGTTTGTAAGTTGTTCGGTTAGGCGGATACTGAAGAAACCGAGCGTTAAGCGCACGGAAATCCAGACTCTGTCCCGAAGCCGATCGATATAGCGCCAAGAAGTAATCCGTGACCGCCGACTTCTTCGTCACCCAGCAGCAAGTCAAACGTGGGGTCAAACCTACTCGTTACGCACGATTTCCCAGGGGAAGATGCGTAACGAGTAGGTTTGACCCCGGGCTTACAGGAGTCGCGGCTCTTGTCCTTTCCGTCCGCCCAGAATTGAAAGGCCTGGAATTGAAGAAAATTTTAATGGACAGCGCGACACCTCTGTCATTATTGAAAGAAAAAGTCAAATCCGGCGGAATGGTCAACGCTTATCAAGCGATTCAGCTGGCCCGCAAAGACCGAAGTCTCAGGCGGCCATAACTTTTATCAAGAAGATCGGCCCTAATACAAAATTGAGGCAGCGGTAGATGTCGTCGAGCGTCTTGATCTCGTCCTGCGTGAAGTGACCCTCCCTACCTACGAATATTCCAAAGGCGATCCCAAAAGGAGCGGTCATCCTTTTCACACTGTTCGGGGCTTGGCACATTTGCCGCCGTCATATCCCCGTACCACCCCACATTCCTCTCCGGATACTTATACGTATTTCTTTCCGGGTTGAGCCAATCTTCAATCCTTTGCCAAGTTGATCGAGTATCGGACGTTGGCCGGCATACTACATCCGACTCGCCGAGCAATTGGCAGCTGTACTCCCCAGGCACTGCCAGTTCTGGGATGAGCTCCATCACCTCTCCATCTTCAGTTACGAACGTCTGGCCAGGAGGACGTGCCGGCAGCAGGGCATCGTCGCCACCCGGTGCGTCCAGCCACCCTCCGGCGCCCAATGACTCTTCGCGCACGGCCGGCAATCGGAACAGCCTCGCCAGGCCCAGGATGCTGGCACTCGTCGACTGGGCCAGCCTGACTCCCGAGTTGATCGCCGGCCCTGGGAGGGCGGCAACCGCAGCGACGCCGGCCGCACGGCAAAGCGTATACTGCCACGCCTCCGTAACGAGGTTGATCTGCGTGAATGTCCAGGGCGGAGGATCGGCTGTTCGGGCGAGCAGCCGATCGAGCCCGAGCGCCAGGTGGACAATGTTGGCCAGCGATTCGGCGTCCCGGGCACCTTTGCGTAGAACAGGAAGGGGACTGAGAGTTCGTTGGGTGGAGATCGTGACCTCCCGGGCTAACTCGTACCTCCCTCTGAGAGGTGACGCGCCGGCCATGCCCGCCGACGGTATCCCCACCAGCGTACCCGCAGGATCATTAAAGTCCTGCCGCAGCAACGAGTCTGGGTTCTGTGGGTCCGGCCGTTCGAAGTGGACGGACTTGAATAGGTACGCTCGCACGCCGGCTGCGTCCGGGTACGGATCTCCTGGGACAGAGTCATCGTACGTGATGCGCAGCAGGCGCCGCCGGAGCGGGTCGGATATCGAGAGGATACGGCCCGACGAGTCGGTCTCGATCTTGACCGCCTCCGGGACCTGGATCTGGATGATCGTCTCGGAATATGATTGCGGCAGGTAGCGAATGAAGTACCCGTCGGGATGGAAGGACCATCTGCCCGGCGCAATGCGTCCGGGTGCCGCCTCTGGGTCCTCGGGCAGAACGGCAGCCTCTTCCATCTCCTCGTAGGTGGCCTCGCCGGAAGCGAATCGCTCCCGCATCTTGGCCTCGGCCCTGAGTATGCGTGCCACGGCCGGGACCGCCTCGGCGAGCGCCCGATCGAGGACATCCCCGGGAAGAAGGTCGAGAGCGCTACCGTTGAGCCCCGCGATCTGCTTGGGCGACAGCAGCAGGGCGGCATTCGCCTTCTGCTCAGCGGAAAGGTCAATCCATCTCGCCCTGGCGATGATCCGCCAGAGGAGCATCTGGATCTGCTCTTGAGGAATCTCGGGGAAGCGAGCCGAGTTGCGCAGGATCGAGCGGATCGCGTCCGCCTGCGGGCCCTTGATCGGAGCATACGCGTAGCCGTCGCCCTGCCACGGTCTGCGCGTGCCGGCACCCAAACAGTACGACCGAGCTAGGTAAGCATACGAGCCGGGACGCAACGCCCAGCCGCCCCCCGGCGTTTTGGGAAGCACCGTGATCTCACGGCAGTCAGGCGGCTTGTAAGGATCCAGAAAGGGGACGTCGAAAACGACGTCGTCGAGGTTGGTGGTGAGCGGCCGCCCCACCAGAAGTTGCCGGAGCGTCACGTCGCCCGCCAGGCCCGCGAGTTTATCTTTTATTTTGCCGAGATCTTGCCCGGCTCCGGGCAGGGCCAGGAGCAGCAAGGCGAGAACCAGCGGCAGACTGCGCCGCAGCCGGAGGAAGCCACGCTTACATGCTGTGACGGTGAGGCATCTGGTCATTATCTAACCTACCTGTTAAGATAAAATTCTATTATAAGATAAGACCGATTATCCCGAAAGGCAAGGGAAAAGTGAGCTGAATCGCTCGCTCCGCCGGGCCTCTTTCGCGGCCATCTTTGTTTCAGGCGTTCTTGACAACTGCGTTATCGAATCTTATGCTCTTTTCAAAGACGAGGGAGATCAATGAAACCCATTACAGCATTTGGAATTCTGGCCCTGCTAGCCCTGCCGGTCCATTCGGCGGGAACGGAGCTTGTTCTTGCGAAGGACGGACGCAGCCACTACCGGATCGTCGTCCCGGACGGAAAGAGCTCCGCCGTCGACTATGCCGCGGCCGAGCTGCAGCGCTTCCTGCGGGACATCTCGGGCGCCAGGCTTGAGATCATAACCGAACAGCAGGCGGGTTCCGGCCCCGCGATTCTGCTCGGCGCGAGCCGCCGGGTCGAAAAAACCGGGCTGATCGCGGAAGCGAAGAAACTGACGGGTGACGGCGTTCTCGTCAAGACAGTCGGCAACGACATCGTGCTTCTGGGCCACGGCGACCGGGGACAGCTCAACAGCGTCTATACGTTTCTTGAGCGCTTCCTGGGATGCCGATTTCTCGCCTATGACTGCACCGTCACACCCAAAAAGAACGTGCTCACTCTTCCCCAGATCGACTACAGCTACAGCCCGCCGTTTATCTATCGAGAAGTCCTAGCCTATGACGCGTCGAGATGGGAATTCGCTTCCCGATACACGCCAAGCATGTCTTCATCTGGCACTATGGAACGAACTTCTGGCACTACCTTGCGCCGAACCCGAACCTCGACAGTCTGGTCAAGGACTTCAGGTACTACGCTTCGCACGGCATTGACGGTCTGATGCTCCAAGCCGATATCCAGAGTCCGGGCGGCGAGCTGGCCGAGCTTCGGCAGTATCTGGCTTCGCAGCTGATGTGGAACCCGCACCTGGATCCGATGACGATCCGATCCGACTTCTGCAAAGGTTACTATGGCCCGGCGGCCGGCGAGGCGCTGGAGTATCTGGACCTGATGGACAGGCTGAAGGATGCCAATGGAAAACATTATCCCACGAACGGCTGGGACCCGCCCGAAGTGGCGACGCCCGAGTTCGTTTCGACCGGCTTGGTCATCGTGAATCGGGGACTCTCCAAGGCGGCCGACCAAGTTCATCGCGGCCGCGTCGAGAAGCTCCTTCTGCCGTTGTGGTACATGCAGCTCGGCTGGCCCGATCGTTTCGGCTTGTCGAATGACCAGGGACGAGAGCTCCTGGCCAGGTTCAAGAATGTTGTTCAGGCTTTCAGCATCACAAACGAATCCGAGGCGCCATCGGCAATATGAACCGCTTCTTAGCGGACATGGATGCTCGATACGGCAAGTGATGGGGGTGGGCGGCGACCCCAACATCTCGGAGACATTCGACCGTCGCCTTAAGGCCGAGAATTGAACCGATAGAAATTCAAAGGGATAACATGATTACGATTGTCGTCTTCGTCGCGCTGACATCTTGCGGTCACAACCTCGCCCTTGTGGGAAATTGGTAGGATGTTGACATCGATCGGTGGCCGGAAATATACTTTGCTCGTGAAGGGTGGCACCGATTCCGATCTGAAGGGGAGGGATCATCGCCTTGCGCGAAAAAGTTAATTCTTATAGGGTACGATCTGCGATTCATCGCCCTGCTCAAAAAAATCGGTTTCGAAAAATAGGAGGCCGATATTATATTTGACATTTGGACGTCCAAATGTTAATTATAGTTTCATGATCAACCGGGCTTATTGGCTGAATCGCGTTCGGGCCGTTTGGCAGAAGCGGCCGATCGCCTGGCTCGCGGGAGTCCGTCGCGTCGGGAAAACCACCCTGGCTCGGATGTTGCCCGATATTGTTTACCTCAGTTGCGATCTGCCTTCTGACGCGGGCCGCTTAGCGGATCCGGAGATGTTTTTCCGGGCGCAATCCAAAAACGCCGTCATCGTCCTGGATGAAATCCATCGCTTGAGCGATCCGAGCCGTATTCTCAAGATCGCTGCCGACGCATTTCCCGGACTTCGCATTCTGGCCACTGGTTCCTCGACGTTGGCTGCTATCCGTAAATTCAGAGATTCCTTGACAGGAAGAAAACTGGTGCTGACTTTGTTCCCGGTTCTCTGGACGGAATGTGAGGAGGAGTTCCACATCCTCGACTTGGACCGGAGGCTCCTTAATGGAGGGCTTCCCGAGTTTCTTCTCAACCCGATTAAGGACGAACATCTTTTTTCTGAGTGGATGGATAGCTTCTATGCCCGTGACATCCAGGAGCTGTTTGCCGTCCGAGAGAGAGCGGGCTTCCTTAAGCTTTTGCGTTTAATGCTCAGGCAGAGCGGGGGCCAGGCGGATTACTCGGCCCTTTCCCGGGAATGCGATCTCAGCCGTCCGACGGTGAAGGCTTACCTTGAAGCGATGAGCATCGCTTGCGCCCTCTACCCGTTGCCCCCCTTTCATGGAGGCGGGCGGAGAGAGATCGTGCGCCGCCCGAAGGTTTATGGATTCGATACGGGTTTCGTCACCTACGCGCACGGCTGGAGAGATATCCGTGATGATGATCGCGGTCTTCTCTGGGAGCATCTGGTCCTGGACGTCCTTCGTGCAGCGACTTGGGGAGAAGGCCTCCATTTCTGGCGGGACAAATCGGGCCGCGAAGTGGATTTTGTCGTCCGACGCGGGCGAGCCGTCGATGCCGTGGAGTGCAAGATTAATGTCGATCGTTTCGACCCCAAGTCGCTCGCTGTTTTCCGGGAATCGTATCCCCAAGGATCGAATTATCTCGTCTGTCCGGCGATCAAATCCTCGTTTGCCCGGCGGTTCGGCCACCTTGTCGTCAAAGTCGTCGGCTGTCGGGATCTGTTAGGAGAGTTCGAGAGGGCGTAAAATCTTGAAGTATCCAATGCCATGAAGATTCTGAGCATTATCGTTTTAGCTATAAATTTTAAAACGGAAAGAATGAAAAAATCCGGGGGAATGGTCAGCGCCTATCAAGCGATTCGACGGGCCCTTAAAGACCGGCGTTTTAGGCGGCCGTAACCTTTATCAAAAGGATGATGCCCAGCCCGAGGAGCATCACATAGACATATTTGATGAATTTTTCCGCTCGGTTTCGCCCGACCGCCGATATATTTTGATTACATTATTGGATCAAAGCCTCAACGACCTAATGCTCGTTGAAAACTTCCGGTGAGTCGTCAGAGGGCCCATTCCAATGGGCTCCCCCAACCCTTATAAGGCCGCCGTTAAGCGGTTGACGGCGAGGCCGCAAAAGGCTTGATCTTCCTAAGCTCCATTTCGATCTCCTTTTTCTTTTCCTCGAGGTCGAAATGGTTTTGAAGATTGATCCAGAATTCGGGCGAGGTCCCGAAAAACCGTGCGAACCGCAGCGCCGTGGCCGCACTGATCCTCCGCGTTCCCTTAATGATCTCGCCGATCCGGGTCTGAGGGATACGCGTTTCCTTCGCCAGACGGTAGGCCGTGATCCCCATCGGCTTCAGGAATTCCTCTCGAAGGATTTCACCGGGATGGATATTCGTCATTCTGTTCATGGTATTCATCTCCTCAGGAATGATAGTCCGTAATTTCCGCGGCGTGGGCATTTCCGCCGTGCCATTCAAAACAGATCCTCCATTGATCGTTGATGGATATACTGTGCTGCCCAGCCCGGTCGCCGATAAGAGCGTGCAACTTATTGCCCGGAGGGACCTTTAAGTCTTGAAGAGACACCGCGGCGTGGAGCATGAGCAGCTTGCGCCTGGCCGCCCGCTGGATATTCGATGGAAGACGCCGCGAGGGCAGTCCTGACCACAATCGTTCGGTTTCCTTGTCCTTCCATGATAATATCACGCTATGATAGTATCGTAGGAAGTTATTATTGTCAAGGACTTTTGAGGATTCTTGGAAAAATTAAAGTGATTACATGAAATAAACATAAGTGGAAATGATTAATTTCAGCGTGCTTTTCAGGTCAATATGGCGCCACTCCAATTAGGAGAGAAATGGCGATGGTCGGGGCGATGATGGCCACGACGGGCGTCGCCGTTTTGATGGGGATGATGAGGGCCAGCAAGGGCATAGCGACGAGGGCATCGCCAAAGCCGAACGTCGAGCGGACAAGGGCCGATAAAAATAAAATCAGGAGGACCGGCAAGATGGGAACGTCGGCGGCCATTTTGAAGGGACTATTATACTAAGTATTCCTGCTTTTCCGCCAGAGGAGCATATTCAATTATGATTTCAAACAAGTATTGGAATCGCCCTGATGCCCCCCTGGGAATCGGGGACATACACGGTGTGTGTCCCCTGGGGGCCCTCCGGGGGGCCGGAGGCGATTCAGACACCGATAAAAAATCAGGTAAACGGAGATGTCAGCTTCCGCCAGGCGAAGTTTGATTGGAACTGCCCAATATGGTAAAAGTATGAAGAAGATTTGACGGGTAGGCGTCGATTCATCCGCCTCCAGGTCAGTCCATAGGATAGAAATATGCCGGATGACATTCCGAAACACTACGATCATCAGAAATACGAGGCGCTGATCTACAAGCGGTGGGTCGCCGCCGACGCCTTCGCCGCCATCCCGGACCACCGGAAGAACCGCTACGTCATCATGATGCCCCTGCCCAACGTCACCGGCGCCCTTCACATGGGCCACGCCATGGACAACGTCATGCAGGACTTGCTCATCCGCTGGCACAGGATGATGGGCGACAACACGCTCTGGATGGCCGGCACCGACCACGCCGGCATCGCCACCCAGGCCGTGGTCGAAAAGCGACTCTTTGAGCTGGAAGGAAAAACGCGGCAGGACATCGGCCGCGAGGCGCTCGTGGCCAAGATCTGGGCCTGGAAAGATGAGTACCAGGAGCGCATCATCCGGCAGCAAGGAAGCATGGGCTGTTCCTGCGATTGGAAGCGCCAGCGGTTCACCATGGACGCCATCTGCACAAGGGCGGTGCGCGAAGCGTTTTTCCGGCTGTTCCGCGACGGGCTGATTTTCCGCGGCAACCGCCTGGTCAATTGGGATTGCCAGCTCCAGACGGCCGTCTCCGACGACGAAATCGTCCATGAAAAAGTCCAGGGACACTTCTGGCACATCCGCTATCCTATCATTGACCCGAAACCCGGCGAGCCGCTCCATGTGACGGTGGCCACGACGCGTCCGGAAACCATGCTGGGCGATACGGCGGTCGCCTGCCATCCCGACCCAGCCGGCGAGCTTGAAAGACAAAGCCAGTCGCTTTTAGAGCGGATGGAAGGTGCCGCAAAAAAAGATCGGGCGGAGTTCGAACAGGAGCTCCAACAGATCGAAGAGCGGAAGAAAGACGTTCTGCCGCTTCTCCTCAAGCTCCGGGAGATGGCGGCGCAGGGACGTCAGGTAACCCTGCCTCTCTTGAACCGGGAAATTCCGCTGATCTTAGATCGATGGGCCGATCCCGCCCTCGGATCGGGCTGCGTGAAAATCACGCCGGCCCACGATCCCAACGACTACGAAGTCTGGGAACGCCACCGGCAGGAAATCGATATCATCAACATCTTGAACCCTAACGGGACTCTCAACGCCAACGCCGGACCGTATGCCGGGATGGATCGATTTGATGCCCGAAAGAAAGTTGTCGCCGACCTCAGAGAACTCGACCTGCTGGAAGCGATTGAAGACAGGGAGATCGAAATCGGCCATTCCGACCGGTCCAAGACACCGATCGAACCATTTCTGTCCAAGCAGTGGTTTGTCCGGATGGGCGATGTCGAGGGCGGAGTCTTGTGCGGAGGCGGCGCGGACAAAGAGTTCCGGGCGGCCGGGCTTGCCCAGGCTGCCATCGACGCCGCCGGGGACAACTATAAATCACCTACAGGCCTCCGGCTGACGTTCCATCCTGATCATGTCCGCTACGGCGGAACATATAAGAGCTGGCTTGGAGAAAAACGAGACTGGTGCATAAGCCGCCAGCTTTGGTGGGGCCATCGAATTCCGATCTGGCATGCGAACCTGGTGGGCGACGAGCTCGACCGGGCGGTTACCTCCCTTCCCAAGGGCTCGAGCGAGGAGCTTCGGGCTTGGGTCGCCGACAACGAAGGCAGACTATATCGCGTTGATAGAATCGATAAACTTGATAAAGACGAGGACTATGACCTCCTCATCTCCCTTAAAGATCCGGCTGCGGAGGCGAAATACGCGGCCCGGCTTGACGCTCTCGGGTTCAAACAGGATCCCGATGTCCTCGACACCTGGTTCAGCTCTGCCCTGTGGCCGTTCAGCACGCTCGGCTGGCCCGACCCGGAGACAGCCGAGCTCGACGAAGGGCAAAGGCCATTGGCGGCCGCTGGTGGCCGATCGGACTGCCTGACTTATTATTACCCAGGCTCTTGCCTGGTGACGGGCCGCGACATCATCACGCTCTGGGTCGCCCGGATGGTGGTCATGGGGCTCTACCTCCTGGGCGACGTTCCCTTCACCGATAGTTTCATCCACGCCAATATCCAAGACGGGAAGGGCGAGCGGATGAGCAAAAGTAAGGGGAACGGCATCGACCCGGAAGATATCATCGAAAAATACGGCGCCGATTCCATGCGATACGTGATCTGCGATATGCAGACGGGCACGCAGGATATCCGCCTTCCCGTGCAGGCGGTCTCGCCTTACACGGGCGAGCTGGTCGATCTGGCCACGGCCAAGCACGGCCGCAGTATTTTCACTTATATCTGCCCCAAGACGGGCAAGGAATTCGATGTCCTGGGCACGATGGCCGACATCCCCATGGCCAAGATCATCAGCGAGCGGTTCGAGGTGGGGCGCGCGTTTTGCACGAAGCTGTGGAACGCGGCCCGCTTCGCCATGATGAACTTGGGCGAGCATAAATACATCCCGATCTCCAAAGACGAGCTGCAGCCCGAGGACCGCTGGATCCTGTCGCGCTTGTCGCGCGTGATCGGCGGTGTCACTGAAGCGCTTCAGGCTTATAATCCATCGGCCGCCCTGGGCGCCGCCCGCGAATATTTCTGGGGCGAGCTGTGCGACTGGTACCTGGAGATCATCAAGCCGCGCTTCAAAGATGAGGAATCGGCTCCCGTAGCGCGGTCGGTCCTGGCGCTGGCTCTGGACCAGGTGCTCCGGCTCTTCCATCCCTTTGTGCCGTTCATCACCGAAGTCCTTTGGGAGCGGCTCAATGCTCAATGTCCTGTCCGAGGGTTGAAGACGCCTGTTGTTTCGCCGGACCTTTTGATTTTGGCCGCCTGGCCGGAACGAAAGCCGGAATGGGAGGACGGGCAGATCGAGGCGGATTTTGCGCTGGTTGAAGATCTGGTCCGGAGTATCCGGGAGTTCCGCTCCCTCCATAACATCGCGCCCAGCCGCAAGCTCGAAGCATTGATCAAGGGGGAGGGATACTCTGCGGACGTATTACGGCAGATGAAACCTCTCGTTCTGCACATGGCCAGCCTGGCGTCGCTGGAAGTCGCCGCGGACATAAAGCGACAGGCGGCGGCGGCGACACTGGTGGTCGGCAACATGGAGGTTTATCTCGCCGGTCTCGTCGATACGGACAAGGAACGGGAGCGACTGAATTCCAAACGCGCGAAGCTCCTTGAGGATGCCCGGAAAGCCGAAGCTCGCCTGGCCAATGAAAGCTTCGTCAGCCGAGCTCCCGCCGATGTCGTGGAAAAGGAACGGCAGAAGCTGAAGGATTTGCAGGCCCAAATCGAGCTTATCGACGCCAATTTGAAGGCATTGTAAATTTTTGGGACGCGCACCGATCGAGCTGGGCTTGATTCAAACAAAACAGTCCTTGCCGGCTTGTCTAAAAAATTCGTCAAAGAGTGCCAAAACAAAAGGCAGGTCTTCTATTTGACCAGAGAAAACTTCGATGAGATTTGTGATAGAATTTTAGGTCAGATTAAGTGATGGGCGGATGGATTCAAGCCGGGAGGGTGTGTCTGGATCAGGGCGTGGAGGATTTTTAGAAGCGCTGGTTCCATGATTAACAATAAGAACGTCCCTATAAGAGAATCCCAGGAGTTGCGGCGAGCCATCGGCCTGCCCCAGGCCACGGCCATGGTCGTGGGAACGATCATCGGAGCCTCCATTTTTGTCCAGCCGTCGGAGATCACCGGGCAAGTGTTTTCGGTCAAGGGCGTTTTTCTGGTCTGGCTCGTATCAGGCCTGCTGACCTTTTTCGGGGCATTGGTGTGCGCAGAATTGGCCTCGATTTTTACGCAATCCGGTGGCGTCTATGTCTATTTGAAGGAAGCCTATTCTCCCTCGATCGGGTTTTTGTGGGGTTGGGCCATGTTTTGGATTGCCCACTCGGGGATTATTGCGGCGATCGCCGTGATATTTTCACGGTATGTTTCCTATTTCTTGCCGATGAGCGCCGCCATGGTCAAGATTTTATCCATCGCGGCCATCCTCATTCTCTCGGCCATCAACTACCGGGGCGTCAAGCAGGGCAGTTCTTTTCAAACGCTCATGACATTGGGTAAAGTCGTCGCCATTGTATTTATTATTATCGCCGGCGTTGTCCTCGGCTCGCGACTCCCAGAACATTTTGTTAATACGGACACGGGGAATCACGTTATTTCGCTGAATAGTTTTTTCCTGGCGGTAGCGGCCGGATTGTTCGCCTTCGGCGGCTGGCATATGGTGACTTATAATTCGGAAGAGACGATCAACCCGCGAAAGACGATCCCTAGGGCGCTCATGATAGGAACGATCATTGTGACCTTGTGCTATATGGGATTGAATGCTGTGTACATGTATGTTTTGCCGCTCGAGTCCGTCGCCTCCTCGAC